>Ga0207695_10007186_pt1 | contig 14238 bp, 25 predicted proteins | sample KBSC54metaG_FD_184354 | JGI IMG/M metagenome (GOLD analysis project Ga0207695, IMG submission 184354) | Corn rhizosphere microbial communities from Kellogg Biological Station, Michigan, USA - KBS C5-4 metaG (SPAdes) (version 2) | ecosystem: Host-associated > Plants > Roots > Rhizosphere > Soil... | reverse complement strand
ATGCTCTTTGAGCCATTTGTCAGCACGAAGGGGGATACTGGTACTGGTCTTGGCCTTTGGGTAAGCTCCCAGATTGTCGGCAAGCACGGAGGAACGATTCAGGTGAAAAGCAGGGCGCAATCCAACGACACAGGAAGCGTCTTTTCGATTTTTTTGCCATTGGGCCCAAGTTAGGGTCCAAGTGAGGATCAAGCGATATGGTACTTCCAGGCGAGTGCCTGCCATCTTCTTTCGTCAGCTTACCGGAGGCTGCTGGTGCCTCTGCTCCAGCTGCTGCGTCCAGGCATCGCTGACCGCCCTCTGAGCCATCCGTAGGTGCTCTGAATGCCTTTGGCGTTCCTGGTTCTGCCTCGTGAGCAGATCGTCCTGCTGCTGGTCTTCTTGCCAGCCTTCTCACTTCACGGAATCTGTTGGCTTGGGACCCACAACCCGGGCGTCGAGCGCAATGGTCGACCTCATGTGCTGCAAAGCTAATCAACATTGCACAGCCTGCCCGGAAGATCGCCGGCTCCGGTTTCTTCCTGAACTACCCAAACGTTGAGCCTTCTCCGCCGTTGCCTCGATACTTCTGAACAAGTCTAGCGATGAAAAAGCTCACAGACAAGGCAGCAGGTGAGCAATTGTGAACAGCTACAGCTGCTCGTCTGCGCGATCATCATTGATGACGCTCGATGAATCGCGAGAGCTCATATTCGCCTAAGTTCAACATCATGAGGGAGGGAGCAATGCGTAGCTTTTGGGAACAAACTGGCATCTTGGGCCCGATCTATGGGTTACTGGGTAGAGGCTTCAATAACGGCGATATTGCGGCGAAACTGAATATTACTCAGGAAAAGGTGGAAGGCTGCATTGCTTGGCTACTCCATTTCTTGACGCTAAAGGATCGCCAAGATCTGGTTCTATACGCCTCAAGAGGGAGATGAGGTGATCCTTCTTCCGCATTACTCAGCGTTCTGATGCTCCGGAACTCGTGCTCGGTGAGGGCAGGCAATTCTGGCAGAACGAATAGGAGCCAAGTCGAAGGTGCACATCATGGCTGCAGATTTCAGCGCTCGTCCACCCAACACAGGAATAGACGCATTGATACGAACGGCCGGTCTGGCGGAACCTATCCTGGAGATTGATCTGGAAGGAGAGCTATGCCAGTTACGGCAGGAAGACTCCGTACAGCGTGCGACGGGGCGGAGTTCTAAAACGCTTGCTAAATATCCAGATCTAAGAATCGTTCTGATTCTCATGAAGGGCGGCTCACTAATGCGCCAGCACAGAGCAGAAGGCAGGGTTTCCATACAACAGCTGAAGGGACAGACCCGAATACATTTGGACGCCAGTCGAAAGATAGATCTATGTGCCGGGCATCTGCTAGTACTCGATTGCGGAGTTCTGCATGACGTCGAAGCACTCGAGGAGAGTGCGCTGTTACTAACAATCTGCTGGCGGAAGGATGACACTTCGGCGTTAATGTCCTCCACAGAGCGAGTCTTGGACGAAGAGGCCATGTCACGAATGAATGATGAGGGTGGCTCCTCCGGCGCTCCGGTGGACGTTCCACTCCCCATCTGAATGGAACCGAGGAAGTGACAAACGACTTGGCCTTCCCTGAGAGGTTTTACGGGCCCGTTCCCCACATTCAGAGACGCAGCCCATTTGGATTGAATGGACTCCCCAGATTACCCGATAGAACTATCCTAGGGCGACACTGCAAGTCTTGCCTATCAGGGCCTTCTATTTCCTTGCGGCAAGCGTGCCAGCGCCTAAAACGTGTGCGTGAGCAATATGGGTCAGCTATTTCGCGACGAAAGTCAGAACATCTGGATGAGAAGTCAGTGCACTTCGTAGCTGATGTTAGCTCCTGAATCCGGTCTGACCACGTTTCCATGTACCGAGCTCGGCCGCGCAGCCACATCTACTTCTCACTCCGAGGTGGCACTTGGCTCATTCCTCTATCTTCGATGGTACGAGCAAAAGCAACCAGATACATTTCAGGAGCCGCGAGAAGCTAAGGGACCTCGGCTACATTGCAGGCAAGCGGGTCGCACTATACGGAGAACATTTCGAAATAGCCTCCGATCCATTCGTCGACGGGAATTGGGTGGCAGTTCGCGTCACTACCGAGAGCGATCCCACCATACAGACCATCCGGCTCCCAGTTTCACTTCTCGTTGGTCTGACGGATCTATTGCCGCAACTTGAAATGTAGTTCGGAAACGAAAGCAAAGGGGAAATATGCTGGCCATCACTGATTCACAAACGATGCAATCCGTTTCACTCGATCGCGCTTTGGAATACGCAGTAATCCAAAACTGGGATGAGCTGATGCCTGATCGAACCGCCGGATTGATTCACATCGAATATCAAACCGGAAGCGATGGCGTCATTGAGTTTCTCAAAGTATGGAGCTCGATAGCGAGAGGCACATGGAAACTGGTGTGTGAGATGTGGATGCGGCCGCTGTGGTCTCACGTAACAGGCTTACGGTTTGAAAATAGCTACCGCTCCGAGTCTCTTAGCAAGAACCTGGAGCTAATCATGGGGCAGGAGCAAACCTTCTCGAGAGTGTCTGAGCAGGCGGGACTCATTCAGATCCATCCACCTACCGAAGAGGAACGAAGGGAGGCAGACCAATGGATTGATCTGGCCTTTGGTCGTAGGGATTCCGCCAAACCCCATGTCACAGCATAAGAGGTTGCATATTAAGTCAAGAAGTCCGATATCGCGAAGAATAGCGAGAGACGCGAGTACTAATGGCAGAAAGAGGCGTATCATGGAACATGAGCGAGTCATCTTTCTCCTCTTTCAGATTCCCTGAACTAAGGCAGCTATTCTGGAGTCCTCCCCCTCTTAGCCTTGAGTATGGAGGATTTCCTATGATAGTCCCTAAATCCCAAAGACATCCAAAGGACACTGGCGTTGTCCATTGTCAGCCTTCCGCAAACACCGAGACTTCTAGTTCAGGCATTCGCGCTTCCCATGAAGACATAAGTATGTGTGCTTATTACATCTATCAAAAGCGCGGCAGCGCGCATGGGTGCGACACACAAGATTGGGCCCAGGCGGAGCGGCTGATCGCGCAGCGCTAAAGAGCCGACGATGGAGTCTTTAGCAGAGGAGTTCGCAGTCTTTGCGCTCTCCTGTCATGAGATCTCGACTTGGTTGCCTTGTAGTCTCGCCTCTGAACGCTTATGGACTGTGGTGTCGCTTTCACATGATTGGGCCGGGAGATCGGGCACATAAGAGCTGTTAACCGCAACACGGCAGGCAACTGCCCAAGGAAAACTAGTGAATATCGCATTGTCGTTGGCATTAGCCGGGGTACTCGGCGTGACTGGGCTTGTTCAGGTCAATTCGCAAACTCAGCCATCTGACCGCCACGAAGACCGTGCTCCAGGATTCCGAGTCCGGACGATCAATCGCACGGTCGAAGCAGTGAATTACCAGCATCGCGGCAGAAGCACGAAGCTTGATTTCGCCGGCACCGAGTTGATGCTGTCGGCCAGAGGCGAGGCCGAGGTCGAGAGCAAACGCGGATCGATTGCGATCGAGGCTGAATTCTCTAACCTCGACAAGCCAACCAGCTTTGGTAGCGAGTATCTGACCTACGTTCTCTGGGCTATCTCGCCTGAGGGCCGACCGGTCAATCTTGGCGAAGTTCTGGTTGGCGACAACAGCCGCAGCAAGCTCAAGGTGACCACAACGCTTCAGGCGTTTGCTCTCATCGTTACCGCGGAGCCTTACTATGCTGTGCAGCAGCCCAGTAATGTCGTTGTGCTCGAAAACGCCGTTCGCCCAGACACTCGTGGAACAACAGAAGAAGTCCACGCAAAGTTTGAACTGATGGAACGCGGCGGCTATCTTCCGACGGGATACAAGATTGATCCCATCGTTCTGAATGCAGGCTTGCCTCTCGAGTTCTACGAAGCACGCAACGCCATGCGCATCGCTAAATCCGAGGGCGCCGAGCAATACGCAGACGAAAGCTACGGCCATGCTCTCAAGCTGATGGACAACGCGGATCAATACGCAATCGACAGGCATCATCACAACAAACAGTTGATTGCGATATCCCGTGAGGTGGTTCAGACCGCGGAAGACGCACGCACAATCGCGGTCAAAAGGATGGACGAGGCTCGCAATCATGAGGAGCGCCGCCAGTTGGATAATGCGCTAGTCGATTCGCAAGCCCAAACAGCCGATGCAACGCGCCGTTCTGAACGCTCCGATGCCGATGCGGCCAATGCGCAATCCGATGCCGCTCTCGCCAATAACAAGGCTCAACAATCTGAAGTCGACAACGCAAGTCTACGGGTCCAGAGAGATAACGAGCGCAAGGCTTCCGCAGAAGCCGAAGCCCAGACGCAGGCGCAAATCGACGCCGCCACACGCCAAAGGGACAAAGCAGTGGCTGATCAGGCAAGCGCGCAAATAGAGACCAACCGTGCACAAGCAGATTCGGCGCAAACCAGGCTGGACATGGCGGCCAGTCAGGCATCTTCAGCCCGCGCCGTATCAGACGCTCAGCAGGACGCTGCCAAAGCCAATCTCCACGCCCAGCAGGCAGACAGCGAAAAGGCCGAAATGCGAGCCCGTCTTTCAACACAATTGAATCTGATTCTGCAGACGCGGGACAGCGCTCGGGGTCTGATCGTCAACATGTCTGACGTTCTATTCGATACGGGCAAATACTCATTGAAACCCGGAGCCCGCGAGAAGCTCGCCAAAGTTGCAGGTATCCTGCTTGCCTACCCTGGAATCAACGTGCAGGTTGGCGGCTACACGGATAATGTGGGCGGTGACGAGATGAATCAGGCGCTCTCAAAACAGCGAGCCGGATCGGTCCGTGATTACCTCGTGGAATCTGGTGTCAATTCCAATTCGGTTACAGCTAGGGGCTATGGCAATACCGAGCCGGTGGCTACAAACAATGACGCAACTGGACGTCAGCAGAACCGCAGAGTCGAACTCGTCGTGTCCGGTGAGATCATCGGAACCCCAGTCACACAGACGACAGGTAGTCTCCGCTAGGGTTGGCGTGCCTTAGAAAATGCGCGGATTCACAGTTGAATCCGCGCATTTTCGCGGTTCATAATGACAAACAAGGCTTAATCTTGCCGGACCCGACTTGCAAAGAGAGTTGATTGGGAGCGCGGTCTACTTGCTGCGATGATTGGCCACAATCACGATTCCAGTATCGGTGACATGGTAGCGGTTGCGATCATGCTCCAAGTCGTAGCCAATGCGCTCTCCGTCTAAGATTGTGATGTTCTCGTCCAAGATGGCGTGCCGAATCTTGCAATGCCGTCCGATGATGCAGCTGTCGAGCACGACGGAATCTTCGACGACAGCTCCCCCTTTGACGTAAGTGTTCCGACCGAGCACAGAGCCGCGGACTGTGCCGCCCGCAAGAATGCATCCACCGGAGACAATGGAACCAACTGCCTGGCCAGGCTTGCCTTCCTCATCGAAGGTGAACTTCGCGCTGGGATCGGGATAGCTTGCGGTATGGATCGGCCAATGCTGGTTATAGAGATTGAGAGAAGGTACGAGTCCGCAGAGATCCATCTGTGCGTCGAAGTATGCCTCGAGGGTCCCGACGTCCCGCCAATACACCGGAGCCGGCAGCGCCTCTCCGGGGATCACATTCGTCTGATAGTCGTACGCATAAATTGATGCTTTTCCAAGCAGTGAAGGGAGAATGTCGTGCCCAAAATCATGCTTGCTCTCGGGCCGCAATGCATCTGCTTTCAGCGCATTCAGCAGAGCGCGAGCGGAAAAGATGTAATTTCCCATTGACGCAAAAACTGTGTCTGGCCTACCTGAAATGGCTGGCGCATGGACTGTCTTCTCATGGAAGCCGTGGACGGCACCGTCCGCCCCCGCTTCGATGACTCCAAACTCGCTCGCAAAGCGAGCTGAAACGGGAATTGCGGCTATCGTCACGTCAGCGTGCATGCGCTGGTGGAATTCGATCATCTGAGAGATATCCATGCGATAGATATGGTCTGCGCCGAAGATGGCTATAAGATGCTCATCGAGATCGTCAATCAGATTGAGGTTCTGGAAGATCGCGTCAGCCGTACCTTTATACCCTGTGTCGTCGTGAGAACGCACCTGGGCGGCGACCGGGATGATGAAGTGGTCCTTCAATAGGCCACCGAATTGCCATCCATTGCGCAGATGCCGCAAGAGCGAGTGACTCATGTACTGGGTCAGCACATAGATCGAGTAGATGCCGGAATTGATGAGATTACTAAGAGCAAAGTCGATGATTCGATATTTGCCCCCGAAAGGGACAGCAGGCTTTGCCCGCGCCTGAGTCAGCGGCAGCAAGCGATTACCCCTGCCCCCGGCTAGAACGAATGCGACTACTCTACTTTGCATGAGAAGACTCCTTTATTAAGCATCAAACGCTCGAGATCGGTAGTTCCGCCCACACATTTGTGGCGGCTGGACGCTGCATCGTCTGGGGAGCAGATCGCACTTGAATAAGAGGAATAGTGCGGCGAAGCCCAACCCATAGTTGGCCATCTACCGGGTACCCTCCGGGCTGGAGCTGCTCACAACGCGCGTACAATGCTCGCATGCTGAGCAGTGATCGCAGAAGCGTTCTTTGTGATATGCCAGGATGCGGCAAAGAGGCTGTTGGCGGCTGTGAGGAGAGAATTAACGCTGGCCATGGTGGAGATCGAATCACGATCGCCGGTGATCTGGCTGCATGGTGTGAGTCTCACGAACAAGAGCTCCTTCAGAAGGTGGGCGACGAGTGCAGACCCCTTGATCTTGAGCAGCTCAGAGCAGCGTGCATCAGTCAAAGCAATAAACGCGGCAGATCAATGTGACAAAGCGGTGAGGTCGCAGCGACACGCGCTCCCCGCCTGAGGCGCACTGAGGTCAAGGTCGGCATTTTGTTGGTTACCATACGAGCGGCTGCACAGTTCCAACCGGCTGAACTGCCGATGGGGGATTGGTTTTAGGGTTGTGGGATCTGCGTCATTGCGCTCCCGAGAGCGTTTTGTGTTGACAATACTTCACCAGAGGACGTCATCCGTCGGCGCAACTGCCGAGTGCTTAAGCCGAGTGTGTTGCACGAATTGAACCGAGAGCCATGTGATTGCTTCAACCCCGTCGTAAATGTCAGGTGAGGGCGTTGGCATCTGTTCGTTGCATGCGGTGCATTTTGCAGAGATGGGGCGAATATGAGCATCGTAGACAAGAGCGAGTTCTGGTGGCATCCGCACTACTCCGAGAAAGGGTCTTGGGGACCGTTGCCGCTTCGATCTTCAACTGGCCTGAGATGGGCGTGGGGATCAGATGCAGATGATCCCGAAATCACCTTGCGGTAGCAGGTCGACGGTGAAGGAGCAATGATGCTCTCCCGTACGCACATCTGATTTGTTCAGATCGCGGCAAACGACCCCAGCCGAGTCGCAAAGTATGTAGCGCGATTCGGAACTAGGTTCAGGTCCCAATTCGACTCCAGCCTTGTACCTGGTCACGAATGTTTTCATAGATTCCACCTTCAGGGATCCTCGAGATCAGCTCAGCCCGAACTCCCGGCCTCAAATGCCGATACAGGTGCCTTAGCGTAGCCCACACGTATGGCACGTTCTGGTCAAAATTGCTCACGAACACTCTAGGCGCTGCACAACTTTGCTCGTGGTGAGTCCTGACGATCCCGACCACCTCCGTGCCCTGCACGAGAGATGCACTCGCCCCTGGGATCATTTTGACAGGGCACGACGAATCTCTTGCCTGGAAGCGACTCTTGGAGCAATGAGGTCTTTACATTAGAAGGCGCTGAAGAAGAAATCCCTGTTCTGGCGCAGGGAAAAGGCTTTGGTATAGGGTAAGACGGTCGCATTTGTGCCGCACTTCGTAGAGCTCTAGTTCGCCTTCATCCTTGGCTGAAGCCACTGTTGCGAAACAGCGTCGACAGATCGCAACATGGCTTCCATCAGCGTTGTGCCGATGTGGGAATGTTGCCGTTAGTGGTGAATGCATTGCTAACCTCTTCGAAGCACGGGCGAAGGTATTCTGAGGAGAGAATATTCCCGTCACGGAGATACGTCCGTGCAATCTAGCTCACATTGGAGAGATGTGTTGACGGCCGCGCGCGATAAATGGGAAGACCCTCTGTCCTTCCCAGAGCCATCTGCCTCGCGCTTTAGGAAGTTAGATGTCTAATACACAAAGGTGTATAAACCGGATCAGATCCCGAAGGATGATGAGTGGAAGAATCTGAGGATGTGAAGCCCAAACTCGACATCGTGGCTAATCACCTTCAGGCCTACAACTTCCGCACAAATGGTCTCGACCGTTCTTACGGCGCACTCACCCGCACCTGTCTGCAAGGCAACGATCTTCATGGAACCAAATACTTCTCCTGACTTCTCGGTGGACACAAAGACAGGCAGTCGCGACCCATGCGACGAAGAAATCGTGGTGGCTTACCACGAAAGAACGAAGCACCATTACCACCGTTATGCAGCCTCCCTCGGCTACCTGGATTGGGCTAAACAGCCAGATCCATTCCGCCGCTACGATGGAGCACCGCTGGTCAGCCTGCCTATACCCCCTGAGGGGCGTCGACTTCCGTTCTGGCAGCTCTATGTCCGGGACTCCGTCACGCCGGCTCCGCTCTCAGTAGAATCCGTCTCACTTTTCCTGCGATACGCACTCTCCCTAACGGCCTGGAAACAGTTCGAAGGAGCCGCATGGCCCTTGCGCGCCAATCCGTCAAGCGGCAACCTCCACCCGACCGAGGGATACGTCCTGTTGCAATCCATGCAGAAGCTGCACAACTGTCCCGGCGTATATCACTATGCTCCAAAGGAACACGGCGTCGAGCTTCGAGCGGAGATTGATCCGACTTCCTGGGCCTCGTTCTTAGAGGGTTCCTTCCTCGTGGGATTGTCGTCGATCTTTTGGCGTGAGGCCTGGAAGTATGGAGAGCGTGCGTTCCGGTATTGCCAACTTGATGTTGGTCACGCACTGGGGTCGCTGCGCTTCGCCGCGGCTGCCCTCGGGTGGAAGGTCCGCCTTCTCGACCGGGTGGGTTGCGCCGCCCAGGCCCGGCTTCTCGGACTCGACCGCGATGCCGACTACGGGCGAGCTGAGCGGGAGCATCCCGAACTCATGGCGGTTGTGGTCAGAGAGGAAGATAGCAGCGGCCTCGCGCCAATCTTATCCAAAGACTTGACGACCCAGTTGGCCAGCTCTCAGTGGTGCGGCACTGCAAGCGTGCTGAGTAGTGAAAATTGCGTGGAGTGGCCGGTGATCGACGAGGTGGCCGCCGCCACTATGAACCCGAAGACTCTAGCAGAAGAAGAATTTTCCAGTTTCCCTTCGGAAGCAGAGCTTTTCGCAACGCCAGTTCGGTCCAGCTCCTTCAGTGCAGAAAAGGTCATCCTGGGGCGCAGGAGTGCGGTCAGCATGGACGGGTCCACGGCAATCTCTGCGGCAACTTTCTTTCGGATGATGGCTCGTCTTATACCCACTCGCGACGGCCGCTCGATGCCATGGGACATGCTGTCCTGGCGCCCGCGCATCCACCTCGGCCTCTTCGTGCATCGCGTCAACAACGTGGTTCCCGGTCTCTATTTGCTCGCACGGAATCCCGAAAAGGTCACGTCACTCCGGCGATCGATGAGGCCTGAGTTTCTGTGGCAGCGCCCTCCATCGTGTCCGCAAGGCCTTCCACTGTTCCTGTTGAAAGAAGGCGACTGTCGGGCTCTCACCGCGAGCGTCTCCTGTGGTCAAGACATTGCGGGAGATGGTGCCTTCAGCCTTAGCATGATCGCCGAGTACATGGATAGTTTGGTTGTCTATGGCGCCGGCTTCTACCGAAATCTGTACTGGGAAGCAGGACTTGTTGGTCAGGTGCTCTACCTCGAGGCCGAGGAGGCCGGCATTCGTGCCACCGGAATCGGCTGCTACTTTGATGATCCGGTTCACGAGGTCTTTGGCATTTCGTCCCGCGATTGGCAGAGCTTCTACCATTTCACCGTAGGCAATCCAGTCGAAGACGTGCGCTTGACCACGTTGCCTGCGTACGAATTGGGAGAAGCAGGATAAGCGACGTGACTTCGAAACTCGCCGAACAAGCTCAGCTAACCAGTGAGAAGAGAGAGCGTGGAAGGGGACTACAACTGTGTACCATATCCTCTTTGCCGACGATGGAAGCGGAATTCCCGAAGTAGCCCGGAGTCACCAGCTTATGCTGCAATCAGGAATGCTCTTGGTCGCTGCTTGCTAGATCGGGTGTTTGGTAATTCGACATCGCAACAGGCACACCTTGGGCGGCTTAATCAGGGCTCGACTGAGCGAAGCGCCTGGAAGAGCACCAGAGGATGCACGGGCTTGGCGAGTATTTCAAATCTGTAGCCCTGAGACTGAGCATTGTGCAATAAAGCGCTGGTATCGTTGTCCCCGGAGACCAGAAGGATCTTGCATTTGGGAAGAAGCTTGCGGATCTGAATCGCGGCATCAATGCCGTTCATCTGCGGCATCACGACACCCGTGACGAGGAAGTCGAACTCAAAACTCCTCGCAAGTTCGACGCCTTCTTCACCGCTGTACACGGCCCTAGCATCAAATCCTTCCGAATTCAGGACCATAGCGAGTGTATCCGCAACTGCAACGTCGTCATCAATGACGAGAGTGTGAGGCTTTATCCTGTGGCTATTTGCGTTCGGATTGCTGACCTTCGCCTGGGGAATTGTCATGATTGGGCCCTTCAGTAGGAGCGGTAAAGATCGTCCTCTTTCTGATTCGTTCTCGATATGGCCTTAGCTCTAGTAGTTCCTCAGCCACATATGCGCCAGTAGTCCCGTCCGAAAATACCACCACAACTCCGTCGTCACCATCTAGCTCGACATTAAGTAGTCGGATTCCGTCATTCATAGACGTGAATCTACGCGAGATGGAAATGCCTGACTGTCCAGAATTGCTCATTTGGCGAGTTCAGTGGCTGGCGACGTCGGTCCTCTCGGAACACTTGGATGCAATTCGCACGAAACCGAGTTTCGAGGGAGCCGGCTTTCCGGAGCATGTCAGGTTTCTGAATTAGTCGATGTCAGCATCGCGCCGGCTGATCTATACGGTGACCTCTTGCCCAGGAATATGGAGTCTGGGACGAAAAACGCCTGCCGGAAAGTGAAGGTTAGAACAACAGGGCTACAGCCGGTCCAAGCGATCGAAGCCGTTTGCCGAGCTGCCGTCCACTGGCGGTGCGGCTTGGACCTCTCGGATCGCGTTTCGAATGGAGCGCTGTAGTTCGCTCAGTGAGGGGTCGTGCCCGTTGTAGTCGTAATGTTCCAGGAGAAGCAACGTGCTGCGAAGGATAGTGATGAGAGCCTCAGATGAATCGTGCTTATGCATTCGGACCTGTTTCTGACTGAATCCTAGCTTCTGAGAAAGAAGAGCGCTGTCCCGCATTGCTCACGCGAGGATCTTCTTCAAATGCGCCGAACACAGCAGATCGAGGCGATCTTGGGAGGCGGCTAGATGGGCGAGGGAGGGGCGAGATCCGCCGCCCAAGACAGCACCAGCGGCTTTCGGCCAAGCCGCGCGAGCTCAGGTGGAGGTGGCGGAGACTATAAAACCCCCTGCGAGCCGAAAAGGGGCCTTATCGACAAGTATGCAGCAGTAAGGAGTTGGGACTGAATGCTATGTTCCCTATCCTGTAACTCTTGTTTCTGGGCTTCGCGCTGCAATCCCGAGCATCAGACGCGAGATCCCTGTCGTCAACAGGTTCAAGCCCAGGAGTGCCGCTATAGCCCCTGTCGAATTCCGCGGCAGGTGAATTGAAATCAGCCCGCCCAGCATCAGCGTGATCAAGCCGTTTACCAGCAGCCACACAGAGCCACTTTCATTGCGTGTCCTGAAATACGCGGTCAAGTCCAGCGTGCCTTCCACGAAGATAACTACCGATAAGAGCAATATGATTGCGCCTAGGCCGAGGAGCGGATGCGTCACGGGAAAGACCCCACCTACCACGTAGATCGCGCCGAGGATCAGCTGCCAAATGCCGCGACTCTCTCCGCTCACGAGGCTCAAGTGGCCCACGCCGGCGAAGACCAGGAGCCACCCGAGCAGAGTGGGCAACCCAAACCGAGCGATCGCGGGCTCCGCAATCGCAAAGATTCCAAGAATGATGAACAACACCGCTACGGCGATAAGCCTTCCACCGGCTTTCTTTATGTTCGTTGCGGTTCCCCAGAACTGCGAGGTCGAAGCAACTCTCGCCATCAATCACCTCCGGGCTGATCAGCTACGATCTCTGACTTCACGCAGCACTCTGTGTCTCGGCATGATTGATCGTGTTCGCTTTCACATCCCAAGCAAGACCGAAGATTCGAAGGACCAGGATTCCGTACCAGTTTGGGTCGAATTCGTACCATGCCATGCCGTGACGAGCTGACTGAGGGTGGGCGTGATGATTGTTGTGCCAACCCTCACCAAATGTAAGCAGGGCCACCCAAAAGCTGTTCCTAGATTCATCTCGAGTGCTGAAGCGCCGTCTTCCCCACATATGCGTAGCGGAGTTGACGAGCCAGGTCGAGTGGAGACCTATTACGGTCCGAAGGAAGATGCCCCACAGGACGTAGCGCCACCCTCCAACGCCGAAAAGCAGGCACGCCAAAAGCGTAATCGGTACCCAATGCCAGCGGCTGATCCATATTTGAAATCGATCCTTGCGAAGATCGGGTACGAGGGGCAAGAGCAATGCTGAGTTCTGCTGCATGGTTTGCCCGGTGAGAACCCAGCCCATGTGGGCCCAGAAACCGCCATCGTGCGGAGAGTGCGGATCTCCTTCTCTATCGGTGTTCTGATGATGCAGCCGATGGGTTGCAACCCAGAGAAGCGGTCCGCCCTCCAAAGCCAACGTGCCGCAGACGGACAACACATACTCCATCCATCGTGACGTTTTGTATCCACGATGCGTCAACAGGCGGTGGTATCCCATGCCGATGCCGAGGCTCCCGGCGACCCACCACAGGAGCACGGCAATGAGAAGGGCCTTCCAGCTGAATACGAAGAGCGCTGCCACTGCGCCTGCGTGGAAGAGAATCATGAAGAACGTTGTTACCCAAATGATCGGCTGCTTGAACGTCCGGTCACGTTTGAAGAATCCTGGATTTCGCATAATGCCGCCAATACTCTATGAACCCAGGAGCGTGTTTTCAGGAGTTCGCAGAAGAGTGAAACAGGAATACCCGCAGTTCACTATTGTGATGATTCCAGCCAAACCCATCACCAGACTGGTCAATTTTGAACAGTTTCTGGCGATTCCCAGTTCCTATAAAGTTTTCACCTTAAAGGGAACCGAAATACACGAACTGGGCTCGTCTCTTCGGCATAGACGGCCGGCCGCAGTCGCCCTTTCATTCGCTATATGGAACACCAAACGTGAGGAGCGCCGTGTGTGGCGGACGAGCTTGCGAACCCACAACGTTTGGCGCTTTCCCCATGCTTCTCCAGACTCGAATTGCAGGAGCATTCATGTACAGGAGCCGTATTTGTTCGCGGCTCTCACCTCGTACGCTGTAGATGCTGATCGTCCTCAAAAGGTCTGTTTGCCCGGACGCGAGAAGAAAAGGTGCTATGCTGACGGCCGGTGCATTCTCGGTGTTCTGCACATCTTCTGCACTCTGCGCAACGATCTGATAATTCAGAGTTGGCGACGAGTGCTTCGACATGAGGCATCGCAGAAGATCGTTCGAGTTGTGAATCCAATCCGATATAAAGATGCTCACTCCGCGCCCCGGAGTGAAAACCAGTAGTAACGCCGCCAGCAAAACATGCAGCGAACCGGCCGCAGCGCGAACATAGCGAGGAGCCCGTCAAGCGAGTGCGCCTCGCCTGGCTTAAATTGGACTGAGTTGCAGCAAGGGCATGCTCGCCGGAACCAGAGCATCCGCGGCAGCCAATTGGGCCAGGTTGTACTTGCTGCAACATTCATCCTGAATGTCCTTTCGATGTCTCAACGCAATATCTAGCGCGCAATTCCATCCCCTGAGCTGGGGTTTGCTTCGAGCCATGTGAGCAAAGCGCTGATACTGCCGGTGGCAAGCGCGATACAGGAATCAGCGGCTCCGTAATAGAGATTGATGCCATCTCCATCTTCGTCAATTGTCTGCCCACAAGGGAAAACAACATCGTTTACGTCTCCGGTTCGTTCGTACGGGGCCTCAGGGCCGAACATCCAGGATTCTCCTCGTTGCAGGCAAACATCCGGCC
>Ga0207695_10007181_pt1 | contig 14246 bp, 13 predicted proteins | sample KBSC54metaG_FD_184354 | JGI IMG/M metagenome (GOLD analysis project Ga0207695, IMG submission 184354) | Corn rhizosphere microbial communities from Kellogg Biological Station, Michigan, USA - KBS C5-4 metaG (SPAdes) (version 2) | ecosystem: Host-associated > Plants > Roots > Rhizosphere > Soil... | reverse complement strand
GGCTGCGGAAATTTGAAGTGAATAGCCGCCTCTTCTTCCGGTATCTCGATCCGCTCGATCTTCTCTAGTTCCTTGATCCGCGACTGCACCTGCTTCGCCTTCGTCGCCTGATATCTAAACCGGCTGATGAACGCTTCCAGATGCTCGATCTGATCTCGTTGGTTCTTATATGCCGCCTGCAACTGCGCTCGCCGCTCATCCTTTTGCGAGAGATACTTCGTGTAGTTCCCCTGAAAAATCGTGAGCCGCTTGTTCCAGATCTCGACCGTACGATCGATCGTCACATCGAGAAAATAGCGATCGTGCGAGATCAGGATGTACCCGAATGGGTAGCTGTGCAGATAGTCCTCGAGCCAGTTGCGCGTCTCCAGGTCCAAATGGTTCGTAGGCTCATCGAGCAGTAGCAGATTCGGCTTTGCCAACAGCAGCTTGGCCAGCGCGATGCGCATCTGCCACCCACCCGAGAACTCATCCACCTGCCGCGCCCAGTCCTCCTTGCCAAAACCAAGCCCCGTCAGCACCGTTCCCACTTGCGCATCTAGTGCGTAGCCATCCAGCGCATGAAACCGCTCCTGCAGCATCGAGAACCGCTCAGCAGCCGAATCATATTCCGCGCTCTCGTGGTCTAGCTCCGACATCTGCGCAGCCGCTCGCTCGATCTCGCCTTCCATCGCGCGCAGCTCGTCGAAGACGCTCAGGCACTCCTCGAACACAGTTCGTCCGCTGAGTTGCAGACCTTCCTGCGGCAGATAACCAATGCTCATGCCGCGCGTCTGCTGCATCACTCCGTAATCGAGCGATTCGAGACCGGCCAGCACCTTCATCAGCGTGGATTTCCCGGTGCCGTTAGCGCCGACAAGAGCAGTCTTTTCGTTGTTTCGAATCAGCCAGTTGGCCTCGGTGAAAAGCACGCGAGCCCCAAACCGCTTGCCGGCATTCTGCAGAGAGAGCATTCCTCTCTCATTCTCGCAGAACTCAGGCTATCGCCCGCCCGAAGGTGCCGCAGGTTGCGATGCCGGCACGGCCGGTTGCACCGCATTCGGCGTGAATGCCTTCAGCGCATCCAGGTTGGCCTGCACCTTCTGCCACTTATCCGGATCCTTCTTTGTCTCAACCGGAGACGACGGATTAGCGTAGAACCCCACGATGTTCTTCTGCAACGCGGGAGACGTCACATCGAACTTCTTCTCAGCGATCTGGGAGAGCATCTTGGCGTATGTGTCATCCGCAAGGCTGTACTCGCCTGCGGCCGTCGGCTTCCCGCTGTCAAGGTCATCATCGGGCAACTGCAGCGACTTCTTCTGCACATTTCCGAGCAGCGCGCCATAGTGATCGACCGTCTTGTTGATACTCGCAAAGTACAGGTTCTCTGTCTTCGGCGTTGGAACGTTGAAGTCCAGCGCTTTGAGGGGTCCCACCTTCGGAATCAGCTTCAGGATCAGCGCCAGCAGACGCGTCCCGAATCCTGCGTGCTGGTAGTTCTTGCCCCATGACTTCTCATAGTCTGCCCGTGAGAGCCGATACAGAAACTTCTGCTTTTGGAAGTTCGGCGCCTCACGCATGATCTCCTTCTTATGCGTCTTCAAGGCCACTTGCGTCATGTGCGGAATCAGCGTGCTCACCGAGTACCGGAAAGAACCAATCGCCAGATCTTCATGCGGCACCACATCCTTCAACTGCATGCCGTAGATCACCGGAAAAACGCGTTCCAGCAACTCCTTCGAAACCTGAAAACCGATGAAATCGTGATACTGCTGCGGCGCATACCTTTCTTTCGCCACCTGCGCCATGTCGAAGCCAAACTCCGTTCGAATGTGCGCCGTCTTGTCCTGCGCATACAGAACGATCGGCCCGAACTTGGCCCGCAACTTCGGATACGTGATCGCAACCGCTTGGTTCACCGCCGGATGCCCGGTCACATCAGCTGCGTAGTGCGAAAGCGCGCCCAGCGCAAATGCGTACTCGTCCGCAGTCTGGCTCTCCTTGATCAGCTCCAGCACAAAGTCGCCGCTCCGGACATAGTGCACGAGGTCGCTGAACTCCTTGTTTCCGAAAGGATAGTAGCCCATGTCCTGAATGACCGCGCCCCCGTAAGCGTATGCATGAGCCTCGCGAATCTGGTCGTCGGTCAATCCGGGATAGCGGGCAAGAATCATCGGCCGCAGATGATCGTTCCAAAGCAGATCCACAAGCTCTTCATGCGTAAGAACCGAATAGGCATGGGAAGTGCCGCAGCCAATCACCAGCAGGGCGAGAACAATCACATATCGCAGCACGGAACCAAAACACAACCCGCACACAAACTGCCGGGAATTGATTAGTTTAGGCATCGTTCATCTTTCTATAAGGGCCAGACCTGCCGCCGTAAAACTCTAGGAGATACTCTAAGTTTCGATGCCCCACCACAATCCAGCGTTGTACCCGGGCTAAGGCCGGATCTCAACCGGTGTTCCGACCGGCACAAGAGTCCAGACTTCATCGATCTCCTCGTCCGTCACCGCGATACACCCCAGCGTCCAGTCAAACAGCCGATGGCGTGCACCAACCCATGTCTTCCCGTTCGGCAGTCCGTGAATCATGATTGCTCCGCCCGGCGAGACTTCCTGCCGCGCCGCGCGCTTCCGGTCTTCTGCACTCGGATACGAGACATGTAGGGCCTTGTGATATTTGCTGTGGTCCGACTTCGCGTCAATGACGTAGCGGCCCTCCGGCGTGCGCGCGTCTCCTTCGCGCTGCTTTGGGCCGAGTCCTCCCTGCCCAAGCGCGACCTTGTAAGTCCGGGTCACCTTCCCGTCCGCCATGAGTTCCATGACGTGATCCTTCTTCAAGATCAGAATCAGGTCGGCCCTTCGTGAATTCTCCCCAGTGCGCGAATTCTCCTCAGTGAAAGAGTGCGCCATCGCAGTTGCAGGCGTAAGTTGGCCGGAGAGACCAGCAAAAGCAATGTCAGCGAGGCATGCAAAAGACACGCCATGCACTTACTAAAACGCCTGACGGGGAGCATGCCGATACTGTAAATCAATCGTCTCCGATGAACATCTGCGGTGCTGTCACTTGGCGGCACCAAGGTCGCTCATGTAAAACAACCGACGAGAGCGAGGTCATCCTCAACCAACGTCCCTGATTTCGCATGAACAAGGTCTACCCCAATCCGAAAGCCGCCGTTGAAGGCATCGTTCGAGACGGCATGCTCCTCGCCGTCGGTGGATTCGGCCTGTGCGGAGTACCTGAGGAACTGATTCTCGCCCTTCGCGACTCGGGCGTTCGCAATCTCACCATCGCCAGCAATAACGCCGGCGTCGACGGGGCAGCTCTCGGACTGCTTCTGGCGACGCGCCAGATCAGGAAGATGATCTCAAGCTACGTTGGCGAGAATGCAGAGTTCGAGCGCCAGTTCCTCGCCGGCGAAATCGAAGTGGAATTCTGCCCCCAGGGCACGCTAGCCGAGCGGCTGCGGGCCGGCGGTGCAGGAATCCCCGGTTTCTACACGCGCACCGGCATCGGCACTATCATCGCTGAAGGCAAAGAACATAAAGATTTCGACGGCAAGACCTATATCCTCGAGCGTGGAATCCACGCCGATCTCGCGCTCGTGAAGGCATGGAAGGCCGACAGGCACGGCAATCTCATCTACCACCGCACCGCGCGCAACTTCAATCCCAACACCGCGACTTGCGGCAAAATCACCGTCGCTGAAGTCGAGCACCTCGTTCAACCGGGCGAACTCGATCCGGATGAGATTCACACCCCCGGCATCTTCGTACACCGCTTAGTGCACGTTGCCAATCCGGTCAAGCGAATCGAAAAAAAGACAACGAGGGAAGGTTAACGCAATGCCCTGGACTCGCAATCAGATGGCGGCGCGTGCAGCCAAGGAGTTGCAGGACGGCTTCTACGTCAACCTCGGCATTGGCATCCCTACTCTCGTCGCCAACTTCATCCCGCAAGGAATGACCGTAACCCTCCAGTCCGAGAACGGCCTCCTCGGCATGGGTCCTTACCCACGTGAATCAGAAATCGATGCCGACCTCATCAACGCAGGCAAAGAGACGGTCACCTTCGTCCCCGGAGCCGCGACCTTTTCAAGCGCCGACTCCTTCGCGATGATTCGCGGCGGTCACATCGATCTCGCAATTCTCGGCGCGATGCAGGTCTCCGAAAGTGGTGACCTCGCCAACTGGATGATTCCCGGCAAACGCGTGAAGGGAATGGGCGGCGCCATGGACCTGGTCTCCGGTGTCCGCCGCGTGATCGCCCTTATGGAACACACCACACCCGATGGCGGCCACAAGCTGCTGCGCCAATGCACATTGCCGCTCACAGGCAGTGCCGTTGTCCATCGCGTCATCACCGACCTCTGCGTAATCGACGTAACGGAGCACGGCTTCGAGGTGTTCGAACTAGCCGATGGCGCCTCACGCGAGCAGATCCAGCAGCGCACCGGCGCCGAAGTCCACTTCAGATGAATCGGTCACGGTAGCTGACCATCAGGCGTCGACCTACTCGTAACTGATCACTGACCCCTGATCACTGATCCCTGTCTTTCGCCCACTTCGGCTTCCTCTTCTGGAGAAACGCCGAAACCCCTTCTCGAAAGTCCGCCGTCTCGCGAGACGCAGCATTCGCCTCCAGAGCGGCATCGATCGCAGCATTCAGCCATGCCCGGCTCTGTGCGGTCAGCAACTTTTTGGTTGCCTTTAGCGAATCGGGACTGTTTGCAAGAAGCGTCTGAGCCAGCTCCTGAGCCCGCGTCATCAGCTCACTGTGCCCCACAACCTCATTCACCAGTCCAATCTGATGCGCCTCTGCCGCATCGAACAGCCGGCCCGTCAGCAGAAGATCGCGGCAACGCTTCTCTCCCACCTGCAAAGACAGGAAAGCCGAAACCAGCGCCGGAACAAACCCGATCCGAACCTCCGTGAGCCCGAACCTCGATGCAGGAGTAGCCAATGTGAAGTCGCATACCATTGCCAAACCGGTTCCGCCAGCAATCGCAGGACCGTGCACCGCCGCGATCGTTGGAATTGGGAGTTCTCTTAATGTAATGAAGAGTCGCGCAATGCGTTCGGCATCTGCGCGATGATCCGCAGCAGTTTTGTTCTGCATCGCCTGCAATTCCGACAGATCGAGCCCCGAACAAAACGCCTCGCCGGCGCCCGTAACAATCAGCACCCGAAAGTCGCCGGCAGCAGTCTCCTCCAGAGCCTCAATCAGCTCCGTCTGCATCAACGCAGTCATTGCGTTGCGGCGTTCCGGGCGATTCAGGGTGATGGTGCGAATCGGAGGATTATCGTCAATCAGAATCGTTTTACAACTCACAGACTCCTCCAACTCCGCACACGCTACTCATTGAACAGGAGCTCCGAAGCGGCTCGAAATTTCGCAGCTCGCCACAACCAGGTCATCCACTCCTCGGAATTCGGGCACCGCTGCACCACAGCGTCGCAGCTCTTCAACCACAATCTCGGTAGGAAGATTCCCCACCAGCACATCCTGCGCAAAGGGACATCCCCCGAGCCCGCCAATCGCTGAATCGAATCTCCGGCAGCCGGCTTTGTAAGCCGCGCGTACGCGTTCCGCTGCTTCGTCCGGTCTCGCGTGCAGGTGAGCGCCGATCTCAAGCTCCCCGTACTCACCAATAACAGACGTGAGAACCTCTCCGATCTGATCTGCCTTCGCCAATCCCACCGTGTCCGCGAGCGAGATCTGTGTCACCCCGCATTCGGCAATCAGGTCGCAGGCCTGCAGCACCTCATCGATGCTCCACTGATCCCCATACGGATTCCCAAATGCCATCGAGACATAGGCAACTACGCTCCTACCCTCCTCCATAGCCAGCGTGTAGATCGCCTGCAGCACATCGATCGCCTGCTCAAGCGTCTGGTGCTGATTGCGCTTCAGAAACTCCGGCGAAATGGAATACGGAAATCCTAACGTCGCCACCAACTCATTGCGAATCGCCCGCTGCGCGCCCTTCTCGTTCACCACGATCCCGATAATCTCCACATCGGAGAGAAGAGCGAGTTGCGAAAGCACCTGCTCAGAATCCGCCATCTGCGGCACCGCGGCAGGCGAAACGAAGCTGACCGCGTCGATATGCCTGAATCCCGCCGCCACCAGCTTGCGTAGATAGTCAGCCTTCACATCCGGTGCAATCTGGTTTGGCAGGCCCTGCCACGCATCACGTGGACACTCAATGATTTTCACTGCGTTCTTCATTCCCAAACTTCCAGCAAAATCCCACCTAGCCGCGCGACGGATACACCTTCAGGATCTCCCGCGCGATCACCATCCGCTGGATCTCGCTCGTCCCTTCGCCAATGGTGCACAGCTTCACGTCACGATAATACTTCTCCGCAGGATAGTCCTTTATAAATCCATAGCCGCCGAACAGTTGCACCGCATCATCGCAAATCCTCACCGCAACTTCGCTGGCAAAGAGCTTCGCCATCGACGACTCCCGCGTCACCTTGCGCTTCGCATCCTTCAACACCGCCGCGCGCTGCGTCAGAAGCCGCGCAGCATCAAGCTCCGTAGCCATATCCGCAAGCTTCCACTGGATACCCTGGAACTCCGCGATACTCTTGCCAAACTGGCGTCGCTCCTTCACATATCGAAGTGCCGCATCCAGCGCACCTCGCCCGATGCCTAGCGCCAGAGCCGCGATCGAGATGCGACCGCCATCCAGCACTCGCATCGCATCAACAAAGCCCTCTCCTTCGGTTCCAATCAGGTTCTCCTCGGGAATCTCGCAGTCCTCGAAGATCAGTTCGCTGGTGTCGCTGGCGCGCAGGCCGAGCTTGTTCTCCTTCTTTCCAGCGCGGAAGCCCTTGGTCCCCTTCTCCACGACAAAGGCCGAAAGCCCATGCGTCCCCTTGCTCTTGTCAGTTGACGCAATTACCACCGCACAGTCAGCATAGTGCCCATTAGTGATGAAGGTCTTATTCCCATTCAACACATACCGGTCACTCTTTTTCACTGCCATAGTCCGCGAGTTGCTCGCGTCGGAACCAGCCCCGGGCTCTGTCAGCCCCCATGCCCCGATCCATTCTCCCGTCGCAAGCTTCGAAACGTACTTCTTTCTCTGCGCATCGTTGCCGGCAATGAAAATGTGATTTGTGCAGAGCGAGTTGTGGGCTGCCACGATGATCCCGATCGATCCATCGACCGCCGCCAGCTCTTCGATCGCCAGCACATAATCCACGTACCCCAGCCCGGAGCCGTTGAGTTCCGGCGGAAATATGACGCCCAGCAGACCCATCTGCCCAAGTTTCTTCACAACGTCCAGCGGAAACTCGCTCGCTTCATCCCATTTCATTACGTTGGGCGCGATCTCGCGCGCGGCGAAGTCGCGAATCTCGCGACGCAGTTGTTCCTGCTCTTCCGTGAGCACGAATGGATATAGGCTTTCAGTTGTCTCGAGCTCAAGGCTCATGTTGGCTCCTCTTCGTCCGGGGTCGACGCCAGCCATACTACTGATTGGGTAAGATGCCGTGCTTCGTATGAACGTCAGATGACAGGCCCGTGAACTATGTCTGCAGAACTCCGGGATTGAACTTCGGAACGTCCGGATTCATCGCGCATGCTTCCAGCGCAGTGATCAAAACCTCGCGCGTCTTCGCCGGATCAATGATCGCGTCGATCCACAGACGCGCCGCACCATACCGCGGGTCAGCCTGAGCATCATAGGTCGACTTGATTTCGTCGTAAAGCGCCGCCCGGTCCGCGTCGGACAGCACCTTCCCTCCGCGCTCCACTTGCTTGGCACGAACCTCCGCCAGCGTACCTGCGGCAGACGCGCCGCTCATTACGGCATAACGCGCTGTAGGCCACGCAAACAGAAACCGCGGATCATACGCCTTGCCGCACATCGCGTAGTGTCCGGCGCCGAAGCTCCCGCCAATGATCACCGCAATCTTCGGCACCACGCTCGTGCTCACCGCCGAGACCATCTTCGCGCCTGCGCGGATAATCCCGGACCACTCCGCATCCTTGCCCACCATGAATCCGTTCACATCATGCAGAAACACAAGCGGCACGAGGTTCTGATTGCAATCCATGATGAAGCGCGCTGCCTTCTGCGCGCCCTCGGTATATATGACGCCGCCCACCTCGATTCGCTTCGCGCCTGCTGAAGGCCCCATCGCGACAACCTGATTCTGATTTGTCTTCTGATTCCCAACGATGCCGACCGCATGGCCGCCGATCCGCGCGTACCCGCACAAGACCGTCCGGCCGAATTCCTCTTTGTACTCATCGAACTCACTTCGATCCACAAGCCGCGCGATCACCTCGCGCATGTCGTACACATTGCTCGCGCCCGGAGCTGGATTCAGCAACCCATACAGCTCTTCAATCCCAAACTTCGGAGCATCCTGTTTGGCATTGCACGCGGTCCGGCTAAATCGATCTGCCGAAGAACTTGCCGGCGCACGCGATCCAAACTTATCGACAAGCGACCGCATTCGGGCCAGGCAGTGATGATCGTCAGGCTCCTTGAAGTCCACGGTGCCGGAGACCTCTGCATGCATCGCCGCTCCGCCCAGTTCTTCCGGATCCGTCTTCTGCCCGATCGCGGCCTGCACCAGCGAAGGACCCGCAAGAAAAAGCCCTGATCCCTCCGTCATCAGCACGGTATCCGTCATCACCGGCAGATAAGCTCCGCCCGCCACGCACATGCCCATGATGGCCGTAATCTGCGGAATCCCCAGCGAGCTCATGACCGCGTTATTGCGAAACACGCGCCCGAAGTCATCCGTATCCGGAAAAACATCCTCTTGCAAAGGTAGAAACACCCCTGCCGAGTCGACCAGATAGAGCGTCGGAATCCGGTTCTCAAGCGCGATGTTCTGCGCCCGCAGAACCTTCTTCGCCGTCATCGGGAAGAACGCACCAGCCTTCACCGTCGCGTCGTTGGCGATAATCATGCACAGCCGGCCGCACACGCGTCCCAGCCCGGTAACCACCCCCGCTCCAGGAGCGCCGCCGTACTCGCCATACATCTCGTACGCTGCCCAGAGCCCCAACTCGACAAACTGACTGCCTTTGTCCAGCAGCAGGTCCAGCCTCTCGCGAACGGTCAGCCGCTTCTTCGCATGCTGCGCACCCGCAGCTTTGGCCCCGCCTCCCTGCCGGATCGTCTCCTCCTGCACGCGAATCTGCTTCAGCAACTCGATCAGCGCGGCACGATTCGTCTTTGCACGGGGGGAGTTTGGATCAAAGTGGATTCGATCACATTTTGAAGCTTCGGGCTCTCGGCCATTCCTGTCTCACGCAAACTCGCAGACTATAGCACCTTGGATGGTACGTCCGTCCACACGGTCACTTGGCGCCATCAAAACCGGAACCTACCCCACTTCGGACTTCGAACGAGCCCCGCGCCAGTAAAGCAGCAACCCCAGCAGAATCGAAATCACCGTCCCGCCGAGCAGCTTCATCTCAAACCCGATCTTGTTCACCGATTCGCCGGGCGGTACCGCCGATACAATAATCCCGAGGAGCACGACCGTAAACCCGAGGCCGCCGCAAATCCATGTTCCGGCAACTCCGCCCGGAATCAGCACAGCATGAGCGTTCTGCTCGCGATCGCCTCGATACGCCAGCTTGATCACCGCCCCAAACATATACAGAAACGGAATGAAGTAAAGGATGATCGCCGCGTCGATCAGGAATTGATATGCCTCGATCACCGTCGGGCTCTTGATCTGGCTCACGAGCAGGATCAGTCCGGAGACGACTGCCTGGACCAGGATTGAGACGTACGGCGTCTTCCACTTCGGGTGAATCTTGCCGAAAGCGGCAGGAAGATACCGGTCGATGCCCACCACAAACGGCACGCGCGCAATTCCAGCCACAGTGCTGCCTACCCCGCCGGCGTTTCCAAACGTGACAAGCACTGCTGCCAGAACCCCCAGGAACCCAACGCGCAATGCCATCGATCCAATCGTGATCGCGCTGAACACGCCGCTCTGTGGATCAACATTCGCAGCCGGCATCAGCGTCAAAATCGCGAACGTTCCAATGATGTACATCAGTGCGATCAGTGCTCCCGCCCCGAAGACCGCCCGAGGCAACGTCCTCTGCGGATCGCGCACCTCTTCGCTCATCGCTGAAACCAGCTCAAGCCCGGTGAACGCGAACGCAATCTGTGACCAGAAGTTGACCGTGCCCCAGTTCCAGCTCGGCATCATGTTCTGCATCGTGAAGTGAGTCGCGCTTCCATTCCGCAACCCGACGATCAAAGCGACCACCGCCAGAATCACCAGCGGCACATACGTCCCCACGCCGCCGGCATTCTGCAGCCACTTGCCGATGTTCAGTCCAATAATGTTCAGCACCACCGCGACCAGCAGCAGCCCGAGCGACACACTCAGCAGAAAAGTCCGGTCCTGCGCGAGTGCCGCTCCTCGTCCGCCCATGATGTAAGCGGCCATAGATGCGCTCGCCAGCAGCAGCCCCGGAAAGTAAAAGACCGTGTATATCCAGTACGTCCAGCCCGCGATAAAGCCGTGAAAGTCGCCGAATGCTTCCTTCGACCACGCATAGAGCCCGCCCTCTTGCGGGAATCGGGAAGAAAGCTCATTGATCACCAGCGCGCCCGGAACGAAGAAGAACAGCGCCGCGATGACCCAAAGGCTAATCGAGGACGTCCCGTTATGCCCCGCCGCCGCGATCCATCGCGGGCCCAGAACCGTGGCGATGTTGAACAGCAGAACATCCCAGAAACCCATCGTCTTCCGCAGTTGGGACTTGGAATCGTGCGGAGTCGGCGCAGAAATCGTCATGCTGCCACCTCGGCGCACTGCCGTTCATCTTCTTGCATAAGCGACCATCATAGTTCCGTCTTGCCTGCAGAACAAACGCGCCAACACCTGTTCACGACTGTCCCAGCGGAAAGCGCTGCCGAACTTCATGCCTCGCGCCGCCACGCACCAGATGCGATTCGAACAGCAAGAATTCCCGCGCAATGAAATGCGGAAACTCCCGATCCCGTTCGGCAAGCACCTGCAGCCGGGGCAGCGCAGCGCGTCCATCGCCCTTTGCTCGTGCCAGCGTCACGTGAGGACGGTAAGGACGATCCTCCGCAGCAACGCCGCAAAGCGCCGTAGCCGCAAGCACCTGCCTCTGAAGCTCTTGAAGCTCCGCCGACACATTTACGGCCGCCCAGAAAACTCCAGCACGCTCGAATTTCCCCGTACCCTTCAGCCCCATCGGCACCTGCGCGGCACGAATCCCGGCAAGCCGCTCAACAAGGCAGTCGTAGGTCTCAGGTGCGGTCTCGCCCAAAAATTGCAGCGTGATGTGCCAGCTCTCCGGCGAGCTCCACCGCAGTTCGTCACCATCCGTCCGCAACCTGCGCGACAGCGCCTCGAGCGCTTCAATCACTTCCGCTGGCAGCGCAATTCCCACAAACAGCCGCATATCCGCTCAGAGGTACTTCGCAAACAACTCGATCTGCTTCGCCTGATAATCGCGCCGCTCAACCGGCGAAGACAAGACAGTCGACGTCGAAGTCGCCCCCAGCGCCGAAAGCCTGTCGATCAACGTCTCCAGATGCCGAATCGACACCACATCCGCTTCGAGAATGAACGACTCCGATCCCGTAATGCGATGGCATCTGCTGATCTCGCTCAACTCCTTCAGCGCTGTTACAGTCCGCGTGATCTGCAGCTCACCACCCGGAATCGTCAGCCTCACGATCACTCTTATCGGCACTCCCAGCCGCGCGCTGTCGAGTGACGCATGATAGCCCGTAATCACCCCAGCCTCTTCGAGCCGATGCACCCTCTCCGCCACCGCTGGTGTTGAGAGTCCGATCTTGCGCCCAAGTTCCGCGAAAGAGGTGCGCGCGTTCTGCTGCAATGCTTCAACGATCTTCCAGGCAATCGCGTCCAGTTCAATCCGGTTCGGAGTGGTCTTGTGTGCCATCAGACATAGATCCTTAATCTGCACCCCATATTACGCCTAATGGCATTAAGTGAAGCTACCCCATTTTCCGAGAATCGCCATGTTCAGGCATCTGCACGCGGGCCTATCTTATCCAACAGCCGGGAAGTAAGTTCCCCCGTTCAGCTCTCCCCCGTCTCCCGGCCCAGGAGGTACCCCCATGAGCGCAACCGTGCACTCCGCCCCAGCGCATCTGGATTCTCAGCCAACCACACGGTCCACTCCAAACAGTGAGGACTTCCTTCCGCTGAAGGGCACAGATCATGTCGAGTTTTATGTCGGCAACGCTCGTCAGGCCGCATACTTTTACCGCGCGGCATTCGGCATGTCGCTCGTAGCCTACGCCGGTCCCGAAACCGGCCAGCGCGACCGCGCCTCCTACGTCATTCAGCAGGGAAAGGTCCGCTTCGTCCTCACAACTCCGCTGCGCGGGGGCGATGCGATCGCCGAACACATCGCCCGTCACGGTGACGGAGTCAAGGTCGTTGCCCTCTGGGTGGACGATGCGCGCAAAGCCTGGGAAGAAACAACGCGTCGCGGTGCCATCAGCGTTGCGCAGCCCAGCGTTCTCGCCGATGAACACGGTCATGTCGTTCTCGCCAGCATCCGCACCTACGGCGACACCATCCACACCTTCGTCGAACGCACCAACTACTCCGGTGCTTTCCTTCCCGGATACCGTGCGATCAACGAAGACCCCGTCGCTCGCCCAACCGAACTTCTCCACATCGACCACATGGTCGGCAACGTCGGCTGGCACGAAATGGACGAGTGGGTGCAGTTCTACTCCAACGTGATGGGCTTCTCGCTCTACCAGCACTTCGACGACAAGGACATCTCCACCGAGTATTCGGCTCTCATGTCCAAGGTGATGTCCAACGGCAACGGCTACGTAAAGTTCCCCATCAACGAGCCCGCTGAAGGCAAGAAGAAATCCCAGATCGAAGAGTACCTCGAGTTCTACGGCGGCCCGGGCGTACAGCACATCGCTCTCGCTACCAACGACATACTCCACACCGTCCGCAAGCTCAGCGAGCAGGGCGTCGAATTCCTCCACGTCCCCCACACCTACTACACCGAGCTCCAGGGCCGCGTCGGCGCCATCGACGAGCCCGTTGAAGAACTCGAAAAACTCGGCATCCTCGTCGACCGCGACCCCGAGGGCTACATGCTCCAGATCTTCACCCGCCCAGTCGAAGACCGCCCGACCCTCTTCTACGAAATCATCCAGCGCAAAGGCAGCCGCAGCTTCGGCAAAGGCAATTTCAAGGCCCTCTTCGAGGCAATCGAGCGCGAACAGCAAGCGCGCGGCAACCTCTAGAGGAGAATGCGATGACAACCCAAACGCTTACTGCCGCCGCTCCCTTCCTGATCGAGCAGAATTACTCCGCCTACACAAACGAACAACATGCGGTCTGGGCGGAGCTTGTGGGCCGCGTGCTTCCTGAGTTGGAGAAGCATGCGGCTCGCTCTTATCTCGACGGCTTTCAGATCATCGGCCTGCAGCCCGATCGTCTTCCCCGCCTCGCATCCATCAGTGCGCGCCTCGAGCCGAGGACGGGCTGGAACTCCACCCCGGTCAGCGGATTCCTTCCCGCTCCCGCATTCTTCGAAATGCTGGCCGCACGCCGCTTCCCCACAACCACCTGGCTACGGAGTCGCGACTCGCTCGAATACACGCCCGAGCCCGACATCTTCCACGACGTCTTCGGCCACGTTCCAATGCACGCCAACAAAGTCTTCGCCGATTTTCTCCAGCACTACGGCCGCGTCTGCGCAGCCATCGAAGATGAGCGGGTTCTCGAGCGACTAGGCCGCCTATTCTGGTATACCGTTGAGTTTGGATTGATCCGCGAAGGCAGTGAGATTAAGGTCTACGGCAGCGGCCTCATCAGCTCCCACGGCGAGTGTCAGAATGTTGTCGAGGGCCACTGCGCAGTACACGATTTTTCATTGGACGAGGTGCTCGACACTCCGGTAAAAGTGGACGAGTTCCAGAAGGTCCTGTTCGCAATCGACAGTTTCGACCAGATGTACGAGGCCATGCACCAGGCGGAACAACGCGTTCTACAAAACAGCTTGTAAGGTGAGAAAGCATGTCCGAAGAGCTCCGGTATCAGACCGGTTTTGGAAATGAGTTTGCCACGGAAGCTGTTGCAGGTGGCCTGCCGCAGGGACAAAATGCGCCGCAAAAACACCCTCTTGGCCTCTACACCGAGCAATGCAGCGGCAGCCCCTTCACCGCACCCCGCGCAGCCAACCGCCGCACGTGGACCTATCGCATTCGGCCCTCGGTCACG
>Ga0207695_10007175_pt1 | contig 14257 bp, 13 predicted proteins | sample KBSC54metaG_FD_184354 | JGI IMG/M metagenome (GOLD analysis project Ga0207695, IMG submission 184354) | Corn rhizosphere microbial communities from Kellogg Biological Station, Michigan, USA - KBS C5-4 metaG (SPAdes) (version 2) | ecosystem: Host-associated > Plants > Roots > Rhizosphere > Soil... | reverse complement strand
AGCGAAAATCGAGCATGGCAAGGACGCAGGGAGCCCCGATATTGACGATATCGGGGCGACCGAGGACACAGCCAGGCGACGATTTGCAGCCGCCCGAGCGCGAGAGACTTTCGGGACGGAGCACTAGGCAGCCGAGCCGACCAGGCCGAGCTGCACGACGGCCTCGGCGGCGATGAACGCGTGGATCGCGGGGATGCCGCCGCCGTGGGAGAAGCCGGCCGCCTGCTTGTGGCCGCCGCCGCCGGTCTTGCGGGCGATGGCGGAGACGTCGAGCCCGCCCCTCGAGCGGAGCGAGACGCGGTTGGGCGGCGCGTGGCCGTCGGCGGCGAGCGGCGGCTCGCGGATGAGCGCCGCCACCTCGACGCCGCTGACGCCGCGGAGGTGGTCGACAAGGCCTTCGGTGTCCGACTCGGTGGCGGCCAGGCGGGCGAAGTCGCCGCGCTCGACGTGCGAGATCGCGATCCGCCCGCTCTCGTAGAGCACGAGGTTTTGGATCACCACCCCGAGCAGGCGCAGCTTGCGCAGCGGCATCGTCTCGAAGACGCGCTCGTAGACGCGCTGGATGTCGACTCCGGCGTCGACCAGCCGGGCGGCCATGCGCAGCGCGCTCGGGCCGGTCGTCCGCTGCTGGAAGCGGCCGGTGTCGGTCACGAGGGCCACGTAGAGCGCCTGGGCGATCTCGGCGGTGAGCGCGACCCCGAGGGCCTCGAGCACGTCGAGCAGGACCTCGGCGGTCGACGACGCCCCGCCGTCGATCAGGTTCACGTCGGCGAAGCGGGTGTTGTCGTAGTGGTGGTCGATCGAGACGACCGTGTCGGCGGCGGCGATCACCTTCCGGTGGCCGTATCCCAGCCGGCGCACGGTCGCGCAGTCGAGCGTGAGCAGCGTCCAGCCGGCCAGCGATTCGGGGCCGAGCCGCCGCTCCAGGCCGGTCACGTCGAGCAGCCGCAGCTCGCTCGGGATCGTCGAGCCCGGCTCGAGGTACGTCCGCACGGTCTTGCCGAGGGAGCGCAGGCCGGCCGCGGCGGCGACGAGCGAGCCGATGGCGTCGCCGTCGGGGTTCTCGTGCGTCGCCACGCACACGCGATCCGCCGCGCGCAGCGCCGCGACCGCGCGCTCGAACTCCGGATCGAAGAACCGCTGGGGCGTGACGTCCTCCACACCCCCATGATACGGACGCCGGTCAGGCGCAGCCCTAGTCGCCGTCGGCGAGCATCATCTCGCCCTCGACCGACGCGACCGCCGGCACGGACTTCTCCTCCTCGACGCCGTGGACGTACTTGCCGCCGCGCAGCCACGACGCCGCCGCGGCGACCAGACAGGCCGCGATCGCGAAGTCGAACGCCTCGTGCAGGCCGTCCGAGAACGGCTTGGACATGAGCTGCGGGAAGTAGGTGCGTCCGGTCAGGTAGGTCGCGTGCGCGTGCGAGAGGTGCGGCAGCACCGGCCCGAGCAGCTGCTGCATCGGGTTGTAGCCGAGGAACGAGGCGAACAGCAGGCCGACCGGCGGCAGGTGCGACACGCGAGCCGCGTCGGCCTTCGGCACGCCCTGGGCGACCAGCCCGTGGTCGAGCGTCGCGGGCAGCGTGTTCGCCAGGCCGAGGATCATGAGCGAGAAGAAGATCCCGATCGAGAGGACGAGCGCCGAGTTCTGGAACGTCGTCGCCATCCCGGCGCCGGCGCCGCGGCGGTTCGCCGGCAGGCTGTTCATGATCCCGGCCTGGTTGGGCGATGCGAAGAGGCCCATGCCAAGGCCGACGAGGAGCAGCAGCCCGCCGAACCAGACGTAGTCGAAGTTCACCGGCAGCAGCTCGAGCAGGAAGAAGCTGAGCGCGGCGACGAGCATCCCGCCGGTCGCGAACGGGCGGGCGCCGAAGTGGTCGGAGAGGTAGCCCGACGCGGGCCCGGCGACCAGGAAGCCGACCGTCAGCGGCAGCATGTAGATGCCCGCCCAGAGCGGCGTCGACGAGAAGCTGTAGCCGTGCAGCGGCAGCCAGATGCCCTGCAGCCACATGATCAGCATGAACATGAGCCCGCCGCGGCCGAGCGAGGCGAGCAGCGTGGCGACGTTCCCGGCCGTGAATGCGCGGATGCGGAACAGGCCGAGCCGGAACATCGGATCGTCGATCCGCGTCTCGATGGCCGCGAAGATCGCGAGCAGGACGAGCCCGCCGCCCATGCACACGAGCACCTTGGGGGACGTCCACCCCATCGTGTGGCCGCCGTACGGCTGGATGCCGTAGGTGATCCCGACCAGGATCGCGACCAGGCCGGCGGCGAACGTGAGGTTGCCCCACCAGTCGATCCGGGCCGGCTGGCGGACGCCCAGGTCGACCAGCCTGCGCCACGACCACAGCGTCCCGAACAGGCCGACCGGCACCGACACCAGGAAGACGAGCCGCCACGAGACCGGGCCGAGCAGGCCGCCCAGCACCAGGCCGATGAACGACCCGGCGATGCCGGCCACCGTGTTCACCCCCAGGGCGAGGCCGCGCTGGTTGTGCGGGAAGGCGTCGGTCAGGATCGCCGACGAGTTGGCGAACAGGAACGCGCCGCCGATGCCCTGGCCGATGCGCATGATGATCATCCACATCGCGCCGGCGCCGCCGTGCATCCATGTGATGGACAGCAGCACCGAGAAGACCGTGAAGATCGCGAAGCCCAGCGTGAACATGCGCACGCGGCCGTAGATGTCGCCGACCCGGCCGAAGCTGACGACGAGCACCGCCGTCGCGACCAGGAAGCCCATGATCATCCACAGGAGGTAGCTCGAGTTGCCGACGCCGAGCGGGTTCAGGTGGATGCCGCGGAAGATGTCCGGCAGCGCGATCAGGACGATCGAGGAGTTGATCGTCGCCATGAGGATTCCGAGCGTCGTGTTCGACAGCGCGATCCACTTGTAGTGCGGGGACAGGGGCGTCTGCGGGCTCACACCTGCTCCTCGAACTCGTCGCGCAGCATCCGGATCCGGCGCCGCTTCTCGAGGAGCTCGTCCTCGAGCTGCTCGAGCGCCGCCCGGCGGGCGCGCACCAGCGAGACCTGCGTCTCGACGTGGCGCAGCGACTCGCCCAGGATCTGGGCGCGGTCTTCGGACGCGAGCGCGTCCCGGCCGTGCCAGCGCTCGCGCAGCACGGCCCGGGCGGCCTCGGCGTCCATCCAGTCGCGCAGCTCGGCCAGCGTCAGGCCGAGCAGATCGCGCACGCGGATCAGGTCGGCGAGGCGAGCCTCGTCCTCCTGGTCGTACAGGCGGTGGGCGCCCTCGGGTCGGCCGCGGTCGGGCAGCAGGCCGAGCTCTTCGTAGTAGCGCACGGTGCGCGGCGTGGCGCCGACCCGGCGGGCGAGCTCCCCGATGCGGAAGGGGGCCTCGGTGCCTTCTTCGACAGCGGCCTTGTCGTTCGGAGTCATATTCACGTTCACGGAAGATAGCACAGGCGAGATGAGGATTTATCCGCTTCAAGCGCCTCCATCGACGTGATAATCTCCAGTGAACGTGAGAAACCGCGACGCCGGGGAAGCGCGATGAAGATCCGTTGGCACGGGCAGTCCGCCTACACGCTCACCGGCGCGGAGCACATCGTCGCCATCGACCCCTTCGACGATATGCGCCCGCTCCTCGGCGGCCGCCTCCGGTTCGGGTATCCGCCCGTGCCCGAGCACGAGGCGCACCTGCTGCTCGTCACCCACGAGCACCGCGACCACAACGGCGTCGAGGCGATCACGGGCGACCCGCACGTCGTCCGCTCGACGGCCGGCCGCTTCGAGACGCCGGTCGGCGAGGTCGTGGCCATCGCCTCCGAGCACGACGAGGAGGCGGGCACGAGCCGGGGCCCGAACACGATCTTCGTCTTCACCCTCGACGGCGTCCGCGTCTGCCACTTCGGCGACTTCGGCCAGACGGCGCTGCGGGCCGAGCAGCGCGACGCGATCGGCCCGGTCGACCTGCTGTTCCTGCCCGTCGGCGGCGGCCCGACGATCGGCGCCGACCAGGCGGCCGACATCACCCGGACGCTCGACCCGCGCTGGGTGGTGCCGATGCACTACCGCACTCCGGCGATCGACTTCCTCGAGACGGCCGACGCGTTCCTGGCACTGCACGACACCGTGGCCGAGACCGGCCCCGAGCACCGGCTCGAGCAGGACGGCGAGCGGGCGACCGGCGTCCTCCACATGGCCCCACCCGACGGCGGAGACTGAGAGGCGGACGGTGGCCCAGTCGATGCACTCGCTCTTCGCATACGGCCAGGCCTTCGAGACCGCGTTGTTCGCCGCGGGCGCGCTGGCACTCATCGTCTCCCTCGTCTGCGTCGCAGTCGGCGTGCTCCCGGGCCACTGCGCCTGCTGGCGCCGGCGGCTGGCCGAGCGCCGCTACGTCCGGGCCGGGCTGCGCGAGCTCGAGCACTACCTGAGCGCGCCGCCGCGGACCGGCCCGCGGCACTAGTGCTCCGTTCCGGAGGTTCCTTGATGATCGGGCGAGCGAAAATCGAGCATGGCAAGGACGCAGGGAGCCCCGATATTGACGATACCGGGGCGACCGAGGACACAGCCAGGCGACGATTTGCAGCCGCCCGAGCGCGAGAGACTTTCGGGACGGAGCACTAGGTACCTCTCCACCACCCCGGCCAGGTCACCGCCAGGCCTGCCAGCATCGGCACGGTGGCGGGGATCGGCGAGGTCAGCTCGAGCACGAAGCCCCAGGCCAGCGCCGCGACGGCGACCGCGATCGCGGCCCGCACGCGGGGTCGGGTGCGGCGGCCGACGACGGCGCCGAGCAGCGCGGGGGCGAGGAAGTCGAGCCAGCCCATGCTCGAGTTGCCGAGGTCGACCTGCTGGAGGGCGGGCAGCGGCTTGCTCTGGTGCGACGACACGCCCACCTGCGGCAGCGTCGCCTGCTGGAGCGCCGAGGTGGTGCGCTCGACCTGGCGGTTCCCCCACACCAGGTAGACGTCGACCGCAATCAGGATGACCAGGCCGACGGCGAGGTAGCGGGCCGGCGTGATCGGGCCGACGATCGCGGCGATGGCGAGGCAGGCACCGCCGATGAGCGCCGCCCCGGCCGCCTCGGCCAGATGGCCGCCGGCCTGCCACGCGATCACGTAGAGCACCGCGGCGGCGACGGCCGTCAGGAACGGCCACCGCCAGCGCGCCGCCCAACCCAGCACGCCGGCCAGGATTGGCGTCGCGAACGTCCCCAGCCACGCAAGCAGATCGGCGCCGGAGCCGCCGGCGACCCGCACGGTGCCGACGCCGATGACCATCGCCGCCGCCGGCCCGGCCAGGCCGAGCACGGCGTGGCGCCGGCTCGCGTCGCGGCCGACCGCCGGGATCGCCACGAGCGCGCCCTGGGCGAGGCACAGCGCCGTGTACCAGGGAAACAGGAACACCGTCGCGGGAAGGTAGATGATTGCCCCAGCCGCCACGCGGGGTCGCGCCCCAGGTAGGGTCTCCTGGAACGTTCCCGTGGATCACGACCGAAAGACCGAAACGCACACGTGACGACACCGGTAGGCCTCGCGATCGTCGGCGCGGGCAGGATGGGGATCACGCATGCCGAGGCGCTGCGCGACGAGCCGTCGGTGCGGGTGAACGCGATCGTCGACCCCGCGGATTCGGCGCGGGAGGCCGCGCTTCGGGCCGCGCCCGGGGCGGCGGCCTTCGCCGACCTGGACGCGGCGTTCGCCGGCGGCGGCATCGAGGCGGTGCTGATCGCGGCGCCGTCGCCCCTGCACCTGTCCCTCGTCGAGGCGTGCGCCCTGCGCCGCCTGCCGATCCTGTGCGAGAAGCCGTGCGGCACCACCGCCGCCGAGGCCCGAGCGGCGGCCGCCGCCGCAGACGCCGCGGGCTGCATGCTCCAGATCGGCTACTGGCGCCGGTTCGCGCCCGGGCTGCGCGCCCTGCGCGAACGCATCCTGGGCGGCGAGCTGGGCGAGCTCACGCTCGTCTCCTGCTACCAGTGGGACGGCGAGCCGCCCACGCCCGAGTTCCGGGCTTCGAGCGGCGGCGTCGCGGTCGACATGGGCGTGCACGAGCTCGACCAGCTGCGCTGGCTGACCGGGCAGGAGCTGGGCCCGTTCGCCGCCTCGGCGCAGCCACCGGCCGGCGGCGGGCCGGAGGGGCTGCAGCTGCTCGGGTCGCTGTCAGGCGGCACCGCCGCATTTGTGTCTCTCGGCCAGAGCTTCCCCCACGGCGATTGCGTGTGGGTCGAGGTCTTCGGCACCGCCGGCCACGCCCTCGAGCGGGTGCTCTGGGGCGAGGGCGGCGACGAGGCGTTCCGGGTCGCGCTGCGCGCCCAGGCGCGGGCCTTTGCCGAGCGGATCGCGGCCGGCGCCGCCGGCGACGCGGCCACCGCGGACGACGCGCTGATCGCGCTCGAGGCCGCCGAGCGGCTCTAGCCGGAGGTTGCGCCGCGCTCGTCACCCTGGCGGTCGCGCTCGTCGTCGGCCGGCGGGGCTCTGGCCGTTCCGCTCGCGATCCTCGCCCCGCCGCTGGCGCTCATCCCGGGAGGGCTGCTGGTGCTCTGCGTGCTCCGGGCCCGCCGGCGGGCATCGGCTGAATGCCCTGTATCCAGGCCTGATCAGACCGGATCGGTGTCGGCCGCGAGCAGGTCGTGCTGCATGCCGAAAAGCGTCGCCCCGGCCCGGGTCGTGACCCCCAGCTTGCGGTAGATGTGCTGGAGGTGATGACCGACCGTGCGGTGCGAGACGTACAGCGTCCTGGCGATGTCCTTGTTCGTGTCGCCGCGGGCCAGGAGCCGCAGCACTTCGACCTCGCGAGTCGTCAGCCCGGCCGGCCATTGCCGCCGGCGCGGCCGGCGCGCGCCGGCGGAGAGCATCGCCTCCACGGCCGCGCCGTCCAGGCGCCCGGCCCGTGCTTCGCGGCGAAGCTCGTCCGCCGCCTCACCCGGCGTCCGCGCCGGACGGTGCGGACGGGCCTCGCCGAGCGCCTGGCACATGTCGGCGGCCTGGAGCACGCGAGCCGCCACAGAGAGGTCGCCGGCCGCCGCGGCACGGTGATATCCGGACCCGTCGAGCCGCTCGTGGTGCAGGCCGGCGACGCGCACCGCGGCCTCCAGGCTGGGCACCCGCGCCAGCATCCGCTCGAGGTAGTACGTGTGCAGGCGCACCCGCTCCCACTCCCACTCGGTGAGCGCTCCGGGCTTCTCCCAGATGCTGTTCGGGACTCCTGCCCTACCGAGGTCGTGGACCAGGCCGGCCCGGCGCACGAGCCGGACGTCGGCCTCGGGAAGGCCGAGCTGCCTGGCCGCCGCCTCGGCGCGCTCGGCCACGCCCCGCGAGTGGCGGGAGAAGTACGGCGACTTCAGGTCGACGAAGTCGGCGAGGGCGGTCAGGGCGGCATCCATGTCGCCGTCTGACAGACAGCGGCTCGGCGAGGGCTCGGCGGCGAGCACCGCGTCCCACGACGTGACCCCTTCGAGCCCGGCGGTCAGCGCAGGCGCCGCCGCGAGGAACCGGCGGGTGAGCGCAGGGTCGTACCAGCGCCCGGCCCGCCGCCGGATCACGCCGGCCATCGCGTCGAGGCCGTCCAGGCGATGGAAGATCTCGGCGTCGCCCGCGATCGCGACGATGCGCGCGGCCGGCGCGATCCCTTCGCCGGCAAGCCCGCGCGGCTGGCCGCCGCCGTCCCAATGGGCGTACGTCTGCCCGAGGGCCGTGACGACCGAGTCGCCGAATCCGAGTCCGGCGGCGAGCCGTTGGGCGACCTCGAGGTGCGCTCGGGCCGCCTCCGACCACACGCCCGGCAGGCGGACGGCCGTGGCGGCCAGGGTGCGGGCACGCTCGAGCGGCGGGCGCCCGGCGCCGATCCGGCCGACGGCGTAGGCCATGATCTGCGGCCTGCGCGTGAAGCCGTGCGACAGGATGCCGGATCGGGCCGCCAGCTCGTCGCCGAAGAGACGCGACGCCTCCCGCGAGTCCGCCATGCAGCCGATGCGGCGAAGCAGCGCCACGTCGTAGACGTCGCGAAGCTCCGCGTCGGGCAGCCCGAGCTCGCGGGCGAAGCCCACTGCGAGCAGGCAGCCCCGCAGCACGTGCTCCATCGGCTGCCCCACGCCCAGGTCGCTCGCGAGCGAGAGCGCCGCCACGAGCTCGGCAAGGCGGACCTCGTGGACCGCGTCCGCCCGCCGGCCCGGCGTGGCACGAACGACCGCCATCAGACGCTCGCTCCCGCCATCGCGCGCGCGACTTCCGGGATCGCCCCGGCCGACTGCAGCGGCGAGCGGATCGCTGGAGCCAGGAACGCGACGAGGCGCTCGGCCGTGCCCTCGACGTCGTCGAGGTCGAGCAGGCTCAAGGTCGTGCCGGAGTTTGCGAGCAGGTAGGTGATGATCGCGACGACACACCGGAGCCGCCACCAGAGCTCGGCCGCCGGGGCATCCGGCACGGCCAGGGCCAGGGCGTCGACGAACCTGGCGCCGAGATCGCCGAACACCTCCCGCAGGACGCGCCCGACGACCTCGTCGGGCTCGGTCGCGGAGCGTCCGGAGAAGCGCGCGAGGATCAGGCCGCGTTCACCCAGATCGCGGATCAGAATCAGATCGGGGCAGAGGAACGCGCTCAGGATCGCCTCGACGCTGGGCGCCCCGTCGGCCCCGGCGATCGCCTCGTCCAGCAGGCGCAGGCGCTCGGCGTTGACCGGCGCGACGATGCGCTCCATCGTCGCGCGCAGGAGCTGCTCCTTCGAGCCGTAGTGGTAGTGGATCGCGGCGACGTTGACGCCCGCTTCGCGTGTGATCCCGCGCAACGACGTACCCGCGAAGCCGTGCAGCGCGAACTGGCGCTCGGCGGTGTCGAGGATGCGGCGACGGGTGGCGTCCCGGGACATCCAGATCATCATCGCCGCTCGCGCGCAGAAAATCAAACGCTCGTTTGAAGTAGGTGTTTGAAATATCGGTCATACAGCCGATGCGGCCCCGCCCGGGCGCCGCTTGACTGGCCGGGTGAACCGTGAACGACAGCAAGGAGCGCCACATGCGCAATGACTCACGCGACCGCCCGATCATCGACGTGCGCCGGCTGGGCAAGACCTATCCGGGCCAGGTCGAGGCGGTCAAGGAGGTCGACTTCCAGGTGGCCCCCGGCGAGGTGTTCGGCCTGCTCGGGCCGAACGGCGCCGGGAAGTCGACGACCATCGGGATGCTCACGACCACCATCCTCCCGAGCAGCGGCACGGCCCGCCTGGCGGGCTACGACGTCGCCCGGCAGCCGCTCGCGGCCCGCCGCATCTCGAGCGTCGTCTTCCAGGACGCCGTGATCGACCGCCCGCTCACCGGCCGGCGCAACCTGGAGCTGCATGCCCGGCTGTGGCGGGTCGATCAATCGATCGCCCGCGACCGCATCGCCGAGGGCGTCGAGATGTTCGGCCTCGACGACATCGTCGACCGGCCCGTCGCCACCTACAGCGGCGGGCAGCGGCGCCGCCTCGAGATCGCGCGCGCGCTCGTCTCCAGCCCGCGCGTGCTCTTCCTGGACGAGCCCACTGTCGGCCTCGATCCTCGCATCCGGCACGAGCTCCTCGACGTGATCGGGACCCTGCGGGCGCGGTCGGAGATGACCATCGTCCTGACCACCCACTACCTGGACGAGGCCGAGCGGCTGTGCGACCGGGTCGCGGTGATGCGCCTCGGCGAGATCGTCGCCCTGGACACGCCCGCCGCGCTGCTGGCCGGCCTCGGCCGCGAGATCGTCGAGCTCCGCGTCGCCGGTGACGCGCAGGCCGGCCTCGCCGTCCTGCAGGCACAGCGCATCGCCGACGACAGCGCGTTCGTGGTCGGCTCGACGCTCACCGTCCCCCTCCGCGATCGCAGCGCCGCTGATGCCATCGCCGCGATCGGCCGCATCGGGCTGCCCGTGACCTCGATCGGCAGCCGCCCGCCCACCCTCGACGACGTCTACCTGCGCCTCACCGGCGACCGCATCTCCGCGGCCGCCTGACCTCGAAGGAGACCTGACGCACATGTCCACCCTCGCCTCTCCCGTGCCGGTCGCGCGCAAGGCGCCGGCCTTCATCAGCCTCCAGGCGCTCGCCACGCTGGTGCGGCGCCGGTTCACCCTCACGGCCCGGACGCCGCGCGAGCTCATCGTGCCCCTCTTGACCCCGGTGCTGTTCGCGCTCGTGATCGCACCGGCGCTGCGAAACGCACTGCACACCAGCGCCGCCTACGAGGCGTACGTCGCCACGGGCACGCTCGGCCTGCTGATCCCGCTGAACACGATGTTCGCCGGGCTCGGCGTGATCGGCGACCGTGAGACCGGCGCCCAGCCGGAGCTGTTGGCAGCCCCCATCCCCCGGACGCTGCTCGTGCTCGCGAACCTCGTCGTCGCCCTCGGCGTGACGGCGCTCCAGGTCGGCGTGCTGATCGTTGCCGCCCTGGCGCGCGGGATCGACTTCAACGCCTCGGCGTCGGGGACGCTGTGGTTTGCGGCAGCGGCAACGCTCTTCGCCGTCGGCATGTACGGGATCGCCGAGACGCTCGCGGCCCGCGTCCCGCGACAGGAGGAGTACATCTCGCGCGTTCCGGCCATCGCAATCGTGCCGTGGTTCCTGGCCGGGTCGCTCTTTCCCATCGTCGCGATGCCTCAGGGCCTCACGTACTTCTCGAAGCTGCTGCCCCTGACACACGGCCTTGCGCTGGTGCGCTACGGCCTGCTCGGCGACCGCAGCGGGCTCGAGAACATCTGGGGCATGAGCTCGACCAGCATGATGGCCGCGCTCAGCCTGGGAGTCGTCGCGCTCTTCGCCGCCGTCCTGACCGCCGTGTCGATCCGCGTCTTCACGCGTTCGGCGGTGCGCTGAGATGCGTCGCCTCGCGCATTTCAGCGCCCGGCACCGCCGGCTCGTGCTCGCGGCTTGGGCTGTCGCGCTCGCCCTGGTCTCGGCGGCCTCGATCGCGGCCGGGAGCAGGTTCCAGAACAACCTGTCGCTGCCCGGGACGGACTCGTCCCGGGCGGTGAACCTCCTGGACACGCGCTTCCCCGCGGTTGCGGGTGATCAGGACCAGATCGTCTACCGCGCCCGGACCGGGTCGCTGACCGCGCCGGCCACCCGCGCCTCGATCAGGCGGTCGCTGTCCCGGATCGCGGCGTTGCCGCATGTGGCCGACGTGGCGGCACCGTTCGGGCGAGGCGCGCCTCCTGATTCGATCGCTCCAGGTGGGAGGATCGGGTACGCGACCGTGACGTTCGACGAACCGGCGGGCGACCTCCCCACCACGGCGATCGACGCTGTCGTCCGAACGGCCCGATCGATCCACTCGCCCGGGCTCGAGGTCGAGCTCGGCGGCCAGGCGATCGAGCAGACCCAGAGGCCCTCCCTGGGCGCGGCGACCGCGATCGGCCTCGCCGCCGCAATCGTGGTCTTACTCCTCAGCTTCGGGTCGTTGCTGGCGATGGGTCTGCCGATCGTGACGGCGCTCTTCGGGCTCGGTACCGGCCTCGGGCTGGTCGCCTTCACGAGTCACGCGGTCGACATGGCGTTCTTCGTTCCACAGGTCGCCGCGATGATCGGGCTCGGCGTCGGGATCGATTACGCGCTCTTCATCGTCACCCGTTACCGGCAGGCGTACCGCGAGAACGGCGGCGACGTCGCGGCCGCGCTCGAGTCTGCGATGGACACCGCCGGCCGCGCCGTCCTCTTCGCAGGAATGACCGTCGTGATCGCGCTTCTCGGCATGTTCGCGCTCGGGGTTGGGTTCCTGGACAGCATCGGGGTCGCCGGTTCGGTGACGGTCGTCCTGATGCTGGCCGCGTCGGCGACGCTCCTGCCGGCACTGCTCAGCCTGCTGGGCGACCGGCTCGGACGCGGGCGGCGGGGGCGGACGACAGCCGGGGAATCGCGCCTGTGGACGCGGTGGATCGGAGCGATCCAGCACCACCCCTGGCCGACGGCCGTTGCGGCCACCATCCTGATGCTGGCGCTCGCGGCCCCGGTGATCTCGCTACGGCTGGGGCTGAGCGACGCCGGTAACGACCAGCGCTCGACCACGACCAGGAAGGCCTACGACCTGCTCGCGGCCGGATTCGGGCGCGGCGCCAACGCACCGCTCGAGGTCGCCGCGGAGCTGCCCCGTCCCGGCGCCACGATCGGCGTCCGGCGCCTGACCCTGGCCCTTCGCGACACGCCCGGTGTGGCCGCGGTCGGCGCTCCGCGACTGAATGCCGCGCGGACGGCCGCGATCATCTCGGTGGCCCCATCGTCGGGGCCGCAGGACGCCGCCACGGCGACGCTCGTGCGGCACCTGCGTGCGGCCGTGATCCCGCCCGTGGCGGCCGCGTCGGGGATGCGCGTGTACATCGGCGGGTGGACCGCCACCGCGATCGACTTCTCCCACGTACTCCACTCCAAGCTGGCGTTGTTCGTCGGTGTCGTCGTCGCCCTCTCGGCGCTGCTCCTCATGGTCGTCTTCCGCTCGCTCGTGATCCCCGTTCAGGCAGCGGCCATGAACCTGCTGTCGATCGGCGCATCGATGGGCATCGCCACGGCGATCTTCCAGCACGGCTGGCTGGGCAGCGCGTTCGGTGTCCGACCCGGCCCCATCGATGCGTACGTGCCGGTGGTCGTGTTCGCGATCGTTTTCGGGCTCTCGATGGACTACCAGGTGTTCCTCGTCAGCAGGATCCACGAGGAGTGGAGGCGGACGGGCGACACGACCACGTCGATCCGCGTCGGGCTGGTACGGACCGGACGGGTCGTGACCGCCGCCGCCGCGGTCATGATCGTCGTCTTCCTCTCGTTCGTGGGTGGTCACAACCGCGGGCTGGAGCTGTTCGGCGTGAGTCTGGCGAGCGCGGTGTTTCTGGACGCGATCGTCATCCGGATGATCCTGCTGCCCGCCGTCCTCCAGATCCTGGGCGGCGCCACCTGGGTCTTCCCAGCCTGGCTCGATCGGCGACTGCCGCGGGTGGCCATCGAGCCGCCCCAGCCGGCACCGGTACTCCGAGGACCATTACCCTCGACTAGAGGGTGAGTGCTTGCGGGTGACAGGTGGCGCCCACGGGCGACGACCAGCGCCACGGATACGGCTCCGGCAGCGGCTGCGAGGACGAACGCCGCCTGCGGCCCGGCGTGGTCGGCGGCCGCGCCGGCGACGGCCGAGCCGGCGGCCGCACCGATCGCGACGGCGGTGCCGAGCCAGGCGAACGCCTCGGTCTCGGTGCCGGCCGGCGCCGCGTCGTCGACCATGGCGTAGACGACGGCGTACGTCGGCGCGATCGCCGTGCCGCCGAGCACGAGCACGGCCGCCATCGCGGGCACGCTGCCGGCGGCCGCGACGAGCAGCAGGTGACCACAGGTAAGCGCGGCGAGCACGAGCGCGAGCCCGGACGCGCCGCGCAGGCCCGGCCCGAGGCGGACGGCGGCCATTCCGCCGATCAGCGATCCGGCGCCCCACAGGCCGAGCAGCGGGCCGGCCGACGCGGTGCTGCCGAGCCCCGCGGTGGCGGCCGCGACGCCCACCTCGACGGCGCCGAAGAGAACGCCGACGGCGATCAACACGAGCACGAGAGTGCGCATCGCCGGGGAGCCCAGGCAGCCGCCGCGGCCGGAATCGCCGTCGCCGGACGGGCGCCAGCCGCGTGAGGCGGGCTCGGCCGCGAACGCGGCGGTCGCCGCCAGGAGGACGGCGCCCGAGACGGCCAGAGCGATGCCGGTCGAGCTGGCGGCGCCGAGGGCGAGCACCAGCGGCGGGCCCAGGATCCAGGTCAGCTCCACGGCGGTCGCGTCGAGGGTGTAGGAGGCACGCACGGCCTCCCGGTCGGGCAGGATCCGCGGCAGCGCGGTGCGCAGGCAGGCGCCGAGCGGCGGCGACGCAAGGCCGATGCCGAATGCCAGGGCGACGAGCGCCGGGACGGGCGCGCCGGCCGGCATGAGCGCGATGGCGCCCAGGAGTGCCGCCGAGGCCCCGGCGCTGCCGATCAGCACCAGGGTCTGGCCACAGCGGTCGACCAGCCGGCCGAGGAACGGGCCGCCGACGCCGAGCGCCGCGCCGTAGGCGCCGGCCACCAGCCCGGCGGCCGCGAACGAACCCGTGAGATGGCGAGTGTGCACCAAAAGGCCGATGCTGAGGGTCGGGAGCGGCAGCCGGGCGAGGACGGAGATGGCGAAGAGGCGAAGCGCCCCGGGAGTGGAGGTGATCGAGTGCATGCGTCACACGCTAGACTGCGACTGGTACACGCACCAGGTCCACTTTTTAGGCGATGGACGATACCAGTCAGTCGATCGAGCTCCTCGTCTCCCTCGACCGCAG
>Ga0207695_10007174_pt1 | contig 14258 bp, 17 predicted proteins | sample KBSC54metaG_FD_184354 | JGI IMG/M metagenome (GOLD analysis project Ga0207695, IMG submission 184354) | Corn rhizosphere microbial communities from Kellogg Biological Station, Michigan, USA - KBS C5-4 metaG (SPAdes) (version 2) | ecosystem: Host-associated > Plants > Roots > Rhizosphere > Soil... | reverse complement strand
CGGCGGCTATCAATTGTCGCAAGGCGGGCGCGAGCTTCTGGTCAGTGTCCGCTCGCCCTATGCCGCCAAGCTCGCGACCCTGATGCTTGCGAAACCGCCGCCGGATACCTCGCGCCTGTTGCTGTGTCCCATGCCCGGGCTGATCACCGCGCTTTCCGTTCGCGAAGGCCAAACCGTCAAGGCCGGCGATCCTTTGGCGGTGGTGGAAGCGATGAAGATGGAGAATGTCCTTCTGGCCGAGCGCGACGGCGTGATCGCCAAAGTGCTCGCCAGGAAAGGCGACAATCTCGGCCGCGACGACGTGATATTGGAATTTCAATGAGCGACGACATCACATCCTTGCGCGTCCGCGTCGAAGGCATCGTCCAGGGCGTGGGGTTCCGCGCCTTCCTGAAGATGGCGGCCATGCGGAACGGTCTGGATGGCTGGGTGCGCAACCGGTCGGACGGGTCGGTCGAAGCGCTGGTGAGCGGTCCTACCAAGGCGGTGGAGGATTTCGTCAGCGCCGCGACGCAGGGGCCGCAGGGCGCGCGTGTCCGATCAGTCGATCTGCACAACAGCGAAGCGCCGGCGGAAAAGGGTTTTCAGCAGCGTGCCACGCTTTAGAGCGGTTCCAGGAAAAGTGTGAAGCGGTTTTTCGTCCGGAACCGCGACAATATAAAGCTAAAGCGTTTTCGCGAGGCGCGAAGACGCTTTAGCTGAAGATTTTTGCAAAGTTGCGCTTCAGCGCCACGTCCACATCCGCAATCGTTGCCGGGATGCCGAGATCGGCAAGGCTGGTGACGCCATGCTGGCGCACGCCGCAGGGCACGATGCCGTCGAAATGGGAAAGATCGGGCTCGACATTCAACGACACGCCATGAAAAGTCACCCAGCGGCGGATGCGCACGCCCAGGGCGGCGATCTTGTCTTCCCGTGAACCGCGCGCCACCCAAATGCCGACGCGGCCGTCGCGCCGCTCGCCTTTGACATTGAACTCGGCCAAGGTCTCGATCAGCCATTGCTCGAGATCCCGGACGAAGCCGCGCACGTCCGGTTTGCGTTGCCTGAGATTGAGCATCACATAGCCGACGCGTTGGCCCGGCCCGTGATAGGTGAATTGGCCGCCGCGCCCGGTGCGATAGACGGGAAAACGTGCGTCGATCAGGTCGGCGTCATTGGCGCTGGTGCCGGCGGTATAGACAGGCGGATGCTCCAGCAGCCAGACCAGTTCAGGGGCCAGTCCATCGGCGATGGCGGCGGCGCGAGCCTCCATCACCTCCAGCGCCTCGGGATAGGCGACAGGGCTGTCGGAGATCCGCCATTCGGTCAGGGATTTCAGCGCGGTGTCCAAATTAAGCTTTCCGAAACCATAATCCGCCACCATCGACGGCCATCAGCGCAATATAGGCATGCATTCATGGCGTCCAACATCGACAGTATCAAAGTGGAAATCTCCGTGGTGCTTGGCCGCTCCGTCATTCCCATGCATCAGCTCCTGCGCATGGGCCGTGGCGCCGTAATCGAGCTGGATTCGCATCAGGACGATCCGGTGACCATCCTGGCCAACGACAAGCCGGTGGCAAAGGGGGAGATCCAAATCCATGGCGACAAGATCGGGGTTTCCGTGGTGGAGTTGCTGCCCAATTACGAATAAACACAAATTCATGTGTTGAATTATTTATTCTCCACTGTATTATTGCATTTAATCCGCTAGCAGCATAACTCTGGTGTGGTTTTCGAGGCCACGCCATGCTTCCGGTCATTCTCAATCCTCTCAGGCTCAGGACGGGACTTGTCGGGAGAGGGGCGGCTTTGGCCCGCCGCGCGGCACTCCTGGCAGAATCTGGGATTGAAGTACGGCTGCTCTCCCCGGACGTCTCTGACGAGCTCCTGGCGCCCCTGCAGCTTCTGTTCGTGGCCGGCCTGGACGAGGGTGAGGCCCGCCATCTGGCCGCCCGGGCCCGGGCATTCGGCGTGCTGGTCAATGTCGAGGACGTCCTGCCGCTTTGCGACTTTCATGTCCCGGCCATCGTGCGCCAGGGCGATCTGCTCCTGACCGCTTCGACCGGAGGGGCGGCGCCGGGTCTGGCGCGGGCTCTCCGGGAGCATCTGGCGGAAAGTTTCGGACCGGAATGGCGCGAACGCGTCGGCGAGCTTGCCGCGGAACGGGCCCGCTATCGCAGCCAGGGACTGGCTCCGACCGAAGTCTCCCGGAAAGTGCGCGCGCTGGTGACGGAGAAGGGCTGGTTGTGAGCGCCACGGTCATCGATGCGCGCGCAGGGCTGCGGCCGGCGAGGCCGGTCCCGGTCCCGACCGAGCTCCCGGCTTTGCAGAAGAAGGCGGCTGGTCGCGACGCACAGGGAATTCTCGAAATCGCGCTCCGCGGCGAGTTTCAAGGCCGCACTGCCATTGTCTCGTCCTTCGGGGCGGAATCCGCCGTGCTGCTTCATCTGGTTGCCGCGATCGATGCCGCCACGCCGGTATTCTTCCTCAACACCGGCAAGCTTTTCGGCGAAACGCTGCGCTATCGCGACCGGTTGCAGGATGTGCTGGGCCTTCAAGACGTCCGAAGCCTGGCGCCGGGCCTGGATGCACGCCAGGCCCTGGATCCGGACGGCACGCTATGGTCCCGCGATACCGACGCCTGTTGCGGCTTGCGCAAGGTCGCGCCGCTGGCTTCGGCCCTGAAACCTTTCACGGCGCAGATCACAGGTCGCAAGCGATTCCAGACCCGCGAGCGCGGTTCGATGCAGTCGGTGGAATGGTTCGATGGGCGGTTTCGTTTCAATCCGCTTTGGCAGTGGACCCAGAGCGATCTTGCGGCTTATGCGGCGGCCCACAAACTGCCCGCGCACCCCCTGGTCGCGGACGGCTATCCTTCGATCGGCTGCCAACCTTGTACCCGCCGGGTGGCGGCAGGCGAGGATTATCGCGCCGGGCGCTGGGCCGGCCTCGACAAGGATGAATGCGGCATCCATGTCGGCACCGACGGCGACGGAATTTAGGGGCTTTTCCGGCACGCTTGTCTAATGCGGGCAGGGTTGCTAAACCCCGCCATCTACCAGCTTTTTCCTGAGACTGTGCGGTCGTGGCGGAACGGTAGACGCGCTAGCTTGAGGTGCTAGTGGGGCAACCCGTGGAAGTTCGAGTCTTCTCGACCGCACCATTTCTCTGCGCACCCGCGGTGCGCAGAGAAATGCCAAGCAGGCCCGCGCGTCAGCGTCTTAAGGGCCTGCGCGGCAGGACACAGATCCAAATCGCCTGGATTTGCGAAGAGCGCACCAACGGTATGCACTTAACCAACATGCCCGTCACTGGCACTTTCCTTGCTTCGATCGTGCCGGGGCTATGGGATTCGTACCGCCTTGGAACGTTTGGACCGCAGGGCCACCGCGCCCGGCAAGGCAGATGACAAGAGCTGGGACGCGGTCGCGCAACTGATTCGCTATGCGAATGTGGTGGGCCGGAAAATTCCGTTCTCGACCCAATCAATTCAAAGCGGCGAGCTGTTCGTAGAAACCACGCCACGGCCATCCCGCAAGCCATAGATCTCCTGGTGCAGCCGGGACCACCTCCGGCCGCCTTGCGTGCCGGGATGGCAGGCGACAATCTTCCCGCGTCGTTCAAACGTCCGCAATCAACGCGCAGCCGGCCGTCACGGCAATAGGGGAGACGCCATCATGATCCGATTCAAGAATGCTGTTGTCCTGAGCACCGTCCTTGCTCTTTGCACCGCCAGTGGAGCTGTAGCGCAAGCGGTCACGCACAATCAGGAAGACGCGAGTTCGCCATTCGCCGGTTCGGTGATCGTACCGCCCGGCTACACCACCTATTACATCAGCGGCAGCGGCCCCACGGTCACCAATCCCAATGCACCCAAGGACTCGATCGAGAGCTTCGGGGACACCGCGACCCAGACCCGCACCACCCTTGAAGGCCTCAAGGCCAAGATGGACAAGCTGGGCGTCGGCTTCGGCGATGTCGTGCAGGCACGGGTCTATCTGGCGGCAGACCCCATGAATGGCGGGAAGATTAATGCCGCCACCATGAACGCCACTTGGAAGGAATTCTTCGGTACGGCCTCGCAACCCAACAAGCCTGCCCGCGCCACCATTCAGGCGGCCAATCTGGTCAAGCAAGGCGCGCTGGTCGAAATCGAATTCGTCGCCGTGAAGATGATTGCGCCCAAGCGCTGAGGCTGGACGACAGGTCGCGTCGACATGAAAAGGCTCGCCAATTCCGCGCCCTTTTTCCTGGCTCGTCGAATGGAAAAGTCTATGGTTTGCGGCATCGGGCAGGGAGTTGGGCGATGAGCGTCAATCCATTCGGTGAAACCGTTGTCGTCGCGGAAACGGGGCTTGGCCGGTATCAGGTGGAAGCGCGGGTGGCCAATGCTGCGATCCTGATCGACGAGCCCGTAGCGGCGGGCGGCCTGGGATCGGGTCCCAATCCCTATAACCTGCTGGGTGCGGCACTCGGCGCCTGCAAGACCATGACCATCCGCCTTTACGCCAATCGCAAGAACTGGCCCCTGAACCGCGTTCACGTCGATGTCCGCCACCGGCGCACCGATCTCAATGCCCGCGACGTCTTCGAAGCGGATATCCATCTGGAGGGCGATCTGAGCGAAGAACAGCGCGCCCGGCTGCTGGAAATCGCCGAACGCTGCCCCGTTCATTTGACGCTCACGCGCGGCGCCGATGTCCGTACGGTACTGCTCCCGGTTCAGGCCGCACCCGCCCGGCCAGAAGAAGGCCCATCCCACATGAACTGCATGAAAGAGGCCTGTGCCGACTGACCGGCGGGACGCCCGAAAGGATTTCGTCCCCATCTTTTCAGGCCGGACTCAAGGCATCGCATTGACGTGCAGTCCCGAAATTTTCCACCCTCTGGTCCGTGTCCAGCATCAGACCGGCTTTATGTTGCACCTGATCAAACTTTGCGTGGGTGTTGATTCCCTTCAGGAATTGGCGGACTGGCAAAAGAAGCGCCTGAAGGAAAAGCGCGCCAAGGGCCAGAAACCGGAACTTATCCATGTCACGCGCCAGATGCCCAAGCGGGCCGCCGAACTTCTGGAGGGCGGCTCGCTCTATTGGGTGATCAAGGGGCAGATCATGGCGCGCCAGACCTTGCTGGAATTGCGCGAGATGAAGAAGAACGGGGTGCCGCATTGCGGGCTGGTCTACGACAAGCGCCTGATACCGGTCAGGCCCCGGCCCCGGCGGGCCTTTCAGGGATGGCGCTATTTCGAAGGCAAGGATGCGCCGCCCGATATCGCCGATATTAAGGGCGCCAAAGGCCTGCCGGAAAACCTCAAGCGCGAGCTAGCGACACTGGGCTTGTTATAACGAACCCGCTCAGCGAGCGGCGATGGCCGCAAAGCAGGTCTGCCCGCGCTGGGTAAGCCGGTCGCACACCTCACGGGCCTTACGTTCCGCGAACAGACCGAACCGGGCGCGATACATGGTGTGGCCGTCACTGGACTGGAACGGCACCACCAGCCGCGCCGCCTGACCCAGAACATCCATGGATTTCTGGGCATAGGCATCAAGCTGCGCGCGGGCGAATGCCTGATCGGCATAAGCTCCGATCTGGATGGTCCAGTTGCGGCCTGCGGCGGCCATGCTGGCCAGGTCCAGATCGCCTTCTCCGCTATCGGTGCGCAGCGCCGGGCGCATTTTCGGTAGCGCTGCCACGACCACGGGCTTTGTGTCGCCGGCCTGTTGCGGGCGGGCCTGCGGAACAGATCCCGCCGCGGTCGCCTGTGCGACGGCGGGCGGAATGGCGGCAATCGGGGCCGGGCGAGGTGGTTGGGCAACCGTCTCCAATTGAGGCGCCTGCGAATGCAGGTTGGAGAAATTCTCGTCCGGCGCGCGGCGCGATTCGGCAGCGTCCTCGTCGTCGGTTGCGGGAATGGCCGGCACCGCCGACAAGGCGGCGAATTGGGAGGAAGGCGGCGCGGCAGCGGGCGCCGGCAACGTGAAGCCGGCCACAGCGGGCTGCTTGCCGAGATCGGCGACCGCGGTCCACGGCACCGGCCCGCGCGCGACCAGGGTCGGATTGCTTTCGATCTGCGCGAATGCCGTATCGAGCAAACGCATCATCTCCATGTCGCGGCGCACGGCGGTACGGCCGCCCATCACGATACCGATCAGATGCACGCCGCCGCGCACCACCGAGGAGGTGAGATTGAAGCCGCTGGCGACGGTGAAGCCGGTCTTGATGCCGTCGGCACCGGGATAGCGGCCGATCAGATTGTCGTGGGTCGGATAATAGACGCCCTTATAGTTGAATCCGGGCAGCGCGAAGTAAGGATAAAATTGCGGAAAATCGTACGCCAGGTGGCGCGCCAGCACCGACAGGTCGGTCGCGGTGGTGATCTGCAGCGGATCGGGCAGGCCGGAGGCGTTGTGGTAATAGGTTTCGCGCATGCCAATCGCGCGCGCTTTTTCGGTCATCATCTGCGCGAAATGAAGTTCGGTACCACCCAACGCTTCAGCGACCACCACGGCCACGTCATTGGCCGAGCGGATCACGATGGCGCGGATGGCGGTATCGACGGTGATCGTGGTGCCGGGGCGCAGAGAAAGTTTGGTGGGCTTCTGCTGGGCCGCATGCGCCGATACCGGCATCGGCGTCTGCATGGTGATCTTGCCGGCCTTCAAGGCCTCGAACAGCATGTAAAGCGTCATCATCTTGGTCAGCGAGGCCGGATGACGTTCGGCCGTCTCGTTGCGGGCGTAGAGCACCTTGCCGGTGGCTCCATCCAGGATCAGGGCAGCGTCCTTGTCCGGATCGGTCGGACTGCCGGGCAGGGCGGTGACCTTGTGGGCGCGGGGCGCCGGGGCCCGGTTGCGGTGACGGGTGGCGGCATCCACCGGGGCGGCCAAGGCCAGCCCTGTCGCCAGGACCGCAATTCCCAGAAGGAATAGTGGCTTTGTCACCGACCCAGATCCCCAAAAACAGCGCCGCTCAAGGCTCCTAAAGACCAAATTGTGTCAGCCCTTGCAAGCAGGAATGACGAATCAGCGTTATTTTACGGATGTTTAGACTGTTACCGCTGGCGGCAAGATATGCTGTAAAAAATTTGTTGCGATGCAACAAAATGGCCTTGACGACCCCACTAACCATAGGCATATAACGCATGTTGCAGTGCAACAGGCCGCCGGAGACCCGGGCCGTGCCGGACATGAATGCGAACATGAAAGGTATGACACTATGACCAAGGCAGAAACGGCCGCCGGAAATGGCTTTACGACGGCTGAAATCAACTTCAACGCCGGCGCCGATGCGATCAAGGCCGGTTTCGACAAGGCGATCGCGGGCTATGACAGCGTCGTCGGTTACAGCAAGGACAATGCGGAAGCCTTGATCAAGTCCGCCACCCTCGCGGGCAAGGGCGCCGAAACTCTGCACAACGAAGTTTATGCTTACGCCAAGCAGTCGATGGAAGAATCCATCGCCGCCGGCAAAGCGATCCTGGGCGCCAAGTCGGTGCATGAAGCGATCGAAGTCCAGACCGGTTTCGCCAAGACCGCTTTCGAGGCCTATGTCGCGGAACTCACCAAGTTCAACCAGCTTTTCACCGCAACGGCGAAAGACAGTTTCGCGCCGCTGCAGAATCGCGTGCAAGCCTTGGCCGATGTCGTCCAGGCCAACGTCGCCGCTTGAAAATAGCAGACGGACGTTAAATATCCAAAGGCCCGGGACCCAATTCCCGGGCCTTTTTATTTACCCAAAAAGGCATTTTGGCTTAGTCTGGAACGGCGCAGGGCGTCAGTCTGCGCGCCAGAGACAGTGGAACTTCGTGCGCGATCACGGCGACGGCAACAATGACAAGGGCGACAATACCGGTTCCGGTATCGTCACCCGCACGCGCACCAAGACCAAGAAGCCGTCCCTCTACAAAGTGCTTCTGCTCAACGACGACTACACGCCGATGGAATTCGTCGTCCATATCCTGGAAAAATTCTTCGCCAAGAGCCGCGAGGATGCGGTCGAGGTGATGCTGCATGTCCATCGTCACGGCGTGGGCATTTGCGGCGTCTTCACCTTCGAGGTGGCGGAAACAAAAGTTGCCCAGGTCATTGAATTCTCACGCCGGCATCAACATCCTCTACAATGTACGATGGAGAAAGAGTGATGCCATCCTTGTCGCGTAGCCTGGAGCAGGCCCTGCATCATGCCATCAAACTGGCCAGCGACCGGCATCACGAATATGCCACGCTGGAGCATCTGCTGCTCGCCCTGATGGACGATGCCGATGCCGGCCAGGTGATGAAGGCCTGCAATGTCGATACGGATGCCTTGCGCCGTTCCGTGCAGAAATATGTCGACGAAGAACTCGTCACACTGGTGATCGAAGATGGCGAGGAAGCCAAGCCTACCACCGGCTTCCAGCGTGTGGTTCAGCGCGCCGTGCTGCATGTCCAAAATTCCGGCCGCGATGAAGTGACGGGCGCCAATGTGCTGGTTGCGCTTTTCACCGAGCGCGAAAGCCATGCCGTTTATTTTCTGCACGAGCAGAACATGAACCGGCTGGATGCGGTGAGCTATATCAGCCACGGCATCGCCAAGCGGCCCGGCATGAGCCAGCCCAAGCCGGCGCGCGGCACCGAAGACGAGGACGAGCCGGAAAAGCCCAACAAGCAGGGTACCGACGCGCTGGAAGCCTATTGCGTCAACCTGAATGAAAAAGCCAAGTCGGGCCGGGTCGATCCTTTGATCGGGCGCGCGTCCGAAGTGGAGCGCACCATCCAGATTCTCTGCCGTCGGCAGAAGAATAATCCCCTGTTCGTGGGCGATCCCGGCGTCGGCAAGACCGCCATCGCCGAAGGCCTAGCGCGCAAGATCGTGAACAATGAAGTGCCCGAAGTGCTGCGGGGCGCGGTGATCTATTCGCTCGACATGGGCTCCTTGATCGCCGGCACGCGCTATCGCGGCGATTTCGAGGAGCGGCTGAAGACCGTCGTGAAGGAATTGGAAGGCGTGAAGGGCGCCATTCTGTTCATCGACGAAATCCATACCGTGATCGGCGCCGGCGCCACCAGCGGCGGAGCGATGGACGCATCCAATCTGCTGAAGCCAGCTCTGGCGGCCGGCATTCTGCGCTGCATCGGCTCGACGACCTACAAGGAATATCGCCAGTATTTCGAGAAGGACCGCGCCCTGGTGCGCCGCTTCCAGAAGATCGACGTGTCCGAGCCGACCGTGCCGGACTCGATCAAGATCCTGATGGGCATCAAGTCCTATTTCGAGGACTATCACAAAGTGCGCTATACCGCCGATGCGGTGAAGGCGGCGGTGGAGCTCTCCGCCAAATATATCAACGACCGCAAATTGCCCGACAAGGCAATCGATGTGATCGATGAGGTGGGCGCTTCCCAGATGCTTCTGCCGGAAAGTCGCCGCAAGAAAGTGATCGGCGTCAAGGAAGTGGAAGACGTGGTCGCCAAGATCGCGCGCATTCCGTCCAAATCCGTCTCCAAGGACGATACCGAAGCGCTCAAGTCGCTGGAAAGCGACCTTGGCCGGGTCGTTTATGGTCAGGAGAAGGCGATCCAGGCCTTGTCCAGCGCCATCAAGCTGGCGCGCGCCGGGTTGCGCCAGCCGGAAAAGCCCATCGGCTCCTATCTGTTCTCAGGTCCCACCGGTGTCGGCAAGACCGAAGTTGCCAAGCAGCTGGCCAATATCCTGGGCGTGGAATTCCTGCGCTTCGACATGAGCGAATATATGGAACGCCATACGGTCAGCCGTCTGATCGGCGCGCCGCCGGGCTATGTCGGGTTCGACCAGGGCGGCCTTCTCACCGATGGCGTCGATCAGCATCCCCATTGCGTGCTTTTGCTCGACGAAATCGAAAAAGCCCATGGCGATCTGTTCAACATCCTGTTGCAGGTGATGGACCACGGAAAGCTGACCGACCATAACGGCAAGAAGATCGATTTCCGCAATGTGGTTCTGATCATGACCACCAACGCAGGCGCGTCGGATGCCGCCAAGGATGCGATCGGCTTCGGCCGTGGCAAGCGGGAAGGCGAGGACGAGGAAGCGATCAAGAAGCTGTTCACGCCGGAATTCCGCAACCGCCTGGACGCGATCATTCCTTTCGCGCCCCTGTCGCGCGACACCATCGACAAGGTGGTGGAGAAATTCGTCCTGGAACTGGAAGCGCAGCTGGCCGATCGCGACGTCACGTTCGATCTCACGGCGGAAGCCACCCGCTGGCTGGGTGAGAAGGGCTATGACGATTCCTTCGGCGCCCGCCCGCTGGCCCGCGTGATCCAGGAAAATATCAAGAAGCCGCTGGCCGATGAGATCCTGTTCGGCCAGCTGAAGGATGGCGGCACGGTGCGTGTGCTGCTGGACCGCGAGAAGGACAAGCTGGCGTTCGAATTCATCACCGCCGCGGCGGCAAAGCCGCGCGCGCCCAAAGGAAAGAGGACGAAGGAAAACATCGAGAAATAGGAGACGGTCATGACATGGTTGGCCCGCGCCACCGCCGTGGCGATGGTTGTTGCGACACCGGCATTCGCCCACCATGGATGGGGCGGCAATGTGGAAGAGGTGACCAGCATGACCGGCACCGTGGTGCAGGGCGTCTCGATGGCCGGCCCGCATGCCACCATGAAGGTCAAGGTCGGCACCGATGTCTGGGATATTACCTTGGCGCCGCCCGCCCGCGCTGCCCGCTCCGGCCTTGCCGAAGGGCTCATTCCCGTGGGCGCTACGGTCACGGTGCGCGGTAACAAGAACCGCGACGCCAGCCGCCACGAAATGAAGACCATCATGGTCCGCTATGGCGAGCGGCAATTCGACGTTTATCCCGAGCGCGAATAATTTCTTCGCATTCCAACATTGCGCTGTTCCTGCGCTGGCTTGAGGCATCGCGCCTGGGCCATGCGATGCGCGAAACCGGCGTATGGACGTACGGCATCGTCAATCTGGGACATATCCTGGGGATCGCCATGCTATTCGGCGCGATCCTGCTGCTGGACCTCAGAATGCTGGGGGCCTGGCGCGCGCTGCCGCTGGCGTCCTTGTCCCGGGCTTCGGTGACCGCGGCGGCCACCGGATTCACGCTAGCCGTGCTGACCGGCATACCGATGCTGGCGACCAAGGCGGGCGATTATATCGGCAATCCGTTTCTGCTGATCAAATTTTCCGCCATCGCGCTGGCGCTTGCCAATGTGATCGTCCTGCACCGTTCGGCAGCCTGGCAGGCGCATCGCACGCGTGCCTTGTTGCCGCCTGAGCAGAATCGTCTGGCAATCCATGCCGCGCTCTCGCTGGGCTTGTGGCTCACTGTCATCACGGCTGGACGGATGATCGGCTATTGGTAGCGATCAGGCCTCGAGCGCATTGCGTATTTTCGCAGCGACCGGCTCCAAGCTCTTGGGATCCACCATGGAGCGCGCATGCAGCCCCAGATCCACGCCGGCGCTGCGGGGGATAATGTGAAAATGCACATGAAAGACGCTCTGGCCCGCGGGGGCGCCGTTCAGCATGGCCAGCATTACACCAGGCGCCGCAAGGCCTCTCTTCACGGCTTTGGCGACTTTCTGGGTGGTTGCCATCATCGCGGACGCGCCTTCGGGCGACAGGGTCAGGATATTTTCGGCCGCTTCCTTGGGGATCACCAGCACATGGCCCTCGGCCTGGGGCATCACGTCCATGAAGGCCAGGGTCTTGTCGTCCTCGAACACTTTCACACAGGGAATTTCGCCGCGTAAGATTTTGGCGAAGATGTTGTTGGAATCGTAAGCCATCTAGTTTTCCCTCCTGAACGGCCCGTGCTGAGCCAACGCGTCGATATGTTCACTGACGGCTTGGCGCTCCTGCACCAGGAACTGGTCCACCGCGCGCCTCAGGCCCTTATGCGCGATGTAATGCGCGCTGTAGGTTTCTTCCGGCATATAACCTCGGAGCAATTTGTGCTCGCCCTGGGCGCCGGCCTCCACCTTGGCGAGGCCGCGCGCGATGGCAAAATCGATCGCCTGATAATAGCAAGTCTCGAAATGCAGGAAGGGGACATATTCCAGCGCGCCCCAGTTGCGGCCGAACAAAGTGCCTTCGCCCATCAGGTTCAGCGCCCCCGCGATATAGTCGCGCCCCCGCCGGGCCATGATCAGCACGATCTGGTCCGCCATGCTGGCGCCGATGCGGCTGAAGAAATCGCGGGTGAGATAGGGATGGCCCCATTTGCGGCTTCCCGTGTCGGTATAGAATTCGAAGAAGCGGTCCCAATGGGCCTCGGTGATATCTTTCCCGGTGAGCCAATCGAAGCGGATGCCTTCGTCGGCGACGGCCGCACGTTCTTTCCGCAAATTCTTGCGCTTGGACGATGACAATTCGCCCAGGAATTGCTCGAAATCCCGGTAGGCGTGGTTGCGCCAGTGAAATTGCCGGTCCGTGCGCAGCAGATAACCTTCATCTGCTGCCGCGATCCAATCTTCCTTGCGCAGAAAAGTGATGTGCAGCGATGAGGCTCCGATCTGGTCGGTTGCAGCCTTGCCGGCCTTCAGCAGCAAGTCCCGCCGGACCGGATCATGGGTGAGAATGCGCGGGCCGGTCACAGGCGTGAACGGCACCGAAGATTGCAGCTTGGGATAATAGGCGCCGCCCGCCCGCTCCAGCGCATCGGCCCAGGCATGGTCGAAGACATATTCGCCCTGGGAATGGCTTTTCAGGTAGGCGGGCAGGATGCCCGTTATCCCGCCATCTTCTTCCAGCACCAGATGCGCGGGCTGCCATCCGGTTCGCACCGAGGCGCAGCCGGATGCTTCCAGTGCCTCGAAGAATTCAAAGCGGGTGAAAGGATGGGGATCCGGACGGCCGGTCGGGTTGGCCAGGGCATTCCATGCCGTCTTGCCAATTGCGGCCACGCCGTCCGCAAGACGCACCGTCATGCGATCTCGAATACACCATCCACTTCGACAGCCACGCCGCGAGGCAACGATCCGGCCCCCGTCGCCGCCCGGGCATGCTTGCCGGCATCGCCCAGGACCGCGACGATGAGGTCGGACGCGCCATTGCCCACTTCCGGATGCTGGGTGAAATCGGCGGTGGCGTTGACGAAGACGCCCAGCTTGACGCAACGGCGAACGCGCTCCAGGTCGCCGCCGCAGGCCGCTTTCAGCTGCGCCAGAAGATTGACGGCGCAAAGCTTGGCGGCTTCCTTGCCGTCCTCCAGCGAGATGTCCGCGCCCACCTTGCCGACGAATTTGAGGCCTTCAGGCGTGGCCGTCACCTGTCCGGAAATGAAAACCAGATTGCCTGTCACCACATACGGCACATAGCTGGCGACCGGCGCGGGCGGGGTCGGCAGAACGATAGCGAGGTCTTTGAGGCGGGATTCGATCTTGGACATGGGCACCTTCATGTTGTCGAGCCATAAGACCGCATAAGGACGGCGGTTTCCATGGGCTATTTTCGCATACCCCGTCCCTTGCCGACGGCTTCGCCGCCGAATTTGGACCGGATCTTGTCCATCGCCCGCTCCGCCGCCGCCCGCTTGTCGCTGATGGGATCGATCAGGCTGGCGGGGTCGGCTTCGGCGCCGGATGTGAGATTGAAGAGCCCCACGCCCAGAAGGCGGAATCGCTTGCCATCGGCTTCGCGCTTCAAGGCGGCGCGGGCGACACGGAAGATCGTGTCGGCCAACTGGGTCGGAGCATCCAGTGAGGCGCTGCGGGTCAGGAGCCGGAAATTCGCAGTCTTGAGCTTCAGCACCACGGTACGGCCAGAGAGCCCGTAATTCTTGGCCCGGCCCGAGACCCGTTCCGCTTGCCGCCACAGCACCGCTTCCAGATCCGCAAGCTTGGAAAGATCGCTGTTGAAAGTTGTTTCGGAGGAGATTGTCTTCATCTCTCCACCCGGATCGACGGCGCGGCCATCCTGGGCCTGGGCGATCCGGGCCAGCCAGAGACCTGTCGCGCCATAGCGGTTGGCGAGATTGCGGGGATCGGCGTCCTGCAATTGACCGATGGTGGCAAAGCCGTCTCGTTCCAGCCGCGCCGCCAGCACTTTGCCCGCGCCGCGGATGATGCTGACCGGCTTGTCGCGCAGGAACGACTTGGCTTCCGCTATGCCGATCACGGCAAAGCCGCGCGGCTTGTCCAGTTCGCTGGCCAGCTTGGCGAGAAATTTGTTGCCGGAAAGGCCCACCGAAACCGTGATGCCCAGCTTCTGTTCGATGTCGCGGGACAATTTCGCCATGGTCCGGGAGGGTGGCATGCCGTGAATGCGCGCGGTGCCGGACAGATCCAGATAGGCTT
>Ga0207695_10007166_pt1 | contig 14269 bp, 10 predicted proteins | sample KBSC54metaG_FD_184354 | JGI IMG/M metagenome (GOLD analysis project Ga0207695, IMG submission 184354) | Corn rhizosphere microbial communities from Kellogg Biological Station, Michigan, USA - KBS C5-4 metaG (SPAdes) (version 2) | ecosystem: Host-associated > Plants > Roots > Rhizosphere > Soil... | reverse complement strand
TGCAGTGCTATTACCGGTCACAGGTGTAGCACTGCCGTTATTCAATATTATTCTTGCAGCAGGTACTGTACGTATGGTTACATTGCCAATATTAGCCTGCGGGTCATCCACACGGTATGCATTCGGGTCGCAATAGCAAAGATAAAATGGCTTCACTTTTATCAGCTTTACTTCACTGGTATCAGATAGCCCGCTTGCAGCACATTTCACTATAACCCTGAAGTAAGTAGCAGTAGTAATATTAGCCAGTGCAATTTCTGTAGTATCATACACGGCTATGCTTGTCCAGCTAATGCTGTCTGCCGACTGCTGCCAGGTATATTTCAATCCCGCCACTTCCGATGTACCTGAAAGCGAAAGGTTAAAATCTCTTCCATAGCACGGGTACACGCTGTCTATAGTTCCTGCCACAGGCTTGCCACTGCATGGTGGCACTACCTGCACATAATCCAGCCCTATATCTCCTGATACATAATTGCTGTCACTCACCGCAGTAAAGCGCAGTATCGTCTTTGGTGAGTTAGAGTTGAAAGTGAAATAATGCAGCCCCCAGGTATAGTCATTAAGGCAATGACCCAGGTAGCTAAAGGTATTGCCGCTATCCACTGACAGGTATATGGCCATAGAGTCGTTGCCATTCTGGTTTATATAGTTCAGTCTCAGTTGTTTTACACCGCTTGCACTACTGCAGTCCAGGTACATATCCATCATCCCCTTTGCCTGCGTCCCTGCATCATGACTATGGAACCTTGCGCTGTGGCTGCCATGTGCTGCTGCAAGCGTGTATCCACCAGCGCTGCTGCTCCAGCCACCATCACTTACTCCCTGGTCATCTCTTCTCCAGGCGTTGTTGCCGCTCAGGGGCGATATTACCCAGTTGGTATCAGGCATATCTTTAGTACCACATCTGTCTTTCCAGTTTTCAAAATCTTCTACTATCGGCAATCCCTTTGCAAACAACACCGGCACTGCAGTATGTACATACACTGCACTGCTTGAGTCGCTTAACCCACTGTTCACACACTTTACTTTTAGCCTGTAGGCCGCATCGCTTAGCACGTATATGGTAGCACTCGCATTCGTATCATTTATTATGTTACCCCAGCTTGCGCCCGAGTCTGTAGATTTCTGCCATTGATAAGCATACCCTGTGGCCAATGGTAATGTACCCGTTAGTGTCACATACGCTGGCGGACAAGTATTTATAGGCCCTGCCGGCGACACACTGGTAATAGAAGGTGTGCCCGTGCATGGCGAATAGTGGTCCACTTCCACATCATCTATATGCATATCAGTACCGTAATCAGAGAAAGCTTTAAATATGATATAGTTCACACTTCCGCTAAAAGAAGAGGGTATAACAAATGTATATTGATACCACCCCGGTGACGTTACTATCGGCGAAAGGCCTATCGCTCTGTTTGCGCTCCCCAGCCTGGTAGCCCCTACAGCCGTAGTGCTTGTATTTACATATACCGTTACAGAATCATGATATACTCCGCCACTGCTATCCCGATACATCCAGAAAGACACCTGGTTATAGCCCACGCTATAGACCGAGAAATCAAGCGATGGAGAGGTAAGCTCCGCAGTACCACCATTTTCTATACCATGACTATTGTAAAATGCATATCCCGCACCGCTATGTGTTGGTGCCGCAGGTATGCCTGTACCTCCCGGCTCCCTGTACCAGGCACAGCCATACAAAGAGTGGCAGCCTGTGGAAGGCGATGTATACGTACTGTTAAGCCATCCTGTTGGCAATCCCGATCCGTCAAAGCTCTCTGTCAGCAATACCTGCGCCTTTGCTGCACTGCTTGCAAATAGGAATAATAGGGCTATACTATATCTTAAAAAGGTTTTCATTCTGCTTTTTATATGCTCTGTATAAAATCAATTCAAATTTCCTGCACTCCATGTAGTACACGGATATGCCAAATTACCGAAATTATGTACGTCATCTGTCGTTTGCTACCAATTTTTAATGGCCAAAGGCATCACAAGAGGATAAGGATAGCGCCGTACAAGTGGGAACAATACTACTGCGCTGAAGGATACAAATAAGATAAAATTCATATGACAGTGTTTTATAGTAAAAATTAATTAATGGTTATGTCTGTACTATCGACACATTTTTGTTCCCTTTTGGTTGGGTCGTCATTACATTTTACCATTATTTCTGCTACATTTACGGCCAAATTTCTATTTTATGCAGTTTCCTGAAACACTCAAATACACCAAAGATCACGAATGGATCAAAATTGAAGGCAATACAGCTACCATAGGCATCACCGATTTTGCACAGCATGAGCTGGGTGATATCGTATTCGTTGATATCAATGCAAAAGGTAAAGCGCTAAGTGCACACGAAATATTCGGTACTGTAGAAGCTGTAAAAACCGTTTCAGATCTTTACCTGCCTGTTAGCGGCACTATTACAGAAGTTAATCCTGAACTGGAAGGCAACCCTGAGTATGTAAACTCTGACCCATACGGCAAAGGCTGGATGGTGAAAATGACGCTTACTAACGCTGCTGACGCAAACGAACTGATGGATGTAACTGCTTACAAGCAGTTGATAGGCGAATAATGTATCGCATATTCTTAAATAATTCTCCTTATAAAAATAGAGCAAGGTTCCTGGCTACGCTGTGGACCTTGCTCATTTTCATTTTATGCCTCATGCCCGGCAACGACCTGCCTGAGGTCAATGTCCCTTTCATTGATAAATGGACGCACTTCGCGCTCTTTGGAGCTTTTTCTTTCCTCTGGCTCTGCAGCTTCCCTAAAAGGAAGTTTGGCCACCTCGCACTTATCTTTATTATTAGCGTGGCCCTCGGTTGGCTCATAGAGTGCCTGCAGGGCTACTATATTTCCCTTGGTCGCAGTAAGGATATTATGGATGCCCTTGCCGATGGAATTGGCGGCCTGCTGGGTGTGCTCTTCTTTACCCTCTTGTCCTCCCTCGCAGAAAAGAAAGAACAAAGGCAACGCTACAATTAGCTAATTACAAAACAGTTTAAATCGCATTGCCGCATTCATCCACATTGCCGCATTAACCACATTAATCGTTATTTTAGCATTTTCAAATAATAACGAATGATTTACCGCAGTAAAGCCCCATTACGTATAGGCCTCGCAGGTGGCGGCACCGATGTTAGTCCCTATTGCGATCTCTATGGCGGCACCGTGCTCAATGCTACTATATCCCTTTACGCCTATGCTTCTATCGAGCCTTTGGACGAACCAATGATTATCATCGAGGCCATAGATCGTAACGAAAAAGTAACTTATCCTAATACAGACGAATTACCCATAGATGGTCGCCTCGACCTGGCTTCCGGCGTATATAACCGCATTGTAAGAGAATATGGCAAACTGCCTTCCGGTTTTAAGATCACTACTTATGTAGATGCACCTGCAGGTTCAGGCCTCGGTACTTCTTCCACGCTTACAGTCGCCATCCTCGGTGCATTTACCGAATGGCTGAAGCTACCGCTGGGTGAATATGACATCGCACACATGGCCTACCAGGTAGAGCGCATAGAGCTCGCTATGGCAGGTGGCAAGCAGGACCAGTATGCAGCCACTTTCGGCGGTGTCAATCTTATGGAGTTCTATGGTAACGATACGGTTATTGTAAATCCGCTCCGTATCAAAGACCGCTACATGTACGAGCTGGGCAACAACCTGTTACTGTACTTCACAGCTACCAGCCGCCTTTCCTCTACTATCATCGAAGCGCAAAGCAAAAACGTTACAGACAAAAATCAAACTTCTATAGAAGCCATGCACCAGCTAAAAGAGCAGGCACGCATGATGAAGGAAGCACTGCTCAAGGGTAAGATTCATGACATAGGTGCCATACTCGATTATGGTTTTCGTTTCAAAAAGCAAATGGCACAGGGCATATCCAATCCGCTTATGGACGAGATATACGAAACAGCACTGAAGGCAGGCGCTACAGGCGGCAAGATCACCGGCGCAGGCGGTGGTGGTTTCATGATGTTCTACTGCCCTGCCAATACCAACTATAGCGTAAAGGAAGCACTCAGCAGGTTCGGTGGCGATTTCCGCAACTACCAGTTCACAGAAGGCGGCCTCTCCACCTGGAGCATCTAATGATTTTTGAATTTTTACTTTTGAATTTTTAATTAACATGGAATGTATTGTTTTAGCAGGCGGTTTAGGCACAAGGTTGCGCAGCAGTATCGGCGACTACCCTAAGTGCATGGCCCCTGTTAACGACCGTCCCTTTCTTTACTATATATTCGATTATCTCGAGCGTCAGCATTGCAGCAGCGTTATTCTTTCGCTCGGCTACAGGCACGAGGTAGTTACCGACTGGCTCGCAACACAGCAACCTTCTTTTCAGGTTAAGTATGTAATAGAAGACACGCCACTCGGCACAGGCGGCGGCATACAACTGGCCATGAAGGAAGCAGTGAATGAAAATGTCACCGTCCTCAATGGCGATACTTTTTTCGATGTACCGCTTCAGGAACTTTGCAGTTTTCATACGGCACATAATTCCGCTACTACGCTTGCACTAAAGGAAATGCAAAATTTCGATCGCTACGGTATCGTACACACCGGCGTTAACGATTGCATTACTTCTTTTGAAGAAAAGAAAGCACGCGAAGCAGGACTTATAAACGGCGGCGTTTACGCCATCAACAAACAATCTTTTTTCAATAAGCATTTGCCTGAAAAGTTTTCTTTCGAAAAAGATTATCTCGAGGCCTTTGTTCATGAGCAGCAATTTTTCGGCTACAAAAGCAATGCTTATTTCATAGACATCGGCATACCCGAGGATTACGCAAAAACACAGGAAGATTTTAAATCACTGTTCAGATGAAAATAGCGATACTGGGCTCTGCACATCCCCTCCGTGGCGGACTCGCAGCCTTCAACGAAAGACTGGCAGAAGAATTACAGCACATGGGGCATGAGGTCACTATCTATTCCTTCTCCCTGCAGTATCCATCTTTCCTCTTTCCCGGCAAAACCCAGTACACCGATGAGCCCGCACCTGCAGGCATTAAGATTCGCACCATTGTCAATTCTATCAATCCGCTCAATTGGTTTAAGGTAGCCGCAGAAATGCGTAAAGCTAAGTTAGACCTTATCATAGTCAAGTATTGGCTGCCCTTTATGGGCCCGGCATTTGGCACCATACTGCGCCGCGCTAAGAATAAAAATACACGCGTACTCTGCATAGTGGACAACATCATCCCGCACGAAAAGCGCCCGGGTGACAAAGAATTTACTAACTATTTCATTAAACCCGTAGATGCATTCATCACCATGAGCAAAGACGTGCTCAAAGATGTGCATACATTTACCACCAAGCCTGCACGCTTCTCACCGCATCCTATTTACGATAGCTACGGCACATCAGTAAGTAAGGAAGAAGCCTGTAAAAAATTAAAACTGGATAACAGCAAAAAATACCTGCTCTTCTTTGGCTTTATAAGAAAATACAAAGGCCTCGATCTGCTCCTCGAAGCAATGGCCGATGAGCGTATCAGGCAGGCAGGCATAGAGCTGATAGTAGCAGGTGAACATTATGATGACGCAGCTGTTTACGACCAGATCATTACGCAGCATAAGCTGCAAAGCAGCGTACACCTGTTTACAGATTTTATACCCAATAGCGAAGTCCGTTATTACTTCAGTGCTGCAGATCTGGTAGTGCAGCCCTACAAGCATGCCACCCAAAGCGGCATCACCCAGATAGCCTACAGCTTTGAAAAGCCAATGGTAGTCACTAACGTAGGCGGCCTTGCAGAAGTAGTACCCGATGCCAAAGTAGGCTTCGTAGCCGAGCCCAACCCAACCGACATAGCCACAGCTATCCTAAAATTCTACCAACCCAACAGCATCCCCAATCTCCACGAAAACGTCCTCCACGAAAAAAATAAATACAGCTGGAAAACCTTCGTGCAGGCAATGATGGAAACTGTAAGATTATAATAATATCCCGTCATTGCGAGCGATAGCGAAGCAATCTCACGAAACACAAATACGTCATGCGTACCAATCTTATCTGGTCAGGAATAGAATACGACTCTAAAGAACACTGTAGCATTACCACGCGCAACGGCATTACTACTGTCGATTCTGTCATTGTAGGCAGCTATCAGCATGATGTTTACAGAGTCGCATACAAACTCATCATAAATAACAAATGGCAGGTAACATCTGTAGAGATAAACAGCCTTGTCAATAACAAAGAAACTAATTACCATTTACGTAGCGACGGAGCAGGCAATTGGAACTCTCACAATATTGAAACCGCAAAATTCAAAGGCTGTATAGACATAGACATCTCCCTCACACCATTCACCAACACACTTCCTATCAACCGTCTTCACCTATCAGGCAACGAAAGCAAGCAGATCAAAGTCCTTTACTTCGACATCCTCGGCCACCAAATAAAACCACTCCATCAGCAATACACCCACGTCTCTAAGAATCAATACAAATACGAAAACATCCCCAACGATTTTGAAGCAATAATAACAGTTGACGAACAAGGTCTATTAGTAAATTATCCGCAATTATTTATTAGAACTGCTATAACAAAAAAGTGATCGGTAAATAAAAAATTATAATCTCGTATTTACTATTAGTTGTTTAACGTCTTCTATACTGTAATTATTTTCGTCATTCTCGCGAAATTTTTCCAGAATATTATCTAGATAAATTAGCAAGTTACTAGAGTTAGCATAAGAAGCATTTAATCTCTTCTCTGAAGAAATTAGAAATTGTTCAACTTTTAATAGATTTTCTTCACTCTTTAAGGCTAAGCTATTAACATAATCTAACACTAGTGAACCAGCAGCCTTATACGATGGTATGTTATCATCAAACTCTAATACTGTATGAATAATTTTTTCTAACTCTTTTAGAGCAAAGTCAACCTTGATATTCGAAATCCCGCTTGCGCTAAATGTGTCAAAAGGAGAATGATTATTATTTAATAGATAACTGATTATATAATTAAAGGCTTCGCAATTACCGATAGCAATTAGTTGATTAGCTAATTTAATTTTATCTGCTTCGTCAATGGTAGCAGAATTAAAAAAGCTTAATAGCTTTTTCTCAACATCTGATTGATAATCTACCCTTAACAGTGTGGCTAAAGAAAATAAAAACTCTTCGTCTGAATATTCCAACTTTTGAAAAATCGATATTAAATAACTCTTTTCCCCGCCTAGGTCTAAATATATTTTGACGGCTTCACTTCTGTCATATTTGTAAACTTTTTCGTCCAATAAAAGATTTAATATAATAGGTGCGGCTTCCCGTATTTCGAGAATTTTACACAAGCCGATATGATTACCTAAAATGCTGCTTTCAGAAATACCATCATTGAGGTTTTGTACTATCGCGTTAGATAATAACGTTCGCTCAACATTTTCAACAATTAATTGCGATAAGGCAACTTTCTTATTTAATCGAGCATTTTCAATATTGTGTATCCCTCCCTCGTCAAAACCTAACATTTTTATTAGTGTATTCGCGTCTGTGGGAAACTGATACTTTTTATAAATATCAATAAGTAATTTATTTTCATCACCACAGTCTGTAGGAAAGAGTAGAATATTTTGACTATAATATTCTTCCAAAAACGATATCAATTCCGATTTAATGCTACTATCAGCTTTATAATGTATTAAGTATGATCTAATGAAGTAAAAATGTTTTTCAATTAGTTCTACGCAAAAACCTACGTCAATATCACTTTTTTTAATTAAAAGTTCTTGCAAAAGAAAAAAAACTAAATTCGAGTTTGTTGCGATTGATTTATCCTCATATACCTTATACAAATCATCCGATAAAATACATTTATCACCGAAACCATCAATCATTTTTGTTACTCCATCAATAAGGGCAGTTTTTGATTGAATATATTTAATATCATTCTCTCTCTTTTTTATTTCGTAATTCTCGTACTCTTTCCATAAACTATTTGGCTCTGCGAAAGATTTTCCAGTCAAATCAGTATAGTAAGTATTTAATTGGTTCGCTAAGTTCTCTTTATTCCAAAAAGTCAATCCATTAATAAAATGCATAACTATCCTATTTTCGATTCTTCCTTCTTCAATTTCTTCAATTAAGTATTGTATGCACTCTTCCGTCATTAATATGCTCAATTCCCATTCACAATTTACCATTTCAGGTAGAAGTAATTTAAACGCAAGTAAATTAGTTTTTGTCTCAGCAAAAAAAGTTTCAATGCCTGTATACTCCGCTCTATCTAAATTTTTAAAAAGCTTTCCAGCCATTTTTACTACACTAAATATTATCCAGTGTTCGTTTTCGTAAGTTTCAATTAACTTTGGAACTATTTGTTTTATGAAAATTCCCTTTTCGTCTCTGAAACGATATGCGTTTTTCCATTCAAAAAATTTATTATTGCTTATAAGTCTTTTAATATTCTTTGGCTCATTTGCAGCCAGTAGTAATCGTAATAGCGACTTTATAGAAAAGTAATACTTATTGTTATTGTTCTTATTGCTCATTGCAAACTCGATACCATCCAAACAATAATCATAAAATTCGTCCACCATTCCATTTGCAATTAACAATAGATAAACTTCGTTTCGAAAAGAATTGTATTCACTTAATTCTTTAAGTTTTATAAGTTTTACAATAAATTCTCTTTCTATTACTAATTGCTGCTTTGCTAATACTCTAAGAATATTTCCCGCATATCCAGGATTTAAAGACCTTCGAAGTTCCTTTTCGCTTAGCGTTAGGAGGGTATTCTTTTGATCGTTTTGCAAACTCAAGTGAGCTATAATCAGCCAACATGTGAATTTAAAACTCTCGTTATTGCCGTCAGTCGATATAATTTCTAATAGTAGTTCGACTGCCTCCGGCATATTATCAATAAATTTGGCCAACGAATCTTCATATACGAGAGCTAACCTTCCGTTCAGTTTAGTAAATCTGGCAATAATTCTCTTAAAAATATCAAGCTTAATGTTTTTGGGAAATTTAGTAGAGTCTGCCAACGTTAGTAGGTTGATATTATCATCCTCTACTAACTTAATTAGAGCTTGATATTTGTCGTTGTCTTGTAAATATGAAAAGGCAGATGCTATTGTTTGAACCCATTTGGTTTTAATTTTCCTAATTTGTTTGCCAACAGTTGCAATTTTTGCGATTTGATCAAACGATAATCTAGCTAGTAATTGCGCAGCTAGATTTTCTTGGAAAAATGCATTATTAAATGTCCACGTATTTCGGGTCTTTGTTAATACCGAACTGTGTTCTAGTAACTCTATCTCAAAAAGCTCAAATAATCTTTGCAGGTCATAGTCAGCAATAGTATTTAAACCTAACATTTGCATGCTTAAAGCAAGTTCTGCTAAACAACGACTATAATCAAACTCAACATGCGCAAGCCTTCTGCCTAAAGAAAGCTTTCTTCCTTTTGCCCTTTGAAACGACTCTTTTACTAAGAGATTGAAGACCTCAACCTTGTTTTGTGGGAATAACGACCTTTTATAGAAATCTACTAAAGTCGTTAAGTAAAAGGGATACTGTAGAAGATCCTCAAGACGTAAAGTACTAATATTTTCTTTGAATTTTATAGCTCTATTATATAGTTTATATTCTATGTACTTCTCAATATCCTTTTCTCTCAAAGGTGATAACTCATAAAAACTAAAAGAAGGTAGGCTGTCAGAAATTGTATATTGATCATAAAATAACCTTCTACAAGAAAATATAAAATTGACAGTATAATATTTAGAACAAAACTCTCGAATACTTAAAATAAAGTTATCAAATTCACTTGTTGCGATTTCATCAACTCCGTCAACAATTATTATTATTTTTTGATAAGGATATTTTTTCCAGTTGAATAATTCATCAAGAATATCCGCAATAGGTCGGATATAATAATCCTTAATTTGAACATATATTGGCCAAAAGTTTTTATTGTCAAATAATATGTATGATAACTGTTTTAATAACGTAGTCTTACCTTCATATGCATCACCTAATAAGCATATCTTTTTTGATATAGATAAATTAGAAAGCAGAATATCATCGATTTTATAATTATCCATTTGTACAGTCGGAAACCTGTAACTGTCATTAGATGGCTTGTCTATCTTAACAATAGTTCTGTCAATAAAATCAACTATCTCATCAAAAATATTAGTTGGAATATGTGTATCAAAAAAACAATGTGAATCCACAATATCCTTACCAAAGTATTTACCTACACACTCAGGTAAATCTTTTAATCGTAATTCAATAGTTTGAATATCCCAAACTTGAAACTCTATTTTAAATTCTTTTCGAAACCTTTCTCTTTGTTCAATTATAAAACTTTGAGTTTTTTTTGTTTGTAAATCCTCATTTACAGCAATAATAAATTTTTTAGTAATAGCTTTAAATTTGCCATTTAAAAACCGCTCAACCGCTTTACTTATTAGGGTTAATTTAGCGGCATCTGTTTTTTTATCAATATATTTTGTGTTTTTGCATTGTATACAAGTATACTTATTGTCTGAATAATGATACCCTAAAATATCAATCCCTTCTTGATTATTACCTGTTTTCAAATGGCGCTCCAAATTCAATTCTCCCATCTCTGTGCGAGCAACATCCACAAGTAAATCTTCAAATTGTGTCCACTCTATTTCACCCCAAGGGATAGATTTTTTGATTAGCATTCTATTTAACTTTTACTGCATTTAAATTAGTCAGAATTTAGCATTTCTTTTCTTTTCTCGCAGGGTCTTCTATTAAGAGACCCCACGGCATTCTGGGAACCTTAGCTGATAACTACACAAACACTTTTCAAATTTTTAATTTTGATTTTTACTTCCCCAATGTGGACATCTTTTTTTGGAACCCGCTTGTTAATAATAGTATCTTACATTGCCTTGTTTCATTATAAAACGGAGCCGCTCTTTGACATACTGTAAACCCTCTATCCACTGTCTTCTGATAAGTATTTTTTACTTTACACTTTTCCAAATGCGACATTTTGTAACATTTTGGGTAGTTTTTGCGTAGTAATGTAACATTTATTGAAATCATAATAACTCAGTAAAATCAATACTTTCAGCCCTTTTGGCTATAAAGAAACCTCCCATTATCTTTTTTCCCCCAAATGTCACATTTACCTCCCGAATCGGGTGGGCCACTAAAAAACCTAAGCTATTATTTATAGCTTAGCGCACCATGAAGGCAAGGCTCTATACATTTTTAGACAGGCTGGCAGGCAGGCAAAACTGGATGCTTTTATCCACATTACTGCTCACTGCCTTATCGCTGTTCTTTGCCTTCCCCAGCTACAATGATATTGACCTTCAGGCATGGGAGCCCTTCTTTCAAAAAGCAGCCACCCCTTTTCAAAACAGTCCCTACCCTGCTGATGCACATATTAACCAACTCACGTTTCGCCTGTTCATGCCGCTATTGGTGCATTATACACACCTGCGTATCGCCGGCCTCATGATACTTTATGGATTAATTGGCATTGCCAATTTCTACCTGGTGCTAAGAATAACCAATAGTATTTTCAATGACAGGCGCACCGCACTGCTTATAGGCCTTTGTGCAGCATTTATCTATTTTGGCAAATGCTCCTTTACAGAGATAAGAGGTGAAATGTTTGATGGCGTGGCCATGTTCTTTCTGCTATTGGCGCTCAATACAAGGTCTGCATTGCTAACAGGTCTTTTCATCTTCCTCGCCTCCTGGACAGATGAGCGCGGGCTCATAGCATCCTGCCTGGTATGGCTGTTTATCATTATCAATCAGCAGGACAAGAGTTTTATCAAGCGCTTCTTCAGTCCGTCAGTGTTGTTCATTTACATTGCATGGGTTGCCTACTTTGCAGGCAGGTATTTCCTCACCGCACACTATGGTATGCATGCTGGCAATGGCCCCGCCCTGTGGGCCCTGAGCTTCGAGATGAATAATATGCCCATAGGTGTATGGTCTGCATTAGAAGGCTTGTGGATATTAGTTATCTACTCCTGGGTATTGCTATATAGAGACAAGCAATATCCTGAGTTATTCCTGTATCTGCTATTCACAGCCATTATACTTTTCATCAGCTTCTGTGTATGGGATATCACCCGCAGCGTCATGTATCTTTTCCCGGCAGTGTTCATATCGCTAAAGATCATTAAAGATCGGCTGGATGCAGCAGTATTCAACAGGCTGTTGCTGTATGCATTGGTGCTATGCTTTGTATATCCTGCCTATTACTCCGGCGGCAAGAACCAGATTTGGTGGAGCTATCCTTTACCCTTACAGCTTATACGCTTTATTCATGCCTAAACAATACGTTTCACCACAGGCTGCGCATTGCTATCAAGGCCCTGTATCTGCAGTACACCCGGCCGCATACCCGCTTGCAGGCTGCCAACTACATCATTCATTTGCAGGGCGCAGGCACCATTGTAAGTACCCCATGTTATCAGGCGCTCCCAGCTAATATGCGGATGATGTTGCTTAATAGTGTAAAGCTCAGCTAATACAGACAGTTGATGATTAGAGGCCAGGCTATCCGTACCGATACATATTTTAGCATGCTCTCTTACGAACATATCTACATCAGGCAGGGCATTCTCTATGTAAAGGTTGGCATTAGGGCAAAAGCACCAGTACACATCAGTCAGGTAAGCCTTTGCTACCTGCAGGTCTGTAAGTGATGTATAAGTATTGTGTATGAAAATAAAAGGGTGCGTTGGCGAAAGCCACTCCAGGTAGGTCTGCAGAGAGGTCTTACCTGATGGCTGGAAGAAATCATCATCGATGTTCATACCATGCAGCAGCGACTGCACCGGCCCTTTCTTCAGCAGGTAATATTCATCTTCTGCCCTGCTTTCCTGGTTGTGTATGGAAATGAGCGCCCGCTTATCATGGTCATCTATCATCCTGAAGAGGCGAAAGGATACTGAATATGGCGCATGCGGCACTATTGATTGCCTTAGCTTTTTGCTTCCGGCCACTTGTGCAGCAAAAGCATCGTATACATCAGCAGACCTCGCAAACTGCTTCTCAGGGTTCTCCGCAAAACCAATAGCCTCTACAAAACTATGCACATGAAGTTTGTCAAGTTCCCGCACATCAGTGGTATCTGTAACATTGGCTATATCACCTACAGCTACTACACCGTTCTCCTGCAGTTCCTCATAAGCCTTATGCCTCGCTTCCAGCTTCTGCTCATCACTAAAGTCATTTCTGTACTTAGGTATGCTTTGCAGAAAAGGTATCAGCCCGGTCTGTTCAGGTACCACACCTTTCATGTGCGAAAGCTCCAGGTGGCAATGCGTATTTACAAAGCCCGGTGTCAGCACCCCTTCATAAAATACCACTCCATCCTTCACATCACTATGAAAAGCTATGATGGTGCCATCATCCGCTACTTCCAATACAGTACCTACGGGCAGCCACTTATGGCCATCATGTATACGTTCTGCAGTTATAAAGGACATCTTAACTCTTAAAATGTTTCAATACTATTACTTCCTTTTCATCAAGGAAACGCCACTTGCTGCGTGGCAGGTTCTTCTTGGTAAGACCGGCATATATCACGCGGTCCAGCTTTTCGACCACATAGCCCAGCGATTCAAAAATGCGGCGCACTATACGGTTGCGGCCGCTATGTATCTGGAGCCCCAGTTCCTTTTTATCATCCAGGTAAGACATTTCATCTACACGCACCATGCCATCTTCCAGTTCTATACCTGCCATTATTTTTTCAAAATCTGCCTTTGTAAGTTGCTTGTCCAGCGTTACCTGGTACACTTTCTTCACCTCGTAGCTAGGGTGAGAAAGGCGCTGTGCAAGATCACCGTCATTGGTCATCAGCAGGAGGCCGGTAGTATTTCTATCCAGCCTGCCTACAGGGTACAATCTTTCCACGCCGGAGTTAGCAACCAGGTCCATCACCGTTTTGCGTTCCTTCGGGTCATCTGTAGTGGTAATAAAGCCTTTAGGTTTATTCAGCAGTATATACACCATATCCTTTACAGGAAACAGCTTCTTGCCCGCCATGGTTACTTTATCGCCTTCTTTTACTTTATAGCCCGGGTCTATCACCAGTTCACCATTCACTTTTATCTTGCCCTGGCGTACCAGCTCGGCTGCATCGCGACGGCTGCATTCGCCGCTATGCGCTATATATTTATTAAGCGGCATTTGCGCTTCAGGCGTTTCACCATCTATGTCATCATCAAAGTCTTCGTATCTCTTTTTGAAAGGTATTTCAGGCCTGGACTTT
>Ga0207695_10007165_pt1 | contig 14271 bp, 12 predicted proteins | sample KBSC54metaG_FD_184354 | JGI IMG/M metagenome (GOLD analysis project Ga0207695, IMG submission 184354) | Corn rhizosphere microbial communities from Kellogg Biological Station, Michigan, USA - KBS C5-4 metaG (SPAdes) (version 2) | ecosystem: Host-associated > Plants > Roots > Rhizosphere > Soil... | reverse complement strand
GAGGGGCGCGTGTCGCTTGGACGCTCTGAAAAGAAGTTGGCCTCGTAGGCGCTGAAAACGGCAGAAATTTAAGCCAGATCCAGGAAAGCGGAACCAACGGCAAGGAAATAAGGTTAACGCATATGGGACAACGGTCCCTACCCAAGTGGCGCGCCAGATCCGAGCTCATCTCCATTTCACGAGATCAGGAGTTCTGAAATTAGAGGACTGCTCCTGCAAACGTGTAACTACTGCACACCTTGCGTCCGCATCTTCACCCCATACACCCGCTTGCTCGCGGTGATGAAAAGCAGATGCCGATCTTTGCCGCCAAACTTCACATTGCCGGTCCATTGCTCGGGGATGGGGATATTGAGCAGCTTCTTGCCCGTCTTGTCGAAAACTGTGACTCCACGTCCGGTGAGATAGAGATTTCCATCCGTATCGATGGTCATGCCGTCGGAGCCCAGATTGCAAAAGAGCGTTTTGTTCTCCAGCGTCCCATCGGGCGTGATCGTGTACGAATACGTTTTGCCTGCCCCGATATCGGCAACGTAGAGGGTCTTGCCGTCGGGCGTGCCGACGATGCCGTTGGGCTGCTTCAGATCGGTGGCAACGGGTGTCATCTTCTTCGTCTTGATATCGAAGTAGAAGACATACTGCCCCGCCTGCTGCATCGCCTTATCGCGTGTCCAGTAATCGCGCGCGTAGAGCGGATCGGTCAGATACAAATTGCCGTCCGGTCGAATCCAGAGATCGTTCGGGCCATTCAGCAACTTGCCGCCGAAATCGCTGATCAGCACCGTAACCTTCTTATCGGGCGCGATGGACCAGAGTTCGTTCTTCTCGTCGGCGCAGGCGAGCAGATTGCCGGCATGGTCGAAGTAAGTCCCGTTGCTGCGTCCACAAGGCTTGAGCCAATCGGAGAATGAACCATCAGCAGCGTTGTACTTCACGATGCGATCATTTGGCTGATCGGTGAAATACACATTGCCCTCGCGATCCGTCGCCGGACCTTCCGTGAAGGCATAGCCTTCGCTCAGGACTTCCACCTTCGCACCATCAGCGATGAGAGTGGAGTCGTCGGCGCAGGTAATGCGGGCGAGAACGAACAGGGCAGAGAACCAAACAGGAAGGGATTTCATGGGAAGAGACAGGAAGTTCAATTCTTCTTCGGATGAGCGTCGAGATTTGCCGTGGCCTGCTTCAGCTTCTCCTGGGCGGCGGCATCTTCGGGAAGTGCGGCGTCCTGGAAGGCGGGATAGAGATGATTCCAGATCGCATTCATCTCATCCTGAAATTGGTTTGTTTCCGCCGTGACGGCGATAACAGCATCCTTGTCCGGGATCACCACGCAAAGCTGGCCATCCTTGCCGTCACCACGGAAGGCATTGTGCGTGCAGCGCCAGAACTGGAAGCAGTAACCCTGCTGCCAATCGATGCCGATCTTGGCGTGCGATTCCTGGTCGTTCGGGATCTGCTTGCTTGTGGCCTGTTCCACCCATTTCTCCGGGATGAGTTGTTTGCCATTCCACTTTCCCTTTTGCAGATAGAGCTGGCCAAACTTGGCGACGTCTTCCGTGCAGAGATACAGTCCGTAGCCACCGAGGGAATTACCTTCCGGGCTGCTATCCCACCGGGGATTCTCGATTCCCAGGGGCTCGAACAAGCGCGGCTTGAGATAATCGAGCACCGTCTGGCCGGTCACCTTCGTCACGATGGCCGATAGCGTGTAACTGCCCATCGTGTTGTACTGGAAATGCGTGCCGGGCTGATACGTCACCGGATAGGCGAGAAACTGCTTCACCGACGGATTGCCATCGACCGCTTTCGGTTCGGAGTCGTGACCACAGCTCATCGTGAGCAGGTCACGCACTTTCATCGCTTTGAGATTCTCCGAAGGATCAGCCGGCGCGTCGGCCGGAAAGAACTTCAGGACCGGATCATCCAGATTGAGTTTGCCTTCCGTGACGGCCAGGCCGACAGCCGTCGAGTTGAAGCTTTTGCTGAGCGAATGCAGCACATGCGGTTTGTCGGCGGCCTCGGGTTTCCACCAACCCTCGGCAATGACGTGGCCGTGCCGCAGGATCATGAAGCTGTGGAGGGTATTGATCTTATCGACCGCCTCGACAAACTCGCGCACACTCTGCGAGGAGATACCCTGCGACGCCGGCGTGCTGCGGGGAAGGGGAGAGCCGGCGTGAGAAAGAGAAACGATGGTGAGAATGAGTGCGGCACTCAGCGCTAAAGGGAGGGAGTGTGATTTCATGCTGGATGGAGGGGAACTGTTCTTAGGCCTTTGATCGGCGCCGTTTTACTTCGCCAGGAAAGTAAACACCGTCGTCTCTTTCAGCGGTTCACCGGGCCGGATCACGATGGACGGAAAGTTCGAATGATGAATGGCATCGGGATAGTGCTGGGTCTCCAGGCAGACTGCGGTGCGGCCCAGGTGATTCCCGGTATACAGCTGGATCGCCGGTTGGGTCGTGCGCACTTCCATGATGCGGCCGCTCTTTGGTTCGGTGAGGCGTGCGGCGAGTTTCATCTCTTTTCCTCCGCTCAGCACGTAATTGTGATCGTAACCGCTCATCGGCTTTAGCTGCTCGATGCGATCGCCGATCCGCGTCGGTTCATTGAAATCCATGAGCGTGCCTTTGAGCGGCAGGATTTCGCCGGTGGGAATCAGGTCGCGATCCGTCGGCGTGTAGCTTTGGGACGGGATCCACAAGATATTGTCCAGGCAGCTTCCGCCGCCGGCCAGGTTCCAGTAGGCGTGGTTGCTGAGATTCGCAATCGTCGGCTTGTCCGTCTCCGCTTCGTAATCGAGCCGGAGTTCGTTATTGTCCGTCAGGGAATAGGTAACCGATGTCTTGAGACTGCCCGGGAAACCTTGCTCGCCGTCCTTGCTTGCGTAAGTGAGCTTTACTGAGGACTCATTGTCTTTTGCCGGAACTTCTTCCGCCGTCCACACCGCCTGGGCGAAACCCTTTGGTCCACCGTGAATGGTATTGTTCTTCTCATTCGCAGGCAGCTTATAGGTCACGCCATCCAGCTCAAACTGCGCGCCAGCGATCCGGTTCACCACGCGGCCGATCACCGCGGCAGCGCCGCCGAACCCATGCTGATACTTTTCCAGGCTATCCGTGGTGAGTACTACATTGGTGAAATGACCATCGCGATCGGGTGCCTCCAGGTCTTTGATGATCGCCCCGTACGTGATGATCTGTGCGCTCATGCCCTTGGCGTTGCGCAGCGTGATCAATTTCACCTCAGCGCCATCCGGAGTCTTGCCGAAATCAGCCTGTTCGACTCGCTTCAAGGCCTCGGCGTGTGCGGAGCCGAGGCAGATTGCGGCCATCAGACAAGGAATGGCCAGCCGCCGGAAGAACTTATGCAGAGCAGTCGTAGTCATGGTTATTCGTAAAAGGCGTCGGTGAAATCCAATTGATAGACCATGCCGTCATAACCGACCGCATAGTAATTGCCCGCTTCATCCTCGCTGAAAGAAACGAGCCGCTGCGGGATGGAGCCGATCTGGCGGGCGGTTTTTAAAGTGCCGTTTTCCTGGGTCAATCCGAAGATGCGCTTCGAGTTGTAGTCCCCGCACAGATACACGCCAGAGAAGGAGGAATGTTTGTCACCGCGATAGACATAGCCACCCGTGACGGAGTTGCCGTATTTCCGCCGATATGAAAAGAGCGGTATGGTGTAAGTGAGGCCATCTTTCCGGTACTGATTCGAGTAGCGCTCGAAGGCTTCGTAGACATTCCAGCCGTAGTTTTCACCGCGGCGAATCATGTCCACTTCCTCCACGCGATCCTGGCCGACATCACCCAGCCACAGGTCGCCCGTAACCTGGTCGAAGCTGAAGCGCCACGGATTGCGCAGGCCGGATGCCCAGATCTCCGGCCGCACCCCGGACGTGCCGACAAATGGATTGTCCGCCGGAACCGCATAGCTATGGCCAGCCTCTTCGTGATCCACATCGATCCGCAGCATTTTTCCCAGCAAAAGCGCGGGATTCTGCGCGTGCCCATTTGGATCGTGTTGCGGGCCGGTGTCGCCCATGGCGAAATATAGATAACCATCAGGGCCAAATTGCAGGCAGCCACCACTATGATCCTCAGACACGCTTGCGATCTTGATGATCACGCGCCCCGGTTTGCCCGAGTCGCTTTTGAGATCCGGAGAAAACTCTTTCTCCACGATCTGCGTCGTGACGGTGCCTCCATCGAGGATCTGATAGTAGAGATAATACTTCTGGTTCTCGCGGAATTTCGGATGAAAAGCGACGTCGAGTAATCCATTTGGCCCGCGTTCACTGAATATCTCACCAGTGAGATCCGAGAACACCGTCCGCTCTTCGACGGACGTCGTTTTATCGATCCTCCAGATCATCCCTTTTTGGTGCAGCACGAGAAAGACACGGCTGCATCCGGGGACCTGCCGGAAGGAAGTCAGGCCCGTCTCCGCGGGCTTTCGGTACAATTCAAAACCGGTCTCCAAAAAAGGCCGAACCGTGATGGGCTTCGCGAGCAGCGGAATATCGAGCGGTATCCCGCGATTGGCGGCGAGCGTGGAGGCCGGTTGCTTTAGCGAGGTGAGATACTCGATGAGATCGTTGAACTCCTGCAGTGACAGTCCGGCCTGTTGCCCTTCCGGCATGAGTGAGATGGGACTGCCTTTCTTTTCCTTGATATCAGCCGTGGCGATCGAGACCAGCTTGCCGTCGATGCCCATGAGTTGAACTCCCGCATCGCTGGAACCTTTGAGAATGCCCTGAATCACGTCACCCGACTTCGTTTCCACGATGACTGTACCATAGCCCGTGGCTATGGTGGCGGAAGGATATAACACGGCATCGATAAGATCGCCTCGGCCAAACGCATCGCCGGCGGCGAATAAGTCCGGCCCCGCCTTACTTGCGCTGCCGTCCACGGAATGACACTTGGCACAAAGCAGCCGTTGTTCGTCGTTAAAGAGTTTCTTCCCGCGCTCCGCGTTGCCTTCACGGCCTAGCGCATAGCCACGGTAGGCTCCGAGATTATTCGGAGCCTGGGCGTGGGCAGATAGTCCTGCAGCGCACGAAAATGCCAGCAGCAAAGGGAGGGAGCGGAGGCGTCGAAAGGGGGCTTCCATGAGCGGGAGAGACTGAGGATGTGGCCGACAACCGGTCAAGTTCTTAAACCCTTTTCCAGGGTGGCGGCGGCGATTTGGTAATTTGGAAAAATTTGGCGATCCGGTGATAAACCCGACCGTCCTCCTACCGGTTAGAGCGTTTCACCCGTGTTTGATCCACATGCGCATATCGAGATCGGGCACTTGGGTGACTGACTATCGAAGCGGATAGTCAGGTTCGCGTGATGATTTAGGATGCAGGCGAAATTGCCCTGGTTGCTTTATGACAACACTTTGACTTTTGCGATGGCCGCGCCCGGGGACGTCATGGTGAAAGAATGCCGGTTCTGGATTTTCCTCTTTATGACCGAACACATTTAAAAGATTTTCCGGTTTCCGCAGTTGATGTTCCTGAACGCTCCCTCCGTTTCCTGCTCATGTTGAAGAACTTCATTTCCACCGTGGCCATCGTTGGCGCCCTGGCGCTTTCCGTTCGTGCAGAGGACTGGCCGCAATGGCGCGGTCCGGATCGCAATGGCATTTCCCAGGAAAAGGGCTGGCTCGATCACTTCCCCGAACAAGGCCCGGCCATCGCCTGGAAGGCAAACGTGGGCCTGGGCTTTTCGTCCATCGTCGTCGGGCAGGGGAAAGCTTTTACCGCCGGGCATGCGGGTGATTCCGACGTGGTCTATTGCTTCGACGCCGTCACCGGAAAAGAGATCTGGAAGCAGAGCTATCCGGCGGAACTCGGCGACAAATTCTTCGAAGGCGGCACCACCGGTTCGCCGACGCTCGATGGCGATCGCCTCTATTGGCTGAGCCGCTGGGGTGATCTATTTTGCTTCGATGCCGCGTCCGGCAAGATCATCTGGAAGCGCCAGCTCGTGCAGGAAACCGGCGTGCATGTCCCGAGTTGGGGCTTCACAGGCGCGCCAACTGCGTATCAGAATCTTCTCATCCTCAATGTCGGCGAAGCCGGCATGGCGGTGGACAAAGCGACGGGCAAGGAAGTCTGGAAATCCGGCGAAGCCGAAGCCGGGTACAACACACCGCTGCCCGTGACGCGCGATGGCAAAACGGAGATGTGGTTTGCCAATGGCGAAGCCTTTCTTTCGGTCGATCCCGAGACGGGCAAGGAGAATTGGCGTATGAAATGGCTCACGCAATACGGGGTCAACGCATCCGATCCGATTCCCTACGGCGACAAAGTTTTCACTTCCTCGGGATATAACAAAGGCGCCGCGCTCTTTAAGCCACCGGCCACTCCCGATGCCGAGCCGGACGTCATTTGGAAAAACCGCGTCATCCGCACGCAACTCAATGCCGCCGTGCTCGTCGACAAGCATCTGTACGGGACCGATGGCGATGCGACGAGCCGGGCGAAGCTCCTCTGCGTCGATATCGAGACAGGCAATCAGGTCTGGGCGCAGCTCGATTTCGGCACTGGCGGACTCGTCGTTTCCGATGGAAAGATGATCGCACTCTCGGCAAAAGGAGATCTGATCATCGCGCCGGTTTCGACTGAAGGATTCAAACCCATCGCCCAGGCGCACATCCTCGATGGCAAATGCTGGACCGCGCCCGTGCTGGCGAATGGGCTCGTTTATTGCCGCAATTCCGCGGGTGATCTCGCCGCGGTCGATCTCCGAAAGAAGTAAGTCCATGAAACGCCGCACCTTTCTCAAATCGACCGGACTCTTTCTGGCCGGCGCTCCCTATATCCTCGGACAGTCAACTTCCGCGAAGTATCGCACCGCGCTCATTGGCTGCGGATGGTGGGGCAAGAATATCCTGGGCGAAGCCGTGGCATCGCAGCGTTGCCAGATCATCGGGCTGTGCGATGTCGACTCCAATATTCTGGAGATTGCTTCGGACCAGGTAAATGGCTGGAATGGCGATTCGCCCAAGACTTACAAAGACCATCAGGAGTTACTCGAAAAGGAGAAGCCGGACGTGGTTATTATCGCTACGCCCGATCACTGGCACGCGCTGCAAACGATCGATGCCCTTCGCGCTGGGGCGCATGTCTTTGTCGAGAAACCGACCGGCCACACCATCAATGAAAGCCGCGCCATGTTCAAAGCGGCGCGCGATTCCGGACGTGTCGTCCAGGTTGGGTTGCATCGCCGCATCGGTCCGCATCACGTCAGCGCGATGAAGTTTCTCAAGTCCGGTAAGGTGGGCGAAGTGGGCATGGTCCGCCTTTTCGCGCACAGCGGGGGTGGGCATGAAAACCCGAGCACAAACACCGCGCCGCCGAAATCGATGGACTGGGACCGGTGGTGCGGACCAGCTCCGCTGCGGCCTTTCAATGGCAAGCTGCATCCCGGCGGCTGGCGCAATTTCTTGGACTACGCCAACGGCACGCTCGGTGACTGGGGCGTGCATTGGATGGATCAGGTGCTCTGGTGGACGGAGGAGAAATATCCGAAACGGATCTTCTGCACGGGCGACCGCCCCGTGGCAGGCGCGCCGGTCCTCAATGAGAAGGAGCAGACCACGGATGCCCCGGATCATCAGGTGGCCACTTACGAATTCGAGAACTTCACGTGCATCTGGGAACACCGCAAATTTGCCGGAAACTCCACGGAGAAAAGCTCGATCGGCGCCTACTTCTACGGCACGAACGGCATCCTCCACATCGGCTGGCGCGACGGGTGGACCTTCTACCCGAGCAACAATCGTGAAGCGATCACCCACGAAAAATCCGAACTCCAGGAACCCGATGGCCACAACCTCGCGCTGCTCTGGGCGGACTTCATGACGGCGATCGATCAAAAGCGTCCGGGAGTTGCGAGCATCGACATTGGTCATCGCGCCTCGGTCCTGCCACTGCTCGGCATGGTCTCCTGGCGAGCCGGCCGCAGCATCGAGTGGGATGGCGACAAGGAACAGATCGTTAACGATCCACAGGCGAACGAGCTGCTTCATCGGCCCTACCGCGGGCCGTGGAAGTATCCGGAGGTGTAGCAGTGGCTGGGTAAGTGGAGGGCTCTGCTTCGTCAGAGCCGGGGGAGGTGGGATGCATCATCATCATCATCATCATCATCATCTTCATCATTATCCCATGATGGACGGGACAAAGATGAAGATGGTGAGGAAGAGATACACCACATACACCGACCCTCACTTCCCCGCACCCGTCCCACCCGCCTCCGCGGGCCGCACCACCTGCAGGATCACCACTGCACTGCTGCACCCCCATGAAGTCCGCTTCCCGTCCGCAGTCGGCTCGGGCCAGCGGCACCAGCACAGCCCGTCCGCCGCACGCCGTGCCTGCCACGCGGCCTCCGCGTTCTTCTGCAGCCACGGCTCGAAAGTCGCCTGTTCACCGTGATCATTCATAAATCGGGCAATCCAGCGCACCGCGATTCCGTTGAACCCACCGCCATCACCCTCGTCACGCGAAGCAGGCAGATACCCATCGCGACAGAGTTGATTCATCGTGAAAGTCGCCGCCAGCCGGGCGTCGTCCACATAGCCAAGCAGATTTGCCGCGCCCACAAAGGTGCCCTGATTGTAAGTCAACGCCATCCGCCGCACACGGCCGCTTTCACTGATGTTATCCGCGACCCGCCCGGTGGCGGAATCGAACAACGTGGCGCGTTCCCAGAGAAACGCTTCCTTTGCCTTCGCGAGATACGCTTCATCGCCCGTGGCCTTGGCCAGCAAACAGGCGGCAATCGCGGCCGGGCCATTGATACACGCATTCTTCGAGTGCACATCCACCTTCCACCACAGGCCGCCTCCCAGATCCGGCGACGCTGCGCGAGCATGGCAGAGATCGAAATTCGCTTTCGCCACCTTGAGAAACTCCGCATTGCCGCAAAGCAGATTCGCCCGAGTGCACGCCATCACCATCCACATGAGGTCGTCGTTATACAGATTCTTGCTCCAATCGGTGCCATGATCGGCAAGGAAGCCGTGGAATAGTTTCGTGAACATCTCCATCTGCCGCGGATTTTTGGTCCGCTCAAAGGCATCCAGCACCATCTCCATCTGCTCCGCAGCCATCCAGAAAGAGGTCTTTCCACCGTCGGTGGTTTCACGAAACCAGGCGCGATCGTCATCCACCGTATAGAAGGCTTTGGCGTGAGCATCGAAAATCGCGTCTGCATCGGCGGCCGTGAACGCCCTGGCCGCGAATATCGAGCCACTCGTTACCAAACAAAGCAAGGCCATGGTAACAGACTTCAGATGTCTGAGAAGCGGAGCGGTCCGGTTTGGGATCGAGTTCATAAAATTCGCAGTTCGAAGAATCGTTTCGTTCCTCCGGAAAACCATCTACCTGCCCGAATGCTTTGGAGAAATGAAGAAATCCGTCACATGCGCAGTTTGCCCGTCCGCGGGAGGACGGAAGTTTACGTTTGCTTCGGGTGAGCCATCGATTAAAGGGTGGAGCCGCATGCTCCCGCAATACCGCCACGGAGACGTCCTCGTCCAAAAGGTCACGGCCCTTCCCGAGCTTCGTGAACAATTGCCGCACACTATTCTGGCGCACGGCGAGACGACTGGGCACAGCCACCGGATCAAGGAATTCAAGGACGCCGATCTCTACCAGGGCCGCGACGGTTTGTACTTGCACGTTCGAGGTGAATCCGTTTCCCTTATTCACGAGGAGCACGCTACGATTCCCCTGAGCGCCGGTTACTACCGTGTCTGGCGGCAGCGGGAGTATTCTCCCGAGGAAATTCGCATCGTCCGGGATTAAAGGAGAAGGGGATGCCGAAGGATTTGTCGCCTGAAGATGCAGCGTGCGCGATTCGTGCCGGTCTGCGGGAACCGTTGCGGGTTTCCGGAAAACTCGACCTCAGCAAATTTGACGGAGAGGAGCTTCCTCCGGGTCTGCATTGCTACGATCTCGATGCAAGCAACTCGAAACTTACCTCGCTGCCGGACGATCTGAAGATCGACAATCGGTTGGTGCTCGATGGCTGTGTCGATCTGCGATCACTCCCCGAAGGACTCGAAGCCGGTTCCATCAGCCTGCGAGAGTGCACTTCGCTGTGGTCTCTGCCGGAGGGAATCAGCACCTGGTTTCTCGATCTCACCGGCTGCACGCAGTTCGAGGAGTGGCCGGAGGAGGGGACGATCCATAACGGCTCGCTCATCCTGCGAAATTGCCCGAGTATCCGCTATCTGCCGTCCTGGCTGGGTCGTTTGTCCACCCTGAATATTGCCGGGTGCGTTCAGCTTTCCGGCATTCAGGAAGGCATCGCCGTAAGCAGCTGGATCGATGTCGGCGGGAGCGGCGTCAATTCACTGCCGGCGAGCCTGGCGAGCGCAGCCTTGCGCTGGCGCGGCGTGCGCGTCGATGAACGGATCGCCTTTCATCCGGAGCAACTCACGGCCTCCGAAGCGCTCGCGCAGAAGAACGTGGAAATCCGCCGCGTCATCATCGAGCGGATGGGCTATCTGCGCTTTACCCAGGAGGCAAAGGCCAAGGTCATTGACCAGGATCGTGACTCCGGCGGAGTGCGCCAGTTACTCCGCATCGAGCTGCCGCAGGATGAACCGCTGGTCGGCCTCTCGTGCTTCTGCCCCTCGACGAATCGCCAGTATTTCCTCCGCGTGCCACCAAAAATGGAGACCTGCCATCAAGCCGCGGCGTGGATGGCGGGATTCGACGATCCTTCTCTCTACCGGCCAGTGATAGAAACCTAACTACGCTCCTCTCGATGCAACGGCAACTCGTCTACATGGACGCCAAGTCCAGCAAATTCTGGAATATCGAACTTAGCGGCTCGTCTCACACCGTCACTTATGGCCGGATTGGGACAAACGGTCAGAGTTCCACCAAGTCGTTTCCCAGCGAAGAGGCCGCGAAGAAAGATGCGGATAAGTTAGTCAAGGAAAAGCTCGGCAAAGGGTATGTGGATGCGGGCGAACTCAAAAGTGGCGCCACAGCGGCCTCCGGATCCGGGGCTGGGGATGGGCAGATTCCATTCATCGCGTTCAATGGGATCAATCATCGCGATGAAGTCGGCAGCAATGCGGGCACTTTCATTGGCAAACGCGTCACCGATTACGATCCGAAGAAAGACGCGAAAAGCGATGTCGTCTACCGCTTCCGCTCGGACTACGACAACGACGAACTCGTTCCCAATCTCGAAGATTTCCTCGCCACGAACGCGGCTCTCGAGGCGAATGCCCTCATCATCGGCGCGTGGCACGGGGATGATTCAGAGCGTACGCCGGCTGAAGTCCTGGAGGTTTTGATCAAGAGCAAGGACCGTCTGCCGAAACTTGCCGCAATCTATGTGGGCGACATTGTCAGCGAAGAGAATGAGATGTCGTGGATCAACCAGACGGATCTCTCACCGCTCTTTTCCGCCTTTCCCAAGCTCCAGTTTGTCCGCGCGCGAGGCGGGCAAGGTCTGGAACTTGCCACGCCCAAACACGCCGCCCTCCGTGCCCTCACCCTTGAGACAGGCGGTATGGATGTCAGTGTGATTCGTTCCATCTGCACGTCCGATTTTCCTGAGCTGGAATATCTCGAGCTCTGGCTCGGGACGGACGAGTACGGAGCCTCCGCGACCGTGGCGGACTTGCAGCCGATCCTTTCCGGAAGACTGTTCCCGAAGCTGAAATATCTCGGCTTGCGCAATAGCCAGATCGTCGATGAAATCGCCGGAGTCGTGGTGAACAGCCCACTCATGCAGCGGATTGAAACGCTCGATCTCTCCCTGGGGGTGCTGACCGATGAAGGAGGTCACGCCCTGCTCCAGATTCCGGCCGGCTCGACCGTGAAGAAGCTGAATCTTCACTATAACTATATGACGGCGGAGATGATCCGTAAGCTGAAAGCCCTGCCGCTAACGGTCGACGCTTCAAAGACGCGCGACTCGGATGGAGACGATGAGTGGCGCTTCGTTGCCGTGGGCGAATAGCGCGCGGCTTGGCCTCATTGGGAATCTGGAGAATCGCCGGATCTCCGGTTTTCGCGCTGCCGTGGAGCAATGCGGCGGCGCCGTTTCGGCCTGCGTCGCCTATGAAGAAATCCTGCGTGATCCGGGCGCGCTTTCATCGCTCGATGCCGATTTCCTGCGCATCGATTCACCGGGGGAAAACGATGCGGTTCATCGGGCTCTGATTCACCTCGGTGGCGGTCCGCTGCTTTCGCACCTTGAGTTTGGCGAAATCGCCTGGCTCCGTGAATATCATCTCGGTTTCTGCGAAGTCCTTCGCCGCATTGAGCAGACCGGTCTTCCCTGCCTGAATGCTCCAGCGGATATCGCCGTGATGTTTGATAAATGGGAATGCCACAACCGCTTTGTCGCGCGCGGGATCTCACGACCGGCCGCGACTCTCGCCCCACGCAGTTTCACGGAACTTCACCGCGAAATGCGTGCCCGCGGCAATGGCCGCCTCTTCCTCAAGCCGCTGCATGGTTCATCCGCCTCCGGTGTCTGCGCGCTACGCTGGACGCCGCTGCATCGGCAGCTCATCGCGCCCATCAGCATTGTGTCGGAAGGAGGCTCCACGAAGCTCGTGAATAGCCTGTCCGTTCGCACTTACACTGATCTCAATGATATTGAGTGCATTCTCGACCGCCTCCTGCCGCAGGGAATGATCAGCGAACAGTGGATTCCGAAGGTCACGCTCCCCGGCGGCTCTGCCGATCTGCGTGTCCTGGTCATTGCCGGAGAAGCGCGGCATTGGGTCGTTCGGCAAAGCCAAAGCCCGATGACCAATCTCCACCTGGGAAACAAACGTGGCGACCCCGCTGCTCTCCTCGACCAGATCGGCCCTGAGAAACTGCAGAAAGCGTTCGACCTTGCCGTTCGCGCCGCGTCCTGCTTCCCCGATTCGCTCTACGCCGGAGTCGATGTCCTCATCGACTCGCATCACCGCCCATTCATCGGAGAAATCAATGCCTTCGGCGACCTGCTCCCCGGCCTGCTGCATCGCGGCGAATCCACCTACGAAGCTATCGCTCGCGCTTGCCGAGGGCCTGTTTGCAGTGCATAGCGGAATCAAGAGAGCCCGTTGCTGACGAAGGAAGCCTGTTGCGTCTCCACCGCGCCATGCTGCTCGTTTGGGCTTTGACGGCGCGCCGCGAACAAACGATCTCATCGCGGTGATTCCGTTTTCCCTGCCTGCCGACTACCCCCGCATCAAGTGGGTGGCGAGTCTTCGTGAACTCCTCACCACGCCTTTCGCGGACGGCATCAATGCCCTCTGCTGGCCACGCACCTTGCCCGGCGATTTCGGCGAAGTCGTGGAACGTCTCGCCGCCGGCCCGGGAATCACCACCATCGACGAAGCCCATCTACAAACGCTCCCATTGAGCCCCGCGGGACGCATCGCCGTGGACGTTCTTTTAGAAGATCAACGCCTCCTCCGCGAACACGGCCTCGAACCCGTGCTCGATTGCGTCAATGGCTACCTTGAGAAGGGTGACACCGAGCCCATGCGTACCGACGTCTGCTCCTTCCACGCCGACAGCGCGACGGAAGAAGCCGATACCTACCTCTGCACTTACTACGGATCCTCCAGCGAAGGCCTGCGCAACGAAGAAGCGTGCCGGCGCATCGATATCCCGGAAACCCGCGCCAGGCTCCTGAAGTTATTTGGTGGAGCGGACGACGAGTCATTCCTCGAGTATCTCAACGAACATTTTTACGACCTCCACTACGCCCCGCTGCCCAACGCGCGGCCTTTCTCCTTCGGCCTCAGCAACCTCTGGCGTATCGCCACCGACTACCCCGGCAGCCCGGTTCCGCCCTGCATCCACCGCGCCCCCGATCCAGTCCCCGGCCAGCCGCCACGCCTGCTCCTTATTAGCTAGTGACCACTCATAGTGGAAGCGGCGTCCCGCCGCTTGGAAACCGCCGATTGCACGCAGCTCGCGGATCTTCCGAGATCGTCCTCGGTAACCCGCCCGCTAAGATCAGCGAACGGAAACTCCCAACTCCCAACGCCAAACTCCCAACATTCAACGACTCCCAGCTCCACGCTTTTCCTCCATCTCTGTCCATAATTTAGTAATTTCAGATCTCCTGATCTCGTGGAATGGAAATGAGCTCGGATCTGCCGCGCGGCTTGGGTAGGGATGGCTGTCCCATAAGCGTTAACCTAAAAGCGTTTAAGAAAACGTCTTAGTTTTTGCAATTGGCGAGGCCGTCGGGGCCGATCTCTTTTGAACCTTTGAGCGATGTGTGCGCCTCGGGC
>Ga0207695_10007160_pt1 | contig 14276 bp, 13 predicted proteins | sample KBSC54metaG_FD_184354 | JGI IMG/M metagenome (GOLD analysis project Ga0207695, IMG submission 184354) | Corn rhizosphere microbial communities from Kellogg Biological Station, Michigan, USA - KBS C5-4 metaG (SPAdes) (version 2) | ecosystem: Host-associated > Plants > Roots > Rhizosphere > Soil... | reverse complement strand
CGCGCGGCTATTGGGATCTGGTCTCGCCGGCGGCGGCCAACAACGGCCTCGATCCTTACCTCGTGCTCGCGCTCATCCATCAGGAGAGCCTGTTCGATCCCAATGCGCGATCCGGTTCCGACGCGCGCGGCCTGATGCAGCTACTGCCGTCAACCGCCGAACACTGGGCGCCTGCCGCCGGCGTATCGGCGGCCGAGCTCGACCTCTACGATCCCGCGCTCAGCATACGTATCGGCACGGTCTATTTGCACAACCTGATGGCAATGTTTGCCGGCGATCGCTTCAAGGCGGTTGCGGCCTACAACGGTGGTGAGCATGCGGCGGCAGGATGGACCGCGAAATATCCCGGCGACGACGATCAATGGGTCGAGAACATCGGCTTTCACGAGACCCGCGACTACGTCAAGAAAGTTATCGGCGGCCTGCGCGAATACCGGTTAATCTACGCGCCACCACCCGCAACCGCGGTCACCGCGGCGCCAGCGCAGGCGGCGCCATCGCTATCGAGTCCGCAATTGCCACCGGTCTCGCACTAGCCTCTGCATGAACGCTTCGAATCGAGACCCACCCATGCTTCGCAAGTCGATGAACCCGTCTCCTGCGGATTCGATCGCGGGTGCGTCGAGCGGTGCGGTCACTGGCCAAACGACAAGGCGAATGATCGGTCCAATTATTGGACCGATCATAGGAATCGACGTAGGCGAAGATTTCCTCGACCTCGCGATGCTCGACGGCGCCGCCAATACTCTGCGGCTCGCGCGCGTTGCGGTGAGCGGTGCCGATCGCGGTGAAATCGTGGAGGATGATGTTCCGCTCGCGGCCGTCCCGAAAGACCGCGGGGTTATCGACGAATTGGCTCGCCGACTGAGCGTAGCGGCACCCGAACTCGGTGCCGAGGGTGCGATGGTGCTGATTGATTCGCCGCGCTGGCCGCGCGATCTCGATCTTGCGTCGCACGCCGCCGGTACCGTCGCGCCACCAGGCTCCGCGCGCGCCTCGTCCGCCCGTGCGATCGATACGTCGCTGCGCGCGATGGTGCGCGAACTCGCGCTGCAAAATCGCGACGGCACGCCCTTCCGATTATCCATGTTCCCCACCCCGAAGTTCGAGTTTTTTTCCGCCTGCGCCCGCGATCCGCGCTGCAAGCCCCATCTGGCGGCGATCGCGCGCGAACTGTTCGGCGCGGCGCTCGAAAGTGCGCCGCCGACGCCAGCGCCGGCCGGCGGCCGCATCTTCACGCGCTTCATGCTGACCGGCTTTGCGGTCTATCGCGCACTCGAACGGACTTCGGCCGCACTCTACGAAGCGTATCCCGATCTCGCGTTCCGCCTGTGGGCGCATGGCGAGAAAATACCGCCAAAGGGCGCGCGCCGTGATGCGCTCGACGCGCGTCGGCGGATCAACTGTAGCTTGGCCGATGAACTCGGATGTAGCGGCGCAGCGAACATCGCCACGCTCGATCAGGCCGATGCGACGATACTCGCGCTGAGCGCCGCGCGGGCTTCGCGCCACGCGGCAATCGTGGTAATCGAGCACCCGGCGGAGGGGCGCTTTGCATTGGCGCTGGACTGCGATCAGGTCGATCGAGTATGAAGCGCGAACGTTTGGTGAATAAAAAGCGGGCGAACTCCACCTGAATTGCGCTTATTGTGGTTGACCTGCGGCTGCTCCCGTTGAAAGCTGCTAATGCACGTTCCTGAGAAGGAGGGCATTTGGGAGACATGAAAGATCGAAAACACTGGCTCTACGCAATCCTGGCGCTCGTCGGCGGAATCCTCGGAGGTACGCTCTCGGGACATCTCTTTCCGCGTGAGGCCGAGGCCTCCGCGCACGCGGCGCGCGAGCTCCGCGCGGAGAAATTCGTGCTCGTCGGTCGCGACGGCACTGAACGCGGCGTGATCGAAGTGAATTCGCGCGGGATCGCTACTATCGGGCTGAATGACCAGAGTGGACGTCTGCGCGGTCAGCTCCGGGTTGGTGCGGAGAACGGCGGCGCGCTCGGTTTCTATGATCAGAACGGGAACAAGCGAGTGATTATCGGCGAGACTCCGAACGGCCGCGACGGCGTCGCGATTTATGGCACCAGCGGCCGGCAAAGCGCGGGCTTCACGGTTGCCGATGATAACCAGTCGAGCGTTACGCTCTACGACCCGACCAATGGCCGTGCGCGGGTCGGCCTTGGGGTCGCTGCTAACGGTATCCCGGCGCTGGTGCTGTTCGATCAGAACGGCCGCGATCGCGCCGAGTTGCACGTCAATTTGGACGGTAAGCCGGGGCTTGCGCTCGCTGACGAAGCCGGCAAATCGATAGCAGGTCTGCCCGTGCAGGAAGCGCCGCAACCGCCGCAGCAATCAGAATAACGACGCTCAAAGTGGAGGAGAGTGAAATGTACTCGATGGGAAAAAAGGTGGCTGCCTTCATAATCGCCGTTGCGATGCTGGTCGCGCTGGCCGGATGCTCGGGTCAGCCGCTCAGCACGCGTGAAAAGGGCACCGGTATTGGCGCCCTGCTCGGCGCCGGCACCGGCGCGATCATTGGAGCTGCCGTGGGTTCGCCAGGCGCGGGTGCGGCGATCGGTGGAGCGCTCGGCGCCGGCACCGGTTTTGTCGTGGGTAACGCGATGCAGAACCAGGAAAGCCAGACGCAGCAGACCCAGTCGCAGTTGCAATCGCAACAGTCGGAGATTGAACAGCAGCGGCGCGAAATCGAGCAGATGAAGTCGCAGTCCGAAACCGAATAACCTACGATCATGACCGCGACCGGCCGTGGACTATGTGCGGCCGGTCGCGCCAGTCGTGATGCCGGTGTGATGCGCGACGGGTCGCGACGTTCCGCAGCCCATAACCGCTCGGCGTCGCGACCGCTTCCGCGCGGAAACCCGCTACCCTGGAGAGATCGATCGCTTGGAACGCAGCTTCAAGGCCATCTTTTTCGATCTCGACGGCACCCTGGTTGACCTCCACGGGCCGCTCTATATCGCTGCGCGCAATGCTCTCGGCGAACTCGGCCAAGGTCCCCCGCTGACGCCCGAGCGCTATCGTGAGGCGCTCGCCCGCGACGACCTTTACCTCGGCCTTCCCGACCATCTGCGACCGCGTTACCTGCGCCTCGCGTTTGCCTATTTTGTCACCGAAATCGATCGCACCGAGCGGCTCGAAGTGCTGCCGCACGTCCACGAGACACTGGCCGAACTCAAACGCCGGGGTTATGCGACCGCGATCATCACGTCGCGCCCGGGTGATTCGAACCGGCTGGTGGCGAAGCTCGCGATGGTCGGACTGGCGTCGTACTTCGATCAGGTCATCACGCAGAGCACGGCGTCGCTGCGCGCGCTCGACAAGACTGAAAGCCTGCGGCACGCGGCCGCACGCGCCGCGACCCTGCCGCAGGCCTGCATGTACGTCGGGGACGAACCGCGCGACGTGATGGCGGCAACCCAGGCCGGCTATGGCGCCACGGTTGCCGTAGCGACCGGTCCCGCGACGTTCGGCTACCTGCGCGATCATCAGGAGCATCGGCCAGACTTCGTGATGCGTTCGATGGCGGAGTTGATCGGCCTGCTCGATCGCCTCAAGGTGGGCGCCGACGAGCCGCATTAGGGCCCGGCCTAGATAGTGTCGCGCTCACTCGATTTGAATTAAATCGCGCAATTTCGGCTCGGCCAGGCTTGACAATCATCTTTTTTTGACTATAAATCGATTAAGTCGATAGATTTACTTAAATCTATCGGTAGCGAAATACGAAAAGAGGCCAAGTTCCATCTTTTCGTCCAATTATTCAATTAGTCTCATCGATTTTATCTGTTTAGTGAGGTGATAAATTGAAAACCGCTACGCTGACCGCTTCAATCGCCTTGTTCGGGCTTTCCGCCTGTGTCGCGCGCAATCCGCTGCTCAGCTACGGGCCGCAGCCGCGAGTCGAGGACTGCACCCAGATCCAGCAGGCGACGCCGACGAAATATATCTGCGACGGCAAGCAATACACGTCGGTGCAACTTACCGAGCTTCGCCACGGCACCGTCGCGGGCAAATGACATCGCCGGTGGCCGGGGCGGTTTACGAGTCGCGAACGCCGACGTACGTCGCCGAATCCGCACCTCGGCCACTGCGAAGAAATCGATCATGAACCAATTTCTGTGGGAGGAGCTTCGATGAAAGGCAGATGGCAGGCCGCGCTGGCGGCATGGGGATGCTTCATACTGCTCGTGAGTGCGCAGCTGGTGTGGGCGCAAGATGCTTCGAGCGTATCGAAGCAGACCACGCTATGGGTCGATCAGAAGACCGGCCAGGTTTTTATCCGTGCGGGACGCGGGCGGATGCCGATGACTTTCGGCGCGAGTCCGGAACAGATCGAGCAGGAAGTCGAAGCGCGCACGCAGCAGCGGACCCAGGACGCGGTGCGGGCGGCGGTCGCGGAGACCCAGGCGCAGCAGCGTTTCGATAACGCGCAAATGCAGCAGCAGGTCGATCGGATCAAGCCCGCCTGGGCCAGCTACATGACCAATTTCCAGAACAAGTTCAGGCTCGGCGCGCTGGCCTATTTTGACTACAGCTTCTATACGCACACCGGCTTCGGACCGCAGTTCCTCGAAAACATGAATCCGCCGGGGCCGTACAACAATGGCTACAACTCGTTCGATATCAATCGCGTGTACCTCAATACCTATTTCACACCGACCGACGATTTGACCTTCCGTTTCACGCCTGAGCTGTATCGCGCCAACGGCACGGCAACGGCCGACAGGACCGGCGCCAACACCGGCTTCGGGAGCAATCTCGACGGCAGTTTAAACGTGCGCATGAAATTCGCCTATGTCCAGTACACCGGCTTGACCGACGGTATCTCAAGCCTCACGGGTGGCAACCTGACTGCCGGCGCCCAGCCAAATCCATTGCTCGGCTGGGAAGAGGACTTCAGCCAGTATCGCTTCGTCTATCTGTCGCCGTGGAACTACCTGGGCCTTTCATCGAGTCAGTTCGGCTTGCAGTTTAACGGTCCGATCAAACCCAACGGCAGTGAAAAGACCTACCTGGATTACGGCATTGGCGTTTACGACAACGGCAAATTCAATCAGCAGGAGCAGACCGATACCAAGCAGGGGATGGCGCGCTTGACCGCCTATCCTTTCGGCTCATCGTGGCGCTACCAGGGGCTTGGTCTAACGGGCTTTTACAACTACGGCTACGGCAACGTCGCCCCGGACATCGGCAGCGTGCCGACCGCGCTCAAGGGGCCGATTGCGCATTTCACGCGGATGGCCGGGATTGTCAGCTACGCCGCCCAGGCGTGGAACCTGCTGGGTGAATTCGACTATGGCCAGAATGCTTTTCAGTTGAACAATCTGTACTCCGGCAGCGGTCCGCTGGACGCGTTTGGCACTCCGACCGGCACCGCGATCACCAAGGGCGGCTGGGCCGGTAGTTCGTGCGCACCGGCAGCGAGCGGCACGCCCTGCTATCCGACCGCGAACACCTGGGGGCCGCAGACCGCCGCCTATACGGCGCTGCTTAACAATGGCCGCGCGCGCGAACTCGGCGTGGATTTCCTCGGCCATTACCATATTCCCGGCACCAAACTGACTGCCTTCGGAATGTTCCAATGGTTCATGCCGAACGACAACGTGAATAAGGACCCGCTGGATTTCCAGCGCTTCGTTGCCGGTATCAGCTATCAGTACAACGAGTACCTGCGCTTCGCGCTCGACAGTCAGAACCTGCTCTTCTATCACGACCAGTTCTCGATGCCGGTGAGTTACCTGTCGAAGTTCGGCTACGTGCCGGGCAGCAAGCTCAACGGCCAGTCGGTGCCGAAGACCGGGAGTATCTACAACCTGGTACCGCTCGATACCCACGCGATCTTCCTCAACATGGAGTTTGCGTATTAGGCCACGGGATCGCGCGCGACGATGACCGAGTCGCGCCGCCGGATCGTTCGGGCCCTTGCGGGCGTGGACGTCCGGCGCCGCGTGTGCTGGGCCCTGCGATCACGCAACGACTGGACGCGCTATGCCCCGACGAGCGCAGCGCGATGGGGTCGGCATCGCGGCGACAAATCATTAAGATGGAGCGAATCGAAATCGCATGAAGTTGAAGCAAGGTATTTTCCTGTTGGCGGCGGGCCTGTTCGCGATCGCCTCGATAAACCCACCGGCGGTGCGCGCAGGCCAGGCGATTCTGAATGTTTCGTACGATCCGACGCGCGAGCTCTACGAGGATTACGACCATCAGTTTGCAATTCATTGGAAGGCCGCGACCGGCAAGGACGTAACCGTCAACCTGTCCAATGGCGGGTCGGGCAAACAGGCGCGCGCCGTGATCGACGGGCTCGAGGCCGACGTCGTCACGCTCGGACTCGCGTACGATATCGACGCGATTGCGGAGAAGGCGCAGTTGCTGCCGGCCAACTGGCAGAGCCGCCTGCCCGACGACAGCTCGCCGTACATCTCGACGATTGTGTTCCTGGTTCGCAAGGGTAATCCGAAGGGCATCAAGGATTGGCCCGACGTGGTCAAACCGGGAATCCAGGTGATCACGCCGAATCCCAAGACCTCGGGCGGCGCGCGCTGGGCCTATCTGGCGGCGTGGGGCTATGCGCTGCAGGCCCCCGGCGGCAATCAGGCTGCGGCCCGGGATTTCGTGACGAAGCTTTACCGCAATGTGCCGGTGCTCGATTCGGGCGCACGCGGCGCGACCACCACCTTTGTCGAACGCGGAGTCGGCGACGTGTTGCTTTCATGGGAGAACGAGGCTTATCTCGCCCTCAACCAGTTCGGCGCGGACAAGTTCGAGATCGTGTACCCCTCGACCAGTATAATGGCCGAGCCGCCAGTGGCGCTGGTGGACAAGGTGGCCGATCGTCACGGCACGCGCGCGGTCGCGCAAGAGTACTTGAAGTATCTCTATAGCGACGATGGGCAGCGGATCGCGGCCCGGCATTACTTCCGCCCGCGGCTCGCGTCGGCGGCAAAGTACGGACCGGCCTTCCCGAAGATCAAGCTGTTTACCGTGCACGACGTGTTCGGCGGATGGCAGAAGGCGCAAGCGACTCATTTCGCGGATGGCGGCGTCTTCGATCAGATCTATCAACCCTAATTTGGCGTGAATGGCAAAGGTGAATTTCACAGACGTGAACGCAAGCATGGAAGAGGACCGAGGGCGCGGATGCCCCGCATGATCCGGACGACCCGGCGGGTACTGCCCGGCTTCGGCCTGACGATGGGCTATACGCTGGTGTACCTGAGCCTGATCGCGTTGATTCCGCTCTCGACGATCCTGCTGAAGACCGAAGGCATGGGCTGGGCGCGGTTCTGGCACGTGGTGCTGTCGCGGCGAGTGATCGCTGCGTACAAACTGAGTATCGGGACGTCGCTGATTGCGGCCGTGATCAATTCGGTCTTCGGCTTTATCGTCGCCTGGACGCTCTCGCGCTATGAGTTCCCGGGCAAGGGTGCGCTCGATGCGCTGGTCGATCTGCCGTTCGCGCTGCCGACCTCGGTCGCCGGTATCACGCTCACCTCTATCTATGCGCAAAACGGCGTCATCGGGCGGCTCTTCGTGCCGTTCGGGATCAAGATTGCGTTCGCGCCGCTGGGCATCGTGGTGGCCCTGACCTTTATCGGCCTGCCGTTCGTGGTGCGCACCGTGCAACCCGTGCTGCAGGATCTCGAGGCGGAGCTCGAGGAGGCGGCGGCGACGCTGGGGGCCTCGCGGCTGCAAACCTTTCGGCGCGTGATCGGGCCCGCGATGCTGCCGGCGCTCATCACCGGGTTCGCCTTGGCGTTCGCGCGCGCCCTCGGCGAATACGGGTCGGTGGTCTTCATTTCGGGCAACATGCCAATGCATACCGAGGTCGTGCCGCTGCTGATCATGACCCGGCTCGAGGAGTTCGATTACCAGGGCGCGACCGCGATCGCGCTGGTGATGCTGGTGTTGTCGTTCGCGATGCTCTTCGGGATCAACCTGCTGCAACGCTGGAGCGCCTCGCGCTATGCCGCGGGTTGAGCAGAGTCGCGGCGCGTCGAACGGCGCTGCGGACAGGTGGGTGCCGGTGGCCGAGGCGACGGCGAACCTGCGCCGCGCGACCGAGGATCCGGCGTGGGCGCGGCGGCTGATTATCGGGATCGCGACCAGCTTTCTCGGCATCTTCCTGATCATTCCACTGGGTTCGGTCTTCGCCGATGCACTCAATAAGGGTATCGGGCTTTACTTCGCCGCGATCACCAATTCCGAGGCGCGGAGCGCGATTCGGCTGACGCTGCTGACGGCCGCGATCGCGGTGCCGCTCAACCTGGTCTTCGGCCTGGCGGCGTCATGGGCGATCACCCGCTTCGAGTTTCACGGCAAGAACCTGCTGACCACCCTGATCGACCTGCCGTTCGCGGTCTCGCCGGTTATCGCGGGCATGATCTACGTGCTGATGTTCGGCACGCAGGGATGGTTCGGCGGATGGCTGACGGCGCACAATATCAGGATCATCTTTGCGGTGCCCGGAATCGTGTTGGCGACTACTTTTGTGACCTTTCCGTTCGTCGCGCGCGAGCTGATTCCGGTGATGGAGGCGAGCGGCACCGATGAGGAGCTGGCGGCGATCACGCTCGGCGCCACCGGCTGGCAGACCTTCTTTCGGATTACGCTGCCGAAGGTGAAATGGGGCCTGCTGTATGGTGTGATTATCTGCAACGCGCGCGCGATGGGCGAATTCGGCGCAGTCTCGGTGGTTTCGGGGCATATTCGCGGGCTCACCAATACGATGCCGCTCTATGTGGAAATCCTTTACAACGACTATAATTTCACTGCTTCGTTCGCGGTCGCTTCGCTGCTGACCGGTCTGGCGCTGGTGACGCTGGTGGCCAAGCGCGTGATCGGCGGCAAGGTTGATCATCCGCGCCTGCCGGCCGCCGCCGGCGACGGAGTCGAGCGCGAGGCCGCATGAGTATCGAAGTCCGCCACATCGCCAAGAATTTCGGGAGCTTCGTCGCGCTCGACGACGTGAGCCTCGACATTCCGACCGGCGAGCTGGTCGCGCTGCTCGGACCGTCGGGCTCGGGCAAGACCACGCTGCTGCGGATAATCGCGGGGCTTGAGTTGCCCGATGGCGGCGAGGTGCGCTTCGACAGCGAGGAGGCGACCAATCGCAGCGTGCGCGATCGCAACGTCGGCTTCGTCTTTCAACATTACGCGCTGTTCAAGCACATGACAGTGTTCGAGAACGTCGCCTTTGGCCTGCGCGTGCGTCCGCGCAAAATCCGGCCGCTCGAAGATCAGATTCGCGCCAAAGTCCATGACCTGCTGAAGCTGGTGCAACTCGACTGGTCGGGCGATCGCTACCCTTCGCAACTCTCGGGTGGGCAGCGCCAACGAATCGCGCTGGCCCGCGCACTTGCCGTCGAGCCCAAGGTGCTGCTGCTCGACGAGCCTTTTGGCGCGCTCGACGCCAAGGTGCGTGAGGAGCTGCGCCGATGGTTGCGGCGGCTGCATGACGAACTGCACGTCACCAGTATCTTCGTGACCCACGATCAGGAGGAAGCGCTGGAACTGGCCAACCGCGTGGTGGTGCTGAACAACGGCAAGATCGAGCAGACCGGGACGCCCGAGGAGCTTTATCACAACCCGGCGACGCCGTTCGTTTACAATTTTCTGGGCAACGTCAATCTGTTCCACGGGCGGATCGAGAACGGCCGGCTCTATATTCGCGGCACCTCGATTCCCGTCAACGGCTACACCGACCTCGCCAGTTCCAACGGCAAGGAGGCGATGGTCTATGTGCGGCCGCATCTGCTGGATATCCATCTGCAGCCGATTGCGAAGGGCTCGTTCGCGGCGACCGTGCGCCATATCAATGCGGCGGGGCCGAAGGTGAAGGTTGAGCTTACTACGCATTGGGGCGATCCGGTGCAGGTCGAGATCGATCATGATCGCTATCGTGAACTGAAGCTCGAACGCGACGCCGAGGTCTATCTGAGCCCGCGTGAGAACCACGTGTTCGTCTATCAGATATGAATGGGAGAGTTGTTGAGGAACGCAAAACCTTGATTTCTTGCGAAACCGCGTAGAGGTTTCAGGCTTTCCATTAGTACAGATGCGGGCAGCGCCATCAGAAAACCTCATCATGGAGATTCGCGATCTCAGCGGCGTCATCCTTGTATGTTGAAACTGCTGGTAGCGAGAAGGAAGCGGAGCACGACAAAGCGGGCGACGCGTCATTCGAACATCTCGGGTTCGCGAGTGCTCAGCCAGCGCAGGCCCTGATAGGCGTAATGCAAGCCCGCGCTCGCCGTGACCGCGAGCGTCAGGTAGAGCAGCCCAGTCCAGCACAGCGGCCATTTCAGGCCCGCCCGCGCCAACGCACCGATCACGCAGAAGAGCTGCAGGAAGGTGCTGCCCTTGCCGAGGTAAGTCGGGCGCATCGGCGGGCGTTCGCCGGTGAAGAAGGCGAACATGAAGTAGCCGAAGACGATCACGATGTCGCGGATGAGCACGACGCCGAGCAGCCACGCCGGGATCGAGTTTTCGATTGTCAGCACGACGAAGGCGCTGACCAGCAGCAGCTTGTCGGCGAAGGGATCGAGGTAGGCGCCGATTTCGGTGCGCATATCGAACCAGCGCGCGACGGCGCCGTCGAGTCCGTCGGTCAGGGCGGCCGCGCCGAAGAGATAGAGTGCGTCGGTGTAGCGATGTTTGCTGAGCAGGGCGAGAAAGAAGGGAATCGAAACGATGCGCGCCAGGGTCAGCGCGTTGGGCAGGTTGAGGAGCTGGCCGAACGCGAGTCCGTGTGCGGGTGCGGGTGGTGGAGTGGGATGAATTGAGGCTGGAGGCATCGGGAAAGTGCGCGCGGTGCGCCGATCGCTCAGGCGACCGCGGCTTTGCGCAGGCGTCCGGCGACCGGCACGCTGACGCGCGCGCGCATCGCGACCACGCCGTCGTGATATTCCTCGCTTAGCACTTCACCGTCGCGCCGCGCCATCGCGATGAGGTCGCCGCGGTTGGCCGCGAGCGTCACGCTGACTTCTTCGCGCAGGTTGGCGAACGACCGCGCGATCGCATGGAGCAGGCGGTCGAGTCCTTCGCGGCGCAACGCCGAGATGGCGACGGTCTCGAAGCCGTTGGTGACGCGCGGCGGAAATTCGAGGAGGTCCGCCTTGTTCATCACGATCAGCCGCGGCGCAGCGCCCGCGCCGATCTCCTCGAGCACGCGATCGACGACGTCCATCTGTTCGCTGGCGAGCGGCGAGCTGGCGTCAACCACGTGCAGCAGCAGGTCGGCGGTGCGCACCTCTTCGAGCGTGGCCTTGAAGGCCTCGACCAGCATGTGGGGCAGGCGATGGATGAAGCCGACGGTATCGGCGAGCATCACGGTTGACTTGCCCGGCAGGCTCAAGCGCCGAATGGTCGGGTCGAGGGTCGAGAACGGGCGATTGGCGGCCTCGACGCCGGCGTCGGTCAGCGCGTTCATCAGAGTGGATTTGCCAGAGTTGGTGTAGCCGACGAGCGCGACGGTCGGGTAGGGGACTTCGAGGCGGCGCCGGCGCTGGATCGAGCGGGTGCGCTCGACGTCGCGCAGGCGCGTGCGCAGTCGAGTGAGGCGCTCGCGCACGCGGCGGCGGTCAACTTCAAGCTGGGTCTCACCAGGGCCGCGCGTGCCGATCCGTCCACCGCCGGCGCCTGAGCCGCCGGTCTGGCGCGACAAGTGGCCCCATGCGCGGGTGAGGCGGGGCTGCAAATAACTCAACTGCGCGATCTCGACTTGCAGCTTGCCCTCGAGGGTGCGCGCACGCTGCGCGAAGATGTCGAGGATCAGTTGACTGCGATCGACCACCCGCAGCTTGAGTTCGTTTTCGAGATTGCGGGCCTGTGCAGGGCTGAGCGCGTCGTCGAAAATCGCGAGCGTGGCGGCGCGTTGGTGTGCGAGTTCGCGCACTTCGGCAGCTTTGCCGCGCCCGATAAAGGTGCGCGGGTCGATGCTTTTGAGTTTCTGCTGGACTTGGCCGGCGACTTCGGCGCCGGCGCTGGCGGCGAGAGCGCCAAGTTCGGCGAGCGAATCGTCGCTGGCGATCCCGACGGGCGATCCGAGTTCAACACCGACCAGGATGGCGCGTTCGGCGTTGTCGAAAGATGGCGTGTGCGTAAGACCCAGAGGCAAATCTCCCGTTAATCAGTCAGGTTACTCTAGCAGAAGCGGCGGCTCCGTCTATGGGAATCTTAAGGTGGCTAGTGGCAGTCCGTGGATGTCGTGTCGATTCCTTGAAAGAAAAGCGGTTGAAGGCACGTTGAGCGGAGGCAACGCCTGTGGATTTCGCAAAAAATATTTTTGTCCTTGGCGCTTCGGGTTGAGGTAAATGGCGGCTTTTTTCGCAAAAAAATCGACCGCCGCTAGGCATAATTATACTCGTTTTTTTGTGCGTTCGCTTTGCGCACGTCTCAGGCCCCGTAGCTCAACTCTGCTCTGCACAGAAAAGCTAATTGTTTCAGGCACTTACGGCGGCATTGCCAGTCATGTAAGCCATGCGATATGGTTTTATCGCGTGGAGGGTAAAAGACGAGATTTGAGCCTGTACGGAGGTCGTGATCCTCGCGACTTACCGATCTACACTCTTGATGAGGCCGCCTTTATTCTGGGTCTCGCGTCCTCAACGCTAAAAACCTGGACGTTCGGCAGCAAGTGGAAAGACCCCTCGGGCCGACCGCGAACGTACGAGCCCCTGATCATCCCTCCAGAACGAACCGATCGCTTGATGCTGTCGTTTACGAATCTGATTGAAGCTCACGTATTATGCGCAATCCGGCGCGTTCACAAGATCAAAATGACGCGAGTAAGAGAGGCCCTGGTTCAGCTTAGACACGATGTTGAATCTCGGCATCCTCTAGCCGAGTTGGATATTTATACAGAAGGTAAAAATATCCTTGTCAAATACGAAACGTACGTGAACATGAACACCGGGAAGCAAGCTGAGATGGCGCAAGTCATCGAAATTTATGTGAAGCGAATCGAGCGCGACGAATCCAGAATCGCTCGTTTTTATCCGTTTAGTGGCGAGCCGATAATTGCTGGGCCAGCCGTTACCGAACAGCCGAAGATTGTTTCTGTTGATCCGTTTGTTTCATTTGGGCGACCGGTTATAGCGGGAACAAATATCCGTACAGAAATGCTTTCAGAGCGTTGGCTAGGTGGCGACACCATTGAAAGCCTGGCGGCGGATTATCAACTAGACAAGAACGTCGTTGAAGCCGCACTTAAGTATGAGAGTGCACACCGTCCTGTAGATTCTGCGGCCTAGAGCGATTAATCATACTCCGCCGAACTTAACCTTCTTCACGGACGCCGATCTCCCTGGTCAGCAGATTGCTGATGCGATCGCGCAAAGCAGCGGAGCGCTCGTCGAGCAGCACAATAGTCACTTTGGGCGCCGGACTGAGGATGTCGATTGGCTCCCTTTTGTTGGCGCTCGACAATGGGTGGTTATAACAGCAGATAAGAATATTCGACGGCGTGTATTCGAACGTCAGACTTTGATTAATGCTGTAAGGGCCTTCGTGCTCGGTAATGGAAACCTCAATGGGCGAGCTATCGCGGCCGTCCTGACGGCTGCGATGCCCGCGATGCTTAAGCTAATCGCAAAACAACAGCCTCCCTTTATTGCTCGTATCAGCCAAACTGCTGTCATCGATTTACTACATCCGGCCAAGACACGTCGGCCTCAATCACCCTAGCGAACAGCGGTCAAGCAGATTAGTGCCTGCAATTGCTGTTGACGGTTAGCGGAGTTGGAGGGCGGAGGGGGACAGGAGTTGGTGGATTTCGGCGACGAAGCCTTCGGTGGGGGCGACGCGATAGCCGTCGCCGAGCAGGAAGATCGCTTCGCGGCCGTCGTCGAAGCCCAGGTGAAGGTAGGTGATCGAGGTGCCGGGGTAGCGGCGCAGTAATTCCTTGAGCTGCGCCATCTCGCCGTTGGCAAGGCGTTCGCGCGGCGCGCGGATGCGGACCTCGCGCACGGCCTCGGTCAGGGCGGCGCCGATCGGGCGCAAGTCGTCCACGATGATTTGCGCGCGCTCGTCGTCAACGTCGAGCTTGCCACGCGCCACGATCGGCTCGTCGCCCATGATGACCGCCTCGAATTTCTGATAGGCCTCGGGCCACACGATACATTCGACGGCGCCGTCGCGGTCCTCGAGTGAGAAGGTCGCGTAGCGCTTGCCCGACTTGTTGTTCTTGAGCTTGACCGCCTGGACCACGCCGGCGAGCCGCACCTGGCTGCCGTCGGGCGCCGAGGGCAGGTCGGC
>Ga0207695_10007159_pt1 | contig 14277 bp, 6 predicted proteins | sample KBSC54metaG_FD_184354 | JGI IMG/M metagenome (GOLD analysis project Ga0207695, IMG submission 184354) | Corn rhizosphere microbial communities from Kellogg Biological Station, Michigan, USA - KBS C5-4 metaG (SPAdes) (version 2) | ecosystem: Host-associated > Plants > Roots > Rhizosphere > Soil... | reverse complement strand
GACCATGTCTGTGTCGCGATGCCGGATTTCAGGACCCCGGGACTTGCAAAGTCTGCGTCTGAGAAGTAGCCCAGGGACTGGAAGCCAAACTGTGTATTCAACGGACGGCCCGTCTGTCTCAGGTTCCAGTAATCGTAGGTAGCGGCGTTCTCGAAGATCTGGACCAGCTTGTTCCTGGCGTAGCTGAAAGTACCGGACAGTGTGACGTGGAGGTCTCCCGATACGGGATAGTTGGCGTTGAGGGCGAGCTCGAAGCCGTTGTTGATCATGATGCCTGCATTTTGCTGGGCGAGGCCGATGCCGTATTCAGCAGGAACCGTGATATTCGGGTACAGGAGCATGTTGCCACGCTTCTCGTGGAAGTAGTCGGCTTCGATGCTGATCATGTTGTTAAATATCCTGGCTTCGAGGCCCACATCTGTTTTTGTCGCCCGCTCCCAGGTGATGAAGGGATTGGGTTCTGTGTTTTCGTAAAGGCCCTGTGTCTGCGCGCCACCCAGGATGGCGGAATTGCCGTAGAGGGTAAAGCCCGACTGATACTGGAAGGGTGCACCGGCAAGGTTTCCGGACTGACCCCATGAACCTCTAAGCTTAAGTTCGTTGAGCCATTTTATATTCGACATAAAGCTTTCTTGGGATATTCTCCAACCTGCAGCGAATGCGGGGAAGAAGCCAAAGCGGTGACCGGGAGCGAAATAATAGTTCCCATCATACCGGCCCGTTGCTTCCAGCAAGTATTTGTTGTCGAAGCCATAGGTGACCCTGTATACCACGGATCTTTGTTTCGAGCCCGTAGAACCGCCTGTGTTGGAAAGGTCGGTAGAACCCGTACCACCGGCAAAAAGCTCGGGTATGGACAGGTTATAGTTGATCCTTCCCGCATTGAACATAAGGGATTTTGTGGTCCTGATCTCACCCACTACGAGGCCGGTAACGGTGCTTCTACCGAAGTTGCCGGTATAATTGATATAGCCCTGATAGTTGAATGCCTGGGTTTGGTGATATTCTTCGTAGAAAGAAGGCGGAGAGGTCGGCGGGAACAAGCTATATGTTTTGTTCAGGGTGTCATATGAGTAATAGCTGAAGGGTGCATACCAGGAGCGTGTCAGGCTGGCGATACCCGCATTGGTGGTATTGTAGGGATCGACAGGATTGTAGTCATAGGAGACCACGGCTTTTACGCTCAGGCCTTTTATGGGAAGCTTCTGGTCGATGGCAAACTGGGTCAGCATGGTATTACCCGTGATGATCTGGTAGCTGGGATTATCGTAGAAATTGGCATAGATATAAGGGTGGTCACCGTTGCTGTAAATCTTTGGCGTCGAGGGGCTGGTCGTATTGATAAGGTTTTCGAAGAGGCTTTGGGTATTGTACCCGGCGCCGCTGAGGTTCCTTTGTTCTACGCGGCCGTTTAGGCTAAGGGAAACCGTCGTGGTTTTGGTAGCCTGGATATCCATGTTGCCGGAAAGATTATAGCGCCTGTATTTTATACCGGGGAACATACCTTCCTGGGAGAAAAAGCCGAGCCCCGCATTGTATCTTACCGCCTCTGTACCGCCGTTGACAGAAAGATTCTGACCTGTCTGCACATAGTTCTTTTGTCTCATATCAGCGATGGGGTCAAAGTTAGGATGACCATCGGGGTCAGAATGGTCCTTGTATTTTTGGATATCTGCATCGGAAAAGGGCATTACCGTGGCGCCAGAATTGGCTGCACCCACATTTTTCAGCGTGGCGAACTGGTAAGAGTTGACGAAATGGGTAATGACGGTGGGATTTTGGAAACCTACGTATCCATCATAAGAAAGGACGGGTTTGCCCAATTTCCCTCTTTTGGTGGTGACGAGAATAACGCCATTGGCGCCACCCATACCATAAGGAGCGACGGCTGCGGCATCCTTTAAGATGGAGATGCTTTCCACGTCGTCGGGGTTGAGCTGGCTGTAATTCCGCTGGACGCCGTCCACGATAAGGAGGGGGGAGGCGTTGCCGTTGGTCCCGATACCGCGGATCATGATAGTGGCGGCATCATTACCGGCCTGACCGCTGGGTTGTGCGAACAGGACACCGGCTGCCCGGCCGCCCAGTGCGCTCGAGATATCGCTTACGGGCTGGCGTTGGATATCGGACCCCTTGATTGCCGATACGGCTGCGGTCAGGGATGTCTTTTTCTGGGTGCCATAACCTACGACGACTACTTCGCTGAGGTTTTGGGCCGAGGCAACCAATTGGATGTTGATCTGACGCTGACTCCCGACCTTGACCTCCTGAGTGGTGTAGCCTATTAGGCTGAAGATCAGGGTTGCATTGGCAGGGGCGCTGACGCTGAAATTGCCCTGGTTGTCGGTCTGGGTGCCTGTCTTTGTACCTTTTACTGTCACAGTAACGCCGCTCAGGGCTGAATCCCTCACGGATACCTTACCTGATACAAGCTCCTGGGAAAAGGATGAATAGGCGAAAACTGTCGTCAAAAGGAGAAACAAACAGCAGAATTTTGAGATAAAATGCTTTCTGCTAAAAACATGTGGATTGTGTTTTTTTCTCATAGCAAACAATTAAAATTGGTTTATGTGATCCAACAGGATCGGCCTTTGGCCGGCGAAATATTGATCCCATTGTTAAGTACAAATATTGGAGGGATAAAATGACCAGAAGAGGGGTAAATCGTAAATAATAGGGGACAAAATCGTAATTTGGTTGGTATTGGCGTGGCGTTGGCGTAACATATTACCTCTAATCGCATTTTTATGCTGCTGGCGATCGTTGCCGGCCCAACCGTCATCTGCAATCAGCTGTCTGGGGATCGATCAGGGGTTGTCGAACAACTCCGTCAACAGCATATTTAAGGATCACAGCGGGCTGATGTGGTTCGGGACATATGACGGATTGAACAGATATGATGGCTATGATTTTAAGATATTCAGACACACTCCCGGCGATCCCGGGTCGATCGTCAATAGCTGGGTAGGCGCTGTCGGTGAGGACAGTCTGTACCGATTGTGGGTTGGTACGGCGAACGGGATCAATATCTATGATCCGGTGCATGGAAATTTTCACCTGGTGCCGTTCGAGCCGGCGAATGGAGGGAAGCTCCAGTTTGTCGACGGGAATACCAGCGACATTGTAACCAGTCCGTCCGGGGATGTTTTTATCGGTACGACAACCCATGGGCTGCTCGTCTGTCCAAAGGGCCATTCCGTTGCCAGGCAGATAAAGCTGCCCGGGAGTGATGGGCCTATCGAGTGTTTTGCCTCCGCTATCAGCATTTCCGGGGGTAATATATTTGTATCCATCCGGGACAAAGGGATCTTTCGATATATAGGGGGTGAGCTTGTTTTGGTGAGCTCCCTGCCTAAGAGCAATCTTTGTCTGCAGGCAGATGATAAAAAGCGTTTGTGGGTTGGAGCCGATGATGGGTTATATGTATACGATCCCTCCGATGGCAGCACCAGGCAGGTCTTTCGAAGCAATAACAGGGTCGTCCATCTTACGCTCCAGAATAATAATTTATGGATTGCCTCCGACGGGGACGGGGTCCTTATCAAGAACATCGACTCGGGAGATGTGAGAACGCTGTTTAATGCAAAGGATAAACCCCAGATAACGAGTTCCGGCGTTTACAGCATTTACCACGACAATCAACAGCGGACCTGGATCGGTACGATCCGCGGGGGTATCAATATCATCGACAGCCGGAAAAGCAGGTTTTTGGCCCTGGTGCATGACCCGCTGAACAGCAACAGCCTTATCAATGATTGTGTGTTCTCCTGTGTCGAGGACAGGGCCGGGAATCTCTGGATCGGCACGGATGGGGGCGGAGTGTCTTATTACAACCGGAGCACCGGTCAATTCTCCAATTACAAGCGCCAGTCCCGGAAGGGTGCGTTGAACAATGATTTTGTTACGGCGCTGCTGAACGACGATGAGGATAATGTCTGGCTGGGGACCTGGACGGGAGGGATCAACCGATGGGATAAAAAAACGGATGGTTTTGAGCATTATGCCTGTTTGAATTCCCGGACGGGCAAGGAGGATAAGAATATATTCACTCTTTACCAGGACAGGGAAAAAGATATATGGGCAGGCACTTGTGTGGATGGAGCGCTTTATAAATTCAATAAGGAGGCAGGCAGGTTTGAGGCATTCGATACGACTCTGCGCAATATGGTGACCTTATATGAAGATGCCGAGGGGCAGTTATGGGGGGGCGATTATACTTCGCTGGTCAGGATCGACCGACAGCATAAAAAGCATGTACGTTATCCCATCGGCTTCTCGGTTCGCAGTATATATGAAGACGCCCGGCATAATTTCTGGATCGGCACACAAGGGAATGGGCTGTTATTATTCAACAGGACCACCGGTGAGCACAGATCTTACACGGAAGACGATGGGCTTGCAAACAACGTAGTATTACAGATTGTTCCCGATGATAAGGAAAATTTATGGCTGGCCACATTCAAGGGCATTTCGGTTTTTTCGACAGGCGCCGGGACGTTCAATAATATCGCCCAGTCCGACGGACTGCTGAGCAATCAGCTCAGTTTCCATGCTGCATTGAGGCTGCATAACGGGGAGCTTGTATTTGGCGGCATCAAGGGAATGAATATCTTTTGTCCTGACAGGATCCAGCCGATGCGGGAGGAGCATAGCGTCCTGCTATCCAATATCTTCATCAATAATACGCCTTCGGAAAGGAACAGCCCTTTGATCATGTCCGCGGGTGGTGACGGTGTCAGCTCCATGCGTTTGCCTTATGACAAGGCCGTGTTGTCCCTTACTTTCGTCAGCCCCGAATATTCCACTCCGGATAAGATATCCTACGCCTATTATTTAGAGGGGTGGGATAAGGACTGGAACTATCCGGGCGGTAACAGGACGGCGACGTACACAAGACTGCAGGAAGGAAGCTATGTGTTCAAAGTAAAAGTGGCCGATGGATACAACAACTGGAGCGAAGCGACAACCTTGCTTAAGGTAACGGTATTGCCACCCTGGTTCCGGACCTGGTGGGCATATGTGCTGTATGTTATTGCGGCAGGCGGCATCATATATATAGTCTTCCATTACAGGGCCCGGCAGATCAAGCTGCAATATGACGTGGCTTTTGCTCAAAGCAAGATTGAAAGGGAAAAGGAGCTGAATGAAAAAAAGCTGTCCTTCTTTACGGATGTGGCTCATGAGTTCCGGAGTCCGCTGACGCTGATCGTGGGACCTACCAAGGAACTGATCGGGCGTTTCGAGCATAAGCCTGAGTCAAAGGACCTCAATACGGTATACCGGAATGCGAAGCGGCTTTTGAGCCTGGTGAATCAGCTACTTTTGTTCAGGAAGGCGGATGTGGACGAAGATTCGCTGATCGTACAAAAGATCAATTTATACGAACTCTCCAGCGAGGTGTATTCCTGTTTCTGGCAACAGGCGAGGGTAAAGAATATCCAGTACGACCTCATCTGTCATAACCGAAGCCTGGAGATCTATGGCGATTATGAAAAGCTGGAGATCGTGTTGTTCAATCTGATCTCCAATGCGCTGAAGTTTACCCCGGATGGAGGAACGGTGTCGGTAGTGGTGACGGAGAACAGGGCTCAGGCGGAGGTTGTCATTGAAGACAGCGGGTGTGGGATCGACCCGGGGCAGGATGTGTTCAACAAGTTTTACCGGACAAACAACAGACAGGCAAGGAGCGGATTTGGGATCGGGCTTTATCTTGCCCGCAAATTCACACAGGCGCACCAGGGGCTGCTGACGTATCAAAGCGTTCCGGGGCAGGGGACGGTTTTTACGCTGGCGCTCCAAAGAGGGTTTTCGCATTTAAGGGAAGGTTTGGCGGAAGAGGCTATTACCGGGCGGCCGGAACTGATCGAGGAGCTATCGGAGGATTTTACAGGACGTGGGGAGACAGAGATCGCTATACCCGAGGAGAAGGCCACGGTTCCCGAAGACTTTCTGTATGGACGGAGAACGATCCTGGTGGTGGATGATGATCCCGAAGTAAGACAGTACCTGAAACAAATATTATCGGCAAAATATTTCGTGAAGGAAGCGGAAGATGGGGAGACGGCGCTGGAGATCATCTTCGAGAAGGCGCCAGACCTGGTCATCAGCGATGTGGTGATGAAGGAGCTCAACGGAGTGGAATTGTGCCGCAGGGTGAAGGAGGACCAGGAGCTAACACATATTCCAGTGATCCTGCTGACCTCCTCTTCGTCAGAAGAGGTGAAGCTGAGCGGTATCCGATGCGGCGCGGATGACTATATCACAAAACCTTTTGACAAATTGTTGCTGCTGGCGCGGATAGACAATATATTCAGGAGCCGGAATGCGCTGCAACAATTTTTTCTCGAGACCATCACCCTGCAAAAGGTGACGCCAAAGGTGTCCGCGGAATACAGGGACTTTCTTCAGCGCTGTATCGAGATCGTAGAGGAATACATCGACAAGGATGATTTTTCGATCAAGGTCCTGGCAAAGGAGATCGGCATGAGTCATTCCGGACTGTATAAGAAGATCAAGCTGATCTCGGGTCTTTCAGCGGCTTCCTTTATCCGATTCATCCGGTTGCGGCGTGCGGCGGTGCTGATGCTGACCAAGAATGTAAAGATCAATGAGGCGGCATTCCAGGTCGGGATCACGGATGCGAAATATTTCCGGGAACAGTTCAGGAAGCTGTTCGGGATGAATCCCTCGGATTATATCAAGCATTACAGGCATTCGTTCGAGAATGACCTGAACCTTCCTTAGTTATTCTTCTTTAATTTTTTTGCAAAGACCTTTTCAAACTTTTCCACTTTGGGTCTGATCACCAGGTAACAGTAGGGCTGTGATCCGTGTGTCCTGTAATAATTCTGGTGGTAGTCCTCCGCGGGATAGAATTTTGTAAAGGCTGTGATCTCCGTGACGATGGGCTTGTCATAGGCGCCGCTCTTATCCAACTCCGCCTTGTAATGTTCGGCCTTTTGTTTTTGCTCATCATTATGATAGAAGATGGCGCTGCGGTATTGCGTACCTATGTCATTACCCTGTCTGTTGAGGCTGGTGGGGTCGTGTGCTTCCCAGAACACCTCCAGAAGCTCGTCATAGGTGATGACGGTGGGGTCATAAATGATCTGGAGCGATTCGGCGTGACCGGTGGTGCCGGTGCAAACTTCCTCATAGCTGGGGTTGGCTACTGTTCCGCCTGTATAGCCAGAAGTTGCCTTTATCACCCCTTTTAGTTCCTGAAAGACGGCTTCTGTACACCAGAAGCATCCTGTTCCAAATGTTGCGGTATCTGTTTTTTTTCCTGCCGGGATAATATCCTCGCTCATACCAGTGTTTTTATTGATGGGTTGTTTTGTTGACGACGGCTCACAGGAAGCCGAAAATATTGCTAATGTGGTGATAATCGATAAGAATGTCATGGCTTTTTGCATTGGTTGATGTATTTACGTGGCGGTTGACAAATGTACCACCGCCAGAACCCCATACTATGTACGCTATATGACAATTTTTGGGTTTTAAATGTTCGTTAACACCCGAACTCTTTGGCCGGCGGACGGTCAGGGCGACCCTAATAGTAAGTCAAACTTATAAATTTAGTTAATAAAGTAAACTTATTAATTTACCTTCGTATCATGACAAAGACAAAGACGGCTGAAAATCCAGCGGGATCCGGGGTGAATGCCACGGATATAGAGATCGCGGCCAACCTTCGGGCGGTGATACACCGGCTGGTGAAGGTCCTTCGCAAGCACACCCGTAACGAGGAGATGTTATCCCTTACGGAGCGGTCGACCCTGGGTCTTTTGTATCAGCATGGTCAGCTGTTGCCGACAGAGCTGGCGCAGATCGAGAAAGTCACTACCCAGTCCATGTCACAGGTGATCGCCCATCTTGTCGAGATCGCCTATATCGTGAAGACGCCTGCCGAGAGTGACAAGCGGAAGGCTTATTTGTCATTGACCCCTGCCGGCAGGGATTATATCGAACGTCATCGCCAGGAGAAGCAGGAATGGCTGGCCCGTACCCTGCATGAAAAGATCTCTGTGAGGGAGAAGGAAGTGCTCTCCGGGGCCCTGGCCATTTTGAGCAAGCTTTTAGATGAATAGTGAACATGAAATTATCAACATTCAACGCACTGCATAGTCGCAATTACCGCCTGTATTTCTATGGACAATTCGTATCGCTCATAGGTACCTGGATGCAGCGCACGGCTGTGAGCTGGATCATATATACGTTGACGCATAGCACCTTTATGTTAGGGCTGACCTTTTTTGCGGGCCAGTTCCCTTCTTTTGTGCTGGGTCTTTTTGGCGGTGTCGTGTCGGACAGGTACGACAGATTTCGCGTGCTGCTGACAACACAGGTGGCCTCGCTGATACAGGCATCTATATTAGCCATATTGATCCTGATGGGACATTACAGAGTATGGGAGCTGCTGGCATTGAGCGTGATGTTGGGGTGTATCAATGCTTTTGATGTGCCGTCGAGGCAATCGCTGGTATATGATATGGTGGAAGACAAGACGATGATCCCGAATGCGCTGGCGTTGAACTCCTCCATGGTGAACCTGGCCAGGCTGATAGGTCCTGCTATTGCGGGAGTGGTGCTGGAAAAGCTGGGAGCGGGTGTCTGTTTTCTTTTGAATGCCGCGAGCTTTATAGCCGTGATCGTCTCGCTGCTGCGGATGCGGTTGAAGCCCCACGAGCCACGTCCTCTCGATAAGAAAGTCTGGACGGAGGACCTGCGGGAAGGGTTTGCCTATCTGAAGCAGACGCCGTCCATTGCCAAAGTGATCCTGATGCTGGCCGTTATGAGCCTGCTGGTGATACCCTATGCCACCATGATGCCCGTATATGCCAAGGTGATCTTCCATGGGGATGCCACCACCTTCGGATATATTGACAGCTTTATCGGGCTGGGGGCCGTGACAGGTGCGTTATTCCTCGCATCGCTACCGCCTTCGGCCAACCGGAAGCGAATACTTTGGACGAATACCATCCTATTTGGTGTGGGTTTGATGCTCTTCTCGTACACCACGTGGTTCCCGCTGGCGATGATCTTTGCGATGCTGTCGGGTTTTGGCATGATGGCGCAGACGACCGTATCCAATACCATCATACAAACAACGGTGGCGCCCGCCATGCGGGGCCGGGTGATCAGCTATTTCGCCATGGCCTATTTCGGATTGCAGCCCCTGGGCAGTCTCCTGATCGGGGCTATATCGCAGTACATCGGCGCGCCGGCTACATTGCTTGCCGAAGGACTGGCGGCGCTGGGAGTGGTGGGTATCTTTTGGAAGTACCTGCGGGAAAAGGAACCTGTGGTGGAGGACGCCGGTGTCATCATTGAAGAGAGCCCCCTACCGTCGGAAGAGAATGTAACGTTGACCCTGAAAAATAATGTACTTTTACGGCTCAAAAAATGTTAGGAACCGCCTGTGGGCGGAAGGTGTATGAAAATTTTTCCGGAATCGGCCCTGGTCCAATTAGAGTTCGAGAAAGTAAAGGTGCTCTTGACAGAACAATGCAATACTGAATACGCCCGTGCGAAGGCGGGGGATCTGCGCATACATACCCGCAAGGAGTTTATCGAGCTGGAGCTGCAACAGACCCATGAGTTCAAGTTACTCTCCAGCGCCGGACAGTATTTTCCCAATGATCATACATTGAATCTTTCACGGGAGCTAAAGCTGCTGGGTATCCCCGGGGCAACCCTGTCGGGAGAGCAGTTCATGCAGGTGCGCAAGCTGGCGGAAAGCATGGGAAATATCTTCCGGTGGTTCGATTCTGAACGGAAGATCGCCTATCCCGCGCTGGCGAAGGTCATTGCGCATACCCATTATGAAAAAAGCATCATCGTGGCCATCGATGAGGTGCTGGATGAGTCGGGTGTGGTGCGGGACAATGCTTCGGAAGAGCTGGCCAATATCCGGCTGAGTCTTTTTCGCAAACGAAATGAGCTGCGTCGCATGTTCGATCGTATCCTCTCCAAGCTGGCCAAGTCTGGTTATGTGGCGGATATCGAGGAAGCTTTTCTCAATGGCAGGAGGGTAGTGGCCATCTATGCCGAGCACAAACGGCAGGTAAAGGGTATCCTGCATGGGGAGAGCGACACCCGCCGGACCTCTTTTATTGAACCGGAAGAGACCATCGAGCTGAACAACGAGGTCTTTTCCCTGGAACATGCGGAAAGCAGGGAAGTGAATCGTATCCTCCGGGAGCTGACGCAACGACTGTCGGGACATGCGCCGCTGTTGATGGTGTGGCATGATGTGCTGGGCGAGTTTGATTTTATCCGGGCCAAGGCCCGGCTGGCGGGGGAGATGAATGCCAATTATCCCTTGCTGGTGGACAAGTCGCATGTGCATCTCCGGCAGGCGTATCATCCTCTCCTTTATCTATACAATCGTAAGAATCAGAAGCAGACCATCCCCACGAATATACAGCTGAATGAAAAAGATAGGATACTGGTCATCTCGGGACCCAATGCGGGTGGTAAGACAGTAACCCTGAAGACCGTGGGTTTGCTGCAGCTGATGTTGCAGAGCGGGCTGCTGGTGCCGGTGCATCCGGATTCGGAAATGGGGATCTTCAAGCAGCTGATGATCCATATCGGGGATACGCAAAGTCTGGAATTCGAGCTGAGCACCTATAGTTCGCATTTGAAGAACATGCGGTATTTTATGGAAAATGCCAATGGCCGGACCCTCTTTTTTATCGACGAGCTGGGCAGCGGCAGCGACCCCAACCTGGGTGGCGCCTTTGCCGAAGTGATCCTGGAAGAGCTGGTGAAAAAACATTCTTTTGGTATCGTCACCACGCACTATCTCAACCTGAAGGTGATGGCCAACAAGACCTCGGGGATCATCAATGGAGCGATGGCCTTTGACGAGACCAATCTGGCGCCATTGTATAAACTGATCATTGGTAAACCCGGCAGCTCGTATACATTCTCCATTGCCGAACGCATCGGGCTGGAACCGCGGCTGATCCAACGGGCGCGCACGCTGGTAGATGAAGATCATTTCCGGCTGGATAAATTACTGAATCGTACGGAGCAGGACCTTCGGCAACTGGAGCAACGGGAGAAGGAGCTTCACAAGCTGATGAAGGAAAATGAAAAGCTGAAGAAGGAAATGGAAGCGCTGATCCACCGGGAGAAACATTCACAGCAGGTGGAGCTGCTGAAGCATCAGAACAGGATCACGGAGGAAAGGATGACCTATCTGAAGGAGATGGAGCGTAAGCTGCGTCAGATAGTATTTGACTGGCGCAAGGCCGAAGATAAGAATGAGGTAATTAAGCAAATGCAGGCACTTCTGTTTAAGCAGAAGGAAAAACAGGTGAATGAGAAGGTGCGGAAGAAGTTCGACGCCAAGTATGAGGAAGTAGGGGGGAGCGCCGAGGTGGGTGTGAAGGTGAAGATGAAGAAGAACCACCAGGTGGGTACGGTGAAGGAGCTGCGTGGTAAGAAGGCCGTGGTGCAGGTGGGGTTGATACCTATTACGGTGGACGTGTCGGACCTTATAGTTGTGCGCGACCGGCCGCAGGAAGAGGTTTGATCATTCTGTGCGTAAGCTTTTTACGGGATTGGCTATGGCCGCCTTGATAGCCTGGTAACTGATGGTAAGGAATACAACCAGCAGCGCGAGCCCTCCCGCCAGTGCAAAGACCCGCCAGGTGATGGGTATGCTATAGGCAAAACCATGGAGCCAATTGTGCATGACATACCATCCAATGGGCGAGGCGATGAGGAAGGCCAGCAATACCAGCCTGATAAAGTCGATGGATAGGAGTCGCACGATATTACTTACACTGGCGCCCAGCACTTTTCGTACGCCAATCTCCTTTGTGCGTTGCAAGGTGCTGTAAGAAGCAAGCCCCAATACACCCATACAGGAAATAATGATGGCCAGGATGGCGAAGTTCAGGAAGAGGCTGCCAAAGTGGGTGTCCGTGTCGTACTGGTGGTTGAATTTATCATCCAGGAACGAGTATTCAAACGGCCTGTTAGGGATAGCATGATTCCAGCTGCTCTCGATGGCCTTTACTGTGGCGGGCAGATTGGCCGTTGCCACTTTTATCGAGATGGTTCCAAAGCCATACGGCTCTATACGCAGATTGAACGGACGGATGTTGTCGCGCAGCGACATATAATTAAAATTCTTTACTACCCCGATGATCGTGCCCTGTCTGCCATTCTGATTGAATTTCCGGCCGAGTGCCTGCTGCGGCGAAGCATAGCCCAACATAGCAATAGCGCTCTCATTGACGATCATGGCCTGGGTGCTGTCAGTGGAATAACTTTTTACAAAAGCTCTGCCTGCGATGATCTTCAGGTCGTACTGCCGTATGAAATCGAAGTCCACGAAATAATTATCCAGTGTACATTTCTGCATTTCGCCCGTCTTGTTCTCTACTTCCGAATAAGAGGACAAATAGCCTCCGCCCGGGACATCCGAAGAATAGGTTGTGGAGAGCACGCCGGGTATGGAAGAAAGGGATTGCTTAAAAGTATCCTTGTTCTTGTCGTAATTGGTAAAGATGACCATCTCCTGGTCCTTGCTAAAGCCCAGGTCCTTATCGCGCATGTATTGCAGCTGGGAGTTTACGATAATGGTCCCTACGATGAGCACGATGGAAATGGTGAATTGGAATACGACCAGTCCTTTTCTTAACAGCAGACCTTGTGTGCTCGTGGCAAAACGGCCTTTTAGCACACTGACGGGACGGAAGGCGGAAAGTACGAGGGAAGGGTAGATGCCGGCGATGATGCCAATGAGTGTGGACAGCAGGAAAAGCCCCAGGATATCGACGGCTTTGCTGAAAATTCCGGGGCTGATCACTTTACCGGCCAACTGATTGAACAGGGGCAGCGTCAGCGAACCCAGGATGAGCGTCAAGATGAAAGCCATCCAACAGATGATCACCGACTCGCCTATGAATTGCCCGGCTAATTGTGACCGTGCTGCACCTATTACTTTCCGTACACCTACTTCCTTGGCGCGTATGGTACTTCGCGCGGTGGTGAGATTGATAAAGTTGATACAGGCGATGATCAGGATGAAGACAGCTACGATAGAAAAGATATATACATTATGAATATTACCCTGTACAAATCCTTCACGGGTAGACTTCAAATAAACGTCACGCAGGGGCTCCAGTGACAGGGTCTCCCACATCTGCAGCTTATCGGCCTCTGCGCCGTGATGGCGTTTCATGAAGTCGGGCAGCTTTTTTTCAAAAGCTTTGGCATCCGTATGGGACTGCAACAAAACATAGGTGTAATAATTATGGTTGGTCCATTCGCTGTCTTGCATGGGACGGCCATATATCGTCTTCCAGGACGACATGGATACCAGCATGTCTGCCTGTATCTGCGAATTTTTGGGAATATCCTTCATGATGCCCGTGATTGTGGCATTGAGGGCGGCGCCTGTTATTTGGATCTGCTGCCCCAGGGGACTGGAATTGCCGAAATATTTTTTGGCGGCTGTCTCGGAGAGAACGATGCTCAAAGGCTCTGTCAGCGCTGTGCGTTTGTCGCCGGTGAGGAGGGGGAAGTCGAATATGTTGAAGAACGAGCTGTCAGCGAACACGGTGCGTTTTTCCTGGAATTTCACATCACCCCGGTGGACGAGGATCCCATCCCGCCATAGCCGTACGGCGTCCTCCACTTCCGGGAAATCCTTTTTAAGATTGGGGGCAACAGGGGTAACGGTCAGCCCTGTGCTGATGGTCTCGGTAGGAGTCTTTATATCACCCACTACACGGTATATACGATCCGCCCGGCTATGGAAGCTGTCGTAGCTGGACTCGAAGCGGACATATTGAAAAATAAGGAAGCAGGCTGTCATGCCCACAGCCAGTCCCATGATATTGATAAAAGAAAAGACCCTGTTGCGGAGGAGGTTGCGGATGGCGACCTTGAAGTAGTTCTTTATCATATGAATTTTCTCGCCAAAGGAGTGCCACTGTTGCAGGCGATTGGAAATCAGATGGTAGCGGTGAGTTTGCGCCGGCGGGTTGTTCGCATTTGATACATTGTATGTACGCTGGGAGACAAAAAAGAAGCCGGCCCACTGAAGCGGAACCGGCTTTGACCCCTACTGTATGAATAAACCGTCCAATTACCAGATCGTATGTACAGACAGGAGCGTTCCCGAACTGTCGAATACCAACCCATATTTTGTATTGTTGGCATCGATGACCACCAGGTAGGCCCGGATGGAACCATCTGCTGTAAGAGAAAATGCTTTTTCAAATACATAGTCAGGATAGGTAGCCGTCAGAT
>Ga0207695_10007156_pt1 | contig 14280 bp, 10 predicted proteins | sample KBSC54metaG_FD_184354 | JGI IMG/M metagenome (GOLD analysis project Ga0207695, IMG submission 184354) | Corn rhizosphere microbial communities from Kellogg Biological Station, Michigan, USA - KBS C5-4 metaG (SPAdes) (version 2) | ecosystem: Host-associated > Plants > Roots > Rhizosphere > Soil... | reverse complement strand
TTCTGAAGTACAAAGTAGCCGCCCGCAGTTTTCCGTCTTAGCCGGCCCGGCGGCCTTCTGCTTTTTATTGAGATCAGTTTCTTCCACACAGCGTCCAACGTGAGAACAATCACCTATGGACACCACACATTTCAAACGGAAGCTGATAGAAAAAGAGCGTGAGTTGCTCGCGGATCTTGCTCGCATCCAGGGAGAAGCACGGGTTTCGGGCGAAGACGAGGTGAAGGACTTCGCCGACGAGGCGACTACCGAGCAGGGCGTTTCGGAAACCTTCGAAGAAGCCACGGTTCTCAGGCAGACGCTACAGCAAGTTCGAGACGCGCTGATCCGCATCAAAGACGGCACATACGGAAAGTGCACTGTTTGTGGGCGCCCCATTGAACCGGCCCGGCTTGAGGCCGTTCCCTGGGCCTTGTATTGCCTGGAAGATCAGAAGAAACAAGATGCGCGAATGCCGACGCATCAAGGTTCGACGCTTTAGGAGGAAAACATGGCGAGTGTGGCCGAAAAACTTGTCGAAGCGCTCGTTCGCGCGGGCGTCCGCCGCATTTACGGCGTAGTGGGCGATTCGCTCAACAGTATTGTGGATGCGGTCCGCCGGTCCGGCGAGATTCAGTGGGTTCACGTCCGCAACGAAGAGGCCGCGGCGTTCGCGGCCGGCGCGGAGGCACAGTTGAGTGGCAACCTTGCTGTTTGCGCCGGCAGTTGCGGCCCCGGTAATCTTCACCTGATTAACGGTCTCTACGACTGCCATCGCAGCAAAGCGCCGGTGCTCGCGCTGGCCACACATGTCCCGAGCAGTGAAATCGGCACCGGCTATTTTCAGGAAACGCATCCGGAACTCCTGTTTCAGGAGTGCAGCCATTATTGCGAAATGATGATGACTCCGAAACAGATGCCGCGCGTCTTGCAGATTGCCATGCAGACGGCTCTGTCAAAAGGCGGTGTCTCCGTGTTGGTCATCCCCGGCGATGTTGCCATGGAGAGCGTTCCTGACCAGGCTCCTCTTGCTCACGATGTTCTTAGAGCGCGCCCTCACGTACGCCCATCCGACGCAGGTCTGAGGCAGTTGGCCGATCTGCTGAACGGACACAAGAAAATCACGCTGCTCTGTGGACGCGGCTGCGCATGCGCCCATGACGAAATGATCCGGCTGGCCGGGATGCTGAAATCGCCGGTGGTCCACAGCCTGGCAGGAAAGGAATTTGTTGAGTACGACAATCCATACGACGTCGGCATGACGGGACTCATCGGCGTTCCTTCCGGCGCCCATGCGATGGATCGTTGTGACGTGCTGTTGATGCTAGGTACGGATTTTCCGTATCAGGAGTGGTATCCGAAAAAAGCGAAGATTATTCAGATCGATCTGCTGGCCGAACAGTTGGGCAGACGCAGCCGGCTCGAGCTCGGTCTTGTTGGGGACATCAAGGAGACGCTCAGCGCGCTGTTTCCGCTGTTGAATGGCAATGAGGACGAAACGTTCTTAAAATCGTGTCTCGACGATCAGAAGGAGACGATCGACTCGCTGAATTCGCACGCGAAGGGAATCGCCGGACACAAGCCAATCCATCCGGAGTTTCTTGCTGCGACATTGAATGAAGTGGCAGCCGCCGATGCAATTTTCACTGTCGATACCGGCATGGTTACCGTGTGGGCCGCTCGGTATTTGAGAATGACTAAGGACCGCCGCTTGATCGGTTCGTTCGGTCACGGTTCCATGGCCAACGCATTGCCGCAGGCGATCGGCGCGCAATTGCTCTTTCCGGAACGCCAAGTGATTTCGATGTCGGGAGACGGCGGTTTTTCCATGTTGATGGGCGATTTCCTGACAGTCGTGCAGCACGGGCTCCCCTTGAAAATTGTCGTATTCAACAACGGGACGCTGGGAATGGTGAAGCTCGAGATGGAGGTCGCTGGTTTGCCGGACTACGGAGTCGACTTCAAAGGGAACACGAACTTCGCGAAAATCGTCGAGGCAGTGGGAGTGCCTGGCATTCGCGTTGAAGATCCCGCCGATCTGAGATCCTCTGTCGAGCAGTGGCTCGCCCAAAAAGGACCGGGTCTGCTCGACGTGGTGGTGAATCCCCATGAACTTTCCATGCCGCCGAAGGTGAGCCTGTCGCAGGCGTGGGGCTTCAGTCTCTTCATGATCAAGGATATTTTCGGCGGCGATACGGCCGCTCCTATTGAACTGGTGGAGAGTAATCTGCGATAAAGAACACTTACAATAATGGACCTGGAGGTAACGCATGGAACGACGCCAATTTATTGGAGCCGCTGGCGCTTTACTCGCAGCAGGTCCTGCCCAGGCGCAGAGAGAACTTCAAGCCGGAGGCACAGGCAGCACGGGCTACTCCGCTGACGTATCCATCGAGCGCAAGCAGCCCGGCAAACCTCATCGCGGAAAAGTGCTCGCGGCGATCCAACCGCATTGCGACGACATCCCGATCTTCGCGGGTGGTACGATACTCAAGCTCATTGATGAGGGATACACCGGCGTGCTCATTACGATGTCGAACGATTCCATGGCCGGAACCGGTTCGTCCATCGGCGACATCGTGCTCAAGAATGAGCGCGACACCAAGGAGGTGGCCAAGCGCCTCGGGCTCACGGAGGCGTACTTCCTGAATTATCCGAACCACAACATGGACGGCTGGCCCATTCTCGAAATGCGAGCCCGGCTCGTTTTTCTGTTTCGCTTGCTGAAGGTGGATACGGTGATCGTCTACGATCCCGCGGCTCTGTATGAACGCAATCCGGATCACTACGTGACGGCGAAGGCAGTGGAGTCCGCCTGCTGGATGGCGAGTTCGGAATGGGATTATCCGGAGCACTTCAAGGCCGGTCTGAAACCGCACGGACCGTCGGAAAAATATTATTTTGCGCGAGGCCCGCAATTGGTGAATCGGGTCGTCGACATCGCGCCGCACATCGATCAAAAAGTCTGGGCCAACATGGCGAACGTGACGCAAGGACCGGCCGGCAGCCAGGGCGCCAACTTGCGGCGAGCGCTCGCGGCGAAGGGCCGGAAGCTCGCACTGCTCGGAGACGACGACGAAACAGCGAACCGGCAATACACGAAGACGTTCGCGCTCGCACGGGATCGCATAAGAGGTGAGGCCCACGGTCTGGAGTACGCGGAATATTTTCACTACATCCAGCCGGATGAATCGGACGTGGATGAGTACGTCGCCAAGCACTCCGTGCCGCTGTAGATGCGCCGACGAGGCCGCCGATTCCGAATAGTGGCGACGCGTTCTGGAATGTTGTTGAGCGCGGCCAGGCAAAACCACTATTCCCTACAATTCGGGCTTGACGCTCGGACATTAATGCCCGAGCATAGTGTTGTGAAGGGTGCGGAATTCGAGCGTCGTCTCCGGAGGCTCGCCCGTCGGAACAAGGTCGCCTGCGAATTCGTAGCGGCAAGGGAAAGGGAAGCCACGGCCGGCTGTATTTCGGTGAAGAATTCACCACTCTCAAGGATCGGAGGAAGGAGCTAGGCCGCGACCTCATTGTCAAGATGTGCCGGGATTCTGAGGATCGATCCGCATGAGTTATGAGAGGAGCTCTATGTTTGCTTTTGCATATCCCGCTAAGCTTACGGCCGGCAGTGACGGCCGGATACTGGCCGAATTCGTGGATCTTCCACGCGTCAGCAACCGATGGCAAGACAAGCGCGAGGCTTTCGAGGAGGCCATTGATGCTCTCGGCTCCGACCTTTCAATCCGCCTTTCCCGCCGCGAGGAGATCCCGGCGCCTTCGATTCCCAAGCGTGGCCACCTCCTAGTACCCGTGCCGCTTTGGCTCGCTCCGAAACTGGCGCTCTACCTGGCGATGCGCGAACAGCATGTCAATAACTCGGAGTTAGCGCGCCGCCTTGGTGTCCATGAGCGAGTCGTTCGGCGCATGCTCGACCCTCAGCATGGCACCAAAGCGGATAGAATCCAGGCCGCCTTGGCGGTATTGGGCAAGCAGATGATGGTGGAAGTCCGGGACGCGGCTTAAGAGTCGATCGAAAGTTTTGCCGAGTGTAGGGTCCGCCATGAGTTCGATGCAGCATCATGCTGATGCGCAGTAGGGCGCGCAGATGGTCCGGTGCTCGACGGACGGCGACGCCCTGAAACACCCTGGAACGGCTTGCCCGCGCCTGGCATTGTTGATGTGAACCAAGTCACCGCTGCACGCTGATCAAAGTCCCCGCCGGTATCGGCCCCGTTACCCAGGACCTCGAACGCAAGGTTCGAATAGAGCCATCCCTGAGGGCCCTGCGTCGGAGCATGCGTTGCGCCGGAATAAACGGGATTTGCGACGCCCGCCCCGCAAGTCGGCGTAAGACCCAACAGCGACATGTACACGGGATCACAGCAGCCGCAGTCATGAATCAGTTCGGCTGTAGCGGGGTTACAGGTAATCGGATCGGCGGCGTAGTCGGTATAGAGATCGTTGAGCGAATTGTAGAGATGGCTTCGTTTTTCGGCAGTCCCGCGTGATGATCGGCCAGATCGAGAAGACGAATCCCGTAACGATTCTCAGCCGGCGTGATCACGGCTTGCGGAGGCAGCAACGACAGCACCGGTGTGTTCAGCGCGAGTCCTTTTTCATTCGCTAGCGCCAGGAGCGTAGCGGCGAATAGTTTGCTCGCCGACCCGATCCCAAACATCGTCTTTTCGTTCATCGCCACGGTTCCATCAACCGTCGCGATTCCATAGGGCTTGTACACCGGACCAAAATCGTCGAGATATCCGACGATGGTGCCCTTGAATCCCGCGGGCAGCGGATTCATCGCTTGGTCGATGATCTGTGAAATACGGGCGGTATGGCCCTCAGCGAGTGCGACAGTCGCTAGAGCAACGGCGATCGTCAGAACCTGCGCGCGCATTCAGCCTTTTGCAGGATGACGGCGTGCCCGCCAGTGGCCGTGGCCGTATTCTCCCAGTTCCACAACGCCCGAAAGTTCCTCGCCCGAAACAGACCCGGTAAAACTGTAAGAAAGCGGGTTGCCATCCGCCGGAAGCGAGCTATGCAGGTGCACATGACCGGCATCGATCTCGCCTTTCAGATCGCCCTGATACGCCCATCCCGTATGTGATCCGCTAACCCGGTTTCCGCTAGCAGTGAGGAACAGTTTGTGGCGGGCGGAACCGACCGCGTAGTCAATATCCACATCCCACACGCCCGAAAGATCCATCATCGGAGGAGCAAGCACCTTCTTCGGCGCGCGCGTCTTAGGCGCAGAACTGAAAACCTCAGACAGTCGCCGCGCCACAATCTTATACTCGCCGGGTTTCAAGGCTACAGGACGGATCGCGAAAGCAAAACCTTCGCCTTCGGCATGCGTTTTGATGCGGGGCTCACCCTCCAGAAGCATTCGGCCAACTTCGCCGGCGGTGATGCAAACTTTATCCGGATCCCAGGAGACGTTCAGCGTAGGAAACGGTCCGCCGCGAATCGGCCCGTGCACCTCCGCCTTTACACCGGGCGTTTTCGTAATCTGCGCGCTCATTTCCGAGTACCACGATTCCCATTCGCGGAAATCCGCCAACACATCGCGCTCGGTGCGCCAGACCTCCACCGCCCGCAGCATCCCCACAATTTCTTCTTTGCTCACCTTGGCAGCGCGTCCGAACGCGTGGTGCGGCGCGCTATTGGCCCAGGCGGCATGCACCAGATCACGACGTCCCACCAGCAGCCCGGCCGTTTGCGGTCCACGGATAATCTTCCCGCCGCTATACGCCACCAGGTCAGCGCCCAGCGCAATATAAGGATTCGGCACAATCAGATAATCGGCGGCGGCATCCACCAGAATCGGAATGCCGGCTTTCCGCGCGATGGGAGCCACGTCTTTCAAATCGAATTTCGCGCTTCCGAAGTGTTGTCCCAGCACCTCGATCATCGCGGTATGCGGACTGATAGCCGCGCGCAGTTCATCGGGCGAGTTCACCTCGATGATCTTCACGCCCAACGTCCGGACAGCGTGATCGTAAACCACGCGCGACTCACGAGGCATAATCACCTCGTCTTTCAAGCCTTCCAGATTGGGCAGCCGGTGCATTTTTTCCGGATCGGTCCCGGCAATGCAGGCAGCGGTCGCATGCGTCAACCCCGCCGCCGTGCCCGCCGTCACCATGCCCCACTCAACCTCGAGAAGTTGCGCCAGCCGGTCGCCGACTTTCTCCATCAACTCATCCAGATTCACGTGGTAATGCGAGGCCTGTTCGATAGTCGAGATCACTTCCGGCAGCATCAGCGAGCCGCCGTTGATCGTGAGCGTCGCGGTGCAATTGATGAAGGGCTGAACGCCGATTCGCGTGTAGACCTCAGGGCCCTTGGGATTGGCAGTAGTGGCCGCTTCCGCCGATCCGCTCGCTAGACCCGCAGCCATTGCACCTCCCGTCCGAAAAATATCCCGCCTGCTCAAAGACATCAGCTCTCCTCTCTTACCGTTGCGCCGCGCCGGCACGGCCCATAATCGGCCAGACGTCGACAATCTGCTCGCCGCGCGCAACATAGTAGCGGTCGTAAACATTGGTGCTCATATCCAGGTTCGTGGGATAGAGTTCGACGCGCTCCCCGAGCCGGTAAGGCTTGGTCCCGTCCTTCCAATTGAGGATGCCGTACTCCGCCCCTTGATTTTCGACTGTCACTTCCGGACGCCCCTTCACTTCGTCGGTCGGCTTCAGCAGAGCCTTGTTGCCGGCGTCGATCGTACACATGAAAGGATGCCGCTGGCTGATCACCGTTGTCATCACCGTAAGCGCCGACCCGAAGTCGCTATAAACTGCCGGGTCCTGCTTGCCGCCGATGTGACGGTACAAAGTATCCATAAATACAAACGAGCCGGCCTGTAATTCGGTAAGTCCCTTGGCTTCAGAATCGATGTTATAGGTGCCTGTGCTTCCGCCGGTGACGATCTCGATGGGCAATCCGGCTTTTCGCGCGGCAGCCGCGGTCTCGAGCAATCCCGCCGTATCCTGCAGCGACTGCTTCTTACGTTCTTGCCAACCGTGGGTGTGCGAGGCTCCTCCGGAGTAACCCATCAGACCGATCAATTTCATGTTTTTCGACGCTTCCACTTTCTGCGCCAATTCCAACGCCGGTTTTCCCGCCTCGATACCATGGCGCGTGAGTCCCGCATATACATCGACCACGGTTCTCAATTTCACGCCTTCCTCCGCGGCGGCGTCCTGCAGCCACCCGGCCGCCAAAGGATCGTCGACCACAGTGGCGAAAGTCGGTTCCCTCTTGGCCAACGTAATCACACGGCCGATGTTGTTTTTGCTCGTCGGCTGACGCGTCAACAGGACTCCGGTAACTCCGGAATGCGCCATCAGCTCTGCCTCGGCGACGGTTGCGCAAGTGACGCCGATAGACCCGAGCGCCAGTTGCCGCTTGGCGATATCGGGACTCTTATGCACCTTCACATGCCCGCGCAAATGGATGCCGGTCGTGCGGCAATGATCGGCCATGGTGCGAAGATTTTTGTCGAAGATTTCCAAATCCACCACCATGCAAGGCGTCGGAAGATCCTCTTTGGACAGATTCTTGAAATCGCGGCGGGCGACTCGCGCTTCGAGTTCGTCGTACCGGTTCCCCTCACGCGCGGCAAACGCCATGGAGGCGGCCGAGATACCGCCAGCGGCGGCAGTACCGAAGAAACGTCTGCGGGAAGTCATAGGGAAATCTTAGCTCAGACGGGCCCGCAATGAAATGCCTACCATATAATGCGTTCTTATGGCACACGCGCGAAGCACGTTGCTCCTGTTGGCGGCGGCCTGGCTGTTGCACGGCCAGCAGTACGATTTGGTGCTGCACGGGGCTCACGTCATCGACCCCGCCAGCGGACTCGACGCCATCGCGGACGTGGCGGTGTCCGGCAACCGCATCGCGGCGGTTCAGCCGACCATTCCCGCGACGCAAACAAAGAAGGTGCTCGACGTTTCCGGCTTGTACGTTGTTCCCGGCCTCATCGATCTGCATGCACACGTGTTCGGCTATCAGGGCTCACTGCTACCCGACGACACCGCATTGCTCACCGGCGCCACGTCCGTGGTAGATGCAGGTGGAAGCGGATGGCGGACCTTCGATGAATTCCGCCGTACCGTGATCGCGCATTCAAAGACCCGTGTTCTGGCGCTGGTCAATATCGTGGGAGCCGGTATGGTTGGCGAGCCCGCCGAGAGCAACACCGCCGACATGGACCCGGCGAAAACCGCGGAAGTGATCGCACGCAACCGCGACGTAATTGTAGGCATCAAGACTGCGCATTTCGCAAAGCCAGGGTGGACAGCCATCGATCGAGCCGTCGAGGCCGGGCGTCTGGCAAAAGTTCCAGTCATGGTGGACGACAGAATCACGACCGGCTCCGGGCGCACCACGCGCGAAGAGCTTCTCGAGCACCTACGGCCTGGAGATATTCACACGCACATGTTCAACGACCGCCAGATGGAGTTGGTCAACCGCTTCACCGGCAAGGTGCAACCGTACATGCTGGAGGCGCGGAGCCGAGGAGTGCTGTTCGATCTCGGGCACGGCGCAGGCAGCTTTCTCTGGCCCGTCGCCAGCCGCGCCATGGCGCAAGGCTTCCTGCCCGACACCATCAGCACAGACCTTCACGCTACCAGCATCTTGATGCAGCAGGCCGACATGGCAACCTGTATTTCGAAAATGATGCTTCTAGGGATGAGTCTGCCGGACGCGATCTTACGGTCCACCGTAAACCCGGCCAAGACCATCGGACGCTATCCCGAATTGGGCACGCTGGGCATGGGGCGCGTGGCCGACATAGCGGTATTCGATCTGCGACAGGGAGTGTTTGCGTTCAAGGATTCCTGGGGTGCGAAACGGCTCGGCAATAAGCGGCTGGAATGCGCCTTAACGATCCGAAATGGAGAGATCGTCTACGATCGCGACGGTCGAGGAGTTTCGGACGGCGCTGTACTCACCTCCGCTGCCGGTGACCAAGAGATTTACGATCTGCTACTGAAGAACGGGCACGTAATCGACCCGGCCAACCATCGCAACGGACAATTCGACGTCGCCGTTACAGGCAACAAAATCGTCCGCGTGGCGCAACACCTTCCCGCCGCACACGCCCGCACAGTGATCGATGCGAGCGCTTACTACGTGACGCCGGGACTCATCGACATCCGCACTCATTTCCTGAATCTGCCGGCCGACCACAACGCGTTGCCGTTCGGAGTGACCACCGCTGTAGACGCGGGCAGCGCGAGCGCAAAGAATTTCGATTCGTTCAAGGCAAACGTCATCGATCGGTCAAAAATCCGCCTGCTAGCCTTTCTGAGCGACGCCACTACAAGCCTGATCCAGAAATACCCAAATATTCTGATCGATGCGCGGATGGCAGACGACGCCGCCATGTTGAAACACCTCCGGGCCGGCGATATCTTTTCACACATCTTCAGCCAGGGTGCACCGGACCCTGAAGCGTTAGCGGAGGCGCGCAAAAGAGGCGTACTGATGGACGTAGGAAGTTTTTCCTTCCGCGCCGTGAAACGCGGATTTCTCCCCGACACGATCTCGACCGACAGTGACAACGACAGCGTGATGCCGCCCCGAGCGAACATGACGGCCACAATGTCGAAATTTCTAAATCTCGGAATGACGTTGGAGCAGATCATAGAACGAACAACAGTCAACCCGGCGCGCGCCATCCGGCGGCCCGACCTCGGGACGCTAAGCGAGGGCGCCATCGCCGACATCGCCTTGCTCGAAATGCAGGATGGCAAATTCGGATTTCTGGATTCCGAGCACGCAAAGCTAATCGGCGATCACGCGGTGCGCTGTGTACTAACGGTCCGGAACGGCGCAATCGTATGGGACAGCGAAGGGCTGAGCGCCACCGATTGGACCCACGCGGGACCGTATTCGAATTTCAAGTAATTTCGACACTAGGCAATCACGAGTAGCGATCGCGGCGCATTCGGCACGTCGAAATCGAACCGCTACCAAATGGTCTCGATACCCGAAACCCGGATTTTGCCGTCGCGGATGACCAATGGCAGTCCGAGCGCCAAGGCGGTGGCCACAATCACCCGGTTGGGCAGATCAGGAACGGAGCTTCGAGGGATTTCTCCGCAGTGGCCTTTTCCATCGCTTCTCTGGCCGGGAGCGAGAGCTGCGGGTCGGCGGCCAAGTACCAGAGAATTTGTGTGGGTGTCGGCAACAACCGTAGTCACTTGAAGAACTGCTCTCGCGGGAAGTTACCCCACATTCCCTTACGAGCCTCGGCGATGTCTTCCTCCGATATGGAAATGCCCAAGTCTTTCCAGAGGCCACGCAAGCTTTTTCGCGGACGCATCTGCGTTGTTCCCAAAAAGCTCTTTTTCCCACGGAAAGCTCCTCGCCGGACGTCCACAACGACATACAAGTGCCAAAAGCGCCAGGGCGCTCGAAAGCAGTATCCCCGAGTTGGGTTCAGGAATGGTTGGCGGTCCCATGTCAATCGGCCCACCACCACCGAACGGAGTGGCACTCGGATCTGTTCCAAAAGTCTGTACCACAGGCGAGGCGGAGTCGATGTCGATGATCATGAGGGCATTCGCGAAGTTCAAGGTCGGGATCTCGAAGCCGGAACTGTCCAGAATCGCAAACGAGAACTCATCGGGAGTACCGCCAGGGTCTACGTTGTTCGTAAATTGCAGCAGAAAGCTAAGCGCGCTGCCTGGCGTGAATCCTTGAACGAATGAATTGAAGAACGAACTGTCGGCCAGGAGGATGCCCGAGCCAAGACTACCGCTCGCACCGTTCGTAAGGGAGGGAACACCAACGGCGCTGCCACTCGTTCCGAAAGTGAAGTTATTGAGCGAAACCGTGTTGTTGGCATCACCTGTCCCCTGGCCGTCGTTGAATTGAAAATTCAACGAAAACGGGGCCGCCGCATGACCGATCAATGGCGACGTATCCAGGGAGATGTTGTAGCCGATTGTGCCCGCGAGACAGAGGCTAGTCCATCCGAGAAGAACGACACTCGACCGCAGAATCATTCGCTTGGTCGTTACTTCGATACTTATCATCTCGTACCGGCTCCGCTCAGGATTCGTGTACTATATGTGATTCCCTGGTTGCTCGGATTTGTGAATTGCAGGGAAGCCGTAGCTGTTGCGCCAGGGGCTAGCGTCCCACCGGAGACGCTCAGGTTGAAAAACGGGCTACCGAGCGGAGCAGCGCAGGCTGTCACACCGTTAGCGCCGAAAAGCGTTGCGTTCGCGCTCAATCCATCCAGCACTAGAGAGATTGGACCTGTGATGGGGGTTATCGAGGTGTTCTTTAAGGCAATACTTTGGACGTACCGTTGCGTCGTGTTATTTAGCCGGAATCCCCCGCGCGTTATTCCGACGGAACTGGTGGAATCCGCAGCGCACGAGGAATTGAGAACCTGCGTCGTAGCCTCCGCGGCGGACTTTGTATTCTCCAGATTTCCGACCAGGTCACGGGCAATGCTGTAGAAGGCGTACGTGTGGCCAGCCTCGCCAGGATAAGTGCCTTGGCTGTCTGTCGTCCCCGTGAGCCAGGGCGCATAGGGTCCACCATTGTCCGATGCAAAAACGGTGAAGCTCGCGATACCAGAACCAACGTCCGCTCCGGACCACTGGACGCTAAATGACGGCGGCGCGGTCGCAGAGAGCGTGAGCACATGGCTTGTGGGTTTGTCCTTGTCTATTGTGTTCAACCAGACGGGGGTGTCTATCGAAGGGTTTACGTCGAAGACAATCGTCGCCTTGTTGGTGATTCGTGTGTTGCTAGCAATCGGCGGTTTGGGCGCTACGTTAAAACTGACGCTCCCTTCGGTCCCGGCGGGCAAAAAACCAGCGAAGGGGTCTGTTGTCAGCTGACCAGTTGCCGGATCAAGAGAGGTATACGTCCATGTAAGGAGACCAGTGCCTTGGTTCAATGCAACATTGATCCGCACGATCAAATTCGTCGTTGGCCTCAGGTCAACATCGGTGGTGTACGATCCGAGGAGTGCAAGCGGAACCGCCGGAGGGCTAACCAGCTTGTCGACAAAACTAATTAATCCCAGAGTCAGCGTCGGGATGTCTACAAGTACCGGGTTCAGTTGGTCCATCACAACAACCTTCTGTGCCGGCGCAGTTGCGGCTGGGACGTTATCGAAATAGATCGAGTAGTTCAATGACTGATCTCCTGACAGATAGTGTCCTGGGCCAGCGCCCTGATTGCCCACTTTGTCGTTAGGATCGCCGGAGGTGACTATTTGCACGACCAGTTCAGCATCCGGCCCCGGGGACGGGGACGGATGCTGTTGGGGAGGCTGAGGTCCACAGCGGGTGTCACGACAAGCTTGATACAGTTGCTGCGCCTGGCCGTACGGCACGAGCGAGGTGTTAAATGCTGCGAAGAAATCATCCCTGTGCAAGCGAGCTTCATAGAATGGATCTATGAGTACGTTGACCGCATTGACCCCCGCACCCAAAAAACCGAGCTTTGTCTGAATATTTCCCAAAAGATCGAGAAGGGCGCCAGTCGGATCGATCGATGGTTGCTGTTGAATGACCTGGGAAATCCTCAATGAACTCGCAAGCATTAGGGCAGAATTGTTTCTTAGGGTGGTGAGGTTATTATCTAGACTAGATCTGCCAAGTATTGCATTTTGAGCTAAGTCGCGGCTCAATCCCAAGGTTGCGCCAATTGCCGTGCGCAGCGCCAGGACGTCTGCCGGGGCAACTGTCGCGGGAATTAAGGTCGCCAACGTACCTGTGAGATAGAACACCGCTACGGCCGAAGCGACCGCTCCACCAGCACCGACGATCAAGTTGGTTAAGGCGGTGTCCGTATCGACGCGCGCTTGTTGCCATTGATTGTAGAGTAAAAGCGAATCTACGTGATGATTAAGCTGATCCAGGTATTCGTTGCTGCAGGCGGTGCATGAAAACGGCAAGAATGGGAGACCCTTTTGGGATAAAATGGTTTCGAGAGAAACGTCGGAATCGGCATTCAGAGCAGGATTGGCAGTTGCCGCAGCGGCTAATGTGAACCCGTGTAGGCTGTTCCCCGTTTTCGTGAGCACGGCGTTGTCGGTATCAAGCTGAACTGAGGTCCCGTGTTTCGCGCTGATAGCGAAGTTCTGATGAGCGTACGAAGGTGAATCCGGGACGGTTAGTATTAGTGGCGCTGATACGCTTCCGCCTGCAGGCACTTTCGCTACACCAACCACAAGCACACGTGTTGACGAAGTACCGAGCAGTTCGAATATCGGCTGATCAGGCGAGTCCTGCCAACTAACAAATCTTGGTATGGTCAAAGACACGATCACGGAGCCGGAGTCATTATCGCCGATATTGGCCAAACTAACAAAATAGACCTGAGATCGCGCACCACGAATGCCGCTGCGCCCGATCAGACCAACGAGAATGTTCGACCCACCGCCTTGCTGAATCGTAAACGCGCTCGGTAGAGATACAGATGTACCATCAGGATTCATGATGACAATCGTGCGAACTCCAGGCAACGCCCCTGTGAGATCGAATGTTGCAGAAAGGACTAATCCATTCGAAACTTTGGGATTCGTTCCGACAATGTCTGAACCGAATCCGGTAAATTTCACCATCGCTCCGGTCTGCCACCTTCCGAAAATCTGCACTGTCACATTCCCCGTATTTCCCCCTACGTTTGGGGCAATGGTCGATTGCGTGCCACCGGGAATATTGGCCTTGACGATTGCGGGCCCATCTCCGAACCACAGATTGCCGTCTGGACCTGCGGTGATCCCGGTCGGCGCACCGCCACCAATGCCAAAGGGTATTGAGAACTCTGTGATCTCTCCAGCGACCGTGATTCTCCCAAGTTTGTTCGACGAGTTCTCTGTGAACCATAGATTGCCGTCTGGACCCGTGGTGATATACAACGGCCAGTTGCCACTGGTTGGAATCAAAAACTCCGTAATGAATCCAGCGGGCGTGATTCTCCCGATTTTGTTTGCCACGCTATCCGTAAACCATAGATTGCCGTCCGGCCCTAGCGTGATATCGTACGGTACGCCGCCCGGGACCGGGAACTCTGTGATCACTCCGGCCGGCGTGATTCTTCCGATCCTGGCCGTATCATCGTATTGTGTGAACCATACGTTGCCGTCCGGCCCAGCCGTTATGTTCAACGGGCGGGTACCGCCGTAGTAGTTGCCTTTGCCGGGGATCGAAAAGCGCGTAACCGCTCCTGCTGGCGTGATTCTTCCAATATTGTTCAGAATGGATTCTGTGAACCACAGGTTACCGTCCGGCCCGGTCGTAATCCCCCACGGGTCCG
>Ga0207695_10007155_pt1 | contig 14281 bp, 12 predicted proteins | sample KBSC54metaG_FD_184354 | JGI IMG/M metagenome (GOLD analysis project Ga0207695, IMG submission 184354) | Corn rhizosphere microbial communities from Kellogg Biological Station, Michigan, USA - KBS C5-4 metaG (SPAdes) (version 2) | ecosystem: Host-associated > Plants > Roots > Rhizosphere > Soil... | reverse complement strand
ACAGCCGGTTCTGCACGTCCACCTGCGCGAGATCGGGACTGGTGCCCGGCTCGTAGCTGACGGTGATGCTGCCGGTGCCGTTGGACTGGCTGACCGACTCCATGTAGATCATGCCCGGCGAACCGTTGAGCTCCTGCTCGATCACCGAGATGACGGCCTCGTCCATCGTCTTGGCCGACGCCCCCGGGTAGGTGGCGTTCAGGACGATGGTGGGCGGCGCCACCGGCGGGTACTGCGCGATCGGCAGCTGCGTGATCGCGACCGCGCCGAACACCAGCACGAACAGCGCGATGACGATCGCGAAGATCGGACGTTCGATGAAGAACTTGGCCATGTCGGTGCCCGATCAGCGGCTGGCGGCGGAGGCCGGCGCGGGCGCCGCGGGCGCCGTCGTGCCGGGCGCGCTCGCGCTCCACGGCACGGGCTTGACGGTGCCGCCCGGGCGGATCTTCTGGAAGCCGTCGACGATCACCTGTTCGCCCGGCTTCAGGCCGTCCAGGATGATCCAGTTGCCGTTCTCGTTGCCGCCGAGCTTGACGGGGCGCACCGAAGGCTTGCCGTCGGCCGCCACGACCATCACCGTGTCGTTCGACGTCGTGCGCTGCACGGCCTGCTGCGGCAGCAGCACCGCGGCGTCGACCTGCTCCTGCGCGATGCGGCCGCGCACGTACATGCCGGGCATCAGCGCGCCGTCCGGGTTGGGCACCTTCGCGCGCACGTTCACCTGGCCCGAGGTCGGGTCGACGGTCAGGTCGGAGAACAGCAGCTTGCCGGCCTGCGGCAGCACGCTGCCGTCGTCGAGCACGATGCGCACGGGAATCGACAGGCCCAGCGACTTCGACTTGCCGCTGGCGAAGGCCTTGCGCAGCTTGGTGATGTCGCTCACGGGCTGCGAGAAGTTCACGTAGACCTGGTCGACCTGCTGGATGAGCGCCAGCTGCGTGGCCTCGGCCGCGCTCACCAGCGCGCCCTCGGTGACCAGCGCCTGGCCGATGCGGCCGCTGATCGGGGCGGTCACGGTGGCGTAGTCGAGGTTGAGCTGCGCGGTCTGCACCGCGGCCCGGGCGGCGGCGATGTCGGCGCCGGCCTGCGCCGCGGCGGCGGTGGCGTTGACGAAGTCCTGCTGGCTGATGGCGTTGGCCTCGCGCAGCGGCTTGTAGCGGTTCAGCAGGCCGGTGGCCTGCTGCTCGTTGGCCGCGGCCTTGGCCAGCGAGGCCTTGGCGCTGTCGAGCGCGGCGCGGTACGGCGCCGGGTCGATCTGGAACAGCGTCGCGCCGGCCTTGACGTCGCTGCCCTCGGCGAACAGGCGCTTCTGCACGATGCCCGTCACCCGCGCGCGCACCTGCGCGACGCGCGCCGCCTCGACGCGGCCGGGCAGCTCGGTGGGCACGTCCAGCGTCCTCGGGGCGACGACGACGACGCCGACCTCGGGCGCGGGCGGCGGGCCGGCCGGCGGCGCCTTGTCGCTGCAGGCGCCGAGCACCAGCAGGGCGGTCAGGACGGAAGCGGTTCCAGGGGTCAGGCGCAGGAAGCGGGCGGCCAGGGAATGCGGCATGCGGTTTGTCTCTTCGTATGCGGCGGACAGCGAAGTCCGCCTTGGAATTTCGGATGCGGCGCAGGACGGGGCATGCCGTGCGCCGCGCCAGGCGACGCGCGGCGCAAGAGGTCGCAGAAAGGGCGTCGCGCGACGCGCCCGCCCCGACGGACGAACGGCCGGCAGCCCCATCGGCCGCGGCCGGCACCCTCACCTCCAGCCAGCCTCGGCACGTTCCTCCAGGGCACGGAGGTGCCGCCGGGATCCTGAGCGGAAAAATAATAAGCTAGTTTATGTTGTCCCGCGGCGCAGTCGGGATTGGGCGCGCAGGCATCCCGGACCGATGCAGCCCAGGGTCGGTCGAGGCGAGCCGGTGCCCGCTCAGAGCCGCTTGAACGCCTGCAGCGCGAAGCGCCAAGTGGCGAAGCGCCAGCTGCGCAGCCAGGCATCGAGCCGGGCGCGCATCGGCGCCTCGACCCGCTCGCTGGCCTCCAGCACTTCGCTCCAGCGGCCCTCGCGCCGCAGCTCCAGCGCGCGCCTCGGCCCCGGGATGGCGGCGCGGCCGGCCAGTCCGATGCGCTCGGCGCAGATCGCGCGCAGCACGCCCGAGAGCGACGCGAAGCCGATCGTCTGCATCGTCGCGGCCTCGCCGCCGTCCGCCCGCGGGAAGGTGATGCGCGCGAAGGCCCGGCGGTCGACGACCAGGTAGCCGGCATCCAGCGGCACGGGCGGATGCACGTGGCGCCGGGCGTCGACGACCAGCGGCAGGTTCACGGCACGCAGGCCGACGGCCTCGAGGCTGGCGCGCAGGCAGCGGCGGACGATGATGCAGCGCAAGGACATGGGCGCCGGCAGGCGGATGAGCAAAACGCCATTCTCGCCCGCGGCCGGGCGGCCTGCCATCTCGGCTTGTTACCGCCGGCCTTCGGGCCGCTGACGCGCCCTACCAGGCCGGCGCGAGTTCGGCGAAGCCGGGGGGCGCCTTGCGCTCGTCCTCGAACGTGACCAGCTCGTACGCCGTGGGATCGTCCAGCAGCGCGCGCAGCAGCATGTTGTTCATCGCGTGGCCGCTCTTGTAGGCGGTGTAGCTCGCCAGCAGCGGGTGGCCGACGACGAACAGGTCGCCGATGGCGTCGAGGATCTTGTGCTTGACGAACTCGTCGTCGTAGCGCAGGCCGTCGGCGTTGAGCACGCGCGAGTCGTCGACGACGATGGCGTTGTCCATGCTGCCGCCCATGGTCAGGCCGCGCGAGCGCATCAAGTCGAGATCCTTCGTGAAGCCGAAGGTGCGGGCGCGCGCGATGTCGCTCTTGTACTTGCCGCTGCCCATGTCGAAGCTCACCTGCTGGCCCGTGGCGTCCACGGCCGGATGGTTGAACTCGATCTCGAAGGTGAGCTTGAAGCCGTGGTACGGCTCCAGGCGCGCCCACGCGAGCGAGGCGCCCTCGCCGCGGCGCACCTCGACGGGCTTGAGCACGCGCATGAAGCGCTTGGGCGCGTCCTGCAGCACGATGCCCGCGCTCTGCAGCAGGAACACGAAGCTGGCGGACGAACCGTCGAGGATGGGCACCTCGTCGGCCGTCATGTCGACGACCAGGTTGTCCACGCCCAGGCCGGCGCAGGCCGACATCAGGTGCTCGATGGTCTGGACCTTGGGGCTGCCGGGATCGCCGCCGCGGGAGATCGTCGAGTTCATGCGCGTGTCGGACACCGACCCCGCGTTGGCGGGGATCTCGACGGGCTGTGGCAGGTCCACCCGGCGGAAGACGATGCCGGTGTCGGGCGCGGCCGGGCGCAGGGTCATCTCCACCTTCTGGCCGCTGTGCAGGCCCACGCCGACGGCGCGGGTGATGGACTTGAGCGTGCGTTGCTGGAGCATGCGCGAATTGTAGGCATTGCCCGCCGGACGCGCGCCGGCGGGGGCAATGAGTCTGCGCATCGCGGCGATGCAGGGAATCAATCGTCCCTGTGCCGGCCGCGCAGGCGAGCACGCCCAGCCGGCCGCGGCGCCGCCCGGGGCGCCCGCTCAGCGACGGAACGTGCCGTCGCCGCCGATGTACGAGAGGTCCACGTAGTCCAGCCCGGTATGGTCGGTGGGGCTGTAGCTCACGCTGGTGCCGCCCATGCCGCCGCCGATGTCGACCTGGTCGAAAGATTCCAGCGCCTTCTTGAACGACGCCCGGGTGACGGGCGTCCTGCCGTCGCCCGATGCCTTCCTCAGGCCGAGCACCAGCACCTTCGCCGCCGCGTAGCCCTCGATCATCGCGGGGGTCAGCTGCTTGATGTCCTTGGCGGCCGCCAGCTTGGCGGCTTCCGCGATCATCGGCGTGGCCTGGCTGCGCTCCGACGGGAACACCTGGCTCACCACCACGCCGGGCGCCACGGCGCCGAGCTCCTTGATGAAGCCGGAGGACGCGTTGTTCGACAGCGTCGCCACCGTGGCGCTCGAGCCCGCGGCGCGCAGGGCCTTGACGCCGGCCGCCACCGACACCGGCGTCCCGATGAACACCGCGCCCAGTTGCCGGTTCTCGACGATCTTGCGCACGCACGCCGTGTAGTCCGGCTTGGCCTTGTCGATCGCCTCGACGACCGGCGGCGTCGTGCCGCCCTGGCCGAACACCTTCAACGCGCCCTGCAGCGCGTCGATGCCGAAGCTGTCGTTGACGTAGCAGATGCCCACCTTGTCGAGCCGGGTCATGCCCAGATGGCGCGTCAGGCGCTCGGTCTCCGCCTGGTAGGTGGCGCGCACGTTGAAGATCCACGGGTTGACCGGCGTGTGCAGCTCCATCGCGCCGCTGGAGGGCGCGAGCAGCACGACATGCGCCTCCGCGAGCAGCGGCATCAGAGCGCGGGTGTGCGGCGTTCCCCGGTTGAGGAACAGCGCGACGACCTTCGGGTCGGCCACGAGCCGGGTCGCGTTCTGCAGCGTCAGGTCGGGCTGGTTCCTGTCGTCGAGCGATACCAGTTCGATCGGCTGTCCGCCGATGCCGCCGGTCGCGTTGACGTGATCCAGGTACAGCTTGGCGCCGATGTTGATCTCGCCGACGGAGGCGGCGACAGGCCCGGTGAACCCGGAGGTCTGGCCGATGCGGATCTGCGCGCCGGCGCCCGTGCAGGCGAGGGCCAGCAACGCGGCGGCGGCAAGGACAGTGGCGGATTTCAGGTGCTTGATCATGGATGGGGTACGGTGATGACGACCGGCAGCAGTCGATTGCCGGAAGGGACGGCCGCCGGCGCGGCCCGCTCGCGCACCAGCACGATGCAGGCCACCGATCCGGCCAGCGCGACGGCGCTCGCGCAGAACAGCGGCTGGTAGGAAGCCAGGTGCGTGGCCGCGAACGCCATCAGGGCGCCGCCCGCGGCCTGCGCGATGGCGAAGCTCGAGGTCGCCAGGCCCCACGCGCGCCGGTGGTGCGCCGCGCCGACCTGCTCCAGCGTGTAGGCCGACACCATCACGACGACGCCCGGCGTGCACAGGCCCATGAGGATCGCGGAGGCCAGCAACGTGAGCGCGCCGCCGCCCCAGGCGGGCAGGAACGCGCTGACGGCCTTGAGCGCGAAGCCGGCGATCAGGCAGCGCCTCAGGCCGAAGGCGTCGGCGAGCGTGCCGGCCACCATCGGGCCGAGGGCGGCGCCCAGGCCGAACATCGACCAGTAGAACCCGCCCTGCGCCAGCGGCATGCCCAGTTCCCGCACCACGTAGTCCGGCAGGAACAGCGTATGCGCGAGGTAGCCCACGGCATTGAGGCCGTGCGCCAGCAGCACGAGCGTGACCGTGCGCCGCAGGCCGGCGGGCAGCGGCGGCCGGTCGCCCGCCGCGTGCGGGGCGGCGGCTTCGGCCGGCCACGCGCGCCACGCGCCGGCCGTGAGCGCCAGGCAGACGGCGCCCAGGCCCAGCCACGCGATCGTCACGCCGTGCGCGGGAACGGCGGCCGCCGCATCGGATCCGGTGACCAGCAGCGGCACCAGCCATCCCGACAACGCGGCGCCGAGCCCGATGCCCGAGAACACGACGCCGCCGGTGCGCGCCCGGATCGCGGCCTCGTGGCGCGGCAGCACCAGCGGCGCCGGCAGTACCATCAGCAGGGCGCCGGCCACGCCGGCCGCCCCGCGCCAAAGCAGGTTCCACGCCATGCCGGCGCCCTCGAACGCGCAGGCGAGGAAGGACAGCGCGCACACGAGCATCGACGCGCGCAGCAGCCGCGCGCTCGACCAGCGCGTGGCCAGCGAGTCGGCCACCGCGGCCCCGAGCACGTAGCCCACCAGCGTCGCGACGCCGAGCGTCGAGGCCTGGGCCTTGCTGAACCAGCCGGCCTGGATCAGCGCCGGCATCAACGCGACGAACGCGAAGCGGCCCAGCCCGTTGCCGACCAGCGTCGCGCACAGGCCGGCCAGGCTGAGGCGATTGAAGACGCGGGCGATCATCCGTCCGCTCACAGCGCGCCGTGGAGCGAGGCGTACTGCGACGCCTCCGCCTCGCTGCGCAGGCGCAGGGTGACGCGCGGCTCGCGTCTGCCCTCGCGACTGCGGACGGCCTCCAGCATGGCCGCCACCGCGCGGCCCGCGTCCACGATGGCGGTCGAATTGACGCCCGGCCGCGGCACGACGAAGGTGCACCACTTGGCGCCCTCGACCGGAATGCCCAGGGCCCAGGCGTTGCGAAGGACCTCGCCGTTGCGGGCGATCCAGTGGTGCTGGCGGTCGATGTCGATGCCCCCCGGGTGGAAGTCGCCGTTGCAAAACAGGCGGGCGTGGCCGTCGGCCAGCAGGCCGCGCAGCAGCGGCGAGGCATCGTCCTGCGGGCTGTGCATCGAGATGCGCGCCCGCACGAGCACGTCCACCTCGACCGCCTCGCCCGGCCACCGCGGGGCCCAGAGCCGCATCGGCCCGCCGTCCGGCGGCGCGACGCATTCGGCGCCAGGCCCGAAGTCGGCCTCGAGCACCCCGGCCTCCATCAGCGCCAGCATCTCGCTGATGCGCGACATCGGCGGCCCCACCGCGAGCCGGTTCATCACCGGCATGAACTCGGACAGCACCCACCGGTGCGACGCCGGCGTGAGCGCGCCGAACTCGATCGCCGCGCGCAGGTTGTCGCGCAGGTCGCGCAACACGTCGCAGGCGGCCTTCAGCGGGCTGCCGAGGTTGCCACGGCGCGCCTCGCGCACGTCGCCGTGCAAGTGCCAGCGCAGCCACTGGCCGTACGACTGCCGGCTGGCCAGCGCGGTCCGGGGCACCGGGGCGACGAGGCGCTCCCACGAGAAGCGGTCGGCCTCGGGCATGGTGCGCTCCACCAGCGCCCGGCGCTGCGACGCGCCGGCGGCCGCGAAGCTCGCGCAGAAGGCGGCCGCCGCGGCGGCGCCGCGGTGTTCGTGCAGCCAGGCGTCGCAGTACGCGTACTCCATGTCCGCGAGCAGCAGCGGCAGCACGTCCTCGACGAAGTCGAGACGGCGCGCCGTCCGCAGGTCGCGCACGTGCTGCAGCAGCAGGAACTTCGCGCGGTACTGGTTCGAGATGCCTTTCTGGTTCACCGCGCGGGCACTGAGCGGAATGCCCGAGCGCGAGAACAGGAGCAGGTGCGGCTCGCGGCCCGAGCGCACGTAGCAGCGCCTGCCCGCGGCGTCCGTGACGAAGCGCCCGCCGCGCCCGACCGTCAGCTCGGCGATCACGTCGAAGCTCGTCAGGCCCATGCCCTCCACCGCCACCGCCATGCCGGCACGGATCGACTCGAGGCTGCGCTGCACCGGGTAGGGATCGTCGATGACCCGCGTAGCGCACGCGCCGGGCGCCGGCTCCGCCACGGAGGGACGCGCCGGCCGCGTGTGGCCCGTGGTGAGGAACAGGTAGTCGACGCGGATCTTGGCGTCCGCCGTCTCGAGCACCCAGGCCTCGTCGTCCTCGCGCTGCGCGCGCAGCACCTCGGCGGCCTTGACGATGATCTCGACGTTGGACGGCGCCAGCGCGCACACGTAGCGGAATGCCCACCGCAGGTAGCGCCCGAACAGGCCGCGGCCGTAATAGCCGTCTGGTGACGCCCGCTCGCCGCCGATCAGGTTGCCGGCGCCGATGTCGCTCTGCTGGTTGAGCCATTGATGGAACGACGGGCCTTCCATCACCGGGCCGGCGCCCACCACCGAGGCGTCCGCGAACAGCGTCAGCTGCCCGGCCACCGTGTTGACCAGGTGGAACTCCGCCTGTGCCGGATCGTGGCAGCCGGCGCCCGGCACGTTCGGATCGAACAGGACGACCTCGATCGGGCCCGAGGGCCGCTGCCGCTCGTTGGCCACGATGCGTTCGAGCAGGGTCAGGCCGCGTGGGCCGATCCCGATGATGCCGATGCGAGACTTCTTCACCGTCGCTCTCCCAGGTCAGGTCGCGACCGCGTCCGTCCGCCGGGGACGGACCGCGGCGCCAGGGCTAGCCCATCACGCGGCCGTACTTGTCGAGGGTGATCAGGTCGACGTAGTGCGACCCCTGCGTCGTGCCCGCGAACTCCACCTTGTAGCCACCGAGGTCGCTGCGCAGCCCCGACAGCACCTCCTTCACGCGACCGCGCGTGGCGCCGCCCGCGCGCGCCGCGGCCAGCGTCGCCTCGACGGCGGTGCGGCCCGCGATGTAGCCCTCGAGCGTCGTGATGCCGAAGCGGTCGCCGTTCTGCAGCAGCGCGATGTCGCGGCGGCAGTTCGCGACGACGTTGACGCCCATGGCGGACGGCCGCGGCACGACCACGCTCATGACGCAGCTCTGGTGGCGCGCGGTGAGCGTGTCCAGCAGGTCCTGGCCGGCATACGACGAGGCGTAGAACAGGCCCGGGTACTTCGCCTGCGACATGTGCGAGATGATGGCGGCCGCGGGGCCGGCGTTGGCGACGAGCAGCACGAAGTCGGGACGCGCCGCCATCAGCTCGTTGGCCACGCCGGAGAAGTCGGTGGCGTGCCGGTCGATGTCGATCGACGCCTTGGGCGTGATGCCGGCCGCGGCGAGCGCGGCGCTCATCGCGTCGCGATTGGCCTGCGAGGTGTCGTTCAGGCGCACGAGCGCCACGCGCTGCATGCCGACGCTGCGCACGTAGTTGACGATGCGCGAGAACTCGGCGTCGTAGCCGGCACGCACGTTGTAGACGCCCTTGGCCGCCTGCGTGCGAAGGCCCATGTTGCCGCTGGCCGTCCCGAGCATCGCGACGCCCGTTTCCTCGAGCATGGGCAGGCAAGCCTCGGCCGCCACGCCGTTCGTGAAGCCGATGAGCGCGGTCGTGCCGGACTCGAGCAGCTGCAGCGCGTTGGACATGCACTTGACGCGCGTGCCGCCGTCGTCGAGCGTCTGCAGCTCGAAGCGGATGCCGGTGCCGGCCTCGTTGGCGTTGGCGGCCGCGAAGGCCGCGGCGATGCCGTTCTGCACGTCACGCCCGTAGACCGCCTGCGGGCCCGACAACGCGGCCGACTGGCCGAAGCGGATCACGCGCGCCCCCGTCGCGCCTGCCCTGGCGAGCGGCGCAGCCAGGACACCGGCAAGAGAACCACAACCAAGCAACAAGGTCCGGCGCTTCATATTGATCTCCCTGGTCGCCACGAGCTGCGGCGTGCCCCTCTCTTCGGTTCGGCCGCTTCATCGATTAGCAAACATTGCTGGTCATTACGCACGACGCACTTGGTTGCAACTTCTCCCAGCTACATATACAGGTATGGGTATCAAAGCCTCGATAGAAGTGACGCGATGCAGCAAGCATTCGCCTGCAATGCATGACGCCGTAGGGAGATCTGGATACACGTCGCGATGCCGCCATCGGGCATTGGAGATCGGCCTCGGCCAGCGCAGAATCCGCGGTGCAGAACGCATTCGCGCGCCATGCGATCGAACGCCGGACCGACTCGCCGGATACATCGCCACGTATCCGCGACGGGGCGCGCTCAGGGCGGTCCGAACATCACCCGCACGCGCGCACGCCACCCGCTCGCGGCGCGCACGTCGCGCGCCAGCGCGAGCCATTCGTTGAACGCGATGCGCACGGGGTTGTGGCTCAGCACGGGCGTCGTGAGGCCGTAGCGGATGTCGATGTCGTCGCGCAGCGCCACGAAGCTGCCGAACAGCCGGTCGAACACGATCAGCGAGCTGCCGTAGTTGCAGTCGAGATACTCCGGGTTGCTCGCATGGTGCACGCGATGGTGCGCCGGCGTGTTGAGCACCCATTCGAGCGGACCGAGCCGCGGCATCCAGTCGGCATGCAGCCAGAACTGCCAGAACAGGCCGGCCGCGACGAGGCCGGACACGGCCTGCGGCGGGAAGCCGATCCACACCAGCGGCGTGAAGAATGCGATCGCGCCGCCCAGTCGCCCCGTCCAGCCCAGGCGCACGGCCGACGCGAGCATCAGCTCGTTGGACGAATGGTGCACCGAGTGCGACGCCCAGAACCAGCGCACGCGGTGCGTGAGCCGGTGGTGCCAGTAGTAGGCCAATTCCACCAGCAGGTACAGCACGCCCCAGGCCGCAGCAGACTCCATGCGGATCGTCGCGAGACGGTGCGCGAACGCGAACGCCGGCAGCGGTGCGAGCATCGACAGGCCCAGCAGGTCGCCGACGCGCCGTACCAGGGCGTCCGCCAGGGACGCGGCGACGGCGCGCAGGTCGGTCGGCCGGCGCCACACGTAGCGGCGCAACAGCGCCTCGGCGACCACGATGGCCAGCAGCGCGAGCAGCACGCCGGCCAAGGCGCGTGGCAGCAAGGGATGCCGGCCCATGGGCGTGCGCGCCGGCCGTCAGTGCGACACGGTGACGGTGCCGGTGCCGCCGCGCGGGCCGGTCACGGTCGTCGTCGAGCCGGTGGCCGAGCGCTCGGTATCGCGCGTCGTGGTGCTGCCATCGGCGTGCGTGATCGTCGCCGTGGTGCTGCCGGCGCTGCGATCGACCTGGCGGGTGCGGGTGCGGCCGTTCGGGCCGGTGGTGGTGTCGGTGACGTGGCCGCCGCCGCGTTCGACGGTGCGCACCGCGCTCGCACCATTCGGGCCCGTGACGGTGGTGTGGCGCGTGCCGGCCTGGGCCGTGGCTGCGGCGAGCGAGAGGATGACGACGCCGGCAAAGGCGAGGGTGGCGTTCATGAGGGACTCCTTCGGTTCAGGGTGGACGAGGATTGCCATTCGTTGGCTCTCATTGAACGCGCCGGCCGCCGCCGCCACGACCACGCGCGGCGACGAAATGCGACAGCGCTGAAACATGCGCTCCGCGCACGCGGCGGCGCCCTACACTCCGGTCGTCCCCCACGACGCCGCCTGCGCCCGCGATGAACTCGAAGCCGCTGATCCTGATCGTCGACGACGACGCCGAGCTCTCGGGCATGGTCGTCGAGCTCCTCCAGCGCGAGGGCTGGGCGACACACGCCGTGCTGACGGGCGGCGACGGCGAGCGCGACCTGGCCGCCCTGCATCCGGAGCTGGTGCTGCTGGACGTGATGCTGCCCGACGCCAACGGCTACGACCTGTGCCGGCGCTGGCGCGCGCTGCATCCGGCGCTCGGCATCGTGATGCTGACGGCGCGCGGCGATCCGCTGGATCGCGTGCTGGGCCTGGAGATCGGCGCCGACGACTACCTGCCAAAGCCCTTCGAGTCGCGCGAGCTCGTCGCCCGCGTGCGGGCGCTGCTGCGTCGCGCGGCGCCCGGCCGCGCCGAGGCGCCGCTGATGCGCTTCGACGGCCTCGTCATCGACCTGGTGCGGCGCGAGGTGCGCGCCGGCGAGCAGGTGCTGGCGCTGACCAGCGTCGAGTTCAAGCTGCTGGTGGCGCTCGCCCGCGTGCCCGGCACGCCGTTGTCGCGCGAGGCGCTCAGCGACGCGGTGCAGGCCGGCAGCTACCGGCCGCAGGATCGCACCGTCGACGTGCAGGTGGCGCGGCTGCGCCGCAAGCTGCAGGAGGTGCAGCCGGGCGGCGCCGACTGGATCGACACGGTGCGCGGCGAAGGCTACGTGTTCGTGCCACGCTGACGACGCTGGAGGACGCACGCTTGGCCATGCCCACCCTCTTCCGCCGCCTGGTCGTCGCGCAGACGATCGGCGCGTTCGCCCTCCTGCTCGTGTTCAGCAGCGTGTTCTACGTGGAGCGCAACCGCGTCGTCGCACGGCTGACGGCACAGCGCTGGGCGCCCGCGCTGCGCGCCGCGGCCGGGCTGCCCGCGGGCGCGGCCAGCGCGCCGGCGGCGTTCACGCTGCGCGTCAGCGACCGGCGTCCCGACGACGCGATCCCCTCGAACGCCTGGGCCCCGCGCATCGTGCAGTTGCGCGCCACGCTGCGGGCCGAAGGCCTCCCGGTCGGCGATGTCGTGTTCACGCGCGCGCTGCCGCGGCCGCTGACCTGGGTTGCCGTGCCCGCGGCCGACGGCCACTTGCGCTGGTACGGCATGCAGGACGAGGTGGTCGAGTCCTATGTCGCAAGAAGGTTGCTCGTCGCGCTGGTGCTGGGCTTCGCGGCGGTGGCCGTCGCGAGCTGGGCGATCGCGCGCCGCCTCAGCGGGCCGCTGGAGGCCTTGCGTCGCCGCATCGAATCGCACGACGCCTCGGCCGACGCCGGCGCGGCCGCGCCGCCGGCCGGCACGCCGACGCTGGAGATCGCCGCCATCGACGGCGCGTGGACCGCGCTGGCCGGCCGCCTCGCACGCCAGGAGAGCGAGCGCGCGATGCTGCTTGCGGGCGTGTCGCACGACCTGCGCGGCCCGCTCTCGCGCATCCGCATGGCCGCCGAGCTGCTGCCGGACACCGCCGACATCGCCGCGCGCCGAGCGAGCATCGTGCGCAACGTCGACGTCGCCGACCGCCTCATCGCGAGCTTCCTCGATTACGTGCGCGCCGCCGAACTGCCGCTGGCGTCGACGGTGGACGTCGTGGCCGTCGCCCGCCACCTGCTGCAGGCACGCGACGAGCCCGCCGACGTGCTGGCGCTGGCCGCGCCCGGACGGCTCGACGTGCCGCGCTCGCACGAGCTGCTGCTGGAGCGGCTGCTCGCCAACCTCGTCGACAACGCGATGCGGCACGGCAAGCCGCCGGTGATGGTGCGCCTTTGCGCCGACGGCGACGACGCGCTGATCGACGTCGAGGATCAGGGGCCCGGCATCGCGCCCGGCGCGCGCGAGCGCCTGACGCAGGCGTTCGCGCGCGGGGACGCGAGCCGCGGCACGCCGGGCACCGGCCTCGGGCTGGCGATCGTGCAGCAGATCGCCCGGCGCATGGGCGGGTCGCTCACGTTCGAGGGCGCGGCCGGCCACGCCTGCGTGCGCGTGCGGCTGCCGCTGCGCTGATACGATTTGTCGCGCCGCATGACACGGCTGTCGCAACAATTCACCGAACGTAGGTCGCCGGGCGGCGCCGCGAAGACAGACTGCGCTCATCCCATTCATCCAGGAGCGAGACCATGACCCCGCAAGCCCGAGCCACTCCGACCCGCCGCATCGCGCCGCGCCGCCTGGCCGGCGCCGCCGCACTTGCCTGCGGCACGCTGCTGGCGGCCTGCGGCGGGGGCGGTGGCGACGACCACGGCAACCCGGTGACGCCGATGTCGCAGCCCGACGCCACGGCCGACGCCGCGAACGCGTCCTCCACCGGCAGCGGCACGGCCACCGCGCTCGACGCGCTCGTCGACACGACCAGCGCGCTCGCGCCCGTGCTCGCGGCCACCGCCGGCGCGTCGCCGTCCGAGCGGGCGCAGGCCGAGTCGGCCCGGCCCCAGACCAGTCCGGCACCGCCCTCGATCAGCGGGACGGTCGCCTGCCCCGGCGGCGGCACCGCGACCATGACCGTGAGCGGCACGCTGGAATTGCTGCGCAACGGCCAACTGGACGCCGGCGAACGCTACCAGGTCGCCTATTCGCAGTGCAGCGGCGGCGCGGGGCTCGCGCAGCTGGACGGCAGCGTCGACATGGCCGTCACCGCCGCCGACCACGCCACGTCGCCCGCATCCGTGGCGGTCGACCTCACGGTCACGCACCTCGTCCTGCGCCTGCCCGCGGGCCAGGCCACGCTGGACGGCACCGCCACGCTCTCGCGCAGCGTGGCGACGTCGGGCGACAGCACGACCACGACCTCGCACGTGACGGTGCCCAGCGCGACGCTCGCCACCGCGTTCAACGCGCGCAGCGGCTCGTTCACCCTGACCGGCCTCGACGCGACGCGCAGCGTGAGCGCGGTCGCCGGCGTCGTCACGGCGTCGCGCTACGACGGCCACCACACGCTCTCCGGCACCGCCTGGGGCCGCAGCTTCTCGATGGCCGTATCGACCACCGGCGACGTGAACTACGACGCCGGCGGCGCGCTGGTCTCGGGCGCCTGGACGGTCGTGCGCCCGAAGGTCACTGTCGCCGCCACCCTCGCCAACGGCCTGGTGGTGCTGACCGTGGACGACGGCAACGACGGCACGATCGACCACACCTGGACATTCCCGGCGGCGCAGCTGGCGGCGTCCGCGGGCTGAGGGCGAGACGCATCGCGACGCGCGGTTCCTGCGACTGCGCGCAGGATGAACGTGGGAGTGCCTGCGACCTCGCGACTCGGCACGTCGCCGGCCGCATGCACAATCGGCCGATGCGTCATCGCCTCGCCCTGCTCGCGTCCCCATTCGTCCTGGCCGTCGCCTGGACTGCCGCGTGCGCCGCGCCCGTCGCGGTGCAGGAGCGACCGATGGTCCGCCCCGCGCTGCCCCCCGGCGCCGAGATGCCGATGAACGTGCCCGAGGACGGCGCGGTCAGGATGCCGTACGTGACCGGCGGCGCCCCCGG
>Ga0207695_10007154_pt1 | contig 14283 bp, 17 predicted proteins | sample KBSC54metaG_FD_184354 | JGI IMG/M metagenome (GOLD analysis project Ga0207695, IMG submission 184354) | Corn rhizosphere microbial communities from Kellogg Biological Station, Michigan, USA - KBS C5-4 metaG (SPAdes) (version 2) | ecosystem: Host-associated > Plants > Roots > Rhizosphere > Soil... | reverse complement strand
GATCGGGCCGGCGAGCTTGGCGGTGAGCGGTTTAACGGCGCCCTCGACGAAAGCGTCGCGGCTGGAAAAGGTGCGCGAGACCGGGGTGCTGCCGATAACGGTCCAGTGAACGTCCGGCGCCAGGAGGTTGAAAAACGCCATGCCATCGCCGCGGGCCCATGCGGTGAAAGCGTCCTGAATCAGCTTTTTGTTTTCCGCAGTACTCATTTATTTCATCCTCCTGTTAAACAACCAAAGTAGTATTAAGAGTTGACGGCGAACCTCCGCAAAGGCCAATTCTGTCATTCTGAGCTTGTGAAGAATCCCGAGATTCTTCACTTCGCAGACTCCGTTCAGAATGACGACCCAAATTGTACTTAGGTTCGCTACTGCTTGTCGCCGGCCATCTTCTTGATCGCCTGTTCGACACCGGGGAGCCGTCGCAACCTGGTATCTTCACCCTGATCCCACTTGATATAGGCGGGCATCCGGGCGAGGAAGTGATGCGAATGGGCGTTGCGGACGGAGGTGCGAAAGCCCATCGCATCCTGCGCCTGGTTGACGGCAAACTTGACCATCCGCAACTGATACTCGTCGCTCTCGGCGATCTTCGCCGCCAGCGCCATCGTGGCGCTTTCGAGCTCGGCGCGCGGCACCACCTGGTTGACCAGCCCGAGGCGCTCGGCCTCGCGCGCGTCGATGAAGCGGCTCTGGAAGAGGACTTCCTTGGACTTGCGCGCGCCGATGTCCCAAGGGGCGGAAAAATACTGCGTGAGCGACGGCAGGAACATCGCGTCGTCGGCGGCGACGATCAGATCCATCGCGGAGGCGAACATGTAGCCGCCGAAAATACAGTAGCCCTGGACTTGCGCGATAGTCGCCTTCGGCAGGTCGCGCCAGCGCAGCGTGTTGTCGAGAAAGACCTCCCACGATTTCCAATGGCGATTAGGGAGACCGCGCGTATTGAGGTAACTGGATTTGTCGGCGCGCTCGTCGGGGGTACCGAGATCGTGGCCCGACGAGAAATGGTCGCCGGCGCCGGCGAGGATCACCACACGGACGTCGTGATCGTCGGCGGCCTCGGCAAAGGCGCGGTCGAGCTCCTTCAGCAGCGCCGTCGATTGCGCGTTGCGATACTTGGGCCGATTGAGGGTGATCTTCGCGATCCGGTCGAGCTTGTCGTAGAGCAATGTAGTATAGGGCATGGTTTCCTCCGGGATTGACGCATCGCAAAGGCCGATAATCTCGCGGACCGCGCGCGACGGCAAGGGCGGAAGGCGGGCTTGATGAGGGAAGTGGCTAACCCATTGTGGGAAGTCTGAAACCTTTCAAAGATCTCAGTGTTCCCCAATTTTTGGATTAAGTGCAGAGTGGACGGCAGGCCTCGAAAGGAGGGACGGGGTCGTCCCCTCCTTCACGGTGCAGACAGGTATCGAGGTAGATGTGAACGATGCGACCCCGTCCCGGTACGGGACGCCGCGTGCGCACGTTTCGGCTGACGAATACCCAACGAGGCTCGTCAAGGTAACAGATTGCGCGCGGTTCGACTATTGAGGAACGCTACCGCAGGCGGATCGCGCTGTCAACTGTTTGTTGTGGTTATGCTATCTAAGAGTTAGCAACACGTGCGGATGATTGCTCCAACAGACTTCAAATCGGGCATCAGAATTTTGCTCCCCGCCCGTCACCTGGAACGCTCACAAATGTGGAGGGATTGAAGATGGAACCGGTCAAATTCGAGATTGACGGCCCGATCGCAATCGTGACGATTGACCGCGCGGAGGCCCGCAATGCGGTCGATCGCGGGACGGCAGACGCGTTGGCCCGCGCATTTCGCCGCTTCGATACTGACGAGGCGTTGAGCGTCGCCATCCTGACGGGGGCCGGCGGCACCTTTTGTGCGGGCGCGGACTTGAAGGCGGTCGCAACCGAGCGGGGCAATCGCGTGACGCGCGACGGCGACGGACCGCTCGGATGCACGCGGATGTTGCTCGGCAAGCCGGTCATCGCGGCGGTCGAAGGGCATGCGGTGGCGGGAGGGCTCGAACTCGCGTTGTGGTGCGATCTGCGGGTGGCGGCGCGCACGGCGGTATTCGGCGTTTATTGCCGGCGTTTCGGCGTCCCGCTGATTGACGGCGGTACGGTGCGGCTGCCGCGACTGATCGGGATGAGCCATGCGCTCGACATGATTCTGACCGGGCGAGGGGTGACGGGCGAGGAAGCGTTTCGGATGGGACTCGCGAATCGGCTGACGGAGACCGGCGGCGCGCTCGCGGCGGCGCGGGAACTGGCAATGCAGATCGCCGGCTTTCCGCAGCGGTGTATGAGATCTGATCGGCTGTCGGCATACGAGCAGGAATCGCTTGGGTTGGCGGCGGCGATCGGGAACGAGTATCGGCACGGTATCGCGACGATTCGGTCGGGCGAGACGGTCGAAGGCGCGCGGCGCTTCGCCTCGGGGATCGGTCGCCACGGCAAATTCTAATCAGTCGTGCAGAAGCGCATCTAATCCCATGACGGCCAACCAATAATTCCATTCGACATGCGCCGCGCTCGTGCGAGCGCCCTGCTCTACTGACTTACGGTCGCCCGCCGAGCCAGACTACGCGGCCCAGCAGCGCGACTTCGTCGGGCTTGACGGTGGCGGACTCATAGGCGGGATTGTCGCTGCGAATGAGCAGGTTGCCTTCGGGCTGGCGCTGCAGGCGCTTGACGGCGAGATCGCCGCCCGTGCGCATCACGTAAATACCGTCATGACGAAAGCGCGCTTCGCGTAAATCGACCAGCACAAGGTCACCCTCGTCGATAGTTGGCGACATGGAATCGCCGACGACCTCGACCAGCGCCATGTTGCGCGCATCGACGTTAAGCGTACGCACCAGCCATTCGGGCTGGAAGCTGAGGTAATCGACGACCTGCGGATTTTGGATGGAGCTACGCCCGTTAACGGCAATACGGAGCGAATGGCGCTCCGGCGGCATCGCGTCGGCGGGATCGGCGCTGTGAATCTCCGTGCGGGATTTGGTTGGCGCGCCGCGCCCGGTCGCCAGCCATTCGACCGAAACTCCGGCGGCTTTCGACAGGTTCACAAGGCTCATCATGCTGGGCTGTCCGCGGCCCGAGACCCACTTGTAGATGGCGTTGTCGGAGACGCCCACGGCGCGTGCGAGATCAGCGACCGACCCGAACTGTTGCATAATGAGGCGGAGGCGTCGGCGAAATTCTTCATCTACCAAAGTGGTTGACATAATTCTCCTACTGTGGGATAAAGTCAGGCGATCATGATCCAATCGCAGCTCCCAAACGAGTTCATGGGCCGCTCAAAGCGCGCAGGAGTTAATGGCTGGGCGATCGATCTCATGCGGTTTTAGTCCAGCTCGCGGCCTTATAGGCAAAAGAGTTCTATACAGAATTATATGGATTTAATCGAACATTTGGCGCAATTGGCGCGGTACCGGCGAATGGACATTCCAGACCAGGCGCCACGCTGAGTTGCTGATTTTCCATGGAAAAGCATCCCCACAAGAAGCTATGCAAGCTGCGCGCCGCGAATCAAATACCTATCCTACAGTTCGGATATTCTGCCGTTAATTGCGTAAAATATTCCAACTGTAGTCAAATTCCAAGTGACACAAAGGAGGACGGCGAAGACGCCGGTTGCGTTCTCACGGGGTCCCGTTATGACACACCGCATCGGGATCTGACGCCCGCAGCAATGTCTTATAGCGACGACAACGCGAGCGGCGCGAAAACGGCGCTCGACAGCGTCGCGCACGTCGTCCACCCAAGGCCGGCGATGGCGATAGTCGCGTCATCGATTCCGCGTGAAGTCCAGATGGAAGGAGGGTTCCCGATGGCATCAGCGAACACCTTTCGTGGCATCTCGATCCGGGAAATTCAGCAAACCGTGGCGGTCGCCTTCAACCTGAGTGTGCGCGACATGGTGTCGCCGAGCCGGCGGCGGCAGGTGACTCGGGCGCGGCACGTCGCGATGTACCTGAGCCGGGAAATGGCGATGCGGCAATGGCGCCCCAGCAGCAGCACGATTGAGGCGCCGGGACGCGGGGGGCCATCGTTCCCACGTATCGGCATCGCGTTCGCGCGGGACCATTCGAGCGTGATTCACGCGTGCACCGCGGTCAAGCGGCGACTGCGCGACGATCTGGGATTCGCGCTGTTGCTCAATCGGCTCGCCGGAGACCTGCGCGACCATGCGATGGCTGCGGCGACGGCGCGGGAGGCGATTTAGATGGAAGCGCAGGGACCGGCGACGCGGCGCGGGAATACGTTGCCCCCGGAAGGCCGGGCGAGCTTCGATCCGGCGCGAAATTTCCAGGGCAACGCGGCTAGCGGATTTGGCGGCGCCGGTGCGAGCGAAGCGACGCGGCCGCAGGCCATCGCGCCGAATATCGCCGCGGCGCAGCGCACCATGCAACTCGGGGTCAGTCCGCGCGGCACGTTGCTCAAAGAGCTGATCAGCATGATCGGAATCGAGGGCGCCGCGCGCTTGATCGCGGCGTTCGGAGGCCTGCGCGTTTACGTGCCGCATGCGCCGGAACCCGACGATGCGCTCAGCGAAACCGTTGGGTATGACGCGGCGCTCACGCTGGCGAAAGGGTTCGGCGGGGACCGGATCGACATACCGAATCCGCCGCCGCGCGGTACGCAGATCCTGGAGATGCGCGCGAGCGGAGTGAGTATCGATGACATCGCGCGGTCGCAGCGCTGCACCCGGCGACGGGTGTACCAGGTACTGGCCGAGGCGCGGCGCAAACAGCATCATCGCGAAGTGCAGCCACCGCAATAAGGGTGACCGGGATACCGGGCCGGCGGCCGAGTCGGTAACCACGCGCAGCCAACCAGCGCGCGGATGGCGCTCACGCGCGCAGCCGTAAGTTCAAGTCGCGACGAGTCCACCGTCAACCGGCAGGCTGACGCCGGTGATATACGAGGCCTGATCGGAACAGAGCCAGGCGACGGTCTCGGCGATTTCCTTGGGTACGGCATAACGGCGCATCGGAACGATGGCCTCGAAATCCTTGCGGCCGGGTTGGCCCTCGTTGCCCGCGATACGCTCCATCATCGGCGTATCTACGGGACCCGGACAGACCGCGTTGACGCGGATACCGGCTTGTGCGCATTCGAGCGCGGCCGACTTGGTGAGGCCGACGACGGCGTGCTTGCTCGCGACGTAGATGCCAAGGCTGGGGAAGCCGGACAGTCCCGCGACCGAGGCGGTATTGACGATCGCGCCGCCGCCCTGCTTGCGCATCTGGCGAATCTCGTACTTCATGCAGAGCCATACGCCCTTGACGTTGACGCCGATGACGCGGTCGAAATTGCGTTCGGACGCGTCGTGAAGTTCAATCACGTCGCCCTCGATGCCGGCGTTGTTAAAAGCGCAATCGAGCCGGCCGTGGGCCGTCACGATATGTGCGATGAGGGCCTGGACCTGGTTCGGGTCGGTGACGTCGGCGTGGACGAAGTCGGCCTTGCCGTGGGCCTCGCGAATCAGTGCGACGGTGGCCTCGCCACCCTTCTGATCGACGTCGGCACAGGTCACGACCGCACCGGCGCGCCCGAAAGCAAGTGCGGCGGCGCGCCCGATGCCACTTGCGCAGCCGGTGATCAGAGCGGACTTACCCTCGAGCAAATTTGCCATCGCGATACTCCTCCTCCGATACCACGCGGACTCCAAAGCGGCGCGTCGAGACGCCCACCGTCGAGCCCACGGGGCAGGTTTCGGCGACTTTAGCCCTTCACACTCGCGGCGTCCACGCTTGTGGCGCCGGTCGCCGTTCGATGCGAAGGTCACTCTCCTGCCCTGACCGCGACCTTCGATTGTCAGCCGATCGCCAGCATAGCTCGCACAATACGTCGAGACCGCATCCCATCGGTTTCATTCGCATCCGAAGTTGGAGCGAGCAACCAGGTTACCTCGACACTACTTTGTGCAGCATTTCACCCTTATCAGTATGACTACCATCCATTACTTTCCACGCTGTGACAATTACAGATTCAGTACCGGCGGATAGCTATCCGCCGGCATTCGCGCGCGCGGTGGATCGGGTACTCGCGAACGAAGGCGGCTACTCCTGTAATCGCAGTGACCTCGGCGGCGAAACCCGCTTTGGTATTAGCCAGCGCGAATATCCGCAAGTGGATATCGCCGCGCTGACCCGGGCCGGTGCAATTGCGATTTACTATCGCGACTGGTGGCGCCGTTATCATTACTCCGATCTGCCGGGGCCAATTGGGGCGAAATTGTTCGACCTCGCAGTGAATATCGGGCCGGAGCACGCGGCGCATTGCTTGCAGCGCGCACTGCGCGCGTGCGGCAAGCGGGTGGATGAAGACGGGCTGATCGGCGAAGAGACGCGGACCGCGGCGCCGGCGGCAAACCAGATTGCATTGATGGCGGCGTTGCGATCGGAGGCCGCGGGTTATTACCGGACGCTGGCGGCGAATGCGCATGGAGCCGACAACGGCGCGACTGAGTTTCTGAGCGGGTGGCTGAATCGCGCGTATGGATGAGTGGCGGCGAAGCGAACAGAGCGAAGTGACTATTGGCGAGAGTGGGGCGCGGGGCGACGCAAGCAATAGAGCATTAATGCCGGCCTGAAGCCGGCGCGAACACAGGAGGACAGAAGCATGGTTTACACGAATCTGGCGGGATACATCGCGGTCGCGGCGGGCGGACTGGTACTGGGGACATTGTTCGGCAGCAAGGTCACGAGCGCGATGATGGCGATGATTCATGCACTGGAGACGCGGATGGCGGCGATCGAAGGAGCGGTCAGCGCGGGCAAGACGGTGGTTGCGACGGGCACCGAACGACATGCGGTAGCGATCGGGGCCCATGCGGCGGCGGTGGCGAAACTCGCAGACGCGATCGGCAAACATGCGGCGGCGGTCGATGAGCATGGCGCGGCGACGGTCGCGGCGGCGGTCGAAACCCATGCGGCGACGCTGGCAGTGGCCGGCAAGTGACTAATGCGCGACATCCCAAAGTGGACAGCGGCGAGCGCGGCGCACGCCGGCCGAGCAGCGCGCATGTGCGAGCAGGGGAATAACGGCGATGCTAGTTGGCGCGATGATGCAGAATATCAAGCTGATCGCGCTGATCGCGATCGTCGCGGCGGCGCTGATCTACCGCGCGGTGCTGGTCCATCAGAGGGACAGCGCGCGGGCCCAAGTGACGGCGCTCAGCGACGCGGCGGCGGGGTTGCGGGCCGAGAACGCGTCGATGGCGGCGGCGGTGGCGCGTCAGAACGCGGCGGTGAACGCGCTGCAGGACAAGATGAAAGCCGTGGAGCGCGACGCGGCGCAGCGCGAGGCGAATTCGGCGACCAATGCGGCGCGGACCATGAACGCGGAAATCGCGCACGCGAATGCGGAACGGAATGCGGCGGTACCGGCGGGATGCCAGGGCGCAATCGATTGGGGAAACGCGCAGGGACCGGAGCTGGGACGATGGTGATGCGCCTCCTCCCGCTGATCCTGGTACCGCTCGTGGGCTGCGCGTTCTCCCCGCCATTTTTGTCGGCGCCGGCGGTGCCGGTGGCAGTGCAAGTGCCGGTGTACGAACCGGTGTATTGCCAGGTGCACGTGGGCGCGCCGCCGGGGCTGCCGATCGCGTCGTTGACGGCGAAGTCGGCGCCGGCCGACACGATGCGCGCGTATGCGGCAACGGTGATTTTGCTCAAAGGGCTGGTGCGCGAGCGCGATGCGCTGATCGCGGGTTGTGCGGCGCCGGCCGACCCACCGCCGGGGCTCGCGGGGGAAACTGACTATCCCGGCGATACCGTTCGCGTGACGGCGGCGAGTACCGCCGCGAAGTGAGTAATCGGAGATGGTCCAATTACGAGCAAAGAGAGGAGCCACGCGGGGGGACCGCGGTCAATGAGACCGCGGGTACGGCAGACTCGTTATGAAGTGGATGCAAGACGCGCTGACCGGCAAGGACAATCTGACTTACGACGCGGCGCGCATCGTGGGCGTGGTGGGGGCGGCCGCGTATATCGGATTCTGGGGCGCGGCGGTTTTCAACCTGGGCCATTTCAGCGCGACCGACGCGGCGGCATACGGGGCGGGGCTGGCAACGGTACTGCTGTCGATGTCGGCGGCGGTCAGACTGAAACAAACCTCGGAGCCCGGCTAGCAGCGCGGCAACCCGAGCCCGTTACTCACAACGAGACGCGATCGCAACTGAGTAATAGAACAATGATGACCTGGGAAGCAGTAGCAACTTTCGCGCTTTCATTCGTGACGCTGGTGGGGCTCAACCTCGGGGCGATCAGGTGGTTGCTGACGCGCAACGAGGATGAGCTGGGCAAGCGAATCAACGAGATCAAGCGGGAGGGCAGCGATTTTTCGCATGCCCTCGAGCGTGAACTGATGCAATTGAAGGCGACCATGCCGGTGGAATACGTACGACGCGAAGACTGGATCCGCTTCAGCAATACGCTGGAGGCGAAGATCGATGCGATGAGGGCGGAAGTACGCGCGGAGATTGCAGACCTGCGCGCCCGAATGTATCAGCGAGGCGGCCGGATGCTACCGGTAACCGAGGCGACGCCATGAGCGGCGGCACGATGGACCTGGAACAGAAGCAGCGGGAAGAAGCACGGTGGCGGATCTTGCGTGTACTGGATGCGGGGCGGCCGATCGCGGTGTCGGAAAATATAGTGTGGCGGGTGCTGCACGATATCCGGCTGCCGATGTCGGTGAGCACGGTGCGGCGCGAAATCGATTACCTCAGAAACCTCGGCTTGATCGAAATCGAGGGCGAGGACACCGAGACCTGGTTTGCGAAACTGACGGCGCAGGGGGTGGACGTGGTCGAATACACACTGGTGGCACCGGCGGGCGTCGCGCGGCCACGAAAGTACTGGTGAACAAAGTGGCGGAACCGGTACGCAAGCGAGGACGGCGGCATCCTGCGCATCCGATCGCCGGTCTGCCGGAAGACCTGCGCAGAGAACTGGATGAGCGGATCGCGAAACGCGAGTTCACCAACTACAAGGAGCTCAAGCGGTGGCTGGCGGCGCACGATTGCCAGATAGCAACGCTGGTGGTGCGACATCACGCGCTGAAGCTGGAAGGCAAGATCGAAGCGGTCCGGCTGGCGACGGAGCAGGCGCAGGCGGCGGTGGAGGCGAACGGGGGCGAGGAAGGCGACATCAATCATGTGCTGATGCGGCTGGTACAGCAGCATCTGTTTACCCTGTTGGTGGAATTGAAGGGGGCAGATCTTAGCGAGGTAAACCTGGCGGTGCTGGCGCGCACGGTGGCGACGCTGGCGCGAACGTCGGTCGCGCAGCAGAAATTCGCCACGGACATGCGCATGCACATACTGGCGGCGCAACGGACAGTGGTGGAGGCGGAGGCGCGCGGACTGACCGACGCGGGAGCGGAACAAATCAAGCAGATCCTGATGCAAGTTACCTCCTGAAGTGACTAGCGGAGCGAATGAGTAATGAGGCCTACAGCGAACGAGCAACACAGTGGCCGGGGCGACGTACTATTGCCGTACCAGATGCGGTGGCTGGCGGACGAAGCGCCGGTGAAAGTAGCGGAGAAGTCGCGGCGGATCGGACTGACGTGGACGGAAGCGGCGGCGAGCGCGCTGAAGGCGTCGGCGAACACCGGCATGGACACCTGGTACCTGGGTTACAACCGGGACATGGCGCAGGAATTTATCGAGACGGCGGCGGCGTGGACACGGCAATTCAACAAGGCGGCGAAGGAGATCGAGGAGATCGTGATCGACGACGATCGGCGCGACATCCTCGCCTACCGCATCCGCTACAGCTCGGGCCACAAGGTCGTTGCGCTGTCGTCGCGGCCGTCGAATTTGCGTGGCAAGCAAGGACGGGCGGTGATCGACGAGGCGGCGTTTCACGACGATCTGAAGGGCCTGCTGAAGGCGGCGCTGGCCTTCACGATGTGGGGCGGGTGCGTGCGGATCATGTCAACGCACAACGGGGCGGCCAACGCATTTAATGAACTAGTCAATGAGATACGGGCGGGGCGCCGGCCATACTCACTTCATCGGGTGACGCTCGACGAGGCAATCGGCGATGGCTTGTACCATCGGATCTGCATGAAGCTCGGGCTCAAGTGGTCGAGCGCGGGCGAAGCGGACTGGCGAACGAGGATTTTCGAGGAATACGGCGAGGAGGCGGATGAGGAGTTGCTATGCGTCCCGCGGGCGAGCGGTGGCGCGTATCTGTCGTCGGTACTGATAGAGGGGCGCATGCGCGAGGGCGCGCCAGTGATCCGGTGGGAAATGCCGGGAGAGTTTGCCGGACGGCCGGAGAGCGAGCGGACGCGGGTGGCGCAGGAATTTTGCGAGGAGCGCGTCGCCCCGGAATTAGCGCGACTGGATCCGGCGGCGCGATCGTTCGTGGGCGAAGATTTCGGACGGTCCGGCGATCTGACGGTGATTTGGCCGCTGCAGGTGAAGGGCGACACGGTGCGGCGGACGCCGTTCGTGATCGAATTGCGCAATATCCCATTTCGGCAACAGGAGCAGGTGCTCTTTTACGTGGCGGACCGGCTGCCGCGGTTCGTTGCGGGTGCGATGGATGCGCGGGGAAATGGGCAGTATCTGGCGGAAACGGCAATGCAGCGTTACGGCACGCGCATCCGGCAGGTGATGCTTTCGACGGAGTGGTATCGCGACAACATGCCGCGATACAAGGCGGCGTTCGAGGACGGCATGATCGAATTGCCGCGCGATGCGGAAATCCTCGCGGACCATCGCGCGTTGGTTATGGAGCAGGGCATAGCGCGGGTGCCGGAGCGGCGGACGACGACGGTGGACGGTAAACGGCGGCATGGCGACGCGGCAATCGCGGGGGCGCTCGCGTACTTCGCGAGCCAAGCCGAGGTCGCCGAAATAGCGTATCAGCCGGCCCGCCGCGTCAACCGACTCGCGGAGGACGGCGCGGATGGAATGCAGCTACAGCCGTCGCGCGAAGCCAACGCCAGCGGTGGACGCCGGGGACGCTTCGGGCTTCTCACGGGAACCTGGTAAGCCTCCAAGCCGGCAAACACATCAATTTTCCATTTTCAGACCTAACGCACTCGCGACGATTACTCAGTCAGGCTGAGTGACTATCAGGGAGCAGACCGATGGCACTATACGATGCGTACGGACGCGAGGTAGATACCGCGCAACTGCGCGCCGAACAGGCGGCGCCGACGATGGCAGGCGTCCGCAATATCAACTCGACGATGCATCCGTCGGCCGGCCTAACGCCGGAGAAACTATCGGCGATATTGCGACAGGCCGAAGCCGGAGATCCGTATCTCTACCTGGAACTCGCCGAGGAAATGGAGGAGAAGGACCTGCATTACCTGGCAGTACTGGGTACTCGCAAGGAGACCATCGGGGGGCTCGAACTGACTATTCGGGCAGCGTCCGGGGAGGCCGAAGACATGCGCATCGGCGACATGGTGCGGGACCTTTTACTGGGCGGGACGCTGAATTTGACGGACGCACTATTCGACGTGCTCGACGCGATCGGAAAAGGCTTCTCGGCGACCGAAATTATCTGGGACACGTCGGGACGGGAGTGGCTGCCGGTGCGGCTGATTTGGCGCGATCCGCGCTGGTTTTTGTTCGACTGGATCAGCGGGGAACAATTACTGGTGCGGACGCTGACAGAGGAAGGCCAGTCAATAATGGCGGAAGATCAGCGCGGCGATACGCACTTCGAATCGCGCTTTTCAAAATATCACGGAAGGAATGCGGGCGGCCTGTGGACCGGATTTCAACCGATGACGGCCCCATTGGACCCGTTCAAATTCATCGTGCACTTCGCACGGGCAAAGTCAGGCCTGCCGATTCGCGGAGGGTTGGCACGCGCGGCGGGTTGGTCGTACCTGTTCAAGAACTATGTATTGAAAGACTGGGTAACGTTCGCGGAGGTATTCGGGCAGCCGTTGCGACTAGGCAAGTACGGGCCGGGTGCGACCGACGCCGACAAGCAATCGCTGCTGAGCGCAGTCGCCAATATAGGAACCGACGCGGCAGCAATTATACCGGACTCGATGCTGATCGAATTCACCGAGGCGCGACAGACCGGCAGTGCGGAACTCTATGAGCGGTTTTGCGAATATCTGGATCGGCAAGTGAGTAAGGCGGTACTAGGACAGACACTGACTACCGACCTCCCACGGGGCGCGGGTTCACGGGCGGCGGCGCAAGTACATGACGAGGTGCGGCGGGACATTCTGGCGGCGGATGCACGGCGACTCGGAGAGACGCTGACGCGCGATCTGATAAGGCCGATCGTCGATCTAAACGCCGGCCCGCAAAGGCGGTATCCGCGGCTTGAGTTAGTATTGCCAAGCGACCAGGACGATCAAGCATTCGCGAACATCGTGGCGGAACTCGCCGATCGTGGAGTGAGGATCGCGCAGAAGACGGTGCTGGAACGCCTGGGCTTGCCCATGGCGGCGGCGAACGAGTCGATTCTTGAGGCGGCTGGAGCACGACAGCACTAGAGGTCGCGGCATTTTTACTGACTATAAGGAATAATGAAGCATTTCACCCTGACGAACCGGAACTGACTATGTCACAACTACCCAAGATGAAGGCGGGAATCAACGAAGAAGTCGGGCGCGGCGCCGCCCACGAGATCGGTGTGAGCGGAACGGCGCTCGGCAATCATCGGAGCGCGCCGAAGTGGATCGAGCTGCTGCCGGCGGGAGACTTCGCCGGGCGAGACGGGCGCGGACCCTTTCGGCTGTCGAATCCAGCAGCGGTGATCGCGGCGACGGACGGGTTGCGGATGGAAGCGGGCCTGCCGATCGACTACGACCACGCGACCGACTTTGCGGCGCCGGTGGGACGGCCAGCACCGGCAGCGGGATGGATACGCGGGATAGAAGTACGCAAAGGCGCACTATGGGGAGAGGTGGAATGGACACGCCACGGCGCAGCGGCGGTCGTAACGCACGAATATCGATACATCTCGCCGGTATTCGAATACTCACATGACGGCGAAGTACAACGACTGCTGCGTGCGGCACTTACTAATAATCCGAATCTCTATCTGACTGCGATTTCGGCGCGCGCGGATCATAAAGCGAATAGTCAGACGGACCCCTCTCGAGGAATGAGCGACGAAGTCGCACGAGAGCTGAATCAAGAAGAGGAGGCCGAAGTGGAGGATCTGGGCACGCAGTTACGCGAGCTGTTCGGACTCGGCGACAACGCTACCGCGGAACAGATAGTCACTGAAGTACGCAATCTGAAGTACGAGAGCGAGGGCGGACATGTGGAGGCGGCGGCGCAGAGCGGCGGCGCGCACGTTGTGGACAGCGCAACGATCGCGGACCCGGCGCACTATGTGCCGATCGCACAATTCGAGAGCGCCTTGACCGAGCTGAATCAGCTACGGGCAGCGAGTGCGCGGGAGCTTGCGGGATTCCGGGTGGACGCGGCGATGAAGGCCGGCAAGATAGTTCCGGCGCAGCGCGAGTGGGCGATCGCATACTGCCAGGCGAACTTGCGCGGCTTCGAGGACTTCGTGGCACGTCAGCCCACGGTAATCGGAGGGGCAGCGGGATTCGCGGGCGCGCCCACCACGGGACGGCCCGGCCGCAACGATCGCTACGACGCGAACGACGACGGGAGCCGCGCGGGCACCGCGTTAACGCGAACAGAGCTAACCGTATGCGCGCGGCTCGGACTGCGGCCTCAGGAATATCTGCGACGGCGGAACCTCCGGGACGATTTTCTAACGGCAAGTCCGGAATAGTCATTTGACGGGCGTCCACGGCCGAATCGATTACTCATTCAATACACAGCACCAACCGGGTTGAGGGCGAAAGGCTAACACGATGGCGGCATTAACTAATTCACGCAATACCCCGGAACTGGCGGATGGCGGAAGGACGCTGGTTTACCCAGTCGAAGCGAACACGACCGTATATCTGGGAAGCATCGTCGCGCTGAATGCAAACGGCAATGCAACACCGGCGGCGAGCACGGTGGGACTGAAGATTCTCGGCCGCGCCGAGATGGTGAGCAGCGGCATCCCCGGGCAGGACGCGGTAAACAACCCCGGAGCGGCGGGAGCGATTTCGATCGTCGCGCGACGCGGAGTGTTCATGTACGGGGTGAACGACGGATCGATTGGCGCGGCGCAGGTGGGGCTGGTGGCGTTTGCGGTCGATGACAACTCGGTTTCGCTGAGCGACGGCAGCGCGGCGACGGCGGTCGTGGCGCAATCGACAACCTTTCCGGCGGCGACGTCGGCGCAGATCGTGAGCCTCGGTCATGAGGGC
>Ga0207695_10007150_pt1 | contig 14285 bp, 11 predicted proteins | sample KBSC54metaG_FD_184354 | JGI IMG/M metagenome (GOLD analysis project Ga0207695, IMG submission 184354) | Corn rhizosphere microbial communities from Kellogg Biological Station, Michigan, USA - KBS C5-4 metaG (SPAdes) (version 2) | ecosystem: Host-associated > Plants > Roots > Rhizosphere > Soil... | reverse complement strand
GCGATCTCGCCACCGGATTGGGCGCGGCCCGCACGCTTTTCGGCCCGAACTTCCAGCCCGGCGAAGCGCTGAAGGCACTCGTCTATTTTGCGGACGGGGACCTGCCTGCGCTGGATGAGCAAGACCAGACCTTGCTGACACGCGCATCCAGTCGGGTCGGCGAACTGCCACACCTACGGGTTGCGTCACCGCTGGTGGACTGACCGCCGCGCGCCGCAAGGCATTGCGCTGCAACGCTTGGCATGCATCGTGCTGCATATGGGGCGGAGCAACTTCTGGTCAGGAACAGGGGCTCCGCGAACGGTCGCGCCGTAGGCGCGGCCGTTTTTTGTTTCAGTTTCCTGGCGACCCGTACCCGGCGAGGCAGCGTGATGCCAATCACATTGTTGCCGATGGCTGGCACGCAACGTGCTGTAACGGTCGGTAACACATCCGGGAACGGGGGTTCCGCAGTCATGCGCATGCACGCGATCCAACGCGGGTTCACGTTGATCGAGCTGATGATCGTGGTCGCGATCATCGCGATCCTGGCGGCCATCGCGATTCCGGCGTACCAGAATTATCTGATCCGAGCGCAGGTTACAGAAGGAATGAACGTCGCTGCCGCCGCCGAAACAGGGGTATGGGATTTCCTTGCCAGCACGGGACGCTACCCAACCAACAATAGGTCGGCCGGATTAGCCGCCACAACTTCCATCGTCGGCACCTATGTAACGAACGTGGATGTCACCGGCGGCAAGATTACCGTCACCTATGGCGGCAGCAAAGCCAACGTCGCCATCACCACTGCGGGGCAGAACACGTTGGTCTTGTCTCCGTCCACCACGGCCGGTGACATTATTTGGACGTGCACGCCAAGCACGGTCGACGACAAGTACCTGCCTGCCACCTGCCGCCACTAGCTTTGGCCAGAACCGCCGGTGGTGCAAGCCATCTGCCGCGACCAATGAGGGATACGCGACGGGAATGCCGCACGCAGCCCCGGACAAAATTCGGTCCGTGATGAACCCCACTGGGAAAGGGCCGCCACTGTGATCGGTTATACGCCTTGCTCGAGCGCCGCAGTACGCACTGTGGCGCAACCCCGCCGAGCGTGCCACCGCGCATGCCAGAAACCACGAGTGACGCATCACGTCACCTGCCGCATGACGTCAACAAACGTGAAATCGTCGGTGTAAAAAAATGTGAACCGGTTCCCAAGCCCGAAGGATCATGACCAGTTAGATTTTCCGCCGGGGAAGCAGCGACGGGGATTGGCACGAAAGCTGCTTCATTCCACCCGAGCTTCTGGCTCACTGGCCCGCTGGCCAGGGGGTTTCGCATCAGGGGCTTGCACTTTGGGCATTCCCAACCAGTAGACCAGTTTCCACAAGCACAGAGGAACCAACCATGAAATCCACGCAGAAAGGCTTCACCCTGATCGAACTGATGATCGTCGTTGCGATTATCGCGATCCTGGCGGCCATCGCCATTCCGGCCTACCAGAACTACCTGATCCGCACGCAGGTTTCCGAAGGCTACAGCCTCGCCGATGCAGCCAAAACGGGCGTTGCCGAGTTCTACAGCAGCAACGGCCGCTACCCGGGGACCAACACTTCGACGGGCGTGGCCCAAGCGGCCAGCATCATCGGCACCTACGTGTCCGGCGTGACAGTCGAGTCCACGGGCAAAATCTCGGTTGCCTACAATACCGCCAAGGCGAATACGGTAATCCAAAGTTCGGTTTTGGTTCTCTCACCGCAGACCCACGCCGGCAGCGTCTCCTGGACCTGCGGCACGACGGCCGGCACCACCATCGACCCGAAGTACCTGCCGGCAAGCTGCCGCCAGTAATTCTGCAACTTGAATTGAGCAGTACCCGAAGGGCCGCCCAGTGCGGCCCTTCTTTTTGCACGCTCCACCACTCGGCATGGGGCTGTTGACATGAACCGCTGTGACTCGTCTCCGCTCGCATCCATTCCTCCGCACCGAGGCGGCTTTCGTAGATCCAGCTATCGCGTATGCTTGCCCGCCATGAACACTGCGGTTCACGAAACGTGAATTCCTCCATCGACACGCGTCCGCGACGCGTGTTTGCAATTCTGGCGTTCGTGGCAGCCGTCATTGTGCTGCTTGCCGTGACCTGGTGGGTGTACCACCCAGGGCTTTCCGGCGACTTCCTGTTCGATGATTTCGCCAACCTGCCTGTCATCGGCGCAACCGGACCCGTGGACAACTGGGCGACATTCTGGCGCTACATCACTTCGGGCGATGCCGACCCAACCGGCCGGCCATTAACGCTGCTGACGTTCCTGATCGACGCCCGCAACTGGCCGGCCAGCCCGTATCCGTTCAAGGTCACCAATGTCGTCCTGCACCTGATCAACGGTGCGCTATTGGCGTGGGTGTTGTGGAAGCTGGGGCGGGTGCTGGCCGCGCGAGGCAACATCCCCCCGCCGCTGCGCGGCGACCCCCTTCCTGCGGAAGGGGGCGGAAAAAGCAGTGGCGTCGCGGCTTCACTTCCCCCTTCGGTACGAAGGGCGGAGCGAATGCGAACGCGCGCGAAGCGCGGCGAGGGGGATGGCGGCTCCGCTTCAGATGCCGCTGCCACAACTACACCCTCCCGCGCTGCGCACGGCCCCGGAATGACGACGGACGAGAGGGGCATCGCCATCGCCGCGCTGTTCGGCGCGGGCGCATGGCTGCTGCATCCGCTGTTCGTCTCAACGACGCTGTACATCGTGCAGCGCGAGGCGATGCTGCCCGCAACATTCGTGTTGCTAGGCATGCTGGGCTGGATGGCTTCACGCGAGGCACTGGCGCGAGGGCACGTCAAGCGCGCGCTGGCCGGCATGGCGCTGTCGGCATGGGGCTGTACCGCGCTGGCGGTGTTGTGCAAGGCCAACGGCGCATTGTTCCCGCTGTTGCTGCTGTTGGCCGAATGGATCGTGCTTTCGCGCGCGCCCATGCCGTCAGAGCCTGCCCGGCGCCGGCACCGCCGCGCGGTTGCGGTATTCCTGATCCTGCCCGGTGCGATGGTCGCCGCGTATCTGTTGTACCTCCTGCCGCACTCGCTTTCGGCACCCGTCGAAACCCGCGGCTGGAGTGTGGGGCAACGCCTGCTGACCGAACCGCGCGTGTTGGTCGATTACCTGCGCCTGTTGTTCATTCCACACGCGCATTCAAGTGGATTGTTCAACGACGCGTTCCCGGTCTCTACCGATTGGCGGCATCCGGGCTCGACCATTCCCTGTGTCGTGCTGATCCTCGCGCTGATTGCGCCCGGTTTCGCGCTGCGAAAACGCAAGAAATACCCCGCGATCGCGCTGGCGCTGCTGTTCTACTTCACGGCGCAGTTGATGGAATCCGGCTGGATTCCGCTGGAACTTTATTTCGAGCACCGCAATTACCTGCCGGCGATGCTGCTGTTCTGGCCGATCGGTTTGGCGCTGGGCAGACCCGGAACAATGCGTTTTCTGAAGGTTACGGCGGCTGCCGCGGCGCTCGTGGCTCTGGCGGTTCTGACCGCGCAACGCGCCACGTTGTGGGGCGAAGGTTTCAGGCAAGCGCAGGTGTGGGCGGCGATCAATCCGGATTCGGCGCGCGCGCAAACCAACGCCGCACTGTACGACATGCAACACGACCGACCGCGCTTGGCGGCGGCACGATTGCGGCTGTCGATGCCACGGCACCCCGATGACATCCAGGCGCCGATCAATCTGATCGGGGCAGAATGCAAATTGGGTGGGGTGCATCCCGCAACCCTGGCAGCAGCGGAAAACGGACTTGAACATACCCGCGTCGGCGGCGAGGTCGCATTCAAATGGTTCAACGACGCACTCGAGATGGCGAGCAAGCATGCGTGCAGAGGCCTCGACTTCGCTGCACTGCAAGCGACGCTGGACGCAGCGCGACGCAACCCGTATTGGAAGAACCAACCGGGTCGCCAGCAAGACCTCGATCATCTGCAGGGCGAATTGGATCTCGCGGAAGGCCACCCCGCGGCCGCACTGATCGCATTCAATCGCGCGCTGGCCGCTTCACCGAATCCGGGCTCTGCACTGCAGCAGGCCGCATACCTGGGCTCGCACGGTTACCCGCAGCTCGGGCTTACGCACCTCGACTACTTCGCTACGCTCCCGGCCGGCCCGAAACCGGGCATCGGGATGCCGCGCATCCACGCGTGGGTGTTGCGCAAACAGGGTTGGTGGCCTGAAGAAACAGCGTACCTTCGCAAGAATCTGGAGGAAGACGCCGCGGCAAGGGCGGCAGTGACCCCGCACCGCGTCGACGTCGGTCCTTCGACCACCAAACCGTAATGCACCGCAGGTCGCGACGGACGCCGGCTACCATTCCCGCCTGTACATCGGAACCCGCCAATGCACTTGCCTGATCGTGTTCGACCAATCCTGCCGTGGCTGCTGCTGACCGCGGCGATAATCGCGAGCGCCGTTGTGTATTGGCCGGGCGTGACCGGCGGTTGGGTATTCGATGATTACCCGAACATCGTGGACAACGCGGCCGTCCACCTCACGCCGGGGAATTCAACGCTGGCGGCTTGGGTGAACGCAGCAATTTCATCACCGGCGAGCTTCCTGCATCGCCCGCTGGCATCGATCACCTTCGCACTGAACTGGTTGACGGGTGGCGGCAACCCGTGGCCGTTCAAGGTCACCAACATCGTGATCCACCTGATCAACGGCGTGCTGGTGTTTTGCATGCTGCGGGCGTTGCTGCGGCTGGTGGCGTTGCGCAGCGTCATGCTCCCGGGCCAGCGGTTCGACAACATCCCCCCGGCGCTGCACGCCCACCCCCTTCGTTCCGAAGAGGGTGGGCGTGACTTCCCCCTTCCGAAGGAAGGGGGATCGAGGGGGATGCGCTTTTCACCCGTCGACGATGCGGCTGCCACACGTCTCGCGCTGATCGTCGCCGCAGCGTGGATGCTTCTGCCGATCAACCTGATGGCCGTGCTGTACGTGGTGCAGCGCATGGAAAGCCTGTGCCAGATATTCGTACTGGCCGGGCTGTGGGCGTATCTGCACGGCCGCTGGATGATGTTGACCGCCGACAACACAGGCCGCGATCGCCGAGGTTTTGCGCTGGCTGTCAGCGGCATCGTGCTGGGCACGGTGCTGGGCCTGACATCGAAAGAAACGGCGGTGCTGCTACCGGTGTTCGCGTTTCTGGCGGAATGGATTGTCATCAGGTTCGGGCGCAATCGCGCTCTACTCCCCTCTCCCTCCGGGAGAGGGGTCGGGGGTGAGGGTACGCATGCGCAGGATGCGGCATCGCGCGAGTCCGAACCCTCACCCGCCCCTGCGGGGCACCCTCTCCCGGAGGGAGAGGGGAAAACATCCCAGCGCATCTGGACGCTGTTCACGCTTACGCTCTTCGTGCCGGCAATTTTGGGCTTTGCGTGGTTGTTGCGCGGCGCGTTGCGTGCCGCGTCATGGTCGGGCCGTGACTTCACCCTCGCGCAGCGGCTCTTGACCGAACCACGCGTGCTGGTGGATTACCTGCACTGGACGCTGCTGCCCAACCCGATGGTGCTGAGCCTGTATCACGACGAGATCGTGAAATCGACGGGCCTGCTGACGCCATGGACCACGCTTGGCGCGATGCTGCTGCTGGCAGCCTTGATCGCGGTGGCTGTCTGGCTGCGCAAGCGGCGCCCGCTGGTTTCGCTGGGCATCGGCTGGTTCTTCGCTGCGCAATTGCTGACTGCAACGCTCATCCCGCTGGAACTGGTTTACGAACAACGCATGTACTTCGCATCGATCGGGGTGCTGCTGGCGGCGGGTGCTCTGCTGCTCGGCTTGCGCTGGAAAATTGCTTTGCCACTGCTGCGTGGCTTCATTGTTGCGGTCGCGCTGCTGTGGTTCGCCGTTGCCACCAACCTGCGCGCCCGTGAATGGTCGAACCCGCTGCGATTGGCCGTTGCAGAGGCCAACCGCCACCCCGAATCCGCGCGCGCGGTGTACGAGGCAGGACGCCTGCTGCTGATCGCTGCAAACTACCAGCCTGGCAAAATGCTGGACGCGTCATGGAAATATCTGCGCCAAGCCGAGGCGATTTCGGGCGCGTCCGCGCTGCCGGACCAAGCCATGATCATGATCGCCGATCATCACAAGCAGGGTGACGACACCGAATACTGGGATTCGATGATCCGCAAGCTGCGCGACCAGCCGACGCGCCAGGAAGACATCTCCGCGCTGATCTCGCTGACCAACTGTTACGAATCAAACATCTGCAAGTTCGACGTGGCGCAATTGCAGCGCGCCTACGAGGCGGCGCTGGCGCGCCCGCACCCGATTGCACGTCTGAACGGAGCCTATGCCGACTTCCAGCGCGACATCCTGCATGACGGCATGCAGGCGGAAATTTACCTTGCGCGTGCGGTCGCCGGCGACCCGAGCGAATCCGCGTATCGCATCGACTTGGCCGCGCTGTATGCGCGCAACGGCCAGACCGAAAAGGCGCTGGAACAAATCGACGCCCTGCGACGCATGAACCTTGCCGGTCGGCTGGACGGACAGATCGCGGTGCTGGAGCGGCTGGCGGAACAGGGCAAGACTGCGCCGTAATGATCGGCCAACGACTTGACTACAAGCACTTTTGGTTATGAGCAAACCGGCTCCTGAACAACCCTTCCTGATCTTCGGCTCGCCGCTGATCGAGCAAGCCGAGATCAACGAAGTCGTCGCGTGCATGGAGTCGGCGTGGCTCGGGACCGGACCGCGCGTGGCGCAGTTCGAAGGCAACTTTGCGGCATATCAGGGGCTGCGGCCCTCGCAAGTCGCGGCGGTGAACTCCTGCACCGCGGCGCTGCATGTCAGCATGGTCGCAGAAGGGTTGGAGCCAGGCTCCGAAGTCATCACCACGCCGATGACTTTCTGCGCCTCGGTCAACGCGATCATCCATGCCGGCTTGACACCGGTGCTCGCGGACGTCGATGCCGCCACCCAAAACATCGACCCGGCCGCAATCGAAGCGGCCATCACCGCGCGCACGCGAGCGATCCTGCCGGTGCATTTCGCGGGAAGACCTTGCGAGATGGACCCGATCATCGAGATTGCGCGCAAGCACGACCTCAAGGTGATCGAGGATTGCGCGCACGCCATCGAGACCACTTACCACGGATGCAAGGCCGGCACGTTCGGTGACTTCGGGTGTTTCAGCTTTTACGCCACCAAGAACGTCGTCACCGGCGAAGGCGGGATGATCACCGGCCGTGACGAGGCACGCATTGCGCGCGCGAAAGTGCTGGCGTTGCACGGCATGAGCAAGGACGCCTGGCACCGGTTCGGCGACCAAGGCTACAAGCACTACCAAGTGGTGGAAGCCGGCTTCAAGTACAACATGATGGATTTGCAGGCCGCGATCGGGATCCATCAACTGGCACGAGTCGAACAGAACTGGCTGCGTCGCAAACTAATCTGGAACCGCTACATGCAAGCTTTCGCCGACCTGCCGATCAGCCTGCCTGCGCCGCCCGCACCAGACACCCGGCATGCGTATCATCTGTTCACCATCATGGTGGACGAGGCGCGTTGCGGGATTTCCCGCGACGACTTCCTCAATGCCATGAACGCGCGCCGCACCGGCACCGGCGTGCATTACCTTTCGGTGCCGGAGCACCCGTACTACCAGCAGCATTTCGGCTGGAAGCCTGAGCAATGGCCCAACGCCATGCGCATCGGCCGTCAAACCGTAAGCCTGCCGCTTTCACCCAAGCTCACCGATGCGGATATCGAACATGTCGTCAGTGCAGTTCGGCACATCATCCGCTGAGGCATGGTCCGGATGCCATCCTGGGGACGACAGCTGGGGTCGATGCCGGACATGAAGGGTCCGATCGCGAGAGGTACGATTCGCACGACCGTCGTGCTGGGCCTTCGGCTTCTGGTACAGGCGGGCACGTTGCTACTCGTCGCCCGGCTGCTCGGACCCGATCAGTTCGGCGCCTTCGCCGGCGTGGCAGCGCTGGCGGTGATGCTGGGAACGTTGGCAACCTTCGGCACGCATTTGGTGCTGCTGGGGGAAGTCTCGAAAGACCCAAACCGTCGCGCGCAGGTACTGCATTACGCGGTGCCCAGCACATTGATTTGCGGCGGATTGCTGCTCGCGATCTATATGGCTGTCTCCCTGCTTGCTCTGCGCGAAGCGAGTGTGCCGATCGCAGTGCTGATTGCCATCGGAGTCACCGAAACAGTGTTGCAACCCCTATTCACGCTGCCGGCCATGGAATTCCTGGCGCTCGGCCGGATCGCTCGATCTCAATTGCTGCAAACGCTGCCGCTGGTGCTGCGTTTGGCCGCCGCCGCTACGGTGTTCCTCCTGCATCCTATCGATCCGCTGGCAGCATATGGCTACGGCTATCTCGCCGCGTCAGTGATCGCGCTTGGCATCGCCATGCTCATCATGCCGGCTCCATGGCCAAGCCCACGCAACTGGCACACGCCAAGCAAGGCTCAACTGCGTGAGGCGGTTGGCTACGCCGCACTCAACATCACGGCAACCACACCCGCCGAACTCGACAAGACGCTGGCGATCAAATTGCTGCCGCTTCCTGCAGCCGGTTTGTACGCAGCCGGCGCGCGGGTGATCGGTGCGGCTACGTTACCCGTCATTGCGATGATGCTGTCTGCACTGCCGCGGCTGTTTCGCGAGGGGCGCGACCAGCCGAAGCGCACCTCCCGGCTTTTGCGCGGGATATTTGCAGCCGCGTTGGCATACAGCGTGGCGCTGGCCGTGGTCCTGTGGTTCGTTGCGCCCCTATTCGTATGGCTGTTCGGCGCGCGATACAATGGCATTCAACACACCATCCATTGGCTTTGCGTTGCCGTCCCAGGCATGTCGTTGCGAACGGCCGCTGGCGGTATATTGATGGCGCTGGGCAGGCCATGGATGAGGGTTGCGTTCGAAGTGGGCGGACTGGTTGTGCTGATCGCAGCAGCGTCGCTGCTGACCGCCCGCTTTCATGCCACCGGCATGCCGCTCGCACTAGCGTGTTCAGAATGGTTCATGGCTGCGGTTGGAATAGGATTTGTTTCTTCCATATGCAAGAGAACGAATTGCCCGTGACGCACGCCAAACCCAACTCATTAAGCAACCATGCTGGTTACATTGCATGGAAGGATTGGAGCGAGGAAAAATTTGGCCTTTACACAAAATCAGATCAAATCGAATTCGCGTGCGAACTACAAAGGGCCAATGTAAACCTAACGTCCACGACAAGGGTGCTTGAAATAGGGTTTGGCAATGGGGCATTCGCTGGATGGGTGCGCCAATTCACTACCCATTACATTGGAACAGAAGCCAATCAGGAGCTCGTCGATCGGGCACTAAAGGCAGGAATAGCGGCCCGCCCAGCGACGCTGGATATCGCCTCAATCGCACCCGGCCAGTTTTATAATGTGATTGTTGCGCTTGACGTGCTGGAGCACCTAAAATACGAAGATATAATTACGCTTTTAAAAGCTTGCCGTACTTGCATCTCAAAAGATGGCGTGATGTTGTTGCGCGTTCCAAGTGGCGATAGCCCTTTCTCCGGAACACTATTTAATGGTGACATAACTCATAAAACACTGCTTGGAAGTAAAGCTTTTGCACAGCTTGCGGTGCTCACGGGTTTCGAGATCATATCGACGCACGACACGGTACTTCCTATTTTCGGTCTGGGCCTACGGAAGGCCGTCGAACGCGCTATGGTAAAATTCGCAAGAAAATTAACCACGCTATTTATCAGGGTAACCTTCCTGGGAAACAAACATGCAGTCATAACAAGCAATATGATTGTGATATTAAGATCGCATCTAGATTAGTACCATTCCGTAAAATTAGGTACGATCCTTACTTATTTTATGACCACGTCGTTTGTCTAAATATATCAGCCATAACTTTTGCCGCTTGAATCCAGCTGTATTCAGTTTGCTTGCACCGGGGGCGCGGCCGGCTCAACGCTGTTTTTATACCAGCCGCGATCGCTTCGGGCGTTGTGTCGGTGTATATCGCATCTTCCCCACCTGCTTCGCGAAGCTCGGGCGAATCGGTAGTGACCACTCGGCAGCCATATGCTCTCGCTTCGACTACCGGCATTCCAAATCCTTCATAAAAAGAAGGAAAAACAAGCGCCTCAGCAGTCGCATATAGCGCAGCCAGCAGCCTGTCCTCGACGAATCCGAGCGGCTTGATCCAACCACGCCCATTTTTTCGCTCTATATTCCTTCCGCGACGGTCCCATGCTTCTGGGCCAGCCATTACCAGCTGATGATCAAGTAGACAGCCGCGACGACGCAGTATTTCCATCGCTGCGACGGCACTCGCGAGGTTTTTTCGAGGCGCACGGGTACCTACTGTCAGCAGAAAAGGGCGCAGCACCCCAAACTCACCCAATAGACGTAACGCATCTGCTTCTTTCGGCGGGGGTGGCATAGTCGGAACAGCGGGATAAGCGATTGCGTCTGCCCTTCTGCCTAGCAGATCGAGCATTCGTTGAGCGGTGCCCTCTGAAATTGCGACATTCTTGGCAGCCGCACGCACATCCGCGTCCATCCATCTTCGACTCGCAATCCTTGTGGTCGGGGGAAGTGTTTCGGGTACTAGGACGTGATTGAAGTCGAGAACTGACGTAACGCACGGGATGGATCCGCGAAGACCTTTTGGCGTCAATGTGTTTGGCGCCCAAAACACATCCGGACGATCGGCATTGATAAGGCTTGCGAGTCGGAAGTGAATCCAGAACGTTACGGGCAAGCGGCGCAAAGCCCAATTCGTGTCACGCCTTACCCGCCATCTGCCGGAAGGCAGACTGATCGCACCGTCGCCGCAAGTGTATAAAATGAATTGCGCGTCCGGCATGGCCGCGTCTAGCGGTGCAAATATACCCGAAGCGTAACGACCGGCACCCGTCATGCCATCACGTACACGACTGGCGTCGATTCCAATCTTGATCATGTCCGTATCCCTATTGCGCGGCAAATTCTAGGCTGTCGCACATGCTTGCCTCACGTGTGCCGGGTACCCAAACAAACGTGATAAGTGTTGGTATACGCATCGTACATACGTTCTGCCGTGAACAATGTAACTGCACGCTCCCGTGCCGCCTGCGACAGGCGCAAGTAATCCTTTTCGTTAGCCGCAATATTTCTAACAGATACGGCATATGCGGCCACATCATTCATCCTGCACAAAGCTCCTGTCACGCCATCATCGACGATCTCCGGCAGCGATGAAGTTCGCGAGGCAATCACCGGCAGACCGCAAGCCATGGCCTCTACCGCGGCAAAACCGAACCCCTCATTGCGCGATGGAAACAGCAAGGCATCCACATCCCGCATGACGTCAGCCACTGCGGTCTCACCCCGTAGCCAACCAATGTCGTGCATATTCGCAGGCATGTCGGCCTTGTCGCGCTCGGCGGACTGTCCGCCCGTGTATCGCAATTCGAAACCGTTGCCGAGTTCGCGCATGATTGGTCGGAGCAGATCGACGCCTTTCAGCTTTTTCCAACTTCCTACGTACAGCAGCCGGAACGGTTCTTGCGGCTTGCGCCGTCGACCACCCGGCCGAAACTTGTCGGTATCCACGCCGTTGTAAATGACTTGCATCGGCGCATCCAGCAAGGTTTGTCTTGCGGTCTCGGCTACGAATCGACTAACCGCCACGATCTTATCGGCTCGACGCAACACACGTCGTTCATTCGGCGCGATCCAACAACGATGATAGGTCGCTCGGACGGGCCCCTTGTACAACCTCACGGCCGGATGGTGCATGGCATGGTGGATGGTTGCGACGACAGGCATATCTTTCGGGATGAACCGGGAATGCAGCCACGTATTGACGTGCACGACATTCGCCCACTCCGGCGGCCTTGGCGCCGGAACCGTCCAGGGCGCGTATTCCGCCCGCAATGGCAGCCAAGTGATTTCGGCGCGCAGCCCGCGGCCACGGAGACCGGCAGCAAGACGCTCGGTGAAAACATCCGCACCACTGCCCGAGCGGATAGCCGGAAACCATACAGCCGGAACTTTCGTGTCGTTCACGACTGCCGAGGCTCGAAGCGGTAAATCAATGTCGGAATGATGCGCCTGAGCGGCCTCAGGAGCCCATCTGGCGTGGCACGCAGCAATCGTGCACTCGTGGAACCCGGACGCTCGATCTCGAAGGTTTCGCGCCACGCTTCGATGCAGATGTTGCGGTAGCCAAATCCGGCAGCGGCCAACATATGTTCCAATTGCCGCATCTGCAGGGGCTCGCAGTCGTAGTACTCGCCCTTGCGCATCAATCGCAGATAGGAGGTGCGCCAAGCATGTGGCCACCAGCTCAGGAATTTCAGCTTGTAATGAGGCTCGGTGAGCATCCAGCGATTGGGCACCGCGAGGTAACCGACGCCATCAGGCTTCATGACGCGACGGACTTCGGCGAGGTGACTGCGCTGGGCACTGGAATCACCGACGTGTTCGACGACGTGATTGGTGATAACCACGTCGAAGCCGGCTTCGGGAAAAGGAAGCTCGACGCCCACGACCTGCCGATAAATGTAGCCGTCGCGCACCAAGCGACTGTCCACCACGTCCACGGCCGTGACTTCGCAACGCAATTCAGGATGCGTCGCGAAATAATGGGCGATGCCGCCGGAACCCGTGCCGATTTCGAGCATCTGCATCGGTTGCGGCCGATGCGCCAGATCGAGCAGACGCGCGATCTTTTCGCCCTTCCATTGACGTGACGGCAGATCCAGCACGGCGTGCGGATGGCGTTCGACTGCTTGCGCGCTCATCGGGGCATCCGTCTTCATCATGGGCCGCGGTCGACTGCCGCCAATTGTTTGGCGATGCTTGCACCAAATGCCGGCCATGCGAACCCGCGGGCGAAGTCAATGCAGGATTCGTGCAACAACCCTCGCTCGCCCAGGGTTTTCAAGACGGTTTCGGCAAAGACCGCGTAATCGTCCGGCGCAACGAGGTGCCCCGAGACACCTTCCGCCACAGCGTCGACCACGCCCCCGTTGGCAAACGCAACAGTGGGCAAGCCGTGCGCGGCGGCTTCCACCGCAACCATGCCGAAGCCCTCGGGATCACCCGCAATCATGCGTATCGGAAAGACGTGGACATCCGCCGTGCGATATAACCGCAAGAGTTCTTCATCGGGTATCTTGCCGAGGAACTGCACACACTTGCCAACACCCGCTGCGTCGGCCGCGGCCTGGATGCTTGACGAGGACTGCGCTTCGGCATGCAAGGCTTGGTTGGGGGTGTCGCCGACGACCAGCAACATCACCCCGGGATGCGCCGCGACAATGCGCGGCAGGCAATGAGTGACGAATTCGCGCAGGCCCTTGCGTGCAGACAGGCGTCCTACGGACAGCAGCAGAGTTCGGCCAACGAAACCGTGCTTCGCGCGAAAGCCATCCGCACGCAGGTCTTCCCCGCCTCCGTCCGCGACGGGCTTGTTCGACGGCATGTCGACCCCTGGATACACGACGCCGGTGCGCGATGAGTCAATACCCACTCCGCTACATAGTTCAGCGGTGGCGCGGCTGTTCGCGATCACGCGATCCATGCGCCGGATCGCAGGCAACCAGACGGCGCGATAGACGGGGTGCTTCACGGCAACGTCGAGCCCGTGGATGTACGCCGCGGTGCGCGCGCCACACGCACGCGCCGCATGGCGTGCCAACGGCGCGGTAAGTCCGCTGCCAGCCAGCACGATGTCGGGTCTCCAGCGGCACGCTTCACTACGCGCGAGTGATCGCGCGCGCCACAGGAATTTCCATAAGGGCTTCAAGGGCGCTTCGCGCACCTCGATACCGACGGGCGCCAACGCAGCCGAGCCCTCCGGCCCCACAATTCGCACGTCCGCAATTCTGGCCAGTTCCTCGGCCATATGCCAGTTGAGTCGCTCCATGCCGCCTACCAGCGGTGGCAGATTTCTTGTGACGATGAGGATACGCATGCGCGACGCTAGCTATCACGCCTGTACGTCAGCGACGTGACCTGCTCGGATATCAGCCCAATCAGGAACACGATCACGGCTGCGCTCCACAACACGCGTACTCGGCCAAGGCCGAGCTCGCCGATCCAGATGAATTCCCGGCTGCCCAACCCGTCGCAGGCCACCCGGCGAGGCGCCTCGCGAACAAATGATGCATGCCCTGACCAAATCCCCGGCGAGGCACCCGTCGACGCGTTGCATAAGCTTCTGGCCAGCAATGGGAGATCGAGGATTGGATCATGTCCCGGCTACCGCGCCCAGCCAATTTTCCACCTTCAGCCCTTGCACTCGCTGGAATTCACGCAAGTTCG
>Ga0207695_10007148_pt1 | contig 14286 bp, 14 predicted proteins | sample KBSC54metaG_FD_184354 | JGI IMG/M metagenome (GOLD analysis project Ga0207695, IMG submission 184354) | Corn rhizosphere microbial communities from Kellogg Biological Station, Michigan, USA - KBS C5-4 metaG (SPAdes) (version 2) | ecosystem: Host-associated > Plants > Roots > Rhizosphere > Soil... | reverse complement strand
GCAGGCCAGGTCCTACGACGCCCTCCTGGACGCCACCGCCGAGCTGCTCGACACCTACGCACCAGACGAATGCCGCAACTACTTCGCCAACTCAGGCTATGGAGTCGTCTAAATCCAATCCGCTCTAGAACACCGTTGTCGAAACGCCCCAAACCAGCTCGTTGATGCTGGCGGCCAACTGCTGCGCCTGCTCGAGCGTGGCGCCGGGACGCAGGTCGAGGGTGAAGAGCGAGTTGCTGTACGACGAGACCTCGCCGTTGGAGGGCTCGAAGGCCAGGAAAGGGGCGCCGTCCTCCTGCGTCTGAACGGTGCAGCGGTGCTGCTGGTCTGGACTCATGTCGATGCTCCGATGGTGTTCGCCTCCCGCGTGGCTGAGCCCCGTTGGCATCGGTCCGCGTGGCGGACCGATGCCTGTCGGAGTCAGGCGCTCTGAAGCTGAGCGGCCGACATCTTGCCGCTGCGCGAATCGCGTTCGAGCTCGAAGCTGATCTTTTGACCATCCTGGAGCGAGGACATGCCCGCGCGCTCGACGGCCGAGATGTGCACGAACACATCGGCGCCGCCGTCTTCAGGTTGGATGAAGCCGAAGCCCTTTTGGCCGTTGAACCACTTTACTGTGCCGGTTTGCATAGAATGTCCTTTCCGGACATGAGTTCTCACGCCGAAAGGTCGGCGGTGAGATCAAATTTTCGGAGAGGTCGGGTAGCAATTCCGGACCTGAGGCATTGAACCTCAGTCGAGAGGCAAGCGAGCCAAAACGAGATCTGATGCAGTAAAACTTGCATGGATCGCATCCAACTGCAAGTCAAATCTCAGAAGTGGAACTATTGACCAGCCGACTGGCCGCCGAAACCAACACCCAAGCGGCGTGGTTCAGCCGACTTTCAGCGGGACCACTGGCTGCTGGAACAGGCCCTGGGAGACGCCGTTCACGAACAGCTCGGCGCTGGCCGGGTTGGAGACCTCGGCGCTGAGGCCGGCGTGCGCGGGCACGCGGTAGGCCTCGCCGGCGGCCAGCTGGCGGGCGAAATAGACCACGCCGCCGGCGCCGCGGACCTCGAGCGAGATCGACTTGCGGGCCTGGATGATCACGTTCGAGGCGCCCTGGGTGGGGCCGTAGATGGCGCCCTGGGCCACGAACGGCGCGCCGATGGTGGGCGCATCGATGGCGTTGGTCGCCGCTGCCTGGCCGGAGGCCCGTGCCGCCTGGGCGGCGGCGATCGCGGCATCGGCCGAGCCGCCGCCGGCCGTAGCCGCGTCGAGGCCAGGAGTGACGTAGGGCGCCGGGATGCTGGCCTCCGGGGGGGCAGGCGGCGGGGCGCCGGCATGGAACGGCCCGGTCGCGGCCGGCGCTGGCGCGCCGCCGGTGCTGCGGGCCTGGGTGACCGCGCCGTCCTTGCGGGGCATGTCGTCGGTATGGCGGAAGATGTTCCAGCCCACCACCGCCAGCACGATCGCGCCGATGCCGGCAGCCACCAGGCGGTTTGGCGGCGGCTTCTGGTGCGCCACGCCGGACGGCGAATGCAGCGCGTCGTCGGGGCTGGGGTTTTCCATCCGGTACCTGGCGGCGGTGGAGTCGGCGTCGAGGCCGACAGCCTTGGCGTAGGCCCGAACATAGCCGATCGCGAACGGACGGGAAGGCAGCTGGGTCTGGTCGTTGGTCTCGATCGCGGTCAGTTGGCGGGCGCGAACGCGAGTCAACTCTTCGACCTGGTCGAGGCTCAGGCCGAGGGTCTCGCGTGCGAGCTTGAGGCCCGCGCCCACGCTCAGAGAGGGATCCAGCGTGAACCGGGGCCGTCGCGCCTGAGCCTGTTGGCCGCGGTTCAGATCAAACTCCAAAACGCCCGTATCGAGCGGCATTCCAGCTAAATCCCCGACTCGCACCGCGGTTCAAAAGTGGCGGCGGACGCCTACCCCGCACGCTATCTGAAAGCGAGTTAACGCTTCGTTTTGATTAACAGTTAAGTCGCGTGATTCCAACGGCGTAGCGAGGTTTTCAGACTGCGACATAAAGTTTTCGCGCAAGTGTCTCCAGTTCGTTGCGCACCGACCCCTGGGAGCCCTTGAGCAGCCCTTCGACGCCGCGCCGGGCGGCTTCCCGGTCGCAGGACAGCACCATCTGCTTGACGGGCCCGATGCCGGCCGGGGGCATGGACAGGCCGCTGAATCCGAGCGCCACCAGGGCGAAGGCTTCCAGCGGCCGGCCGGCCATCTCGCCGCAGACGGAGACCGGCGTGCCGGTCTCCGCGCAGGCCTGCTGGATGGTCTTCAGCGCGCGCAGGGCGGGCGGCGACAGCGGGTCGTAGCGGTCGGACACCCGCGGGTTGCCGCGGTCGGCCGCGAACATGTACTGCATCAGGTCGTTGGTGCCGACCGAGACGAAGTCGGTCATCGGCAGCAGCGCGTCCAGATGCCAGACCAGGGACGGCGCCTCGATCATGGCGCCGACGTCGAGCCGCGACGGTGGCGCGCGGCCGCGCCGCTGGGCCCAGGCCACCTCATGCTCGACCAGTGCGCGGGCGCTGCGGAACTCGTCGACGCTGGCGACCAGGGGGAACATGATCCTCAGCGGGCGGCCCCGCGCCGCGGCGATCAGCGCCCGCAGCTGCAAACGCAGCAGGGCCGGCCGGTCCAGGCCCATGCGGATCGCGCGCCAGCCGAGCGCCGGATTGTCCTCCCGCTCGGCCTCCAGATAGGGCAGCACCTTGTCGCCCCCGAGGTCGAGCGTGCGGAAGGTCACCGGCCGGTCGCCGGCGGCGTCCAGCACGCGCTCGTAGAGCGCGGTCTGGGCGTTGAAGCGCGGCAGGTCCTCGCTGACCATGAACTGGAACTCGGTGCGGAAGAGGCCGATGCCCTCCGCCCCGGTCTCGGAGAGGATCTCCAGATCGACCGCCAGGCCGGCGTTCATCAGCAGCGTCACCTTGGCGCCGTCGCGGGTGAAGGCCGGCGTGTCGCGCAGCTTGGCGAACTCGGCGCGGCGCTGGGCCCGCACGCCCATCCGGGTCTGCAGGGCCGCCACCACGTCCGGCCGCGGGCGCAGGTAGGCCTCGCCGGATTCGGCGTCGACGATCACCGTGTCGCCCTCGTTGACCCGGTCGCGCAGGCCGGCGAGGCGGCCGACGCAGGGGATGTCGAGCGCCCGCGCCACGATGGCCGCGTGACTGGCCGTGGAGCCTTCCTCCAGCAGCAGGCCGCGCAGCTTGGTGCGGTCGTATTCGAGCAGGTCCGCCGGGCCGAGGTTGCGGGCGATCAGGATGGCGTTGTCGGGGAGGACGCGCGCCTTGTCGCCGTCGCCGGCGAGGTGGCGCAGCAGGCGGTCGTTCAGGTCCTCGAGGTCGTGGACGCGCTCGCGCAGGTAGGCGTCGCGCGCCTGGCCGATGCCGGCCCGATGCTCGGACCGCACCCGCTCCACCGCCGCCTCGGCGGTCAGGCCCGAGCGCACCGCCTCCACCAGGGAGTGGTTCCAGCTTCGGCTGTGGGCCATCATCCGATAGGTCTCGAGCAGGTCGTAGGACGGGCCCAGCACGGTCTGATGGCCGTCGAGCATCTCGTCGATCTGGGCCTGCAGGGCGATGATCGCCGCGTTCAGCCGCGCCTCCTCGGCGACCGGATCCTCGCTGAGCAGCTGGCTGACGGCCACCGGCGCCTCGTGCAGCACGGCCACGCCGAGCGCCAGGCCGTCAGCCAGCCGCTGGCCCTTCAGGCGCTCGGACCGCTGGGGCGCGATCTCGACGTCCTTGAGCTCGGCGGAGTCCAGCACCTCGCCGGCCGCGACCATCTCGGCCAGGACCATGGCGATGATCTGCAGGTCCTCGACCTCGTCCTCGGCATAGACCCGGCTGGTGCGGTTCTGCACCACGATCACGCCGATCGAGCGGCCGCCCCGCAGCAGGGGCACCCCGAGGAAGGAATGGAACGGGTCTTCCCCGGTCTCCGGGCGGTACGAGAAGGCCGGGTGGTCGGGCGCGTCCGAGAGGTTCAGCGGCCGGCCGGTGCGCATGATCTCGCCCACCAGGCCCTCGCCGGGCTTCATGCGGGTGACGTGCACGGCGCCCGGGTCGAGGCCCTCGGTGGCGAACAGTTCCATCTCGCCGGACTTTCGGGCGAGGTAGAGCGAGCAGACCTCGGCCACCATCGAGACGGCGATGATCCGCACCACCATGTCGAGCTTGGCCTGGGCCGGGCGCGCGCCAGCCATCGCTTCGCGGATCTGGCGAAGCAGGCTGCGCGGTCCGCGGCCGCCGGAGGTTGCAGGCATAAGGATGGACGCTCTCTCCCGTTCGCCGGGCCTATAGCAGGTTTTACGCGCTGAAACGCGATGGCGGGGACCGCGGCGCAGGTCCATGAGCCCGCCGGCGCTCAAGAATTCGGCGGCCGACGGATGATTTCGCCGGGAAAGCCCCGCCCCGGCGCATGCCGCCCGACGCCGCGCGCGTCAGGGCCAGGGCCTCCGCGGAATATTGACCGGGCGCGGCTTCCGGGGTCCATGGGGCCGCATGCAGGGGACGCCATCGCCGGCGCAAGCCGCCGGATCGCTGGAAGCGGTCGAAGCGGCGCAGCCCGACGGCCTGCCGACGCCCCGCCGGTGGTGGTCGGTGATCGCCATCTGGCTGGCCATCGCCATGACCGTGCTGGACAGCTCGATCGCCAATGTGGCCCTGCCCACCATCGCCCACGACCTCGGCGCCGAGCCGGCAGACGCGATCTGGGTGGTCAACGCCTACCAGCTGGCGGTGGTGGTCAGCCTGCTGCCGCTGTCGGCCCTGGGCGAGCTGATCGGGTTCCGGATGGTGTTCCGGGCCGGCCTGGCGCTGTTCACCGTGGCCTCGGTGATCTGCGCGTTCTCGCACTCCCTGCCCGCCCTGACGGCCGCCCGCGCCGTGCAGGGGCTTGGCGCCTCGGCCGTGATGGGAGTCAACGGCGCCCTGGTGCGTTTCACCTATCCGCACGCGATCCTGGGACGTGGGCTGGGCTTCAACTCGATGGTGGTCTCCGCCTCGCTGGCGATCGGGCCGACGGTGGCGTCGGCGATCCTGGCGGTCGCGCCATGGCCATGGCTGTTCGGCGTCAACCTGCCGATCGGCGCGGCGGCGATGGCGATCGGCTGGGCCGCCCTGCCGGAGACGCCGCTGTCAGCCCGCCGGTTCGACTGGCTGTCGGCGATCCTGAATGCGATGACCTTCGGCCTGGTGGTCACCGGCGTCGACATCCTGACCCGCACCAAGGCGCACATCACCGGCGCTTTGGAGACTCTCGCCGGCGTCGCGGTGGGATGGGTTCTGGTCCGCCGCGAGCTGCGCCAGCCCCGGCCGATGGTGCCCGTGGACCTGCTGCGCGACCGCATGTTCGCGCTCTCCGTGCTGACCGCAGTGGTGGCCTTCGCCGGGCAGATGATGGCGCTGGTGGGCCTGCCGTTCCACTTCGAGAACACTCTGCATTTCAGCCAGGTGGACACCGGCCTGCTGCTGACGCCGTGGCCGGTGGCGCTCGGCCTGATGTCGGCGGTGGCCGGCTGGCTGGCGGACCGGCTGTCGGTGGCGGTGCTGTGCGCGATCGGCCTGGCGGTGTTCGCCGCGGGCCTCGCCTCGCTGGCCCTGCTCCCCCCCCATCCCAGCCTGGCCGACATCGTCTGGCGGATGGTGGTCTGCGGGCTCGGGTTCGGCTGCTTCCAGTCGCCGAACTTCCGGATGATGATGACCTCCGCCCCGCGCGACCGGGCCGGCGCGGCCGGGGCGGCCAACGCCACCTCGCGCCTGAGCGGCCAGACGGCCGGCGCCGTGGGGATGGCGATCTTCCTGCAGGCGTTCGGCGGCGCCGGCGAGACGTTCGGCCTGTGGACGGCCGCAGCGATCGCGCTGGCTGCGGCGGCGGTCAGCCTGACGCGGGCGGCGGGGGCGGCGAAGGGGAACGGTTAGGGCGTGCGTCCTTCGAGACGGCCGCTTCGCGACCTCCTCAGGATGACGAGGTTCGCTACAGCTTCAAGTTTTTTCTCGCCATGCTCTCGCCATGCCGAGTAGCGCGCGCAGCGCGCGAGTCTCGAAGCACGCAAGGCGGTCAGATCTTGTCCAGGCCGTATGCCGCGTGCAGCGCGCGCACGGCCAACTCTGTATAGGCGGCATCGATCAGCACGCTGATCTTGATCTCCGAGGTTGAGATCACCTGGATGTTCACCCCGCGCTCGGCCAGGGCCTTGAACATGGTCTGGGCGACGCCGGTGTGGCTGCGCATGCCGACGCCGATCACCGACACCTTGGCCACATTGTCGTCGAGCGCGACGTCCTGGAAGCCGATGGCCTCCTTCGCGCCTGTGACGATCTCCATGGTGCGGGCCGCGTCGCGCTTGCCGACCGTGAACTCCATGTTGGCCGCGCCCTCCTGGCGGGCGTGGCTCTGGACGATCATGTCGACGTTGACGTTGGCGTCGGCCAGGCGGCCGAAGATCTCCGACGAGACGCCGGGATGGTCGGGGAGGCCGAACAGGCTGATCTTCGCCTCGTCGCGGCTGTAGGCGACGCCGCTCACGATCCGTTTCTCCACGATCTCCTCCTCGTCGCAGACGATGGTGCCGATGTTCTCCGGGTGGCCCGGCTCGACGAAGCTCGACAGCACCCTGAGCGGCACGCCCTGGTTCATGGCCAGCTCGACCGAGCGGCCCTGCAGCACCCGCGCCCCCAGCGACGCCATCTCCAGCATCTCTTCGTAGGAGATCTTCTCCAGACGGCGGGCCTTGGCCTCGATGCGCGGGTCGGTGGTGTAGACGCCGTCGACGTCGGTGTAGATGTCGCAGCGGTCGGCCCTGATCGCCGCCGCCACCGCCACCGCGGAGAGGTCGCCCGCGCCGCGGCCCAGGGTCGCCAGGCGGCCCTCGCGGTCGATGCCCTGGAAGCCGGCCACGATCGGGATCTCGCCGGCGGCCAGCGACGCCAGCAGCTTCTCCGGCGGCACGTCGTCGATGCGCGCCTTGCCGTGGGCGTCGTCGGTGACGATCGGGATCTGCCAGGCCAGCCAGGACTTCGCGCGCCGGCCCATGTTGCGCAGAATCATCGCCACCAGCCCGGCCGAGACCTGCTCGCCGGAGGCCACCACCACGTCGTACTCGTCGTCGGAGGGGGCCGCCTCGCCGGTGGCCTCGCCGGCCTGGTCGGTCCAGGCCACCAGCTCGTTGGTGCGGCCGGCCATGGCCGAGACCACCACCGCCACCTCGTGGCCGGCGTCCTGCTCGGCGGCCACCAGCCGGGCCACGCGCCGCATGCGCTCCAGGTCGGCCACCGAGGTGCCGCCGAATTTCATCACGATACGGGACAACGGCTCGCGCGCTTTGCTTCCGAAACGAAGGCGCCCTTCTAGCGACGGCGATGTGGCGCCGCAACATGCAAGGCCGGCGACAAACCGCGCGGGCCGGCGTATCTCGCGCGCATGTCCGCCAGCGGCGCCAGCATCGATCCCGAGGAGGTCGCCCGGTTCTCGGCCTGGGCCGCCGAATGGTGGGATCCGCACGGCAAGTTCGCGCCGCTGCATCGCTTCAACCCCGTCCGGCTGGCGTTCATTCGCGAACAGGCGCTGGCCCGGTTCCGTCGCGACGGCGCGGGCCGCGCGCCGTTCGCCGGGCTGCGGCTGCTGGACGTCGGCTGCGGCGGCGGGCTGCTCAGCGAGCCGATGGCGCGGCTGGGCTTCGCGGTGACCGGCGTCGACGCCTCGGAGCGCAACATCGGCACGGCGCGGGCGCACGCCGCCGAGGTGGGGCTGGACATCGACTACCGCTGTTCGACGGCCGAGACGCTGCTCGAAGAGGGCGCAGGCCCGTTCGACCTGATCCTCAACATGGAGGTGATCGAGCACGTCGCCGACCCGGGCGCATTCCTGCGGGACACGGCCCGGCTGCTGGCGCCGGGGGGCCTGATGATCCTGGCCACCTTGAACCGCACGCTGAAGGCGCTGGCCCTGGCCAAGGTGGGCGCAGAGTACGTGCTGCGCTGGCTGCCAGCGGGCACGCACGACTGGCGGCGCTTCCTGCGGCCGGATGAGGTGCGGGGGTTCCTGCGTGGCGAGGACCTGGAGGTGGAAGGGCCGTTCGGCGTCGCCTTCGATCCGCTGAGCGGCCGCTGGTCACGCTCGAAGGATGCGGACATCAACTACATGATGACGATCGGGCGGGGGTCAGCCCAGCAGGTCTGACAGGCCGCGGATGACCCGGTCGGGCCGGGCCGTGTGGCCCGGCGGCAGGCCTTCGTCCCAGGGGTCGACCCAGACGCCCATGATGCCGAGCCGCTGAGGCGCGGCCACCTCCCATTCGAGATTGTCGCCGACCATCCAGCAATCGCCGGGAGCCACTCCAAGCGCGGCCATGGCGTGGCGGTAGGCCCGCTCTTCCGGCTTGCCGAAGCCGTGCTCGCCTTCGATCTGGATGTGATGGAAGTAGCTGGCGAGGCCCCAGCGCTCGATCTTGCCGCGCTGCGCTTCGCCCGTTCCGTTGGTGATCAGGGCCATCACGACTCCGCGCCGCTGCAGCTCGGCCAGCGTCTCGACGGCGCCCGGAAAGCAGCAGACCTGCGATTGGCGGTGGGCGTGAAACCGATCGGCGAACGTGTTCGCCAGCTCATCGTCCACCTCGGCGCCTGCGCGCTTCAAGACTGCGAACGCCCGACGGGCGAGGTGGCGCCGGGTCTCGATCAGCGGCTTGGCGCGCCATTCGCGGTGGCGCTCGGCATCGTTCCAGAACGCCACGAATTCCTGCTCCATCAGGTCCGCCGCCTGGGTGGCGGTCAACGGCGCGAAATGATGGGCGTGAGCGTCGGCGATGTCCTGCAACTGGAGCCGGCGGCGCCCTTCGCTGAGGATGGTGCCGTCGAGGTCGAACAGAATCGCGCGGGGAAGACCGTTCACAAGCGGCAGCATAACGTCTGCTGCCACGACGCGTGAGGCCGGCATGCGAATGGCCTATATCTGAGACCGATGCCCGACGACCTCGCCCCCTCCCCGCTGACCGGCGCCGCCCTGATCAAGGACGAGGTGCGCCGGCTGCCCGACGCGCCCGGGGTCTACCGGATGTTCGGCGACGACCGCGAGCCGCTCTACGTCGGCAAGGCGCGGTCGCTGAAGAAGCGGGTGATCCAGTATGCGCAGGGGCGGTTCCACACCAACCGCATCGCCCTGATGGTGGACCTGACCCGGTCCATGGAGTTCACCACCACCCGCACCGAGACCGACGCGCTGCTGCTGGAGATCAACCTGATCAAGCAGCTGAAGCCGCGCTTCAACGTGCTGCTGCGGGACGACAAGAGCTTTCCCGAGATCGTCATCCGCCGCGAGCACCCGGCGGCCCAGCTGAAGAAGCACCGGGGCGCGCATGCGATCAAGGGCGACTATTTCGGCCCGTTCGCCAGCGCCTGGGCGGTGAACCGGACGCTGAACACGCTGCAGAAGGCGTTCCTGCTCAGGTCCTGCTCGGACAGCGTCTACGAGAGCCGCACCCGGCCCTGCATGCTGCACCAGATCCGGCGCTGCTCGGCGCCCTGCACCGGGCTGATCTCGCTGGAGGACTACCAGGCGCTGGTCGCCGAGGCCGAGCAGTTCCTGCGCGGCAAGAGCCGGGCGGTGATGGGGCGGATGGCGGCCGAGATGCAGGCGGCGGCCGAGGACCTGGAGTTCGAGCGCGCGGCGCGGCTGCGCGACCGCATCCGCGCCCTCTCGTCGGTGGCGCAGGAAACCCAGGTCAATCCCGAGACCCTGGACGAGGCCGACGTGTTCGCGCTGCACGCCGAGGGCGGCCAGGCCTGCGTGCAGGTGTTCTTCTTCAGGGCGGGCCAGAACTGGGGCAACCGCGCCTACTTCCCGCGCGTGGACAAGGCGGACACCGACGCGGAGGTCATGGCCGCCTTCATCGGCCAGTTCTACGAGGACCGGCCGATCCCCAGGCTGATGCTGGTGAGCGTCGAGCCCGAGGAGCGGGAGCTGATCGCCGAGGCCTTCTGCATCAAGGCCGGCCACAAGGTGGAGATCGGCCGCCCGCAGCGGGGCGAGAAGCGCCAGCTGGTGGACCACGCGCTGAGCAACGCCCGCGAGGCGCTGGGGCGGCGGATGGCGGAGAGCTCGGCCCAGTCGAAGCTGCTGGCGGCGCTCTGCGAGGCGTTCGCCCTGGAGGCCAGCCCCGAACGGATCGAGGTCTACGACAACTCCCACATCATGGGGACGAACGCCGTGGGCGGCATGATCGTCGCCGGTCCCGAGGGGTTCCAGAAGAACCAGTACCGCAAGTTCAACATCAAGAGCGCCGAGCTGACGCCCGGCGACGACTACGGGATGATGAAGGAGGTCCTGCGCCGCCGCTTCGCGCGGCTCGCCAAGGAGGAGGAGGCCGGCGAGAACCCGCCGCGCCCCGACCTGGTGCTGATCGACGGCGGGGCCGGCCAGCTGGCGGCGGCCATGGAGATCATGGCGGACCTGGGGGTCGACGACATCACCGTCGCCGGCGTCGCCAAGGGGCCGGACCGCGACGCGGGGCTGGAGCGGTTCTTCCTGCCCGGCAAGGCGCCCTTCATGCTCGAGCCGAAGAGCCCGGTGCTCTACTACCTGCAGCGGCTGCGCGACGAGGCGCACCGGTTCGCGATCGGCAGCCACCGCGCCCGCCGCTCGATGGAGATGCGGCGCAATCCCCTGGACGAGATCGAGGGCGTCGGCGCGGCGCGCAAGCGGGCCCTGCTGCACGCGTTCGGCTCCGCCCGGGGCGTCTCGCGCGCCTCGGTGGACGACCTTGCCAAGGTCGAGGGGCTCAACCAGGCGCTGGCGCAGCGGATCTTCGACTTCTTCCGAAAGTCCTGAGGGGTCAGGCCGCCTTCACCAGCACGACGTTGAGGGCGGCGGCGCGGTTGGCGCCCCGAGCGGCGACGTAGAACGGGAAGGAGAGCGCGGTCAGCAGGCCGCGCAGGGCGTGCGAGCGCCAGGACGCCTCGCGGATCAGCTTCGGCGCGGTGGGGGCAGGGCGGCCGGGAAGGTTGGCGCCGTGGCCCTTGACCCGCCGCTTGGCGACGCTGCCGAGGGTGGCGAAGAACTCCCAGGGATACTCGCTGGTCCGGATCTCCGAGACCGAGCCGGCCGGGGCCAGGTAGCGGACGCTGCGGGCGGTGAGCATGGTCACGTGGTCGATGGGCGCGAGCATCGGCCACTCCGCCCCCAGCAGCCGCGCGGACAGGGAGTCGGCGTTGGGGGTGATCATCAGCAGCAGGCCGCCCGGCTTCAGCACCGACAGCAGGTCGTCCACGAACGGGCCCGGCCGGTAGATGTGCTCGATCACGTGCGAGAGCAGCACCAGGTCGAAGCGCCGGTCGCCAACCTTCGCCGGCGAGAAGTAGTCCTCGACCACATCCAGCCTCAGCAGTTCCGTGGCGACGGTCCGGTGCTGGGCGCTGGGCTCGAAGCCGACCGCGGACATGCCGAGATCCCGCGCGGCAAGCAGGCTGCGCCCCATGCCGCAGCCGACATCGAGGAAGCTCATGCCGGCCGGGTCGCGGCCATGCCGTTCGCAGAGGTCGCGCAGCATCTGCACGGCGACGTCGACCCGGAGGAAGGCCCTCAGCTCCGCCTCGCTCAGGCCGGCGAGGTAGGCGCCAGGATCGTAGCCCGGCTCCAGCGCCCGGTAAGCCGCCTCCGTGATCGCCTTCTGCAGCACACCGCAGCGGCCGCACCGCCCGTAGCACTCGCCGCCTGCATGGATGACCGCGCCGACAGCGGCGCCACAGACGCGGCAGGGGCCGCTGGGCTCGGGCATCTGGGGTCGTCTTTCGCGATCGGGGCGCAGGTGTAACCTTGGCAGCCGCGCGAAAGTTGCGGGGTCGGTCGCGCGCCCTGCCGCCAGGTCCCCGAGAGGTGCTAATCAGGCTGCATGAAACACCTGCCCAACATCCTGACCGGCCTGCGGCTGGCGCTGGCGCTGTTCGTGTTCGCGGCGCTGGCGACGGCGGCCGGGGCGACGCCCTGGCTCAGCGCACGACTGACCGCCGGCACGCAGCTGGCGCTGGAGCAGTGGGCGTTCTTCGCCTTCGTGGTGGCGGCGGTGACCGACTTTGTCGACGGCTGGGCGGCGCGGGCATTGAAGGCGACCAGCGTCTGGGGGGCGATCCTGGACCCTATCGCCGACAAGGTGCTGGTGTGCGCGGCGGTGCTGGGCCTGCTCGCGCTGGCGCAGAGTCCGCCGGTGGTGATCCCGGCCGGCCTGATCCTGTTCCGCGAGTTCACCGTCAGCGCCCTGCGCGAGGTGGCGGCCGGCAAGGGGATCAGCCTGCCGGTGACCCTGCTGGCCAAGTGGAAGACCACGCTGCAGCTGCTTGCGCTGGGCGCGGAGCTGTTCCTGGCCGCCTGGGGCGCCTTCCGACTGCCGGACGACCCGGCCCTGCTGGGTCCTGCGACGCTGGGGGCGCACGGGCTGCTGTGGACGGCCGCGATCGTCACCCTGGTGACTGGGGGCCAGTACTGGGAGCAGGCGCGCAAGGCGCTGCTAGATAAGGTCTAGCGAAGACGCCTCCTGACGTCCTGGCCCCGGTTGAAAACCCGCAAGATCACTACAGCTTCCGCGTCTGGCCGATAGACGATTAGGTAGCGGCGGAGCGCTGTCAGAAACAGATAGGGTTGGCGGGTGAGATCCGGACGCCGATGCCCGATGCCAGGACGTGCGCCGATCCGACGGATCGCCTCATACACTCCGTCCCTAATCCGAAGGGCGGCGTCTGGGTTGTCCGCGGCTACGAACTCGACCAGTTCCTCGATGTCAGCGGTCGCCCTCGGGGCGACGATCGTGCGGATCATCCGGCCTTACGTCGGCGGGTATTGATCACGTCCGTCACGCGCCGGTAGGACTCCTCCACGCTGAGGCCTTCTCCCCGCTCGATCTGGTCCACCGCGATCTGAATCTCCGCGTCGAATTCGGCTCGAAGGCGCTCCTGCTCCTCGTCAACTGCGAAGAACAGCCGGAGAGCCTCGCGCACAACTTCACTGGCGCTCGTATAGAGGCCCCCTTCAAGACGGTCCGCGATCCGGCGTTCGAGTTCGGGGGTCAGCGAGACATTCATGCATTGAAAATAACAAAGATTGTCATTCTTCGCCACTCACGACATCGGGTTTGCAGCCGGCGGCGGATCGCCGGGAAGCGGAATGAACTCGTCGTGGTCCAGGTCCGGCAGCTTCATCCGGCCGGCGCGCCAGTCTGCCTTGGCCTGTTCGATACGGTCCTTGGACGAGGACACGAAATTCCATTCGATGAAGCGTTCGCCGATCGGCTCGCCGCCGAGCAGCATGACGGTTGTGTCGGTCGTGGCAGTGAACAGGACGTCGCGGCCAGGGTCGAAGACCAGCATGCGGCCGGCTGGGACCGCTTGGCCGTCGACCTCCACCTCGCCGGCGGCCACGTAGGCGGCGCGCTCGGAATATTCGGCGGGAAGCTGGGCCTTCGCTCCAGCGGCCAGCCGCCAGTGCGCATAGAACATCGGCGAGTGGACCTTCACGTTGGCCTTGGCGCCAAAGGCCTCGCCGGCCACCAGCCGCGCCCAGAGCCCGCCGCCTTCGTAGGTGGGCAGGTCGTCAAGCCCGTGGTGCGCGAATGCCGGCTCGATCTCCTCGTCCTCCTTCGGCAGCGCCACCCAGGCCTGGATGCCGTGCATCGAGCCGCCGTCCCGGCGCAGGCGCTCGAACCGCTCGGAGTGGGTGATGCCGCGCCCGGCGGTCATCCAGTTCATCTCGCCCGGGGTGATGGCGACCTCCGAGCCGAGGCTGTCGCGGTGGGTGATCTCGCCCGCGAACAGGTAGGTGACTGTGGAGAGGCCGATGTGCGGGTGCGGGCGGACATCGACGCTGCGCGGGAAGCCGGCGGCGAAGTCGATCGGGCCCATGTGGTCGAAGAACACGAACGGCCCCACCATCCGCCGCCGCGGCGAAGGCAGCACGCGTCCCACCTCGAACCCGCCAAGGTCTTTGCGCCTTTGGTCGATAACCAGCTCGATCATCGAAAACTCTTACCTTTTTCCGAAATTCGCCTTCAGCTCCTCCGGCGTTGTCTCCTGAGAGTCTAGCGCCAGCATTGCGTCGATCTTCGCGCCATCCGGCGCCTTGGGCACCGACGTGAAGGTATGCCCGGTCCACAGCATCACCACGGCGTCGGAGTGGAAGAATTTCACGTCATGGCCGGGGATAACCTCGTCCAGCATGACGCGGACGGCGTTGACCTTTTCACCCAGCGCCTTGCCCCATGCGGCGACCTTGTCGAAGAAGGCCTCGGGTTTCTCGCCGGCCGTGTTGCTG
>Ga0207695_10007143_pt1 | contig 14292 bp, 7 predicted proteins | sample KBSC54metaG_FD_184354 | JGI IMG/M metagenome (GOLD analysis project Ga0207695, IMG submission 184354) | Corn rhizosphere microbial communities from Kellogg Biological Station, Michigan, USA - KBS C5-4 metaG (SPAdes) (version 2) | ecosystem: Host-associated > Plants > Roots > Rhizosphere > Soil... | reverse complement strand
TGCGCCGAAGGCAAGCTTGCCGAGGATGTTGAGATTGAACAACGAGAACGCGGGCGTGGTCGTGCGAAGCGGGTGATACTCGTGCAGGTGGCCGGTGGCCAGACTCAAGAACGGGAGCAGGACGAGAGCCGCGAAAATCATGAGCATCATGATGCCGCCGACATTGTGCACCCACTTTCCGATCGACAAACCAACCGTCGACACGACGACGAGCATGCCGAGCAGCACCGTTGTCGCCAGCGCGACGAACCAGGTGCTCGTCGTCATCCATGCCGCGCTCGGTCCGAGTGCGTACGAGAGGTACGTCGCGCTCTGCAGTCCGATCTCCGACGTATTCACGATCACATACAACCACAGATTCCACGCGAGCATGAAGCCGACCGTCTCGCTGAAGCCGAGCTTCGCCCATTGGTACAAACCGCCCTCGAGCGGCATCAGGCGATTGAGGTAGATCACCACCGCTGCCGATGGCAGGTAGAACAGCAGGATGGCGAGCACCCACAACACGACGTGCGATGGCCCGATCTTTCCAGCCACGCCGACCCACGTGAGGCCGACGATGAACAGAATTTGCGTGAGCACCAGGTCGCGTACGCCGAGCTCTTTCTTGAGCGACGCGCTATGCGCCTCGACTTCGGCTTCAGCTTCGGCGAGGCCTTCCGTGAGGCGAGTCATTCGGGACGGTACGGAGCTTTGATGCGAATTGGCACCGCGGTCTCTCCCCAGTGAATGCGCATCGTGGCTTCATCCCGCAACACGACCGGGAAGTAGATCGCCAGACTCTCCATGTGCGACACCGGCTCCGGCATCACGTCGAAGCGGAGTACGTCGAACGACGCGCCGGGATACGGTTTGTGGAAAGTGTGCGCGGCGCGACTCAGGATCACTGTCCACGGTGACTTCGCCCGCGGAATGAGCCACAGCGAATACTCACCGGCCTTCACTTGGTGCCCTTCGAGCAGCACGTCGTGGTCGACGCGCATGAGTGTCGCCGAATCCGCGCCGGGGTGCCAGATGCTGTCCCACGGCACGAGCTGACCAAAGAGCGGCCGGCCGCGCGCGACCGGGCGGCCATACGTCACGCTGATGTTCGTGAACGCGATGGTTTGCGTGACGCTGCCGCGTTGGCTGAATGGATAGCCCTGCGCGCGCGTGACGGACGGAGAAGCAAGCGTCGCCGCGACGAGCGCAACGAAAATGACGGATCTCATATTGGTGTCCGATCCTGTTTCGCTTTTGTGATCTGCCTTCAGGGAGCTTTGGGAATTCGCCCACTCGTCCATGCGACACCAGCCGCTTCGGCCGCCTGCTCGAGGTTCTTCAAGTCGACGTCGACGAGCTGCCTCACGCGCGCGAGCACTCCGTTGAACTCGCGTCGCACGAGGTCGATCTGCGATTGCTGCGATGGGTTGAGCGCCGAGAGTGAGTTCGTCCATGCGTTGCCGATCGCGCCTTGGAGTCGGCCTTGAAGAGCCGGCGGCGTCGCTTCGTTCCGTCGCGCGAGTGTTGGGTCGCCCGTGAGCGACTCGCGCGCGTCGCGCAATTCGTTTTCGAGAATGCGCACGCGGTGCGCGAGCGTTGTGTCGGCTCCAGGCGCTTCGTCGATCGCGCGCTTGAAGAATCCGATCTGTGTGAGCGTCTCATTGATCAGCGCCGACGTGCCAAGCACCGAGCGCTCGAGCTCAGCAATGCTCTTTTGCTGCGCGAGCGTCGCCATTGTGCGGCCCGGAACGGTGTCGACGTCGACGACTTGGAATCGTTGCGGTGCGCCGAGTGGCGTGAACACGCCGTCGACGCGTTTGCTGAGTGCGACTTGGTACGTGCCCGGCGGCGCGAACGGCGCGAGCGGCGGCGAGTTGAACGGATAGTCGGGGTCGACCTTGAACGGCGGTCCGTTGACCGGATCGGCCGGTTGAAGTCTCAAATCCCACGCGACGCGGTTCACGCCGGCGGTCGTCGGCGCGGTGAAGCGTCGCACGACTTGCCCGTTTCCGTCGCTCACAGTGACGACCACCGCGGGATCCTCCTGCCGATCCTCGGCCTTCAACGAATCCCACGGCGGATAGAACACGTCCGCACTCTTCTTCTCGGCCGCAGCTTCCGCTTTGAGTCGTTGGGCACGACGCGATTCGATCGCGTCCTTGAGATAGTAGGTGAACACCGCACCAAACGGCGGATTTGGCGCCATGAAGTGATTGGCTCCTTGGAACGCTCCGCCCGGCAGCCCAAGCGGCGACGACTCGACGTAGAGCGGCGCCGATTTCACGGGGAAGAGCGTCGCGGCTTGCGCGAGCGTTTGCTCGTTGACCGACCGCAGCGGCGAATAGTCGTCGAGAATGTAAAAACCGCGGCCGAACGTGGCGACGACGAGATCGTTTTCGCGCTTCTGAATGGTGAGGTCGCGCACCTGAATTGTGGGCAGCCCACCTTTGAGTTGCACCCACTTCTTGCCGCCGTCGTTCGTGAAGAACAATCCGAACTCTGTTCCGACGAACAGCAAATTGCGATCGACGTGATCTTCCGCGATGGCCCAGGTCGATCCGCGTGCCGGAAGATTGCCCGTGATGTTCGTCCAGGTTTTCCCGAGGTCGGTGCTCTTCACGACGTACGGCTTGAAGTCGCCTGATTGTTCGTTCTGGAATGTCGCATAGATGGTGTTCACGTCATGCTGCGACGGCGTGATGTGCGACACGACCGACGTATCCGGTACGCCGGTGAAATGGTCGATCGGCCGCCAGTGCGCGCCGCCGTCCTCCGTGATGCTGATGCGACCGTCATCCGTCCCCGCGAACAGCAGGCCTTCCTTGATCGGCGATTCGGCGATATTCACGATCGTGCCGAACAGTGTGGTCGACACGTTGCGTCCCACTGCGTCGACGCTCCACACACGATCCATCGCCTTGAGCTTCGTGCGATCGATCTGCCGCGTGATGTCGGGACTGACTGCATGCCACGAGTCGCCGCGATCGTCGCTGCGAAAGACACGATTGGCCGCGAAGTAGATGCGCGTGTGCGAGTGCGGGCTCACGAAGAGCGGCGAGTCCCAATTCCAACGGAGCGCTTCTCCGGTTGAATCGAACGGCTGAATGCCGACGACTTCGCCCGTTCGCAGATTGAAGCGCGAGAGATTCCCGAACTGTGATTCGGCGTAGACCGTATTCGGATCGACCGGATCGACGACGCTGCCGAATCCGTCGCCGCCCGATGTGATGAACCAGTCTGCGTTGCGGATTCCATTGTTCGTGCGCGTGCGACTCGGACCGCCAACCGAAAAGTTGTCCTGCGCGCCGCCATACACTCTATAGAAGGGCAGGGAGTTGTCCGTTGCGACGCGATAGTATTGCGTGATCGGCAAGTTCGACGAAAAGCGCCATGTGTGCCCTCGATCGAACGTCTCGTAGATGCCGCCGTCGCAGCCGACGATGAGGTGATCGGTGTTGTCGGGATCGATCCACACCAAGTGGTTGTCGACGTGTTTGAGATTCTCGCCGACACGGTGGAACGTCTTGCCACCATCGTCGCTGACTTGGAGGTTGACGTCGACGGCATACACGCGATCGACGTCTTTCGGATCGGCGAAAATCTCGTTGTAATAGTTGCCGCCGGTTTGGTAATCGCTCATGCGCTCCCAACTCGCGCCACCGTCGCGAGAGCGGAAGAATCCGCCTTTGTTGTTCGCCGCCTCAGCAACTGCATAGACCACGCTCGGATTCGCCGGCGACATCGAGAGCCCGATGCGACCCAAGTCTTCGCTCGGAAATCCCGACTGCGACTTGTTCCATGTCTTGCCGGCGTCCGTCGAGCGATAGACCGCCGAGCCTGGGCCGCCGGCGATGAACGCGAAGACGCGACGGTTGCGCTGCCACGTCGTGGCGACGAGGAGATCGGGATTGCGCGGATCGAGCTGGATGTCGTTCGCTCCTGTCCAGTCGTCGACGGCGAGCACGCGCGTCCACGTCTTGCCGCCGTCGGTCGTTTTGTAGATGCCGCGATCACCGCCTTTGCTCCAGAGCGGCCCCTGCGCCGCGACGTACACGACGTCGGAGTTGCGCGGATCGACGACGATGCGTGCGATGTGCTCCGACTCCTTGAGCCCCATGTTCTTCCAGCTCTTGCCGCCGTCGATCGATTTGTACACTCCGTCGCCGTACGCGACGACGCGCTGCGCATTGTTCTCTCCGGTGCCGACCCAGACGACGTTCGGATTGCGCTGATCGATCGTCACCGCTCCAATGGAGAACGAACCTTCGCCGTCGAACACCGGCGTGAATGACGTGCCGGCGTTGGTCGTCTTCCAGACGCCGCCCGCCGCCGACGCGACGTACCAGATCGATTTGTCTGTGGGATGGACGGCGACGTCGGCAATGCGACCCGACGTGAGCGCTGGTCCAATCGAGCGGAGCTTGAGTCCGGATAGCGCCGCACTGGTAAGTCGGGCGCTGTCTGCATGCGTAGCACCCTGTGCCAACGCGCTGGTGCCGATGAGCAGAAGGAACAATCCGTGTATTCGCATTAAGTCCAAGGTAAGAGTGGAACGGTGGAACGCTCCGGCGGCGTCATCCCGAGGAGTGAAGCGACGAAGGATCTGCTTCCTGCCTGAACTGCTCGCCACGGAATGACACGGATTCCACGGAGTTTGTCTAGCTCTTCTTGGTGGATCGCGCTCGCGCTCGTCCCAAAGGGATTCGGCGAATCGGGTTGGAACATGCTACAGGCCCGAGTCGCACGGTAAGCTCGACGAGTCGGGAGTCTTTGTACCTTCTATGTAAAGACCGTTGCTCCGAATGCCCGAGCGTCGCAGTTTATTTCCCCCAATCACGATAAGGCGCAAGGAGGAACAATGGCGACCACAGCGACTCCGGCCACGAGCACCGCGGCCACCGCAACACGAGGTCGATTCGTCTGGCATGAGTTGATGACGCCCGATCCAGCGGCGGCAAAGGGGTTCTATCAGGAAGTCGTCGGCTGGAAAACGAGCAAGATGGACGGCGATTTCGATTACACATTCTGGCTCGCGGGCGATACGCCGGATACGATGGTCGGCGGAATGATGGCCCTGACCCCTGACGCGGCCAAGATGGGAGCTCCGCCGAGTTGGACGGCGTACATCGAAGTCCCCGACACCGACGCGTCGGTCGCGCAAATCCTCCAACTCGGCGGCCGCGTGATTGTACCCGCAACGACGATGGCTCAAGCCGGACGCTTCGCGATCGTTCAGGATCCGCAAGGCGCCGTGTTCGCGATCATCAAGAGCGCGATGCCGCTCAAGCCGGAAACCGATCCACAGCCACGCCAATTCTCGTGGCACGAGCTGACGACGAGCGACTTGTCGGCCGGAATCAGCTTCTATGAGCAAGTGTTCGGCTGGGACAAGAAAGACGAAATGGATATGGGCGACATGGGCAAGTACTACATGTTCGGCCGCGATCGATTCACCTACGGCGGCATGATGAAGAAGCCGGCGGAGGCGCCAGGCACGTACTGGCTGCACTACATTCGCGTCGCCGACAGCGCGGATGCGGCTGCAGGTCGGGCGCAAAAGTTGGGCGCGAAGTTGATGGTGGGACCGATGGAAGTGCCGGGCGGTGATCGCATCGCGGTGTTGCAAGATCCGCAAGGAGCGGTATTCGCGGTGCATTCGAAGGCCTGAGCTTGCGACCAGGGCCGCGCCTGCGGGCGCGGCCCTCATACCGCCGACGCCTCGGCGTCGTCGCCCTGCATAGGGCTTGAGCGTTCTCTAAAGCAAAGCGCGTTCGCGCTGACGGCCGGCATAACGCCGCGCCCGCAGTCGTTCGGAGACCATTCACATTGTCGCCGAGCGCGCTCAAGTCCACACGCGCCGGCGACGAAACTGCTGTGGTACGCCACAGATCATGTGCGGATCGTGACGATGTCCGCATCGCGTTGATCGCCCGGAGGTGTTGGGTCGACGCGATCATCGCGGCGAATTCGTTGCGAAATGTGAAACACGCAGTCATCACAGCAGTCAAACTCGAACGAGCTCGGCAGTTCCCTCCTGATGGGCCGCTTCGCGGCGGCCCCCGATCCGCACGTTAGACGCGAGTCCATTCGCGTTGTCGCGTCGGGCCGGCATCGCTCTTCGCCCTTTCCCGCTGTCATGTCGATCAATCAATCTCTGGCCGACGCCGGCCGAGTCGCTCTTGTCGCTTACCCGTTTACCAGCCTTCGATCCACCGCGGCCCGAGCACTTCGACGTTTAGCCGTCGGCCTCACTTTCGGGATAGTCACGACCAGCAGCGCCGCCGCGCAGTTCGTCAAAGGCGGTGACCTCGTGCCCGGCCCATCGGCGCAGTTTCCGCTCTGGGGCACCATCGCGAGTCCGATCTCCGGCGTGTTGATGGTCACCGACCTCCACGACTACTCGGTCTCACAACCAAGCTCAAATTTCGCGCGGGTTTGGCTTTCAGTCGGAACGCAGAATGGTGGAAGCGCCGCCGTCTCGCCGACGAACATGATCCAGTACGTCTACATCCGCATCGATCACAAGGGCATCCCCGAGGAGCCCACGAACTTCAACTTGCAGCTGAACCTGGGCGGCGCTCCGGTTGGGCGCGTCGATCACTTGCTGACGCTGCGGCCGATCTTCAGTGGTCCGAACGCACCGTCGGTTGGACGCGTGCGCATCGCTCTCAAGCGATACGCGGTCGACGGGAGCGGTAACTACCCGCTGATGGGCGCGTTCACGACGAGCTCCTTCAGCGGCACCGACGCCGACAATGGCGGGAGCACGCCAGACGGCACGGCCATCGGTTGGGAAGGGGTCGCGACCGACGCCTTCAATGGCTTCGAGGTTCGCATTCCCGCCGCGTGGTTTCATGGCGACGTGTCGAAGATCGTGGAGCCCGATGGAAGCGGCGCCAGCGCGCTGACGACCGCGTTCTTCACGACCGGTGGTTCGTTCGGCGCCGTGGCGACAGTGCGCGATTGGCTCGCCGACGCCGCCGGTAACAACGTCGTGGTGAGCTTGAGCACGACGTCGGGTGCGTCGCTGTCGGTCACCGGGACGCAGCTCGCCTACACCGCGCAGCCCGCGGCGGCGAACGCCTATGCGACACTGAGTCCTGTGTCGCTGGAGGTTCGCAACTCCGACGGAACTCTCGCGTCGGGCGCCACGAACGCCGTGACTCTCGAGGTCGCGACCGGTCCCGTGGGTGGCACCATCCTTGGCACGACGACGGTGAACGCCGTGAACGGCACCGCGACGTTCAGCAACCTTTCATTCAGCGTGCCGGGAAGCTACACGCTGCGAGCGAAAGCGACGTCGCTGCTGTCAGTAATCTCTAACAGCTTCACGATTTCGGCCACGACACCAGCCGCGCCGAGTATCGCGTCGATCACCGCAGCGACGGCGCAGTTGTCGGTGGCGTTCACCGCGCCAGCGAACGATGGCGGTGCAACGATCACCACATATCAATATTCGCTCGATGGCGGCGCATGGGTAACGCGCGCCGCGGGGACGACCGCGAGTCCGCTGGTCATTACGGGACTCACGAACGGCACGACCTACAGCGTGCGCATCCGCGCGGTCAACGCGCAAGGCGGCGGAGCGGCGTCGAACTCGATGTCCGGTACGCCCGTCGCGCCGCCGGCCGCGCCGGCGAACACGGTCGTCCCGTCGATCAGCGGAACGACAACGGTGGGTCAGGTGTTGACGTCGAGCACCGGAACATGGACTGGCTCGCCGGCCCCGACGTTCGCGTATCAGTGGCGTCGCTGCGACGCTGCTGGAAGCAACTGTGCTGACATCTCCGGCGCTGCGGCTTCGACCTACACGCTCGTCGTGGCAGACGTGGGGTCGACACTACGTGTCATCGTCACCGGTACGAACGGGAGCGGCAATGCGAGTGGCACGTCGACGCAAACGGCAGTCATCGCAAGCGCGCCGCTGAATACGGTCATACCGACCATCACCGGAACGACGACGGTCGGACAAACGTTGACGGCGGACGCCGGCACCTGGACCGGTACGCCCACACCGACGTTTACCTATCAGTGGCGTCGATGCGACGCCGCTGGGAATTCGTGCGCTGACATCGTGAGCGCGACGACCTCGACTTACGTGCTGGCGGTCGCCGACATCGGCGCCACGCTGCGCGTCGCGGTGACGGGCACCAACTCGGTGGGCAACGCAACAGCGGTGTCTACGCAGACCGCGATTGTCGCAACAGCGCCTGCCGCGCCCGCGAATACCACGTTACCAACGATCTCCGGAACGGCGCAGGTCGGGCAGTCGCTGACAGCATCGCCCGGCACTTGGACTGGTTTCCCAGCACCGACCTTCACGTACCAATGGCGCAGCTGCGACTCGGCTGGCAACAACTGTGCGGACATCGCTGGTGCAACCGCATCCACATACACACTCGTGTCTGGGGACGCGACGCACACCATCCGCGTCGTCGTAACTGGGACGAACGGGTCCGGGAACGCAACAGCGACCGCATCGCAGACCGCGGTTGTCGCCGAGGCGCCGGCGAACACGCTGCTACCGACGATTAGTGGAACGGCGGAGGCGGGCCAGCTCCTGACAGCGAATACCGGTACGTGGACGGGAACACCAGCACCGTCGTTCACCTATCAGTGGCGACGCTGCGACACATCTGGCGCGAGCTGCGCGGACATCGTCGGCGCGACCGGATCGACGTACTCGTTGGCGGTCGCCGATATCGGCGCGACCATACGAGTTGTCGTAACCGGCACGAACACGGCTGGCAATGCCGCGGCGACGTCGACCCAGACGACCACCGTCGCGCCGGCTCCGGTCGCGCCGTCGAACACCGTACTGCCGACGATCAGCGGCACTGCGGTGGTCGGCCAGACGCTGACAGCGAATGCGGGGACGTGGAGCGCGAATCCGGCGCCGACACTCACACACCAATGGCAGCGCTGCGATGCAGCGGGCAGCAACTGCGCCGATATCTCCGGCGCGACGGCAACCACTTATGTGCTGGCCAGCGGCGATGCCGGTGCGACCATTCGAGTCACGGAAACAGGCACGAATGCGTCGGGCAATGCATCGGTGACATCGTTGCAGACAGGGGTCGTGGCGACGCCGCCGGTGAACACGGTGGCTGCAAGCATCAGCGGAACCGCGCAAGAAGGACAGACCCTGACCGCGAGCCCGGGCACGTGGACCGGTGTACCGGCGCCGAGCTTTACTTATCAGTGGCGTCGTTGCGATGCCGCGGGGAACAACTGTGCCGACATCGCATTGGCGACGGCGTCGACGTACACGCTCGGCGCGCTCGATGTGAGCGGCACCGCTCGAGTTGTGGTGACCGGCACGAACACTGCCGGCAACTCCGCCTCGACATCGGCACAGACGGTGGCGATTATCGCCGCTGGCGCGGCGCCGGCGAACAGCGCACCACCGACAATCTCGGGAACGGCGCAGGTCGGGCAGGTGCTCACGGTAAGTGTTGGCACGTGGACCGGAATCCCGGCGCCGACGTTGACACATCAGTGGCGCCGCTGCGATTCGGCCGGAAGCAACTGTACCGACATCGCGGGAGCGACGTCCGCTACCTATACGATTGTCACCGGCGACATTGGCGCGACGATTCGCGTCGTGGAGACGGGGACAAATGCAACGAGCAACGCGTCGGCGACTTCCGCGCAGACGGCCGTCGTCATCGCCGCTCCAGCTAGTCCGGCCAACACCACGGCGCCGACGATCACCGGATCCGCGGTGGTCGGCCAAACGCTCACAGCGCATCCGGGCACGTGGACAGGCAACCCGGCGCCCACGCTCACGTACCAGTGGCGGCAGTGCGACTCCGCAGGCGCGAATTGCGTTGCCATTGTTGGTGCAACGGGAGCGACGTACCTGCTCACCCAGGGCGATCTCGGTCGCACAGTTCGCGTCGCCGTCACGGGGACGAATGGATCGGGAAACGTCACCGTGGTGTCGGCGCAGACGGCGGTCGTGGCCGCCGCGGCGGCGCCACCGCTGAGCATCACCCTGCCCACGATTTCCGGAACGCCCGAGGTCGGCCAAGTATTGACGGCGACTACCGGTTCGTGGAGCGGAAATCCGGCACCCACACTCACGTATCAATGGCAGCGGTGCGACAGCGCCGGCGCCAATTGCGTCAACGTCGCTGGCGGAACCGGAAGCAACTACGCCCTCACGAGCGATGACCTGCACGGAACCATCAAAGTGATCGTGACCGGCGTAAACGGCTCCGGTAGCGTTGTCGTCAGCTCTCTGGTCACCACACCGGTGAAACCCGGCAAGGTCGACGCGACGCATTCACATGCCTATGCGCTGCAGGCCGACAGCTCGCACGTTGGCAGCACGCCCGCGGACAGCGTTCCCGCTGACGGCACCCGCTATTCGACAATTCGCATCGAGCTTCGCGATGCCGCGGGCGATCTGCTCGGCGGTCGCGCTGCCGACATCACGATTGCGCTGGACGGTACCGCCACGGCGTCGACAGTTCGCGAGACGACGACGCCCGGCATCTATGAAGTGGACTTTCGCAGCATTCACGTGAATACGGTGAAAATCACCGCGAGCATGGACAGCGTGACGCTCGACGAGCGACCTGCCGTGAACTTCGTGCCGGCCACCGCGCAGCTCGACATCGCGCTGTCGGCGAGCACCGAGACGCCGCAGATCGGCCAGACCGTCGTGTTCACGATCGAGGTCAAGGATCTCGGACCGAACGCGGCGACGGGAGTCGAGGTAGAGCATCAGATCGCGGATCGCTTCCGGTTCGTTTCGTCGGAGGCGACGCGCGGGCAATACGACGCGTCGAAGGGAATCTGGACGCTCGGCGGGCTCGCCGTCGGCGAAAGCGCCGTGCTGAAAGTCACGGTCGTCGTCACGAAGTAAATGACAATGCAACGAACCGAAATGAGGATTCTGTCAATGGATCGCTATGTCATCGCGGCCGGCCGTGCTGTACGCACGTCGCTCGCGTATATCGTCGCCGGAGCGTCGGCCCTCGGGATGGCCGCGTGCAGCAACTCACCCTTCGGCCCCGATGACCAGCATGCATCGATGCAAGTCAACGCGAGTGCCTTGACTGCCACGACGCTCGGCCAGACCGTGGTCATCGACGCCTCGGTCGTAACTTCGAGCGGCCAAGCGGTACCGAACGCAGGCATTCACTGGGAGCTGAGCGCCCCGGGCGTCCTCGAGATGATCGGCGACGGCCGCTTCCGCGTACTGCACGAGGGCTCGGTGCAAGTCGCCGCGGTCTGGCCGAAGGATCCGAGCGTGCGAGCGCTCGTGGTCGTCAAGGTGGATGCGAGTATTCTCGCATCAGCCTGCGTGACTCACTCGGACCAGGCTACGAGCACCACATTGTTGAAATGCGCTCAACGACGCGTCGTGGTGAGCACCGCCGCGACATCGTCGACGCTGGCGACAGCAACGTCGAGCGCAGGTCCTACGATCGGAGAACGCCGATGAGTGCGATTTCCTTTCGATGCGCGCTGTCGGCGACGCTACTTGTCGCCGGCGTTAGCGGGGTGGCAGGTGCACAAGACTGTGCTCCGACGCCTTTGCTCGGTCGGCGCATCGCCGTGGGAGCAAACGTGTCACACTCTACGCTCGACGAGACCAGTCTTGGTGCGTCGATCACCGGTCGCGTGGCTGGCCCCCTTCGACTCGACGGCGACTACCAATCGACTCGCATGGCCGATGTCGACGGTTTGGCACGCGGCGGCCGCGTCTCGCTTTCGGCGCCGGTGGCGTTCGCGGGCTTCGCGCTGTGCCCGACCGCGGGTGTCGGATACACGCGCCTCTCGACGACCGAGTCGAGCACCGAGGGCCGAGTGACGACACGGGAGTCGCGATTCGGGGCGAGCCTTGGCCGGACGTTCGGGCTTGGAAGCGCGACGAGTCTGATGCCGTTCGTCGAGCCGTTGTTGGTGCGTCAAAACGTGTCATGGGAGTCAATCGCTTCGTCGTGGGTGCTACATGGCGAAGGTTCCGACAATCAGACGCAGGTCTGGCTCGGCGTATCGATTGCGATGTCGCGCACCGCAGTTGTCGCTCGGTTCCGACCGAAGCGCGGTAGCGACCCGCGCGAATTCGGCGTTGGCGTCGTCACGGCGTTTGGCAAGCATTGAGTTGACGTAGGACCGATGGCGCCGTCGGGGCGTCGTGCAGTTCGGTAATCGGGCGCTACTGTCGCACTCTTTAGGGCAGTGGCGCCTTTCTCCTTTTCGTCGCCTGCTCGAACGCATACGCTAGTTCGATCAGCTTGGGCTCACTACACGCTGTCCCTGTGAAGCTCACATTGAATGGCGCCGGCTTGGGCTCGAACCCAGCTGGAAACGCGAACGCGCCTGTCCCTTGCGGCACCGGCACGAACCCATACGGCACGGTGACCGTCGGATAGCCAGGCCGGGCGCCGATGTTCGCGCTCGAGACGCCGGGGAAGAGCAGGGCGTCGAGCCGATTCGCTTTGAGCGCGGCGTCCAGACCATTCGTCGCCGAGAGCAGAATGTCTTTCCGGCGATCCGCCTCGTACCGCGCGCGGTCGAGCTGCACGTCCATCTCGTCAGAGATATCTAAATTGGCCTGACCGTACTTGATCGCGCCGGCCTTCTGGTGCGCGATGTTCCATTCGCGAAGCGCCGTCAGCGACTTCACCGGCGCCTTGTCGCCGAGCGATTGCAGCCACGCGTTGAAGTCTCGCTTCATGCCGTACTTGAACGCAATCGAGCAATTCGCGTCGAGACCTTTGGCGTTCTCGATACCGCTGCACGGATTCCAGTTTACGAAGTTGTTCGCCGCGTTGGTATCGACCACGCTCGGGATGTCCGCTGGATCGACGATCGTCGCGCCCTGCTGTTTGAGCACCGCGATGACGTCGCCCATGATCGCGCGTTGCGCGTCGCTCAAACCGCCGCGCGGTGTCGTGCTCCCGGCCGATGTGCGCTCGTAAAAGAACGCGCGCGGGATCCCGATGCGCGCGCCTTTGAGTCCGGCAGGATTTAGAAACTTGGTATAATCGCGGCCGGCCGGCGGCGGACATTTCTTCGTCGCCGAATCGTGTGGATCGGGCGACGCGCCTTCGAGAGCGCCGAGCATGACGGCCGCGTCGGACACCGTGCGCGCCAAGGGGCCCGGCGTGTCTTGATCGGCCGTGATCGGAATGACGCCGTATCGGCTCACGCGGCCAACCGTCGGTTTGATGCCGACGAGCATGTTCTGATTCGACGGACTCAAGATCGAGCCCGACGTCTCGGTGCCGACGTTCGCCGCCCAGAAGCTTACGTTCGTGCCGACCCCGGAGCTCGAGCCACCGGTCGAGAGCACTGGTCGTCCATCGAAGAATGCGTCGCGCGGGTCGCGGCGCGGGTCCCACGGATTCATGCCGTAGCCATTCAGACCGTTGTAGTTCCCGGGCATTCCACTCGCGACCCAATTCGCGAGCTCGGTGAGCTGCGTCTTGGCGAGAATGATTGCGCCGGCGGCCTCGAGATTCTTCGTCAGCGTCGCCTCGTACGGCGGCACGAGATCGGCGAAGGCGAGCGCGCCGCCGGTCGTCGGCATGTCTGTCGTGTGAATGTTGTCCTTCAGCGCGACCGGAATGCCATGCAGCGGTCCGAGAATTTTCCCTCGTGCGCGCTCGCGATCGAGCGAGTCGGCGATGGCGAGTGCACGCGGGTTGACCGTGATCACTGCGTGCAGACGATCCTCGTACAGCGCGATGCGCGACAGATACTGCATCACGAGCTCATGCGACGTCGTGCGCTTCTGCTCGAGCGCCGTTCGCATGTCGGCGATGTTGGCTTCGACGACCGAGAACGGTTTCGTTTGCGCCGATAGCGAGCCCGCCGCGGTTGCAGCGACGAGCAGACCGAAAGCAACTGTGCGCAGTTTCATTGTGGACGCCGGAACAACCCAACGTAGACTGCTTTGCCGAGCACGTGTCCCTGCATCGCCTTCATGACGTTCGCGCGCGTTTCGATCGCGGCCGTGACTGGCTGCGCGTTCGTCGACGGCGTCACGTCGACCTTTGTGTCGAGCGCGTAGACTTCGATCGTGTAGTGATGCAGCGGGCCGTTCGCTGCCGCGCCCGGCCCACGATACTGCGGACCGCTCGCGCTGATCTGTCGCATGCCGTCCGGCAACTCGGCGCCGTGCGGCACGTTCTCCGGCAATCCGGCCGCGGTGCCCGAAATGTTCCAGACGATCCAGTGCGGCTGCGTCTCGGTCCCTTTTTGTACCGACACATCGGGGTCGAGCATGTTGACGACGAAGCTCATTGTCCCTGCGGGTACGTTCGTCCACTTGAGCTCGGGCGAGATCTG
>Ga0207695_10007139_pt1 | contig 14297 bp, 10 predicted proteins | sample KBSC54metaG_FD_184354 | JGI IMG/M metagenome (GOLD analysis project Ga0207695, IMG submission 184354) | Corn rhizosphere microbial communities from Kellogg Biological Station, Michigan, USA - KBS C5-4 metaG (SPAdes) (version 2) | ecosystem: Host-associated > Plants > Roots > Rhizosphere > Soil... | reverse complement strand
GGTCAGCCGCCCGCTCCGGCGCCGAGCACCGAGCTCAGCAGCCGCTTCACGGCGGCGGGCCGGTTCACCGGCGAGCGGCGGGCGTTGACCAGGTAACGGCGCAGGCGTGGGATCGGCGCGACCAGCGCAAGAGCCCAGGCGGTGAGGATGAGCTTCTGCTTGCCAGTCACGTGTGTCGCCCAAAGGCGGGAGATGAAACTCGGAACGAGCCGAAGCAGCGGTTGGCCCTGGCCGAGCGCCGACATCATCAGCTCGCGCTCGCGTACGTAGAGCGGCTTGGCGTTTCCAAACGGCGGCTCACCGCAGCCCAGCATCGCGCCCACATCGCCCCAGCGGCGGAAGAACCAGTCGATCTCACCCTTCAGCAACTGCACGTCCGGGCGGTCCCAACGGCTGTCGTTGCGGCCATGCACGCGATAGCGGGCGAGGGGGCGATCGATGGTCAGCACTTCGCCGTAGTAGGGCGCCGCCAGGGCAGGGGGCCCGTCCAGCGGCTCGTGCGGGCCAAGCCGGCTCAGATCAATCCGGTCGAGGAACTCCCGCCGGTAAATGTTTCCGGCCGTGGGCGGGCAGATGTAGAAGCCAATCTGCTCGTTGTCTGAGCGCATCTGTGCGCTGTCGTAGCGGGCAGGATAGGTTGGAAACACCGAGACCAGCGGCTTGCCGTCGGCGTCGATCCCGGTCAGCTGGCACTGCACCTTTACCGGCGCCGCCGACAGGCAGGGCCTGACTCGCGCCACGAAGTTGGGCTCGAGCAGGTCGTCAGCGTCGAGCACGTAGACGTAATCCGCCCGGCTGCGGGCCAACCCAGCCATCGTGGCGGTGAGCTGCCCCCCGTTCGGCTTATCGACGATCACCAGGCGATCGGCATAGGCGCTGATCGCCTGCATGGAGTTGTCGGTCGACCCGTCGTCCACGACGATGATCTCGTCGAACGGCTGGGTCTGAGCCAGCGCGCTCTCGATGGCCTCGGTGACGTAGCGCTCATAGTTGTAGTTGAGGATAAGCGCCGCCAGGCTGGGCAGGCGCTCAGCTGAATTGGCAGGCGACGCGGCGCACTCCGCAAGCAACATCCGGCTCCTCTATTGCCACGGCGCCGCCAGTCAGCCGCGCTCGGCCAAGCTGGCCTTGATCTTCTTCAGTCCGGGATAGAGTGAAGAATCGCGCAGCACCTGCTTCCAGCCTGGATAGGAGCCGTAGCGGATGCCGTAGAGGTCCACCTCGCCGCCGAACATCACGCAGGTCTTGTCATAGCGATGGCTGAAGTCGGCTCGCGCCCAGTCGCGATAGGCGCGCGCAAATTGCGGATCCGTCAGCATGACTTTGTTCGGGGTGATGGCGAAGGGTCGCAACCGGCCCTTGGCGACGTAGGACTGCAGGCCCATGGCGACTTCCGGGAAGAACTCGTTGAAGACGTCGTCGATGATCGTCACGCCGTAGGGCTCGCTCACCGCCTCGGCGATCTCCAGATCGTTGCGCGTGCACGCCTCCGTGTGGCCGCCATCCACCGAGAAGAGCCGCGAGCGGCCGCAGGCCTCGATCACCCGCGCCGGGTCCAGGTCCAGCGAAGAGCCCTTGAATATCTTCACGTCGTCGGTCCGGCCCGCCCACCTCTGGATGTTGCGCATGAAGGCGCCGTAGTCGCCGTTGCCGGAGCCGTCGCTGTTGAGGTGCTGGTCCTCGAACAGATCGATCGCAAAGCTCGGACGATCGGGATCACGCAGGAGGTGAAGCGCCAGGAACAGCTTGCCATGGTGGACGCCGATCTCGCCGCAGCTTCCGGTCCAGCCTTGGCTCCTCTGAAAGGCGCCCAGCGAACCGACGAACGCGGCGCTGACCGGATTGAGCCAACCGTCCACCCGGGAAAGGCCGCTCGCGAGGTATTGGGAGAATGCGTCCATGAATGTCGTTCCACTTGCAGGCGACGATCTGACTGACATCGGTCATCCCTCGGAAAGCGCGTCCCACAGCCGTCGGCAGACGATCTCGCGGTCGACGTTGCGCGCCACGTAGGCGCGGCCGGACTTGCCCATCCGCCGACGCAGGGCCGGGTCGGCCAGAAGCTGTTCCGCCGCGTCCGCGAGCGCCTCGGGTTGATAGGGCTCCACGCACACCCCGGCCCGGCTGACCTGCGCAATGTTCCAGAGCGGCGAAGCGCGCCGCGCCGTGGCCAGGAACGGGCGCTCTGCGGCCATGATCGAGAACACCTTGCTAGGTACGGCGAAGGTCGCTCCGTCCGGATGCTGCGGCGCCAGGTGGACGATCCCCTCCGCCATCGCCTCGTTGAGCCGCTCGCGGGGCGCGAGGTCTTCGAATGCGACGTTGGTCAGTCCGTCCGCCGCCGCTTGCCGCTCGAGCTCCGCGCGCTCGCTGCCCTGGCCGCGGATGACGATCCGCGCCCGGCTGCCGCGCGCCTGCAACGCGCCGGCGAGCGCGAGCACCTGGTCCAGGCCCTGCTTGCGGCCGAGGTTGCCCGAATAGAGCAGGGCAGGAGCCTCGTCCGCCGGCTCGGGCAAGGGTGTCAACTCGCCGATATCGATCTGCGGCGGCAGCACGACGATCGGCCGGCTGACTCCGAGCCGGCGAAGCTCGTCCGCCATCTCGTCGGAGAGCGCCACGAGGACGTCGCAGCCGTTATAGGCGCGCATCTCCACGGCGCGGAGCGGGCCCAGAACCAGGTTGGCCGCTTTGAAGCCCAGGCTGCGCCCGAGCCCGGACTGGATGTCGTGGACGATGCACAGGACGCGCCCGCCCCGCCGACGGAAGAGCCCCGCCGCCGCGACGACGAACACCGAGGGGCAGACGCAGATCACGTGGCGGGCGGGCTTCGCCCCGCCGAGCGCGCGGGCCGCGGCGAGCCGCGCCAGCAGGCTGAACTCGGTGGCGAACCGTCCGAGGAGTCCCGGGCTCTCCGAGACGTAATGGCCGAGGCGGCGGACGGCGACCTCATTCAGCTGCTCGGTGTCGCGTTCGCCGCGCCGGTAGCCTTCGAACACCCGTCGAGCCGGGTAGCTGGGCCGACCCGTGAGCACCCGCACGTCGGCGCCGTTCTTGGCCAGCCAGAAAGAGAGATCGGTGATCGGCGGCGCGCTGCCCGTCGGCTCCGGATGGTAGTAGGCGCTGAGGATCAGGATGTCCGCGCCGCGCAGGCTCCCGGGGTCGGCCGCATCGCCCGTGGGCGTGAGCCCGGTCAGGGGCGCGTTCATGCGGCGGCTCCTGAGCGTTCGGCGAGGTCTGCGAGGTACCAGCGATAGGTATCCTCGACGCCTTCGCGGAGACCGATGCGCGGCGCCCAGCCCATCGCCCTCAGGCGATCGGCGCGCATCAGCTTGCGCGGCGTGCCGTCCGGCTTGCGCGGGTCGCAGACGATCTCGCCGCGGAATCCGACCACCTCGCTGACCAGCCGCGCCAGTTCCAGGATGGTGAGGTCCTCGCCCGAGCCCACGTTGACGTGCTGCTCTCCGGAGTAGCGCGTCATCAGGAAGACCAGGGCGTCGGCGCAATCGTCGGCGTGGAGGAATTCCCGGCGCGGCCGGCCGGTGCCCCAGATCTCCAGGCTCGGCTGGCCGCTGGTCTTGGCCGTGTGAGCCTTGCGGATCAAGGCTGGCAGCACGTGGCTGGAGGTCAGGTCGAAGTTGTCGAACGGGCCATAGAGATTGGTCGGCATGGCGCTGATGAAGTCGCAGCCGTGCTGGCGACGATAGGCCTGCGTCAGCTTGATGCCGGCGATCTTGGCGATGGCGTACCACTCGTTGGTGGGCTCCAGCGGTCCCGTCAGCAGCGCCTCTTCCGGGATCGGCTGCGGCGCGGCCTTCGGGTAGATGCAGCTCGACCCCAGGAACAGCAGCTTCTCCACGCCGGCGCGTCGCGCGGCCTCGATGACGTTGGCTTCGATCATCAGGTTGTCGAACAGGTAGTCCGCGGGCGAGCTGTCGTTGGCGACGATGCCGCCCACCTTGGCCGCGGCCATGAATACGGCGTCGGGCCGCGCCTGCGCGACCCAGGCGTAGGTCTGCGATTGGTCTTTCAGATCGAGCTGCGAACGCTCTGCGGTGAGCAGCTCGCAGCCCTCGGCCTGCAGCCGGCGGACGATCGCCGAGCCGACCATGCCGCCGTGGCCGGCCACCCAGATGCGCTTCCCGCGCAGCGGATAGACGACCTCACTCGCCATTCTGCCGCCTTTCCTGGCGCACGAGCTCGAGGTCCTGATCGACCATCTCGGCGCAAAGCTCGCGCCAGGTGGTCTCGTGACGCCAGCCCAGCCGCTCGTGGGCCTTGGTGGCGTCGCCCTGCAGGATCTCGACCTCGGTCGGACGGAAGTAGCGGGGATCGACCTTCACCAGGAGCCGCCCTGTGCGCGCGCAGACGCCTTCCTCATCGACCCCGCTGCCGCGCCATTCCAGGGCCATGCCGATCCGTGAGAAGGCGCAGTCGACGAAGTCGCGCACCCGGACCGTCTCTCCGGTCGCCAGCACATAGTCGTCCGGCTCGTCCTGCTGCAGCATCAGCCACATGCCGCGGACATACTCCTTGGCATGACCCCAGTCGCGCCGGGCGTCGAGATTGCCGAGATAGAGGCAATCCTGGAAGCCGTGGTGGATGGCGGCGGCCGCGCGGGTGATCTTGCGGGTCACGAAGGTCTCGCCGCGCAGCGGACTCTCGTGATTGAAGAGGATGCCGTTGGAGGCGTGCATCCCGTAGGCCTCGCGGTAGTTCACCACGATCCAGTAGGCGTAGAGCTTGGCCGCCGCGTAAGGGCTGCGCGGGTAGAACGGCGTCTTCTCCGTCTGCGGCGTCTCGCGGACCTTGCCGTAGAGCTCCGAGGTGGACGCCTGGTAGAAGCGCGTCTTCTTCTCGAGGCCGAGGATGCGGATGGCTTCGAGCAGCCGCAGGGTGCCGATCGCATCGGCGTTGGCGGTGTACTCCGCGGTCTCGAAGCTCACCTGCACGTGGCTCTGCGCCGCCAGGTTATAGATCTCGTCCGGCTGCACGGTCTGCACGATCCGGATCAGGTTCGTGCTGTCGGTCATGTCGCCGTAGTGCAGGATGAATTTAGGGTCGCACTCGTGCGGGTCTTGGTAGAGGTGCTCCACACGGCCGGTGTTGAACGAGGACGACCGCCGCTTCACGCCGTGGACGGTGTAGCCCTTCTCCAGCAGCAGCTGCGCCAGGTAGGCGCCGTCCTGGCCCGTGGCCCCGGTGACCAGCGCGACCTTCCTGTTCCCTGACGCCTTCATCTCCACTCCAGTTGCATGGCCATGCGCTCGCGCCGCCCGGACGGCGGGACGAGCCCGCCGGAGGGCCATGCCGTGAGGTCCGCCGATCGACGGGCGCGCATTGCCAGAGCTATCCCAACAGTTCCCCGCGGGCCCTCGGCGCCCGGCGAACCCGATGCTTCGGCGAAATGCTGAACCTTGGCCTTGGTTCCACGAGCCCCCTCCGGCGCATCAGAGGAGCGGCATCTCGGCCGCCGACGTGACCGCGCGGCCACGGATCGCGACGCTCGCCGACGCCGCCGGGCATCGGAGCGCGACGCGGAACAGCTCCGAGCAGGCCGTGATGATGTGATAGAACGAGCTGGCCGGGGCGGGCTCCTCCTGCATGGCGCCGGTCTCCAGACGCCGGTCCCGCCAGAGGCCGCAGATCGGTGTGGCCAGGTATCCCTGCAGCGCCTCGGCGGCTTGCTCGGCGCTCGTCCAGTCGCCCTCGATCTCGCCCAGATGGATCGCCGCCTTGAGCCATTCGGTCTGCGGCCAGAGCCGGGCCGTGGATTGCCTGGCGGAGCCGTCGCTCCAGGCCTCGTCGATGGCCACGCCCCGCGCCGGGTCGACGCCGGCGAGGCCCGCACGGCGCAGCCGTCGGGCCGCCTGCAGCGCGCGCGGATCGCGCCGCCTCGAGCCGAAGCGGTGCAGCAGCCACGACCACTCGAACTGATGCCCTGGCTCGGTCAGACGGCCGAGGTCGCCCGATGCGGGGCGCCAAGAGGCGTCGAACACTTCCAGCAGACAGCCGCGCTGCCGATCGATGAATCGGTCGAGCGCGAGGCCAACGATCTCTTCGGCCATTGTCGCCCAGCCTGAGTCCCCGCTGACGGCCTCCCAGGCCATCGACGCCTCGAGCAGGTGCATCTGGGCGTTGGCCTGGAACGGCCGGTCGGAATTCTCCCGGAAGCCGCCGGCGCAATGGCGGAATTCGGCGAGCCCCTGGCGCAACTCGCGCGCCGCCGTCTCCATGGCCCCTCCGTCGAAGCCGGCTTCGCGCAGCCGCGCCATCGCCAGCAGGACGAACGCCTGGTCATAGAGGCGCACGCTATCATCCAGCGGGGTCCCATCGCGCGACACTAGGGTGCGGAACAGGCCCGACGATCGCCGGTAGCGGGCCTGCAGGTAGGCCATGCCGCGGCTGGCGGCTTCCTGCCAGGGGCCGTGCCAGCCCAGCAGCCCCGCGGTCGCGAAAACGTACGCCTGCCGCGCCTGCACCCGGGCCCGCTTGGCGGCGGCGGTCGGTTCCCCCTCCTGATCGAGCATCTCGTGGAACCCGCCGTGGAGGCGGTCGGCCCCGCGCTGCGCCCAGAGCGGCAGGGCTTCATCGAAGAGCCACACGCGCAACTGCGCGGCCTGCAATCGAAGTCGGGCAGGGGGTCCGCCGCTCGCCCCGCGAGCGGCGGTGGCGTCCGGCGTTGAACGGCAATCGGAACGGGCCAAGCCAACCCTCTCATGACATCGGGCCGCAGCTCTCGCCCTCACGCGAACAATCCGCCAGCATACCAACCGTTCCTTCGGCGGCGCCAAGCTGAGCCGTATTCCCGCGCCTAGGGAATTTCGGCACGGGTTCTAGGGGCGATATTCCCCTGTGAGGTTAAACTTCACTGGTGCGCGGCGGTCGCTGGAACTGCCAAGCCCGTTGCGGGGTTTCATGGCCAAGGCTCGGCCTGGCCCGCAGGCGCGGGGACGAGCTGCACAGTAAATCAGTGTGCTAGCACTGACAGCGTCACAGTATTGAAGCGGTTTGCGCAGACAGAAAGATCACGTATAGGTCTCGGGCAGGGGACATCTACTCATCTGCCGAAGCTGGAGCATGACGAGCTCGCCGGCCGTCGAATTGTGGGCGCTTGCATGGCGCCAGGAGAGTTAAGCTAGTGGCAATCGACCCAAATAATCTCGCTGCAACAGCGAAGATGACGTTCGACGATGAATTCAACACCTTGAACCTATCGAACGGCACGACGGGTACGTGGTACACGCAGTACAATTTCGGCGGCGGAGACGTCTCCACCTTCACCAACAACGGGGAGCTCGAGTGGTACATCAATGCCAACGACCCAAATACGGCGTCGGTCAAACCGTGGACGGTCAACAACGGCATACTGACGATCACGGCGAACTTCGCGGATCCTTCGATCCAGCCGTTCATCGACAACTACACCTACACCTCGGGGACGCTGAACACGAAGTTCTCGTTCAGCCAGTTGTACGGCTACTTCGAGGTCGACGCCAAGCTGCCGGCCGGAACGGGCCTGTGGCCGGCCTTCTGGCTGTTGCCGACCAACGGCAGCTTCCGGCCCGAGATCGACGTCATGGAGGTCATCGACCAGCAGACGACGTCGTTGTGGCAGTTCTCGCACCCCTCGGACACGACGTACGACCGGTTCTTCAACACCACCGTGCCGGACATGTCGCAGGGCTTCCACCGCTACGGCGTCGACTGGGAGCCGGACAAGATCACCTTCTACTTCGACGGCCAGGTCACGGGGGTGGCGCCCACCGCCCCTGACCAGAACAGTCCGATGTACATGCTGCTGGACCTGGCGGTCGGCGGCTCCTGGGCCGGCCCGCCGGATTCCACCACCCATTTCCCGGCCGGCCTGCAGGTCGACTACATCCGCGCCTACCAGTCGCTCACGGCGCCGACCGTGACCAACCTGGCGCTGGCGCCGAGCTCCTTTACCGGAAACGAGGGCAACAGCGGCGCCACGCCGTTCACCTACACCGTGGTCCGCACGGGCGACGTCACCGGCTCCAGTTCGGTGACCTGGAGCGTCGCGGGATCCGGCGCCAACCCGACTGACGCGACGGACTTCACCGGCGGCGTGCTGCCCCAGGGGACTCTCTCTTTCGCCCCCGGACAAACCTCGGCCGTGATCACGGTCAACGTGGCCGGCGACACCACCATCGAGCCCAACGAGCAGTTCATGCTCACCCTGTCGAACCCCACCGGCGCGACGATCAGCGGCCCCACCGCGACGGGCATCGTGCTCAACGACGACGCGGTCCCGCCTGCCAGCCTGGCCATTTCGCCGGCGACGATCAGCCTCTCCGAGGGAAACGGCGGCGTCACCTATTTCGTCTACACCGTCACCCGCTCGGGCGACATCTCCGGGCCCAGCACGGCGAATTTCGCGGTCACCGGCTCCGGACTCCACCCCGCCGACGCCAGCGACTTCCAGAACGGCGTCCTGCCCTCGGGCCAAGTGTTCTTCGGGTCGGGCGAGAGCAGCAAGAACATCTTCATCCCCGTCAATGGCGACACCACGACGGAGTCCGACGAGAACTTCACGATCACCCTGTCGAACCCGACCGGCGCCTCGATCAGCACGGCGAGCGGCCAGGGCGTGATCCTCAACGACGACGGCGGGACGAGCCCGCCTCCTCCTCCGCCGCCTCCGCCGCCTCCGCCGCCTCCGCCGCCTCCGCCTCCGCCGCCCACCGGAACCAGCCTGGCCATCGGCCCGAGCAGCGTGAGCCACAGCGAAGGCGACAGCGGAGCCACGCCGTTCAACTTCACCGTCACGCGGAGCGGCGACCTTTCGGGCGCGTCGAGCGCCAACTGGAGCGTCGCGGGCTCGGGGACCGCGCCGGCCAGCGCCACCGACTTCAGCGGCGGGACGCTGCCCTCTGGCACGGTCTCGTTTGCGGCCGGCCAGGCCAGCGCCACCATTACCGTGAACGTGTCCGGCGACACGGCGGTGGAGCCCGACGAGAGCTTCACGCTCACGCTGTCAAACGCCACCGGCGCCGCTATCACGACCGCCGCAGCCTCGGGCCTGATCCTCAACGACGATGCGCCGCCGCCGCCGGCCGGCACGACGCTGAACCTTTCGCCCACCACCATAAGCCTTCCTGAAGGCGACGCCGGCGCGACGACCTATTTCGTCTACACCGTGACCCGCACGGGTCCGGTGGACGGCCCGAGCACGGTGATGTTCTCGGTGGGAGGCAGCGGCGCCGCGCCGGCCAGCGCCTCCGACTTCCAGGGCGACGTGTTCCCCTCGGGGACGGTGTTCTTTGGCGGCGGGGAGACCACGAAGCAGATCTTCATCCCGGTCGCCGGCGACGCTACGACGGAGGCGGACGAGGGCTTCACGGTCACGCTCTCCAACCCGACCGGCGGCGCGATCGGTACGAGCCTGGCTACCGGCATGATCCTCAACGACGACGGCGGCTCCGTCAGCCCGCCGCCACCGCCGCCGCCACCCCCTCCGCCTCCGCCTCCGCCGCCGCCAACCGGTGCGGTGACGCACACCGGGGCCACCCAGGCTGGCACAGCGGGCGACGACATCTTCGATCTCTCGCCGTCGATCACCGCCAACATCTCCGGCTACGACGTCTCCGGCCACGACGTGTTCGGTGTGGCCACCGGAGCGTTCCAGCTGGTGGGGACCGAGTCGGTCGGCTCGAACCTGACCATGGTCGACGCCTCAGCCTGGTTCAACGCCATCACCGGCGCGCAGGTGGTGCGCTGGTTTGGCGATCCGAATCTGATGGACAGCGTCCGGGACGTCGACGCCGTGCTGCGCTCCATGCCCGGAAACCAGGGTGGGGGCCGGCTGGTCATCGGTTACGCGGCCGACGACACGCATCTGGCCCTCTACTACGATTCGGATCCGACCAGTCTGGGAGGCACCGTCGAGGTGGCGGTCATCACCAACCTCACAGACCCGCACTCGTTGTCCGCAGGTGACTTCCTCTTCGTGTAACGCACAGCCCGGCCGCGGCATGCCGCGGCCGGCCGACGCAAACCGCAACGGGGTCTCGCGAGTTCACTGTATCAGGGCTGCAAAGGTCTCCGCTTGGCCTGCAACAGCGGCTCGGCGCATTCGCGCGGCGCAATTGGGGGAAGCACGAATGTGGGCGCTCGATACCGACTTAGTGCGACGACAGCGTGGATTTGGCTTCACAGGTCGCCGTGCCTGTTGAGTTGGGTTGCAAATGATCGCTGACTTCGAGACTGACGAGCTTCCTGCCGGTTGGGACCATGGCGTGTGCGTGGTGGGGGCGGGGGCGGCCGGACTTACGCTCACCCACGAATTGCTTCAAAGGGGCCACCGCGTTCTCTTGCTCGAAGGCGGCGGCCAAAGCCGGTGGGAGCGGCGGTCACAGGCCCTCAACAAGACCGAGCTTGAAGGACGAACGTACGCCGGCGCCCACTGCGGACGCTTCCGCGGATTCGGAGGGAGCACCTCTGCCTGGGCAGGCCAGGTCATGGAGCTCGACTCTCTGGATTTCGAGCCGCGGCCGTGGATTCCGGGGAGCGGATGGCCGATTTCCAAGTCGGAGCTCGATGAGTTCTACCGCCGAGCCGAGCGGCTCGAGGGCACGGACGGCCTGGCGGACGAGGAGGCGGTCTGGCAGGGCTATGGCGGCGCCAAGCCCTACCTCGGCGATGACTTCACCATATCCCTCTCGCGCTACTGCCCTGAGAAGAAGTTCGCGCGCGTCTTCTCGCATCTGTTGCAGGACCCCCGCTGCCTGATTGTGCTGCACGCGAACGCGGTCGAGCTCCTGGTTTCCGGCAGCGGACGACGGGTCTCTGGCCTTCGGGTTCGTTGCCTGGGCGGGAAGGAAGCCACGGCCACGGTCGACACGGTCGCCCTGTGTCTTGGAGGTATCGAGAGCTCCCGATTTCTCCTGAACCAAACCATCTCGCCATGGAACGTCAGCGGCTTGCTCGGACGCCATTTTCAGGACCACGTCCAGTGCTTCGCGGGCGATGTCATCGGCGCCGATCTGACTGCCGAGGATTGGCCGTTCGGGCCCTGGCGTCTGCGGGGAGGGGCGCACCTTTCGAAGATCAACCTGAGCGCCGAGGCGCAGAGGGCGCACCGGACTTTGAACGTCAGCGGCATGATCGAGTTCGATGACGGCGTCTATCCCGCCATGAGGACCGGCATCAAGTTGCTGACCGGTCCGGCTTCCGCGATAGGGCTCCGCGAATTCGTCCGCATGGTCCCGCGCGCGCCTGGCGCGATTTGGCACCATTTTCGCAGCCGCTCCGACCCCAGATTCGCCCTTCCCTGGGCCAAGCCCAAGCTTTCAGTCTACAGTGAACAGTCGCCGCTGTCAGAAAGTCGGATCGAGCTCTCGGACGCGCGCGACCCGCTTGGGCTGCGCCGCGCAAGACTCACCTGGGCGATCTCCGAGTTGGAGCTGCATACGATCCGGACCTACGTCAGCCTGGTGCGGCAGGCGTTCGCCGCGAAGGGGCTCGGCGAAATCGTTCCCGATCCGGATCTCATGCGGGACCGCTTCGCGGACAGGCTCGTGGACCTCTTTCACCATTGCGGCGGGACGCGGATGTCTCCCGATCCGCGGCAGGGCGTCGTCGACACCGATCTGAAGCTCCACGGTGTGGAGAACGTCTACGTCTGCAGCTCTTCGGTGTTCCCGACCTCCGGATTCACAAATCCCACTCACACGATCATGGCGCTCGCGATCCGGCTCGCGGACCGCCTCAGCGAACTTGCAGCCCTGCACAGGGCTGCATGATGAGAGCGATCTCGCTTCCCGGCTTTGGTCGCCCCACCAGTCAGCTTGGATATGGTTGCGCTTTCTGGCCCGGAACGACCGAAGCTCAAGCGCACCGGCTCCTCCACGCGGCTTACGATGCCGGCATCCGACACTTTGATGTCGCCCCCTTCTATCTGGACGGGCGCGCCGAAGCCTACCTCGGCAGCTTTCTCGTCGGGCGGGACGACGCAACGGTGACGACCAAATATGGACTGCTGCCGCCTTCCGCGCGGCCGTTGCACATTCAGATGGCGCGATTGCTGCTCGGACCGGCTGTGCGGGCCGTGCGGTCGCGTCGCCGCGCCCCTGGCGCGCCCGACTCCGGCGGCCTTACCGCCAAGGCCAGCTATCGCCCCGAGCAGGTTCGGACGTCGCTGGCGCGGAGTCTGCGCCTGCTCCGTCGGTCGCAGGTGGACCTGTTCCTGATGCACGAGCCCGAGGTCGCCGATTTGGCGGTCCTGGGTCTGCTCGAGCGCGTCAGGACGGAGAAATCGGCCGGCCGTATCGGTGCGTTCGGCGTGGGGGGCGACGTTTCCCGCGTGTCGGCCGCGCACCGCGCGCAGCCCGAATTCTGCCAGATCACCCAGTTCAACCGCGATGCCATTCGCGGGGGGCCGAACTTTCCAGGCGCCTTCGAAATCCATTTCTGGGTGCTTACACGCGACTTTGGGGCCCTCGTGGCGCATTTCGCAGAGCACGCCGACGCCGCGGGGCGCCTTGCCGAGAAGATCGGACTGGACGTGACAGACGCGCGCGTCTTGGCGCGACTGATGCTCAAGGCGGCCCTCCTCGAGAATTCCGACGGCCTTACCCTGATCTACAGCTCGGATCCAAAGCACATCGCCGACAACGCCGATGTGGTTGACGACGGTGCGCTCACGGAACCGGCCCGGCGCCTGATCGAGGCCGCCAGGGACGCGACGCTCGCTGGGCTGGCGCGGCCCGACGCAGCCTCGGCCGCTTCCTAGCTCGACAAACCGGCGGGATAGCGCCCGAAACTGACGTTAAGGGACAGCTCGCGCATGACGCCGCGAGCCCGCCCCGCCTCGCGCCGCATCGATTGCCGGGGCGGCCTCACTTTTCGAGAGCGCGGGCAGGGAGGCCATCGACCGCCAGCGGTGCAGCCGACGAAGCAGAGCGCCCGCCGCGCCCCGCAGATCGAGCAGAATCGCGGCCACCGAGATCGCCGCGGAAAGCACAGGTCGGCGCCGCATCAGGGCGATGGTCCGCGCCCGCTTGAGGCGCGAAGCGAGGATCCGGCCTTCGGTGACGAGGCGCCGCAGCAGGTTCGCGCGCGACAGCGCCACGTAGTGCTCGATGGGAAGATCCGCTTCGCCGCGCCGCCGCCGCTGATAGTTGCCGAAGATGGTCTCGTTGTGGAAGTGCTGCGTCCTGGCGTTCAGGGCCGACACCGATGCGCCGTGGACCCGGAACCGGGTGAGCTTCTCGGGCTGCATCAGGATCGGCCAACCCGCCTCATGCATCCTGAGCAGCATGTCCACGTCCTCGGTCCGGTCGAACCGCGAGTCATAGCCGCCCAGCCCCAGCACGACCTGGCGCCGGTACATGACCGTGGGGTGGGGATAGGTCAGTCGCCCGCCATAGCGCAGCTGCAGTTCGACGTCGCGCATGGTCTCCAGCCTGGGCGTGTGAGCGCCCCGCACGACGCCGTTCTCGTCGATCAGCCAATAGTGCGAGGCGGCCCCGCCGAGGTGCGGCCGCTCTGTCAGGAAGGCGACCTGCCGCTCGAGACGGTTCGGCTCCATGACGTCGTCGGCGTCGAGCCGGGCCACCAGCGGCGCGCGGCTCAGGCGTAGGCCGTCGTTGGTGGTCGCCGAGGTGCCTCGCCTGGCGCCCCGGATCAGGCGAAGCCGCGGGTCGGCGAAGGATTCCACAATCTCGGCCGTGCGATCGGTCGAGCCGTCGTCGACGACGATCAGCTCGAAATCGGTGAAGCTTTGCCTGAGCACGCTCGCCACCGCCTCGGCGATGTAGCGCTGGGCGTTGTAGGCGGCGATCACCACCGAGACCGCCGGATCGTCCGAGCGGCCCGTCTTCCGGCCCAGCGGGCGCTCTTCCACGATTGCGTCCATGGCTCGCCGGCGCGACGCCCCTCATTGCCACCTCATCCATAACGCAAAGCTGGGCCAGACGATCCAGGCGCGGCGCTCCGGAGCGCCTGGCGGACGACTCAGGAGGGCGCGCCCTCGCCTTGCGCCCGGCGGCGCCAGAACTCGCCCCAGTTGGCGAGGAAGTCGCTGCTTGACCAGGCCTTGTCGCGGCCGACGCCGTCGATGATCTCGATGCCGAACTCGCGGCAGACCTGTTCCTCCGAGGCGGGCAGGGACTTGCCGGCGACACGATCGCCGCCCTTGGTGAAATAGCGCGGCCGCACGGCGCGCAGCGCTTCGGCGACCGTCGGGTCGCCCGTGACCTCGAACTTGACGACGTAGTCCACGCCGCGCAGCGCCGAGACGATCGCGCAGCGGGTGTCGATGTCCTGGAAGTTCA
>Ga0207695_10007137_pt1 | contig 14299 bp, 9 predicted proteins | sample KBSC54metaG_FD_184354 | JGI IMG/M metagenome (GOLD analysis project Ga0207695, IMG submission 184354) | Corn rhizosphere microbial communities from Kellogg Biological Station, Michigan, USA - KBS C5-4 metaG (SPAdes) (version 2) | ecosystem: Host-associated > Plants > Roots > Rhizosphere > Soil... | reverse complement strand
TCATCATGCGGATAATGCGCCAGCCTAACCATATTGCACCCCAAAGCCTGGGCCTGTCCTAACAGTTTACGGGCATCATCATAGCCAAATGCCCGTCGTTCCTCTTCCGCAATTTCACCATGAATACAGATGCCACGCATAAATATTGGCTTGCCATTTAGCAATACCTGCTTGCCAAAGGCCTCAATGGTCCTGAAACCAATTTTATCTTTGGTGCGGTCATCCGTGGAGCTGATAATAACTTCGTAGCGCCTGGGGTTCTCGAACCACCAAAATTCAATTCCCGGCAACCTGAATTGTATGGGGGTTAGCGTACCGGCAGCGGCGATCTGCTTTTTGAATTTAAGTTCAGGTATTTCAATTGTCAGCATTTCGCCGACAGCAGGCTGCCGGTTCAATCTGATCCATCCTTCAACAAAAGGTGTTGCCAACGGAGCCTTACCAGGTTCCGGCTTCTTCAATTGGAGCACAAAATCCTGGATAAAGTTGCCAGGCAACTCTACTAATTTAACATCGCGGGTGATACCGCCATAGTTCCACCAGTCAGTATTTAAGGTCGGCACTTCGTCAGCATGGCGCTTGTTATCAACATGCACCACCAGGAAATTCCCTTTTTCCTTCAACAGATCGGGCGGTATTTCAAAATTAAAAGGCGTGAATCCACCTATATGCATCCCCAGTTTTTTTCCGTTCAGGTAAACATCTGCACGGTAATTTACCGCCCCGAAGTAGATAAAATAGCGTTTGCCGGGTGTTTTAATGTAATCAAACGATTTTTTGTACCAGACAGTGCCTTCATAATATTTAAATTCAGGCTTTTGATGATTCCAGTCGCCTGGCACATCCAATGAGTATTTATCAATATAGCCATGCTCCTTTTTATCAGATTTATTCAGCGGTGCATCGCTGCTCCAGTAAGCATCCGGGTTGTTCTCCTTTAATTCCTTATAGCGGTAATCATAAAACCCTGTCTCGTACGGGTCAACTATGTATTGCCATTCCCCGTTGAGACTGATGGATTTACGCGCTGGAATATTGGTAATCAGACTATCCTGAGCTCTTGCTAATAGCATCGCTCCTAATAAAACGGCGGTTAATAATAATCTTTTCATTTTACTTCTCAAGTACACTTAAATTCCAATTACCGGAAACCATCGGCCAGCCATTTGCTGGCGCTAAAAATAACAAATGGGAAGTAAAATATGGATATTTTAATAATATGAACGCACCCGGACTCGAGCCAGAAACCAAAAGGTATGAGTCTTCTACTCTTACATTCCTGCTTTAACCTTATAATAAGCTTTATAAGCAGCAAGCCTTTTCAACAGAGCACTGTTGGCCTTAACGATCTCCGCCCGTTCCGATCTCCCCGCGGGCATAATAATAAAGCCATATGGCCCTTTCCTGTCTCCCAAAACGGAATTGTCCGGGCTGTTTACAAAAGGGCCATTTGTTGTATCGCCGCCGATGTCAGAATTATTTAAATACGGGGCATAAAACATATAATGCGGCATGGCCATAGTCATAACCTTATTGTCAGGCGGGGTGCCCGTGTATACACGCATAACAGGAGCCAGCATATAGGATATCCCGGACCTCGACGGCGCTTTGTATATACCTTTTCTAATCCGGTCTATTACGATGCTCTGAACCTGTTTCGCCGTATATTTTCCGGACGCACGCATAGCCGCCACATCTATTGCCACAGTAAAAATTTTCCTGGCTCCCTCGGCATCATAGCTGATGGGTGCGGCGACGTCATTCCTGAATTCCCCCCATTCCCATGCGGTTCTTTCAATATAACAAATGAAGCCATTCGTTCCCTTCTTTGTCAGGTAATAGCCCTTGGCCGGATCTAATAAATAAACAGTTGCCTCTTTTCGCAGATGGGGCGGGAGTGCGCTTAAAGCAAGGTCGCGCTCCAGGTCGGGCGGCATTTTTTCAAGCTTTGTGGCTGCTGTTTCCTGGGAAAGGCCTGCTAAGGGTAATAATAGGGTTAAAACGAAAAATCGGAGAAAACTCCCGACACTTTTATTTGGCAAACTAAATGAATTCTGCATGATTAAATGGTTAAGAATCAATTTGTTGTTTTAATTATTAAAATTATCGTTTAAATAGATATGGAAATGAGGGGAGAAAGCGTCAATCGGGGGGGACTTTTGCGACTGTATTCATTTAATGTCTATACGCTGATTATATACTTTACATTTGATCTAAAAATAAAAGCTCTATATTGCGCTGACGATGAAAACAACGCTGAATACATTTAACAAGCTAACAACAGATCGCACAGGCGGCCTGCTGGTTGTTGTTGTCATTATTATTAGCATTATTATTACTCAATCACCGGGGTAAGCCGCTCGTTTAGTAAATCATAAAACACCATAACGGCCCCCCGGATCATCCCCGGGGGGCCTTTTTTAATTATTAACAGTATGAAAAAGCAATCCAAATCCACCAATCAGTTTGTCTTTACCGTTTATGCCGGAGACAAAAGGGGCCTTATCGGACAGTTAATGGTCCTCTTTAACCGCCGTTATTACGATGTGAGTAGCCTGAATGTCGCCCGAACAGCTATCAGCGACTTGGTGATGATCACCATCGAAGTAACCTTGCCTGCTTATGAGGTAGTCACACTGCAGGGAAAATTAAAAAAAGTCATCGAGGTTTATTCGGTGACAGTAACGTCCGGTAACGTTGGTCTAAAGAAAACCGGCTTTTACCGTTTGTCGACCGATGTGCTTGACAAACACCTTTGGCAGTTGATCCAGAAGTACGGTGCAACGCTCAGCAGCATCGATAAGGATAGCCTGGTGATCAGCAAAACAGGTCAGGATAAAGACCTGGCCGAACTGTACAGTTTGCTGGATGGGCCTTCTCTGCTTGGATTCTGCAAAAGTGCGCTGATCGTGGAAAGTAGTTTAGTGCCTTTCGAAAAATTGATGAACGCTGAATTGCATCCGGACGATTTGGTTTAAAATGCTGTGTCTAAGTGTCTGCAAATATAAAATGAGCATTAATCATGTCATTGTTGAATAACGAAAAAAATAGTTATAAATTAGCAATTGAACCATGCAAAAAGCTTAAATTGTGACAATTATAAATTCAACCTAACTTTTAAGTTTGAAATTTTAGCGTTACCTTCATTTTCAATGACCTTAAAAATATTTCTGCCATTTATTACCTTAAGCCTGCTGGTTGTTCGTGCCATTGCCCAAAATGCGCCGGATACGCTTTTTAATGCAAAGGCAGAAATGCAAGTGGTTGATGTTTACAATAAGACCATCGGGGATCAAAAAGAATTTTATAATGGTCCTCAATATAATCCACCGGCCAAAGCATATAGGGGCTCTCCGTATTTTTTAGACTCAGCCACGCTTCAGCCAGCCAATATCCGCTATAACAGTATCTGGTATAAAGAAGTTCCAATATTATATGATGCCTTAAATGACTTGATGGTTTCCATATCGCACAGCGTTCTGTATTCGGTTCGCAGTGAAAAATTATCCGACGTTGTTTTGGCCGGTCATCATTTTATTTACCGGCCTCAATCCAAAGATTTCAAACTAACAACGGGGTATTATGACCAGTTATATGATGGCCGGTCTGAAGTACTGGTTAAAAGAGGGCGGGGAGTGGTCAAGAGGGTTGAACAACAGTCCGTGCAGGTGATTTATGAGGTTGATGATGTAATTTATATAAAAAAGGGCACCGGTTACGTACCCGTAAGCAGTAAACAATCTTTATTGAATGTATTTAAAAACAAGGCGAAACAATTAAAAGAGTATATAGCTGCTAACAAGATTTCATTTCGGAACGATAAGGAACATTCTATTGCCCAATTAGCAGCCTATTACGATCAGAATAATCAATAGCATGAGAAAATATTACCTGGCCTTACTTCTTATCATCGGGTTATCTGCCTGGGCTCGTGCGCAGCAAAGTCAGCGTAACCTGATCGATGTGGATTATAACCAGGCAGGTATTTCTCAAATCGCAAACGACCTGAAATCAAAAACCGGTTTTCATTTTTACTATGATCCCGGACAATTCGACAGCCTAAAGGTTACGGTCGCGTTGCGCCAAAAACCGCTAAACGCAATACTGGACAGGGTTTTTGAAAAAACGAATTATCACTATGTTATTACCGATGAGGGGGAAGTGATACTGACGAAAAATCTTCAGATCAGTTTGGATATGGCCGGATTTGAAGAGCATAAACCGGATAGCAAACTGGCACCTCCTCCGGCGGGTAACGTTATAACGGACTACTCAAACCCCAATGAAACTAAAATAAGTTCTGGCGCATCGTCCGAAAATAAGCTTTACAGTGTGGGGAATCCTAACAGTCACCCCAAAGGCAGGGTGATAATGACAGGCTATGTGCGCAACCTAAGCACAGGAGAAGCAGTTGTTGGTGCGAGTATTTATGAGGCCGAGACACATACCCGGGTGGTTACCGATCAGTTTGGCTTTTATACCATTTCCCTGCCAGCCGGGCACCATGTATTGAGTTTTAAGGCGCCGGCCATGCGCGACACCCACAGAAACATAGCACTTTATGCTAATGGCAGCCTGAATATCGACATGAAGGAACAAGTGATCTCGCTCAAGGAGGTAAAAATATCAGCCGAAAAAGTAGCCAATGTCCGCAGTACAGAAATGGGAGTAGCTAAATTGGATATAAAAAGTATCAAACAGGTACCTACTGTTTTTGGCGAAGCAGACGTTTTAAGAGTCGTATTAACATTGCCCGGTGTTCAAACGGTAGGTGAAGCAAGTACCGGTTTTAATGTACGCGGCGGATCAGTTGATCAGAACCTGATTTTATTAAATGGTTCAACGATTTACAACCCATCGCATTTTTTTGGTTTCTTTTCAGCTTTCGATCCCGACCTGGTGAAAGACATTGAATTGTATAAGAGCAGCATTCCCGAAAAATTTGGCGGGCGGTTATCTTCTGTGCTCGACATTACCGAACGCGACGGTAACAACAAAAAGTTCACAGGCTCAGCGGGGATAGGGCTACTCACCAGCAGGTTTAATATAGAAGGCCCTATTGTAAAAGATAAAACTTCGTTCATTTTCGGAGCCCGCACTACTTATGCCGACTGGCTGCTAAAGGCGCTTCCGGCTGCTTACAAAAACAGCAGTGCCTCGTTTTATGACCTCGATCTTAATATCAGTCACCACATTGACGAATATAACTCGATCTATCTGTCGGGTTACTGGAGCAAAGACAAATTTAAACTGAACAGCGATACCGACTACAGCTACGGCAACCGGAATGTGATTTTGAAATGGAAACACAACTTCAGCAATAAGCTGTTCGGAATTGTGGCAGGCGGGTTAGACAATTATGATTACAGTATTGCAAGCCAGCAAAACCCGGTTGATGCCTACCGTTTTCATTTTGATATTACTCAACTCAACCTGAAGACTGATTTTACCTACTACTTAAGCCCTAAACACACCCTTTCGTTCGGCCTGGGATCAATTCATTATAAAATAGACCCGGGCAGTAATGAGCCTTTAGGCACTGCTTCAGAAACTTCATCTATTACACTACCCGCTGAGCGGGCATTGGAAAGCGCATTATACTTAGGCGATAAGTACGATATTACCTCGGAACTTTCGCTAAGCTTAGGACTTCGCTACTCTATCTATAACTACCTCGGCCCTCAGCTCATCCGGCAATATAGGCCGGGAGTGGCGCGCATTCCGGGTAATATAACCGACAGCACCTATCATGGTAACGGCATCATTAATACCTACCAAGGTCCTGAGATCCGCGCGTCGGCGCGATATATCATTAATGATGATCTGTCTGTTAAAGCCAGCTTTAACACCTTGCGTCAATATATCAACCTGCTGTCTAATACCACGGCCGTATCGCCGACAGATATATGGAAGCTTAGTGACCCGAACATCAAACCTCAAACCGGTAACCAGCTATCGTTAGGATTGTATAAAAACTTTAATTCAAATACCATTGAAACATCAATTGAAGGGTATTACAAATTCCTGCACAACTACCTGGACTACCGCAGCGGGGCAACGCTTGTTTTAAATCCGCATATTGAAACTGATGTAGTCGAAACCAAGGGCAAAGCGTATGGCGTTGAATTCCTGATTAAGAAAAACACCGGGCAATTAAATGGATGGATTAGTTATACCTATTCCCGTACATTTCTTAAGCAAGATGACCTTGGAGGCGGCATCCCTATAAATGGCGGTAATTACTATCCTGCCAATTACGATAAACCACATGCCATTAATCTTATAGGCAATTATCGTTTTACGCACCGGTATAGTTTTTCGGTTAATGCGGTTTACAGCACCGGCAGACCAATTACTTATCCAATTGGCGAATATTTTTATGACGGTTCAGAACGGGTACTTTATTCGGACAGAAACCAATATCGTATTCCCGATTATTTTAGAATGGACTTCTCCTTTATTCTCGACGGCAATCATAAAGTTCATCAGCGGTTTCATAACTCATGGACATTCGGCGTCTACAACGTCACTGGTCATAACAATGCATACTCTACTTATTTTGTGGAGCAGGGGGGGAATATACAGGGTTACAAGTTGTCTATTTTTGCTAATCCAATTCCGTTTGTCAATTATAATATCAGGTTCTGATGACAGGGATAAAAAAATATAAAATATTGATTGCAGTAGTGCTTTTCTCGTTTGGCATCCCGGCATCCGGCGGCTATGCGCAGGTTTTATCCGGTCTGCAAAATAATTTTGCCGCAAGCCAGAAATGGAACCTGCGCGAAAAAATATTCCTGCATGTCAACAAGAGTTTTTATGTGGCTGGCGAGATCCTCTGGTTTAAAATATATTGTACCGACGACAGCAATAATAAACCGCTTAACATGAGCAAAGTGGCCTATGTTGAATTAGTAGACGACAACCATAATGCCGTAGTACAAAGTATGGCAGAGCTTGATAACGGTTACGGTAATGGCTCACTGTACCTGCCATTTTCGCTCAATACCGGGCATTATGTTATTAGGTCATATACTAGTTGGATGAAAAACTTTGATTCACGGTTTTTCTTTGAGGGTAGGGTCGATATTATCAACCCGCGTAAGCCTGCATCAGACACGAAACTTTCCCCTCTTGAATATGATGTTCACTTTTTGCCGGAAGGTGGCCACCTGGTTCAGGGTTTAAGTAATAAAGTGGCGTTCAAAACGACGGGAAGTGATGGCAAAGGTGTAGCATGTTTCGGAGCAATAATTACAAGCCATGGTGATACGGCTGTGAAATTTAATACGCTCAAATTCGGAATTGGGAGTTTTATGTTCAGTCCAAAAGCCGGTGAAACTTACAAAGCGATTGTCAAAGTGAATGATCAAACTTTAACAAGGGATATACCCCAGGTACATCAGTCTGGTTATGTGCTGAAAGCGACAGATGGCGGAGACAAATTGAATATATCTGTTCAAAATTTTGATAGTTTGTCGACCCACCCCGTTTATATTTTAATTCATAACAACTATGCTATTGAGCAAGCCGACGAGATACATCTGATTAAAGGCGCAGGCAGCCTTTTGGTCGAAAAAAGTAAGCTGGATGAAGGCGTTAGTTATATCACCTTATTTGATGAACAACATAAGCCTTTGTGTGAAAGGCTGGTGTTTAAAAGATCCGCCGGCAAGCTGCTTATACGCGCCCAGACAGATAAACCGCTATATGACACCCGAAAGAAGGTACGCTTAGACTTATCAACAACGACTGAGCGCAACAACCTTACTGCGGCAAATCTTTCAGTGTCGGTTTTTCGGGCGGATGAACTTCAAAGTAGAAACCCCGACCATATTAGCGGGTATTTATGGTTGCGTGCGGCTTTAAAAGGATATATTGAATCGCCTGATTATTATCTCGAAAATACTGATAAGGAAGCAAATGATGCCCTGGATAACTTATTAATCTCGCAGGGATGGACCCAGTTTGACTGGAACGACATATCCTCCGGCAATGCGTTTAAAATCAAATTTTTGCCTGAATACATCGGGCCAATTGTAACTGGTCGTGTCATACATACAGCCAGTAATAAGCAAGTTGCCGGCATTACGTCTTATCTTACCATTAATGGTAATCCGCAGCAGTTTCATGTTGCGCAAAGCGACTCGACAGGAAGAATATTATTCAATACTCAAAATTTTTATGGCCTTCATGAGATGGTTACCCAAACTAATACAAAGGCCGATACCAGTTATCGTATTGATATTCAAAGCCCCTTTGCTGAACGCGACACAACGATACGCCTCAAAGCATTCGCCTTAAATCAGGATATCAAAAAGGCTCTCATTGAAAACACCTTAAACATGCAGGTTCAAAACATTTTTGCGACCGAACAAATTAAACAGTTCGATAAGTTATTAACAGACAGTTCCTGGTTTTTTGGAAAACCAACTAAAACTTACAATCTGGATGACTATACCCGTTTTACGACTATGGAGGAAGTATTGAGAGAATATGTAGGCTCTATTACAGTAGCTAAACGCCAGGGAAAATTCGTTATCCACGCATATAACGGCGAACAACTGATTGGGGAGCCATTGATACTGCTGGATGGAATACCTGTATTTGATGCCGATAAACTATTTAAGTGGGATCCGTTAAGGATTAAAGCACTTGATGTGGTAACTCAGAATTACGTTTACGGGCCAATGCTATTTAGTGGTATAATGAGTTTTACTACTTATAAAGGCGATGGCAGCAACATTGAGTTAGACCCACATGCTGTTGTGCTTGATTACGAAGGGTTACAGCAGCAGCGCAAATTTTATTCTCCTGTGTATGATTCAGACGAGCAGATAAACAGTACCATTCCTGATTTCAGAACGGCGCTATACTGGAATCCCCGTATAAATACTGATGCAAATGGTAAAACCGATTTATCCTTTTTCACAAGTGATAAAGCCGGACAATATATAGGCGTAATAGAAGGAATTACCGCTGACGGTAAAACCGGCAGTAGTATTTTTACTTTCCAGGTAAAAAAATAGGTTATTTCCAAAAGAGCGGAACCTTCGTAGTTCCCCGTATGGTGCAGTCAACGCAAAGTTTTGTTGAATAACTCAGTGCTGTTGGGCCCCCAAATGGATTGGGAGGCGGCAGATACAAACCCTGTACAACCTCATAAAGCGCGTCGTGTGTAAGAAATTGGTTGGTCTGAAATTCTTCATTCAGGGTTTTCGGAGGATTGACAATGAAGGCTGTATCTAATTCACATACCGTAGGATATACCGTTTTGTAGGATGGTGGAAGTTGGTCTTTTGTAATAAATATGCGCTTATAAGATACATTACCCACGCTTAGATAGCCGACCACCAACTCACCTGGGTTAGTAACACAATGGTAATTTGTTGGTGCTTCAGATGGTAATACATCAAAAACACTTCCGATTTTTTGAGTGTTTTTTTGAAGGTTTTGCCAAAAAACATAGGCATCAGATGTCAGCGCAAATTGCTTAATAAGAATGCTATATTTAGTCTCTATTTTTTCGGAAGCTGGGTCAATCGATGTTATAGGAGCCTGGTAAAGTATATCATTTCCAAGTTTTATGCTTGAGGCTATTGTAACGCTTGTCGATGTATCGGATGCAAAACAATGATATATCTGATCTTCGACCTTTCGCGCGCCGCCTTTGGTCCAGGATGAATTATATTGAGAATGAAACTGCCACGTTTCTGAATAATCCCAACGATAATAGCGCGTGGCATTCGAAACATCATGTGAATTTACATAAATCTGCAAGGCTGATGCCTGAGCCGCAAACCCAATGCTGTCAATCGGCGGAGCGTTTTTTACAGGGACATAATCCGAAACATATTCTTTCGAGTCCGACGTTTTTATCCTTAACCTGTAATTGTGAGCTGCATCAAGGTTAAATGGCTGGGCGGCATAGATTCCTGGTTTTACCTCGCTTAATGGGATGTTATCGTTGGCATCATTCTCGATCGTAACTATTGCATTCGTTTCAGGCAGCGCAGTTTTAGAAGTATCGATCAATTTGGTCTTGCTTAGTTTAATAATGGTGGAGTCTGTTCCTGTAATAATGCCTTCTACAACCAAATACCGGTTATTGCCCGATTGATCAAGGGCAGGAGTAAAGGGCTTTTTGCAGCCGAGAGCTAATAAAGCGATACAGACCAGCGTGGATAAACTTTTCATTATTTCCGATGCTCATTGTAAACTCATAAGGTTGATAATCATCTAATATCGCTTTTATTTTTTCGATATTGATCAGTAATTAAAAAATTAGTTTATCGCCAAAAATACGGAGGACTTGTCCTGCCACGTAATGTGCAATCGGTGCATTGTTTTGTGGAGAAATTGTAAGCGGTCGGCAATCCAAACGGATTAGGCGGCTCAAGATACAGCGCATTTACAATGCCATAAGGTGAATTTAAAGGTATTAAAATACTTTCCAGATAAGATCCCGGTTTGGGAGGATTTAACCAGGCCGTATCCAATTCACATGCATAAGGGTACTCTGTTACATAATGAGGAAGCTGGGCGGCGGTAATGAATATTCTCTTCTGGCTTATATTACCGGCGGAAAGGTAACCCACCACCAATTCGGCGGAGTTTGAAACGCAATGATAATTGCTTTGAGTTTCTGACGGTAAAACATCAAATATACTCCCGAGTTTTTCCGTGTTTTTTTGCAAGGTTTCCCAAAACTCGTACGCATCGCTTGTCAGTGCATATTGTTTTACCAGTATGGTATATTTGGTTTCAACCTTTTCAGAATTGGCGGGTACGATGGTTATCGGCGCCAGGCTGATGATGTCTTTATTTAATTTGGTTGTTGATGCAACTAGCACACTGGTTGAGCTATCGCTTGCAAAGCAGTTGTGTACCTGCTGAACTACCATCCGGGCTTTGATACTATCCCCATTGCCGTAATACCCTGAGGGATATTGACTATGGAATTGCCATGTTTCCGTAAAATCCCAGCGGTAGTAGCGGGTTGCATTAGCATCGTCGTGCGCATTCACATAGATCTGAACACCTGAATTCGTGGCAATAAAGCCAACACTATCTATCGGCGGTGCATTTTTTAACGGTACAAAATCCGACAGGTACTCTTTACCATCAGACGTTTTTATCCTCAGGCGGTATTGGTGCGATGCATCTAAATTTAAAGGCCCGGCTGCGTATATACCCCTTCGGATTTCGGTCAGTGGAAAACGTGCGTTTGCATTATTTTCGACGGTTACCTGTGCGCTGGTTTCTGCAAAAATAGTTCTCGATGTATCCACTTTCTTGGTACGGCTGAGCCTGATAAATGTTGAATCATTCCCATTTATAATTCCTTCTATAACAAGATATTTTTGGTCTGTTTGATCGAGTACAGGAGTAAAGGGCTTTTTGCAACTAATAGCCAGTAAGACTATGCAGACAAGGAAAGGTAGGCTTTTCATTATTTTCCGATACTCTTTGGGAACCCTCAAGGTTTATAATTATCTAATATCGGTTTTATTTCTTCAATATCGATGCGTTATAATTAAAAAATTAGTTTTCATATCCGATAAGATATGGGGTTGAATGTTTATGTAAGATAAAGGCAACTTCCCGAATTGTTTTATAAATGATTAGCATTAATCATCATCATCCTTTGATTTAGGGTCTGCTTTAAGCCCGAGCGCCTTTAAACCCTTTCCATGCGCCCCGAAATACTTTTTGGGAAAAGGCTTATCACCGTAAATCGTAGACCATATATACTCGCTAAATATTAAAGCATATTTATCGTTGAGGTCAGGCTTAGAAAAATCCATTTTCTCTGTTAAAGGCGCCAACTTTGCCGTGGTTTTATTGGCTATTTTTTTCTTTGGCGGATTCATTTCGTTTGTAGCAACGGCAGGCGTTAAGAATGTATAACCAGTATAATCAGGATTTTCCTGGAAACAGTCTGTCATTAAAGGAGCCATTGCCACTATTTGATTCATGGGCTGCACGCCAAATATCTGGCAAATTGTATGCAGCACAGATGCCTGGTTATAAAATTTGCTAACAATGGTATTACGTTTCACATAAGGGCCTGCAAGAAAGCATACCGACCGGTGACCATCAACATGGTCCGTGCCGCTTTGCGGGTCATCTTCATTCACAAATATAGCCATGTCTTTCCAAAAAGAGCTTTTTGAAAGCGCCTCGATTACCCTGCCGGTTGCCAAATCGTTATCAGCTACATAGGCGCGTGGAGTAGGTAGATTTTCATCATGCCCGCTGGTGTGGTCATTAGGCAGATAAATAATAGTAAAATCAGGGAAGCTACCTTTGGCTTCATCTTCCTTTAACGCTTTAATAAATACATCAGTCCTGATTTGTTCCGGAATGGTCAAATTCCATCCGGGGAAACGCAGATCACTATATTTTTCGAGGCTTTCTATCGGGTAAGCGCACTTGTACCAGATGGAATCGCTTTTATCTTTCCATCCATTATATAAATCTTTCCAGCTTTTACCTTTTGTTACTTCTGCTAAATCAAATTCTCCAAAATTTCTGAAGGAAATGCCTTTGCGCAATAAATGATCCCAAATAAAACCGCAACCGGCGTAGCATAATGGATCTGTGCCAAAATCGTAAGCACAACGGCCTGCTGAAAAATCTTTTTCGTGGTACGGTGTAGAAATGCCCTGGGTTGCCCATTGATGCCCATCGCTTGAGTTAACGCCGTTGCAATAATAGTTATCTAATAAAACAAATTGTTCAGCAAGGCTGTGCGCATTTGGCGTTACTTGTTTAGGAAATTCGACAAGACTGGAGTCGCAATTTCCTTTTCCAAAATCACCTAACTCCTGGTCGAATTTTTTATTTTCCTTAATGATGTAAACAACATGTTTTATAGGAGAAGGCTCGCCTACGTTTGCCGGAACCGGTTTCGGCCTGGCGTTTAAATTCGCTTCGGCCTGCGCCCTTAGCATTTCTATAAAATGAAACCCTTTTTCGGCCTTTGCGCTATATTCATCCAATTGCGACTTATTGCCGGGAAGTGCAACCTTTTGTAAGGAACCCTGTTTAAGGGGGGTGACGTTACCGATATACAGATCGTGATCAGTCGCACACACCGCACCAGGAAATCCGCCGCCCGCTATAAACCCATACGGGCCTTTTTGTGGTTGTTTAGGGTTAATGAGCGCGATTGAATTATTACCTGCATTAGCAGCATATAATACTTTCCCGTTTGGACTGAACGCTAATGCCGTTGTAAGGCTTCCATAAGGCAGAGACGGATCTGGTTTTGTATCAATAGTTTGTACAACCTTAAGAGTTTTGACATCTATCAGACTTATACCGTCACCACTTTCATCGGTTACATAAAGCAGATTGCCATCGGGCGACAACACCATTGATTCAGGGTATATGCGGGTTGTAATCTCATTAATTATTTTCTTTGATTGAATATCAATTACTGTAACAGAGCCGCGCAATGCTATAGAACGGTCATCTACCGCAACTTTTGTTCCGGCAGATTCCTGTGTTCTGTCTCCCGTTTTGGCTTGCGGGCCACCGAAATTGCTTACAAACGCAAACCTTTTATCTTTACTTATAATGATTGCATAAGGGCAAACGCCAACCGGGATTTTTTTTAGCACTTTACCTTTAACAACATCTACAACTGCTACCTGGTTAGGAATCGCGAGCGCCACGTAAGCAATATTATTATTAATTAACCCAATACCTAAAGGTGCTGCAGTTTTCTTGTCAACAGATAAATCAATTTTTTTTGTGAGGCTAAATACGCCGTATTTATTAATGTTTCCTATATATAAGTTTTTTTTTGCACCGGTAAAGTAAACAGTCGAATCGTTACTACAAACCGCGAGGCCATACATGGAACCTGATTCGCCTTTTTCATACTCAAACTGGTTAACTACTTTAAAGTTGCCCGCATTAATAACAGATAAACCATTGTTGTTTTTTGAGATGAGAAATTTATTTTGCCGGGCCAGTTTCAAATTCAATACCCTGGTGCCTTTGGCCAAGTCAAGGCTTTTCCCTGCAGGATCGAATGTTTGGCTGTTTGCAAACATTTTGTCGCCGGCAGAAAGATTCCAAGACGTGTCTATAGGGGCCTTGACATCCTTTCGTAATTCAGGAGTTTTTGGTGCCTGAGCTTGTATACTTTGACTGCCTAAAAGTAAAAAGGGCAAAAATGCACTTGCAATAAAAATAGATTGTGAAATTTTCATAGCTATAAACTGATATTATTAAGTATCAGGAAATGTTCAGCAATTATAAACAATGTTTATTAATTCTGAATTTG
>Ga0207695_10007136_pt1 | contig 14301 bp, 23 predicted proteins | sample KBSC54metaG_FD_184354 | JGI IMG/M metagenome (GOLD analysis project Ga0207695, IMG submission 184354) | Corn rhizosphere microbial communities from Kellogg Biological Station, Michigan, USA - KBS C5-4 metaG (SPAdes) (version 2) | ecosystem: Host-associated > Plants > Roots > Rhizosphere > Soil... | reverse complement strand
TTAGCTTGCGCCGGGCAACTTGCTGGTGATCGTGGAGAGGCCGGGAATTTGCTTGCCGTAGGCAGCGCCAACGATGACGCCGAGGGCAACCAAAACGAGCGGGTGCTTGAGAAACGAGGGCATTTTAGTGTATTTATTTCGTGAATACGTCCGACACGCCTTTGCGGTCTAAACGTTGAATGTGTATTCACTCGGCCCTTACACTTCCCCTCGCGATCTTCGCGGTATCCCGCTTTAGTCCGCCTTGTCCGTGGACGTCCCTCAACGTCCAGCAATGGCCAAAAGAAAAGGCTCGGCCTTTCAGCCGAGCCCTAAAACGTCTGCCACCGGGAGGGATCGGCAGCACCAGAATTCATCCGGTTACGTTTTTGAAAACTGTTCCACCACTCTAATTCTACACCCCGGACCGTGCTGCCAACAAACTAAATTCTCCGGATTCAACAGCAATCCTTTCGCAGGTTCGAACCCGCAACCACACTCCCAAACCACACACTCCTGCATCATACTTTTCCCTCTGTCGATGGACCGCTCCCTAAGCTTTATTTTCACCATCGTCGCCAACGAAAAAGCTATAGAGACCGAAGACAAAACTATGACTAAAGTTTCATTATTCATTTCAGATCACCCCTAATTCCAGCAGCAAACTCATCCCTCAACGCTGGGTCTTTCGCAAGCGCATTCAGCGTGATCGACCAGAGAGCGCGCCGTTCAGCTCGCCGCGCTTTCGCTGCGGCGAGCCTTCGGTTGCATTCCACTGCATCGAGAACGGGAAACTCAATCCTTACCTCGCGTCCGTCCTTCATCATTCCATGCTTCATCGCTACTTTCCCCAATTTGGGCGGGTTCTGGCTCATCGGCTGAGGTAAGGAAAATTGACTCACGCCGCTAGTTTCATCGGCACAATGGGCCGCTTCGGAAACATTTCGACGTGCAGAAACTCGTACTGATTCAAGTGCGGCGCGTACTTCATTATCGCTTCCGCAGATTTCGGAAACTGATGCGCCCACACCTCGGCCTCATCGGGATGACACGCGAACAGATAGAGCTGCGTGCACTGCTTGCGCATTTCCGGTAGTAGCTGCGTATAATCCTGCATCAGCATGTAAACCACGTGCCCGTGATGGCGTGAGGTAACGGCGATCCACCTGAATTGCCTGTCGCGGTCGAACGACAAACCGGATTCGTCGATAAACAGCGTGGAATTTATCGAGGCCTTTGCCCGAGCCATGAGCGCGCCCGCGTCCGTCGTGACCCATTTTGCGGGCCACTTCGAGCCGAGCGGATCGCACACAAGCACTGGGCGGCCCGCGCGCATGTGCTCGCGAGCCAGGTGCTTTGAGAGATGCGTTTTACCGCACTCCGAGGGTCCAACGACGGCAATTTTCACGCGTATTCAACTCCGCAATACAGGCACCGATGCGCCGAATTTTCCCGACGCCTAGCTCCGCAACCATCGCAGCGCGGCACATGCCGAACCGGCAACGGGAACGCCCCTAGATTACGCTCACTGCTGACGCAGCAACTACCTTTTCCTCGGCCAGAGAACGGCCGCGGCTGAGGATCGCGCGTTTTCATCATCGCGAGATCAAAGCAGGCCTTCAGCTTTGCTTCCGATGCGGTCACAGGTTTTTTGCGGTGAGAGGCGCATCCGACGCAATCACACCCGGAGCGGGTTGAGGCGCTTGCGCCGATTTCATGGCCCAAAGCTTAACGTCGATTTCGCTCCTCAGTTGACGAACCTGGTCGCCTGCTATGCTCGCGGCATCGTGGAGAACATCCGCGCTATCTTGCTCGAGTTTATTCAAACGTTTATCGTGGCTCGCATGTAGTGCGAAAAACAATACAGCGGCGACACAGAGGAGAATTACGATTACGAACATGTTTTTTTTAGTTTTGGGTTTGTTGACTAACGGAAGATTCCATTCGGCGGCCGAGCTCGGCGCTCTGCTGACGGCCTTTTCGACTCATCCAAGCGTTAAACATCCACGCCTTGATTTTCTCGAAGAACGTTCGGGTTTTCGGCTTCGTGAGCCGCTTTCCCATAAAAATTGCTGTTGCCATCGCGGGAGCCATCCACGGCGGCATTTCCTTTTGGCCCGTGGTCTTAAAATAGCTTTCCCACGCCTGAACAAGTGGCTCGTGCTCGCCCGGCTCAGGCATCCACTCCTGGCCATCAATCACCATGGCCCCGACAGTGTAGAGCGCGATTGCAACACCCTCAGCGGCCGCGCGCGCCGATGGCATGATTTGCGCGTGCGCCTCGGCTGCTGGCTGGCTCGTCTGCGGATCGACCTGCGGTGTTTCGCTCGGACCTACTTCCGGAATTTCCTGTGCCGGTGTGGACGCAGCTCCGGCTGTAGTGCTTTTTCCACTACGTCGCACACACCAACGGCCCATGGTGTCGCACTTCGGAAGAAATTTCTTCGGATCGAAGGCACGCCCGAGCGAATCAAATTTCGGAGCATCTGGCTTTTTCGGTTCCGACGCTGGCATCGCAGCGGACGCGCCGGTCGGCGCGTTCGGGAGTTTTATCGTCGGCTCTGGTGCGTTTTCGAGCACTGAGCTTGCGAGAGATTCAGGGGTAACGGTTTCGGCCATGGAAATTTATTTTGAGAGATCGAGAAGAGTTGTTTCCGCGCTCGCCGTGGTCGTCACTGCCACAGCGGTTTGCGGCGCTCGCACAGCGAGAGCGGAAAGTAAGTGGTCAAGGCGGCGCTGGGCGGCCGTGACGCTGGAAGCAAGCGAAGTGAACGGCACCCATTCGCGGGCCGTCTGCTTGCCGATTCGGGATAGGCAGAGCGCTCGGCCGTTTGGCTCATCGAGCTCTAAAATTTTAACGACACACACGCAGAACGAATCGGTGAAAGCGGTCGCTTCGTTCTCGCGGATGAGGAACGCGGTAAAGGGCGGTTTCATGCCTCGGCCAGTGAGTTTTGCCATGCTTTTGGTCGCAAAAGGGCGGGGAAGTGAGGCGTTCGCGGCGGTTCGCTTAAATCCTCTCGGACAGTTACGGGACTGGTGTGAACACTCACTTGGGAGCCGCCCGATTTCGGCAAAAAGGGGAGCGATGCGCGCGCGGCCGTCACCTGGGCCTCAACCGCCTCGATCATGTCGCGCACGAACGGCAAAAGGCGGATGGCGGCCACGTCCGGCTTCTCGTCGGACCACACGAGTAATCCCGGTGTTGCCACGCGGTCGAAGTAGGGAGCGGGCGAAAGGCGAGCGACCACTCGATTTTGAAAGACCGCACGCGGTCCGACAGGAGGCGAGCGGCGAGGCGTAGACGGGGCGTTACTTTTGGCCTTCACCCCGTTGACGAGGTGTAACGGGCGTTCAGTCCGGGCGTCGGCATCCCAACGCAAAAGCTCACCCTGCGTAACGGGTGAGCCTTCGCCATCTACGCCCCCGAGCTCACCCCCGTCGTTTTGTAAGTCAGTGCGGCCCACCGTCTTATTTTTTATGGCGTTGCGCTTATTACGGGCGGACTCTCGGGCGTAGTCCGCCTCGCTACGCCTCCGGCTCACCTTGCGGGCATTCCAATCGGCCATGACTACGGGGGTGAGCTCGCACGAGCGTTCGCCCCCGTCACCCCGTACCGCCCGGCGTTCGCGTTTGATCGTTAAGCAGCTTTCGCGGCGCGCGCGGATCTGCTCACGCAGTTCGGAAAGTGGCTGGACACGGTGCAGCCGGAAAAGCGCGGCATCGAGCGCGCCGAGCTCGGCCGCGTTCAGGTGTTTCACGTCGCCCGGCTTCACGACATATTTGCATGCCTCGCGAAGTTTCTCTAGTGCTCCGTCAATCGACCAATGACACCCCCAAAACGACCAAACGGCATGGGTCCAAGCCTTCATCTCCTTCTTAGGCAAGAACCGCTCAAAGTGCACCAGACAGTGCGTGTGAGTATGGACCGTCCAGCGGCCTGCATCATCCTTATTCGCTCGACCGGAATCATCGAAAAGGCCGCCGAGTTCGCTCGATCTAAAGATGATCGAAGCCCGCGCGGACCGCATAAACGGTTGCGCATTCAGTTTTGAGATTTTGCGGTGCAACTCCCGCAGCGCTTCGCGTACCTCAGCGCCGTTTGTTTCAACGTCCAGCGGAACACGCTGGCCCCCGGTGAACGTGCAAAATTGGTCGAATTTGTGATCCTTGCGGCGAAGTAGCAGCTCGAGGGCGGCGATGATCGGCGCGCGCTTCTCTGCGGCCGCAGTCGGCAAAATGGCGCGTTTGCGCACGTTAATGAGCGCTTTGTATCTGCCCGTGATCGGATCAAGAAGCCATGCGTTCGGACCAGAGCCGAGCGCCGGGCGGCCCGCGCTTTCCAGGCGTAATGCCAAGTCAATCGTGTCCTCTTCGAGCTGGGAGCGACCTTCCATTGACCGCTTGAAAGCGTCTTCGGAAATCACTTCTCCCGCGCGATTCCTGCAATGGCGAACGTAGGTTGATTCGCGGAGCGATTGAAGGCTTTCCATCTCCCGAAATTCGTTCGCGCGGCGCTTTTCTTCTTCCGCCAAACGCGCGAGCTCGGCCGGATCGTCGGCCATGCTGTCGCGCTCAAAGTTGAAGGCGTGGCCGAATTCAGAATAGCGCGCGGAAAGCTCCGGCGAAATATCACACGAAGCGGGTGGGGCGAACGGATCGAGGCCCGTGTGCACTTCGGTTGCGCGGTCTGCCGTGCTATGACGGTAAGCGTCCATCAGACGCCCCCAGTGCGCCTGCATCAGTGATATTTCTTCGCTCATGCTGCGCCGGTCAAACGGGCGTACTCACGCACCGGGATTAAATAAGGCTTCCCGACGGGCAGTGTATTGATTTTTCCAATACCGATTAAACGGCGAATCGTTTTCGGGTTTCGGCCGAGAACGAACGCGAGCTCCTTAACAGTGAAGTTTGTTTTACTGGCTTCCACGCGCACGGGGTCAGTGGGCATAAAAAGGTTTCAGACGGTGAGGCCGGTTTCCGGGTCGATCCCCGCAGCGGCCTTTTTGAATTTCGAGCGCGCTTCCACGTCGGCTTGCACGGCGAGCGCGTATTCATCGAACGCGTCAACCCAAGCGGCATGGAGTCGGTTCGCGCGCTCGGCGAGTTCACGCCGACGCTTTTGCGTCTCTTCGTATGCGCGCGCGACTGTATCGAATAAAAGGATACCAAGCGCGCCCGGTTTCGCTCCGGCAATGGAGTCCAAGCCAGCGGGAACAGAACCGCCGGGCGCGTTGGTAAGAGGTTGCGGCGTGCCGTCGATGACGACGCGGCCGGATGGAAAATGGAGTACCGAGCTCACGCGTAAATTCCCTCCACGACGCGGGCGCGATCCTCAATAAACGGGTTTAGGCGCTGCGCATACTCCGAACGGACGGGGCGGCCGTCCGCGATGGCTTGCAGCGTGCGAACCACAATTGCGCGCTTAATCTTTGTATCAAACGCCGCGTTTTTGCGCACGCGCGACGAACAGTAGAGAACACAGAATCGGCGATACCACGTCGCGTTTTTCGAGATCGCTACACGAACACATCCGCCCTCGTTTGTGTGTATCCGTTGGGGAACTAAAATGACTTCCAGCTGTGAGCCTTCGAGCTCGTCGAGCAGTTCCGCAGCAGCAAATTCGCGCGCGGATTTCACAAGGCACCTCCCTCTTGCGCGAAAAGTTCATTAACGCGTTCATTAAAACGATCACGGTCCCATTGCTGGAAATCTCTTCTGGCTGAGGCGGCGTAGGCGGCGTCGGCGGCGTCGGAGGCGGAGGAGGCGGAGGAGGCGGCGTCGGAGGCGGAGGAGGCGGAGGAGGCGGCGGCGTAGGCGGCGTAGGCGGCGGCGGCCGCGGAGGAGGCGGCGGCGTAGGCGGCGGCGGCCGCGGAGGCGTAGGCGGCGGAGGCTCTTGCCGCCGCCATCTGGCCGTTCGTGATTTTGCCTGCGCAATAATCACGAACGGCCTGGATAGCAGCCATGCTTCTCGCGTCCGGCTTCACCACCGTTCCCAGTGCGCGTTCCGCACACTCAGCGGCGTGTAGTAAAACTATATTTCGCGCATTGCGGATCGCGATTACTTCGCGAGATCGAGCGCACACCTTATCATCACCGGATTGAATTCCTCCAGAGAGTTTAACACGGCAAAGCAGAAAGCCTGGAGCGTATCGCATCGCATCGCGCGGATGAATGCTTGCATGTAGACCGTTGTAGCAGAGATGGAGCTTACCGCGGGCCTTCAGAACCGTCCCGACATCAACGCGCTCGCGCGAATAGCGCGTGACGGAATCGTTTGGCAAAAAATGCCACGCCAAAATAGGTGAGTTTTTCACAGCCCACCTCCTACAGCGGGAGCCAAAAGCTGAACGGGGCGAACATACCAACCTTCGCCGCGCCACCACGCCGTGAAGTCTGCGCGCCACTTAGACGCGAAAAGCTTCGAGCGCTGTCCGTTGTAGTGCTCGCACCGATACCCAATGAGGTACGGCTTCATTTGGCACCTCCAACAGGTGCGAGCTTCGAAACTAACCAACCCAGCGCTTCGGTGCGCGTGACATTGGCTAGAGAATCCTTCGGACCACAAAGGGCGGTCCAAGAACCTGCATGAAAACAGACCGAACCGAGGATTTTAACGCCATCCCAAGCGAACAGATTTCCCGTCTGATCCTGTTCGAACGTGACGCCTATTAAAACCCCGTGAAAGTGCGGCAACTCCTGTGCCAGACACGCGCTAAACGATGAAAACACCGCTTTTGCGGCGGATTTGAGGGTGATTTTCGAGGACTCCATTTGATTGAGTCCTTTGGTCTATTTGTCGCACAATAAACAGAATGGCAATAGTTTGCAAAAGATTGCCGGGGTATCCCCTATGCGAAAAACATCCAAAGAACGGTTAGTTTCCTAAGAAAGTCTGCGAAAGTCAAACAAGTAAAACCCTCATCCTTCGGATACACTGGAAAGCATATGGAAAAGAAGCCTCTCATGATTCAGGTCAGCGACCCCGTAAAGGAACGTCTCGCTGCCATAGCCCAATATCACAACGACATGAGCCCGAACACGTTGGTTTCTATTGTTGCAACAGAACTCAGTCGCCTTGAACCCACCGACGTATGGATGGGACTCGCGCGATTGACCCAGGGTGCAAAGCCACTCCCTCCGGAGCCTAAAACACCCCGAGCCCGCAAAAAGTCAGAACACGCTCACGCGAGCGCGGCAGCTTAACGCACGAGTTCGACCCAACGCAGGCCGATTTGTTTACAGAGCGCGGGCCAGTTCCATTTCGTGTATCCAGGATGTACATACACCTCTTGATACTTAAAACCCCGGCCATGCTTTAGAAAAAGGTTTAACGCCGAAAGCGCCTCATCACTCAATCTCTGATCCCCAGAGACGAGCATGCGCACCGGGACCGAAGCACGTCCCAGCTTTCCAAGCAGCCGAAACAGGCCGCTCGAGCGCGTGAAGGTCCGAACGTTCAAAAACGATTCGTGCCCCCAAATTACGATGATAGGCTGAGGGAGTCCGAAGTAAGACTGAAGAGACTCCTCGCCCGGTTGTTGAAGCGGTAACAAAGCAACCATAAAACGTGTCGATATCGACCGCGTGCGGCGAGAATTTAAGAAGCGGACGCGCTTTTGTATAAATCAAAGGCTTGCTTCAGGAGCAAATTTGCTACCCCGAGGGCAATTCCGCCAACGAGCACAAGGCCCGCAACTTTGAGAAGGTTTCCGTTCATATTTTATGCTGCGAGAGGTTGAGGATTGAGAGAGGGGGAGGGGACTACGGCCGACGGTTTCATCACATGCCACGCGTGCCAGTAGGCGAACGCGCCCGCAGCGGCCGCTACACCAACGAGCGCCGCGAAATGTTCACTAACGAATTGCGCCGCTGTCGGCATCACTAAGCCACCAACAGCGAGCCAAATGGCCGCACGGGTAAATCCCATGGCAAAACCAAAGATGGCCAGAAGCCCGCAAATGCCTCCGGCTATGTAGAACCCAAGAGTGCCCTTTGCGCGCGCGATTTCGACGGCGGATGGTGGAGAGGGCGGGGTAAAGCTTTTTGCGCCTTCCACGCTTTGCTTTCGCGTCTCCGTGCGCAGTTCTGTTGCGGCCGCAAGAGTGATTGACGCGGGCGGCGCGCTCGAGCGCGCTTCCGGCGTTGCGGCCGGAGCCGACACAGTGACCACACTCCCCGCGGGGATCGGGAGCGTCGTCACCGTCGTTTCCGTGCTCGCGTGCGCTGGTTCCTGCACGTCTCCCTTTTGCGCAACGACAGGCGCGCCCACTTTATCGAACGACGCGACGGCGCGCGCTGCCCGGTGACGCCATGGCATCACGGAGCAGCCGGAGACAAACAACACAGCGACGAGCAGGCAGAGGGTTTTCACTTTTTGAAGAATTTCGTTGCGCCATAGACGGCAAAGAAGCCGACGAGGCCGATTGCACCGATTGCTGCGAACGCCTTCCAGCGTGATCCGACCGCGCCCCACGGGGCCGAGGCGTACACCTGGTTTCCGTTCGCGTCCAAAACTTGAATGCTCGGCTTTGCCAGGCTCCCGAGTGCACTCGAAGAACCGCCGGAGCTCCCGGTGTTGATCGTGACCGGGCCGGGCAAAAATTCACTGTCAACGATGACAGTTGACACCGTGCTGCTTACGGCATTGCCGAGAAGGGTGGAAAGCGCACTCATTTCGCAAATGGCGCATCGCTGCCGTTAGGTTTGCCCTTTATGAGCAGATACCACTTCGTACCGATATAACCAGTGGTCACAAGTGCGCAGAGACCCGCAGCGAAGTAATTAAACTCCAGTGCGCCGATAGTGGCGATGATGCCAGCCGAGACAGTTTTCAAGGGCGGGGTGTAGGTTGTCCGTTATGGTTCACGGAGAAGGCGGGAGTGTTTTATTCCCGATTGATTCAATTAAGCGCGGGCCGAGCACCCACAAGCCGACGCCAAGGACGACGACCAGGAGAACCCATTTGCGATTCTGTTCTGAGAAAGGATTAATCGCGTTATTCAGGCTGACGGCCTGGTCAGCGACGGCGCTTCCGAACGTGAGCACGTCCGAACTAAAAGACGTGTCGGCGAGCGGGACATTCTGGATACCCGTCCCAAGATAGGTATTAGCCTGCGTCACCTGCGCATCGGTGAACTGTGAAGGGTTTTGGCTGATAAACTTCATCATCCCATTCGTCACGTCGATTTGCTGCTGCGCCGTGAGGTCCACGTACGCGAGCGGATTATTTAACCAATCCGTGAAACCGAGCTGGGTGATCGTTTGATTTCTGAGATCGGAGATTGTCATATTATACGTTCACGAGAATTCGGCCCCAGGAGTAGCGCACAGTGAACGTGAGCGTGTGGCTGGAGTCCTTGGTTTGTGGGCTGGTGAAAAGGAGGGTCCAATTGCGCGCGCCGAGGCAAATTCCGTAGTGGTCCGCACCATTCGCGGTCGCGAGATTGAAGGTGTAAGTTGCGTCTCTGAAGAAGTTCTTGGCTGTATAGCTCGCCGCGGCAGCGCTGCTTGGGCTATACAACCCCGCAGCTGGAGCAGACGGAACCGTCACGCTGCTTATCGCGCTATTTAGCGTCACTGTTCCTCGAAGGATCGCGAAAGAATTCGTGTTAGCACTCGCCGCAAACGCAGGGTCCATCCATCCGACCGTTCCAGTTGCGCCACCTGGATTCACTACATAGCTTGCAGACGCATTTGATGCGGCCGCAAGAACGGCTTCGCTCATCATATTTCCGGCCGTACTATAGCCAGAGCCGCCGCCTACATCCGTAACGGACGTGATTGAGCTAGGCGACCATTTCACCGAAAGCTGCATCGTGACCTTGAGCTGCTGCCCGGCCGATAACGAAGGCGGCGACAAGAACAGAGCACGCCCGAAAAGATTAGCGCCAGACGTATTGCTATCGCTCCAGCCGATTTCTTGGTAAGTGACCGAACCCACTTCCGCCGCAAAAATAAAAACACGCTGGTGCGTCCAGGTATCTACTGAAAACGTGCTTTGATTATCGGTTGATCCTGATCCGTACGTATTTGTTCGCTTCGTTTCGGTTTGAAGGCCGGTCTGGTTCACATACCAAATCGTGAAGAGCGAAGACGCGACGCTCTGGCTCACGTTCACCGTGACAACGGTTGAAGAAGTGAAGGCCGTAATATAGACTTCTTGTCCGCTATCGAATTTGAGGAGTGCACCCACGTCCCCCGCCGCGAAAATGCCAGCGGAGGCCGTCACTGTGGTCGTTGTTTGGCTACCCGTGATCGAGCCGGAATCCTTCAACACCGGATTTGTTCCAGTGCCGACGGCAGCATTTGAGAAGCACGCGCAAACCCCCGTCCCGGCTCCAATTTTATCAAGACCCGTGTCCAACAAAAGATTCTTCTGCTTTTTGCCTACCTGATATTCTGACCCATCAGGGTTGATGATAAACGTCTCAAATTCGACACCCATCCCGGCATGGGGGTTCATCACTGGCTCAGGTATAAGTTGCGGATTTGAGAGCATGGGAGGCGTTGGCTGACTCGGTGAGTGTTCCAGCATCGACAGCGGCTAGGAAATAGACTGAAGCATTGACTGCATGGCTAACTTTGGCGCTTTCAGCTAAAGACCCGCCATTGATCACAGCGTTAAAATAGACTGAGGCAGTGAGGGCATGGCTGGCGTTGGCGGCTTCGGTATTTGTTCCTCCATCAACTGTGCCTTGGAACGTATAGACAGCAGCGGTGAGGGCGTGGCTTACCTTCGCGGGTTCTGGGTAGGTTCCGCCATCAACGAGGGTTAATAGATAGGCCGCTGAAGCGAGCGAGGCCGAGGCAACTTGCGCCTCGTCCATGATGATTAGGCCCACATCGACAACCTCGTACGTTCGCGGAGTCGGGCGCGCCTGTATATTGGCGTGCATTCATCAGGCCCCCTGCTTGTACCAACACTCCGAAATGCAAACCGAGATTGCGGACGCGGTTTGATTCGCGACTTTGATGTAGCCAGAAGTGAACAGCACTTGAGAGCTGGCCTTTTGGATTTCTGAAACGAAATTGCCGGTCGAATCGAGCAGAACAAGCGAGCTGTTCGGATCGCGGTTAGACACAATAAGCCATCGCCTCGAGGTGTACGAAGAACTCGGGACCGTTCCGTTTAGTACGACATTCCCGCTCGCTGCAATCGAACTTGCCGCGTTGCCGATAACATCGGTGGATTGATCGGCCACCGGCTGCACACTGGCCTCGCGGTAACGTACGATATTGAGTCGATTGTCTATGAAATCCCCAAACCCGATAAAGACCGTGGCTGTGACTGCGACGGCATTCGCGTTCGTGATTTCGATATACTTAAAGAGGTCCGATGGGTGACACACCTTGCCTGTGCCCACATCATAAAGTTCTTTCGTGCCGTGATCGGTGCGAACTGTGAGCTGACCCGTCGTGTCCAAAACGTAGAACGTTTGGCCCGCGATCGGTATCGTAATAACACCTCCCGCCGGAATCGTGCTCGTCCACTGCGACGAGGTTTTCGGCAAAGAATTATCGCCGCCAGTGGCGACGCCACTTCTGTTCAGTGAGTTGTTAGTCTGCATGGCTATTTGCGTTTGGAGGCGAAGAAAATTGCGGCGGCGGCGATGGCTGCGACGGCGACGATGACGACGTACTTTTGCGCGAGCTCGCCCTGAGCGGCCGCAGTCTGAGGCACGGCCTTGTCGAGCGTGGCCGTCAGATGGCTCGCCAAAAATTGATTCAAATCATTTCCTTGCTGAGTAGCGTCGGAAAGCGCCTTCGAGTTCTGATCATAGGCATTGGAAAGAGCGGACGCGACCGTCGCGACAGCGCCGCCCGCGAGGTTGAGCGCATCCGTCGTTGTATTATTATTCGAAGCGAGCGCGGCGTGGAGCGCGTCACTCTGCCCAGCAATTGCCTGGAGTGAAGTGACAGTCTGGCCCTGAATCGCGTTTGAAGTCGTCGCCACATTCGAGGCCAAGGCGTCGGCCGTCGTGGAAACGCCGGACTGTAGTGCTGCCTGCAATACATCCTTATCCGCGGAAACGAGCGTGACCGAGTTTCCCGTAGAACCCGCGCCGAGCGCGACCGAGCCACTGGATGCGCCGCTCTGCTGATTGTACGCGGTGTTGTCAGTCGAGGTTTTCGACTGCGAGTTACCTTTGCCGCCACCTGAAAAAAGGCTCATGTCAAATGTCTCCTGAGAGTGATTTCTGAAAGTCTGTAACCGAGGGTTAGGCTCTTTTTAACGAGACCGGCGCGCCGCGTATGAAGCCGGATCGACTGGCAACCCAGCCTTCTAGCCATTTGCTCGGCGCAGTCATCTAGCAGAGAAGACGCGTCAACGTGGGGCTGTTCACAATAAGCAGCCAATGCCACCAATTCCGAAGTTTTGGCGCGCTCGACTGAATAAATGAACATTCCAGAGACGCGGTCATTGATGAAAATATCTGCCTTATGGAGTTCTCCACTCTCGACCCCTCGCCGCAGGTAATCCCGGAAAGCGGCGGGATTATCGAGCGGGATAAGGAATTGAAAAGAGTCGGCCTTATCGTGCCACTCATCGTTTTCCAAAAGCCGAAAAACGAATGGGTGGAGCAATTCGTTACTTGAGTGCTTTGATGGCAACAATTCCAAGGATCAGCACGCCCCCAACGATTGCGAGTTGCGTCCAATTAACGCCCGAAAGTGCGCCACCTGCGGGCGTGACGGCTTGGCCTCCGGCTGTGCTCCCATCACCAACAACGAACGATGCGTTGTTGTTGAGGGTTCCAGACGATGGTCCTGCTGTCGCGGTCGATGACGGGTCTGAAGAGAAACCGCCACCGCCCGCCCCCCCAAGAATGGATGCAAGGCCCATGGCTTACTTTTTCAGCGCGAAGATGAGGCCGCCGAGGACGACGACCGCGCCGAGCGCAATCAAAAGGTTTTTCTGTGTAGCGGCGGCCGCAGTCGCGGCTGCGCTGTTTGCCGTCGCAGCCGTGGAAAGGCCGTTCACGGTTTGCTGCGTCGTTTTCGACGTGGAGGCGAGATAGTCCTGGCCGAGCGTGCTCGCCAAACTGAGGATGCTATTATCAAAGCCGCCCGTATTGCTGCTGTTCTGGTTCGAACTGTTCACGTTTGGAGTGGAAGCCGGAGCGAGCGCACTGGATGCACTGCCAGAAAACGTCAGATCGTTCGAAAAAAGAGAATCGTCCATGTTATTTTGGGTTCAAAAAAGGCCCGGTCGGGCGCTTTGGGCGAATCCCACAAGGAGCGCGCCCGGCCGGGCCAGTTCTTTGAACGTAATCGAGATTAAGTGTAGCGGCCCGGACGGTTTTCCACGACGGCCGTGACGGTCTGCGCACCGGTGCTGGTGACGCGAACGATCAGGGTGTTTGCGACCGCGAGCGCCTCGCGCAGATGGTTCGTTGGATCGAACACAAGACCGTAGTCGAATTGCGTCGAGTCAAAGCCGTACTGCTGGAGGAAACGGTTGTTCGAGACGTTCGAGCCTTCGTGGACGGTGTTGCCGTCAGCGATAACCTGAACATAGCTGATCGTGCCAGCGCCGCCGCCGTTCAACCAAATGCGGTGAATCGGATAGTCGGTCGGAATGTTCGTGATATCATACACGCCAGACGGAACCGGGAAAGACAGTGAGTGCTGCTTGATCGGCGAGAGGAACGGAGTGTCAGGCTGACCCGCAGTCGTTGACGGCGTCGCGTTGCGGAAATAATCAAACTCGTAGTTACCTGTGACGCTTGGATTGGTCAGACCGGACGCGATGATCATGCGGATTTGAAAGGTCGATTGACCAAACATATCCCACGAAGTGACTGTTTCGTGCTGGGTAAACCGGCGCCACGGCTCGGAGAAGAAAATCGGCAATTCACCGGTGGATGGAGTATATCCATTCGCCGCGGCGATGGCCAAAATCTGAGCCGGAGTGATATCGCGAACGACAACACCGCCGACTGAAAACTGGATCGAGGTGATCACCGTCGTCGGGTTCACGAGCGCAGGCGTTGAGCCTGCCATCGTGTAGAACGACATGCGGTGATACCGCTTATTGACGTCGAGATTAAGCGTCGCAACGCCTGGAGAGACGACACCGATAATGCCGGAAATCAGATTGCGGCTACGGGTCGGGAAAAGTGGTTGGGCCATGGCTTTTGTGACTCAGCTGGTGAGGTTAGAGCCGTGCCTTAGCTTGCGCCGGGCAACTTGCTGGTGATCGTGGAGAGGCCGGGAATTTGCTTGCCGTAGGCAGCGCCAACGATGACGCCGAGGGCAACCAAAACGAGCGGGTGCTTGAGAAACGAGGGCATTTTTGTGTATTTATTTCGTGAATAC
>Ga0207695_10007134_pt1 | contig 14302 bp, 12 predicted proteins | sample KBSC54metaG_FD_184354 | JGI IMG/M metagenome (GOLD analysis project Ga0207695, IMG submission 184354) | Corn rhizosphere microbial communities from Kellogg Biological Station, Michigan, USA - KBS C5-4 metaG (SPAdes) (version 2) | ecosystem: Host-associated > Plants > Roots > Rhizosphere > Soil... | reverse complement strand
CGTGCCGCCCGCCTGGGCGCCATCCGCGGTGATGATGATGCCCACCGGCTTGCCCTCGAAATAGGGCTTCGGGTCGCCGCGGGTCAGCTCCAGGGTGTCGAGCGCGTTCTTGACCACGCCGGAGAGTGAGCCGTGGTAGCCGGGCGTCGCCAGGATGATCCCGTCGGCCTCGCGCACGGCGGCGGCCAGCTCGGCCTATTCGGCGCTGGGGCCGGCGGGCCCCGGATTGAAGTGCGGCAGCCGCTCGAGAAATTCGCCGCCGAAGATCTTGGTGCGCGCGCCCGCCGCCTCGGCCGCGCGGAGCGAGATCGCCAAGGCGCGTTCCGTGGACGAGCCGGCGCGGGGCGTGCCGCCGATACCGATGATGAAGGGTGCGGTCATGCGGACTCCGTCTGGGGAGCGAACACCTTCTTGAGCTCGGTCTTGACGATCTTGCCGTTGGCGTTGCGCGGCAGCGTCTCCGGCCAGAAGACCACCTTTACCGGAACCTTGAAAGCCGCCAGCCGGGCGCGGACCCAGGCGCGCAGTTCGCTCTCGGTCGCCACGCCGCCGGGCTTGAGGTGAACCACCGCGCCCGGCTCCTCGCCCAGGGTCTTATGCGGGATGCCGACGATGGCGGCGTCCATCACCTCCGGGTGCTCATAGAGGGCGTTCTCGACCTCGACGCAGTAGATGTTCTCGCCGCCGCGGATCAGCATGTCCTTGGCCCGGTCGATGATGAACAGGAAGCCCTCCTCGTCGATCCGCGCCAGGTCGCCGGTGCGCAGCCAGCCGTCGACGAAGGTCTCGGCGGTGGCCTCGGGCTTGTTCCAGTAGCCCTTCACCACCTGCGGGCCCTTGACCCACAGCTCGCCCACCGCGCCCGCGGGCAGCAGGGTCGCGCCGTCGGCCGGGTCGCGGACCTGCATCTCGCCCACCGGGGCCGCGGGGCCGGCGCTGTCGGGGCGGTTCTCGTAGTCCCGGCCCAGGTGCGAGGTGAAGGTGGCGGTGGTCTCGGTCATGCCCCAGCCGTTGCCGGGCTGCGAGCCCGGGAAGGCCTCGGCGATCTTGCGGACCAGCTCGGGCGCGGAGGGGGCGCCGCCATAGGTCACCGCGACCAGGGACGACAGGTCGTACCTGGCGCGCGCCGGATGTTCGATCAGCTGCCAGGCGATGGTCGGCACCCCGCCGGTGGACGACACCTTCTCCCGCTCGATCAGCCGCATGGCCGGCTCGGTGTCCCAGCGGCGCATCAGGACGATCTTGCCGCCGGCGTTCATCGTCGGCCCCAGCGTCGCCGACAGCCCGGTGGCGTGGAAGAACGGCACGACCAGCAGGGTCACCCGCTGCGGCAGCTTGTGCGGGTCGCTCTCCGGCAGGGGCTGGCCGGCGCGCAGGAAGTTGCGCACCGCCGAGATGCCGCCGGCGCCGATGTTCGAGGTCATGTTGCGGTGGGTGCCGAGCGCGCCCTTGGGCTTACCGGTCGTGCCGGAGGTGTAGAGGATGGTGGCGTCGTCCTCGGGGCCCATCTCCACCTCGGGCATGGCCTGGTCGGGCAGGTCCGCCCAGCCGTTCACCGGACCGATGACCGCCTCCAGGCGCGCGACCTTCGAATGCGGCGACAGTTCGGCAGCCCTCGAAACATAGACGCGCTTCAGCTCGCTCAGCCCGTCCAGACGCTCGGCGATCCGGCCCAGCCGTTCGTCGTCGACGATCACCGCCTTGGCGCCGGAATCGGCCAGGCCATACTCCAGCTCGGCGCCGGTCCACCAGGCGTTCAGCGGGGTGACGATGGCGCCGGCGAGGATTCCGGCGAAGAAGGCGACCGGCCATTCCGGCAGGTTGCGCATGATCACCGCGACCCGGTCGCCCTTCCGGACCCCGTCGGCCTGCAGTTGGCGGGCCAGCGCGATCGTCGCCCGGGCGAAGGCCTCGTAGGTCGCCCGCTCGTCGTCGTAGACCAGGAACTCGCGGTCGGGGAAGCCGCGGGCGTTGAGGAACACCTCGCGCAGGGTCGGCGGCGCGTTCTTCCAGACCCGGGTCATGATCCCGCGGATCGGCATCTCGGAGATCTCGAACCGCTCGCCAGGCGCCGTCAGCCGCGCGTGGGCTTCGGCGACGGACATGACGGGCCAGGCGGCATCGGACATCGGCAAGGACTCGACAAGGGCTCGGCCAACAGGGCTCGCCACCAAATAGTCGCCCGCGCGGCCCGACGGAAAGGGTTTCGACGCGCCGGCGCCGCTGCGCAAACGGATTCGATCCCAGGTTGCAGCCGGAGTAATACTATCGCTTCCCAGGGCACGGGGGTCGCGCATGGACTACCTTCGCTATTCGGACGCCGTCGAGGTCATGCAGCCGGACGAAGACCGGCTGGGCGACGAGATCGTGGCCTCCATGTCGCAGATCAACCGCGCGGTCTTCGACCGTCACCGCCACGCGACCCGCGACGCCCACGCCAAGAGCCACGGGATCCTGAAGGGCGAGCTGGTCGTCGATGCGGACCTGCCGGCGCACCTGGCGCAGGGGTTGTTCGCGCAGGCCGGCCGCTATGACGTGATCATCCGCCTCTCCAGCGCGCCGGGCGACATCCACTCCGACAAGGTCCCGGCCCTGCGCGGCATGGCGATCAAGGTGCTGGGCGTGGCGGGCGAGCGGCTGCTGCCCGGCGACCTGGGCTCGACCCAGGACTTCCTGCTGGTCAGCGCCCCGACCATCCCCTTCGGCCACGTCCGCGCCTACCACGAGTTCCAGCACACCCTGCAACAGCTGGACGGCGTGTCCGACACCCTGCAGGCGGCGGCCGCGGCGCTCGCCCGCGGCGCCCAGACGGTGTTCGACGCGGTCGGCGTCAAGGCGCCCCTGGTGGTGACCGGCCAGTCGATCCCCAACGACCACATCCTGGGCGAGACCTTCCACTCCATGGCCGCCATCCGTTTCGGCGACCATGTGGCGAAGATCAGCGCCGCGCCCGACTCCCCGCAGGTGCGGGCGCTGACCGGAGTCGCGGTCGACGCCCACGAAGGCTATTCGGTGCTGCGCGACCTGGTGGTCGACTTCTTCCGCCGCCAGGGGGCCGAGTACCGCCTGCGCGCCCAGCTCTGCACGGACCTTTCGACCATGCCGGTGGAGGACGCCTCGGTGGTCTGGCCGGAAGAGGCCTCGCCGCACCAGCCGATCGCCCGGCTCGTCATCCCGCCGCAGGAGGCCTACAGCCCGGCGCGCCGGGTGTTCGGCGACGACCGGCTGTCGTTCAACCCGTGGCATGGCATCGCGCCGCACCGCCCGCTGGGCTCGATCATGCGGGTGCGCGCCAAGGCCTACGAGGCCTCGAGCGCCTTCCGTCACGCCATGAACGTCCAGCCGCGCGTCGAGCCCAAGGACATCTCCGAACTGCCGGACTAGGCGGCCGGCGCCTTGTCCTTGCGCGCGGCGTAGGCCGCCTTCAGCTCGCCCAGCTCCGTGGCGTACTTCTCGTGCGCCGCCTCGCGCAGCTTGGGGATGTGGTAGGCCGGGAAGAGGTCGTTGTCGGGGCGGTAGTCCTTCAGCACCTGCTTGGCCAGCGTCACCTTGTGCACCTCGGTGGGGCCGTCGGCGATGCCCATGACCAGCGAGCTCGTCACCATGTGCATGAACGGCATCTCGTTGGAGACGCCCAGCGCGCCGTGCAGGTGGGCGGCCTTGGTGGCGATGTCGTTGTAGACCTTCGGCATCATCACCTTGATGGCGGCGATGTCCTTGCGGACCATCTGGTAGTCCTGGTGCTTGTCGATCAGCCAGGCGGTCCTGAGCACCATCAGGCGGAAGCTCTCCAGCTGGATCCAGCTGTCGGCGATGTCGGCCTGGACCATCTGCAGGTCGGCGAGCTTGCCGTCGCGGGTCGTGCGGGAGACGGCGCGCTTGCACATCAGGTCGAGGGCGTTCCTGCAGGCGCCTACCGTGCGCATGGCGTGGTGCACCCGCCCGCCGCCCAGCCGCACCTGGGCGATCACGAAGGCCGCGCCGCGTTCGCCCAGCAGGGCGTCGTAGGGCAGCCGCACATTGTTGTAGCGGACATAGCCCTCGTTGCCGCCGCCGATCTCGCCGCCGGCGCCGACGCCCACGTTGCGGATGATCTCGACGCCGGGGGTGTCGGTGGGGACCAGGAAGATGGAGGTCCGGCGGTAGGGGTCCTTGGCGTCCGGGTCGGTGACCGCATAGAGCACCAGCACCTTGGAATAGCGCGCGTTGGTGGAGAACCACTTCTCGCCGTTGATCACCCACTCGTCGCCGTCGAGCACGGCGCGGGTCTTGAAGGTGAGCGGGTCGGAGCCGCCGGTGGGCTCGGACATGGAGAAGGCCGAGCGGATCTCGCCGTTCAGCAGCGGCCAGAGGTACGTCTCCTTCTGGGCGTCGGTGCCGTAGTGGGCGATGATCTCGGCGTTGCCGCTGTCGGGCGCCTGGCAGCCGAAGACGGTGGGGGCCAGGCCGTTGCGGCCGAGCTTCTCGTTCATCAGGCCGAGCTTCAACTGGCCATAGCCCTGGCCGCCGAGCTCGGGGCCCAGGTGGCAGGCCCACAGGCCCTGGTCGCGCACCTTCTGCTGCAGCGGCTTGATGAACTTCTCGCGGCCGACCGAGCCGTGGATGGCCATGCCCAGGTGGGAGAGCGGCTCCACCTCCTCGGCCATGAACGCCTCGATCCAGTCGAGCTTCTTCTGGAACTCCGGATCGGTCTCAAAATCCCAGGCCATGGCGCGTTCTCCCGAGTGTTCGGTTTTCGAATTCCAGGTATGAAAAGTCGCCACGCAGTATCAAACGCGCGTTCGGATTACGCAACGTCGCTTTGGCGAAGCATTGGACTATGCGAGCACAAGCCAGATCCGCGGCGTCCGAGCGCTCGGAGGCCGCAGACCCTGAGTCGGAACAGTTGAGTTCGCCCACCGGCTGTTCGCGTTGACAGGCGCCAGCTCCGGGCGTTGGGTGGAGATGCAATGCGGAAGATATTGGTGGAGCCGGGACCGCCCGCCGCTCAGGTGGGAGGGTGCGAATGAGTAGACTACTAGCGCTTTGGGCTGGGCTTTTCGCCATTGCCGCGCCGGCGACTGCCGCCGCCGCCGTTCTCACCGCCACCATCACGGCCGCCAATATCTCTCACACGACCCTTGCGGTGTTTCAGACCATGGACCAGCTCGTCCCTGACAACGGGACACTCTACGTCGTCGGGCACGCGAACACCGACGCGTTCGCCAGCGTAAATTTGTTCACGGATGAGGGGAGGGGTGGCGAGTCCTATTTTGGACCGGGGACCAACGACCCGTTCGACCACTTCACCGCCCAGGTGGGCGTGTTTTCCTGCAATCTGTCGAACTGCTTTTCTGTGTCAGGCGGCGGCGCCACATTCTCAGCAATGATCAAGGGACCCACCGTCGTAACTCCGGAGCAATGTTTCGATGGAACCCCGGTGGATCGATTTTGCCTCCTGTCCAGCGGCACTCATCTCTATGAGCTCGACATAGATGTCGGAAATTCGCCGCCGGGCTGGGAAGCCACCTTCACGTTTTCCGACCAGCCGCTGTCGACGCCCGAGCCCTCCACCTGGGCCCTGATGATAGTGGGTTTTGGAGCCACCGGCGCGCTGCTGCGGCGCAGACAGGCGTTCCAGGCCTAAAGGCTCATGCGCGTGCTCTGAGCGCTGAGAATGGCCGGGATATCCGCGCGGCGGCGAGTGGATGTCGCGGCCCGCGACCTCAGGTGGCCCTGAGCGCCGAGGCCACCGGCAGGCCCGCGGCGCGCAGGGCGGGCGCGATGCCGCCCACCACGCCGATGACCAGCGAGAGCACGACGCCCGCCATCACCAGCGGCGCGGTCACCGCCAGCGGGAAGCTCAGGCCCAGGGTGTTCACCGCATGGCCGTTGAAGACCAGCCAGGCCAGGCCCGCGCCGAGCAGCGCGCCCGGCACCGCCAGGACCAGGGATTCGACCATCACCGAGATCACCACGGCCAGCCCGCCGAAGCCGATGGCGCGCAGGGTGGCGATCTCGCGCGTCCGCGCCGACACCGAGGCGTACATGGTGTTGACCGCGCTGATCACCGCGCCGACCCCCATCACCCCGCCCACCACATAGCCCACGAAGTTCAGCACGATGGTGAGCTGCTTCAGCTGGTCGTTGAGGTAGGTCTTGAAGCGCTTGGCCTCGACGTCGAGGCGCGGGTCGCTGGTCAGCGCGTCCTTGAAGCGGGCGAAGGCGGCCGGGTTCTCCAGCTTCACCGAGACGCTCTGGTAGCCGTTGCGCTCGAAGGCGGCCATCACCGTGTCGGCGTCGCCCACCAGGAGGTTGTCCTCCATGCCGCCGCCGGCGTCGAAGCCGCCGACCACCGTCCATTCGGTGCCGCGCAGCGCGATGCGGTCGCCCACCTCCAGATTCTTGAACTGGGCCCGCGCGCTCTTGCCGGCGATCAGCTCGTGGACCGCCGGGCGGTACATGCGGCCGGTCACCAGGCGGATGTTGGGATCGACCTGCCGGCCCATCGGCCCGAAGCCGCGCAGGCCGATGTTGGCCGTGCCGCCGTCCTTCTTGGTCACCTCCACCACCACCACCGCCGACGGGCTGGCGAGCGGCCGGCCGTCGGCCGCGCGCTTGACGCCGGGCGCCTGGCCGATCAGGGCGGCGGCCTCGCGGCTCATGGAGCCGGAATACTCCGACTGCGCCCCGGACGGCATGACGATCACCCGGTCAAGGCCGACGTTCTTGTTGCTGGTCTTGACCAGGCCCGCGCCGATGGCGAGCAGCGAGACCATCACCGCCACGGTGGTGGCGACGCCCACCACCGTGACCAGCGAAGAGCCCAGCCGTTGCGGCAGGCCCTTGATGTTCATGACCGTGACGGCGGAGATCTGGCTGATGAGGCTCATGTCAGGGCTCCCCTAGCGGCCGGCCAGCGCGTCGACGATCTGCAGGCGCATGGCCCGGATCGCCGGCGGCGCGCCGCTGATCACCGCCAGCGCCACGGCGAAGCCGAGGCCGGCCAGCAGGATCGGTCCGGCCGAGGCCTGGAAGCCGATGGACTTGCGGATCAGCGGGAAGGCGATCTCCGCCAGGCCCAGGCCGATCCCGGCCGCGAACAGGCAGAAGACCAGGGTCTCGGCGAGCAGCAGGGCCAGCACCGCGCCGTCGGTGAAGCCGATGGTCTTGAGGATCGCCAGCTCCGGCGTGCGCTCGCGCACCGACTGGGCCATCACCGCCCCCACCGAGAACAGCAGGGCGAAGAAGATCGCGCCGACGATGGCGTTGATCACCAGGGCGATGTCGCCGATCTGCTTGAACTGGGTCTGGGCCATCTGGCGCGGCGTGACCGTGCGGGTCTCGTGGGGTGAGTTGGCGAACAGCGCGTCGACCTTGGCGCCGATCTCGGTGGCCAGTTTCGGGTCGGTGGTCTTCAGGAAGAAGAAGCTGGCGGTGCCCTTCGACTGGGTGCGGCCCTCGTCGACATAGGCGTAGTTGACCAGCATGGTCGGCCCGCCTCGGTCGCCGCCGAGGAAGCCCACGATCTTCACCGGCCAGACGGCGCCGCCGTCGCGGTTGAGCCACAGCACCGACTTGATGGGCACTGTGTCGCCGATCTTCCAGCCATAGCTCTGGGCGAGCTTCTTGCCGACCAGGGCGCCGTTGCGGGTCTGGTGCATGGCCTGCACCGCGTCGGGCGCGACCTTCACGTCGGGATAGACCGCCAGGTACTGGTCCAGGTTCACCGCGATCGCCGGCACGATCTGAAGGGGCGAGCGATAGGTCCCGCTGAAGATCACCATCGGGGTCACCGCCTTGACCCCCGGCACCGTGAGGATCTGGGCCACGTGGCCCATGGGGATCGGCTCGATCTGGCTGACCTTGGAGAAGGTCATCAGGACCGCGGCGCTGGATTCCTTGGCGACGTTGTCGATGCCGCTCGACAGGCCCTGCAGCAGGCCGAAGATCAGGAAGGCGTTGACGATCGAGATCAGCGTCAGGATCGAGCGGTCGAGCTTGCGCCAGATGCCCGACCAGACGAGGTGCAGGAACTTCATGCGCCCTGTCCCACCGGAGCCCCCGCGGGCGCGCCGACCAGCGAGCCCTTGTCGAGGCTGACGATCCGCGAGGCGAATTCGGCGGCCTTGGGGTCGTGGGTGACCATGATGACGGTCTTGCCCTGCTCGCGGTTGAGCTGCTGCAGGAGGCTAAGGATCTCCTCGGCGTTCTCGCGGTCGAGGTCGCCGGTGGGCTCGTCGCAGACCAGCAGGGTGGGGTCGGCGACGATGGCGCGGGCGATGGCCACCCGCTGCTGCTGGCCGCCGGAGAGCTCGTTGGGCTTGTGCCGCGCCCGGTCGCTCAAGCCCACCAGCTCCAGGGCCGCGGCGACATTGGCCTTGCGCTGGCTCCCGCTCAGCGAGGTGAGCAGCAGCGGCAGCTCGACGTTGGCCGCGGCCGAGAGCGTCGGCATCAGGTTGTAGAACTGGAAGACGAAGCCCACGTGGCGGGCCCGCCACCTGGCGAGCTGGCCGGCCGACATCCGGTCGATGCGCTCGCCGCCGACCACCACCTCGCCGGAGGTGGGCAGGTCGAGGCCTCCGATCAGGTTCAGCAGCGTGGTCTTGCCGGACCCCGAGGGGCCCATCAGGGGCAGGAACTCGCCCGCGGCGATCTCCAGGTCGAGGTGGTGCAGCACCTCCACGAACTCGCGCCCGCGCCGGTAGCGCTTGACCACGTCCTTCACCGAAACCAGCGACGCCATCGCACTCCCCCTCGTCTGTCTCGTCGGCCGATCAGCTCTCGCTGTCGTCGTCGGCCTTGGTCTTGATCCGCACCCGGTCGCCGTCGTGCAGCTTGTCCAGCCCGCCCACCGCCAGCTTCTCGCCGGGCGCGACGCCGGACTGGATCACCTGGCCGCGCGGCTCCTGGGCGCCCAGCCTGACCGCGCGGCGCTCCAGCTTGCCGTCGGCGACCACGAAGACCACGCCCTTGTCGGGGCCCTGGCTCAGCACCGCGTCGGCCGGGACCAGGACGCTGCGCGCCGCCGGCGCCGCGCCGGCGCCCGCCGTCGCGGCGGGCCCCAGGAAGGCCACCCGCGCGCCCATCTCGGGCACGATGCGCGGGTCCTTGACCTTCAGGGCCAGGCGCACCGAGACGGTGGCCTTGGAACGGTCGGCGGTGGGGATCACCGCGATCACCGCGGCGGGGATTTCCCAGTCGGGATAGGCGTTCAGCTTGACCGCCGCGGGCATGCCCTCGCTGACCCGGTTGATGAAACTCTCGGCGACATCCACCTCGACCTCGAGGGAATCCATGTCGACGATGGTGCCGATGCCGGTGCGGGTGAAGCCGCCGCCGGCGCTGATCGGCGAGACCATTTCGCCGGGCTGGGCGGCCTTGACGGTGACCACGCCCGCGAAGGGCGCGCGCACCACCGTGTCGTCGAGGTTGCGCTGGGCGATCTCCACCGTGGCGCGGGCCACCGCGGCCTGGCGGCGGACCAGCTCCAGGTTGGTGCGGGCGGTCTCCAGCGCATTGTGGGTGTCCTCGACGCCCTGGTCGCTGAGGTAGCCCTGGGTGTGCAGCCGCTGGCTGCGGGCGTCGCGGGGGCCCGCCTGGTCGACCGCCACCTGGGCCACCTTGAGATTGGCGTCGGCGGCGGCGGCCTGGGCCCGGGCCTGCTGCAGGCTGGCCATGGCGTTGGTCCCGTCGAGCCGGGCGATGACCTGGCCCGCGGCGACCCGCTGACCCTCCTCGATCAGCACCTCGGCGACCTTGCCCGTGACCTTGCTGGAGACCGTGGCGGCGCGCCGGGCGACCACATAGCCGGAGGCGTCGAGCAGGGAGCCGCCGTGCGCGCTGGCCCCGGCCGAGGCGGCCTTGGCCTCGGCGACGCGCACCGCCGGCCGGTCGGGCCGCGCGATCAGGAACCAGACGAGGCCCGCCACCAGGGCCGCGGCCAGTACGGCTGCGATCCACCAGGGGAAGCCGCGGCGCGGGCCCCGGTCGCGCTCGGGCTCGCGGTCGATCTGAAGTTGGCTGATCAGCGTGGACCGGTTCATGGACGCACCCCTCGCCTGCGCGGCTCGGCGCGGATGCGCAACGCGTCGTCCGGATCGCCCCCGACCATGCCCCGCCCTCGTACTGGAGCGGCGCCGGCTTCAGCCGCCCCGCCGCACGATGGACAAGATATGGTGGAGTTCGCCTATATCGCTAGGGAAAGGTTTGGGCTGACTCAGAACTTGCCGCCGCGGCCCTCGCCGGCCGCGAAGCGGGCCGCGCCTTCGCGGGACTGGCCCGAGCGCAGGCTCTCCATGCCCAAGGCGATCTCGGCGGCCGTGGCCTCGTCCCAGTCCAGCGACCACTGGCCGATCGCCGAGAGCCGGTCGTTGCGCAGGCAGAGCTGCGGGAAGGCGCAGAGCCGGGCCGCGAGCTCCAGCGCCGCGTCGAGCGCGCCGCCCTGGGGCGCGAGGCGGTTGGCGAGGCCGATGTCATGGGCCTCCCGGGCCTCCACCGGGCGGCCGGTGAGGATCAGGTCCATGGCCCGCGAGGCGCCGATCAGCCGAGGCAGGCGCACGGTGCCCAGGTCGATCAGCGGCACCCCGAACCGGCGGCAGAACACCCCGAAGACCGCGCCCTCGGCGGCGACCCGCAGGTCCGCCCAGCAGGCGACCTCCAGCCCGCCCGCCACCGCATGGCCCTCGATGGCCGCGATCACCGGCTTGCCGAGCCGCAGGCGGGTGCAGCCCATGGGGCCCAGGTCGCCGTCGCGATGCACCGGATTGCCGCGCCCTTCGGCGACGCCCTTCAGGTCCGCGCCGGCGCAGAAGGTCCCGCCGCGCCCCTGCAGGATGGCCACGTCCAGGCCCTGGTCGGCGTCGAAGGCCTTGAAGGCGTCGTAGAGCTGCCGGGCGGTCGGCCCGTCCACGGCGTTGCGCGCGGCCGGCCGCTCGATGGTGACGATGACGGCCCGGTCGCGGATTTCGGTGCTGACGGTCTGCATGGGGGTCTCCGTGGCCGCGGCGCCTCAGCGCCAGACGCGCTGCAGGATGTCCGGCCGCCACGCCATGCCGAGCGAGCCCGGCGAGGGATTCTGCGGCGCATAGGGGTCCGCGACCATCCCGCTGGCGACCAGCTCGCGTGTCGTGAGGCCGAAGACCTCGTGCCAGATCTGGGTGAAGAGCGCCTCGTAGGGCACGCCCTGGCGCAGCGCCGTCAGGCCGGTGAGTTCCTTCCGGATCGGGCCGTAGTTGGTCCGCATCCAGGCGCGGATGATCGCCTTGTTGAGCGCGCGCGCCTGTTCGAGCATGGCGCGGTCGGAGTCGCCCAGGACCGGCGCCGTCAGTTCGAATCGTCCATCGGGCGCCGCGCGGACGTAGCCCGCGGCCTGCAGCAGTTTCAGCTCGGCTTGCGCCGGATCGCCCGGCAAGGCCGCCTGCAGCGCGGCCGCGGAGGCGGGCCCCTGGCGGAGCCGGAGCAGCAGGCGGCCGACCTGGCGGCCGGCCTCCAGGCCCAGCACCTTCGGCCCCAGCATCGGGTCGTCGCGCAAGCCCACCTGTTCGGCCGCGGCGCGGACCGGCGGGGTCATGTCCGAGGCCGGGAGCCCCAGGAGGTCGGGGAAGTTCATCCTCGGGTCGCTCTGCGGGTCGCCGAAGGAGACGAAGGCCAAGGGCAGGGGCGGCGAGACGGAAAGGCCCCCGGGGAAGGCCGAGCTGCCCCAGTAGAAGCCCTTGTAGTCGATGTCGCCGACATCCTCGGAGGCGAAGAAGCCGTATTGCCAGTCCGGTCCGCTGACCAGCTGCGGCTTGCGCCAGCCCTCGTCGAACAGCAGGTCGAGGCCGTCCCAGTTCAACCCGACGCCGGCGATCAGCGCGAACGCCAGCTTCCGCCGCTCGACCGAGGCGACCGGATACCGCGCCCAGATCGCCTCGAAGGCCGGCGCCTTGGCGCGGTAGGCGGCGACCAGGCTTGGGACATGCCTCGCCGCCACGGCGTGGACGAGCCGCATGTCGGCGGCGTTGAAATAGGCGAAGCCCAGCCGGACCTGGTCGCCCGACACGGCCACCAGCTTGAGCCGGACGAGGTCGTCGAGGATTCCCGGCGCCCCGGCGAGCATCGCCTTCGCTTCGGCGACGGGCACGGACCGCGACTCCAGGGCGTAGATCAGGGTCCGCACGGCCGGCTGGTTGAAATAGGTCCGCGCCAGGTCCTTCGGGTCCTTGGGCAGGGTCCCGGCATAGCCGCTCACGTACCGGCGCGGTTTCGCGGCCGCGGGGTCCGACGCCGCGTTTGCGGCCCAGGCCGAAAACATGCACGCCGCCAGGACGATCAGGCCGATATGTCGGAACATTGGGGGCTCCACCGTGGAGACGCCATTGAGGCTTGCCGGCCCGGGGCGCGCAAGGGCAAGAGGTCGTGGGCGGCGGAGGAATGCGATGAGCAAGGCCAAGTCAGCGGGGTTCTCGCCGGAGCGCCTGGGGCGCATCGACAGGCTTCTCCAGGAGAAATACATCGGTCCCGGCCGAATTCCCGGCGCGCAGATCGCCGTGGCCCGCCATGGCGAGACCGTCCACGAGGCGGTGCTCGGCCTGGCCGACGTGGCGCGCGGGACGCCGCTGAGCGGCGACGCGGTCTTCCGCATCTATTCCATGACCAAGCCGGTCACCTCGGTCGCCCTGATGACCCTGGTGGAGGAGGGCCTGATCGCCCTCGACGATCCGGTGTCCAAGTACATCCCGGCCTGGAAGGACCTGGGCGTCTACGCCGCCGGGGTGGCGCCGTTCCTGACGACGCCGGCCGCGCGGCCGATGCAGGTGGTGGACCTGATGCGGCACACCTCGGGCCTCACCTACGGCTTCCAGAGCCGCACCAATGTCGACGCCGCTTATCGCAGGCTGAAGCTGGCGGAGACGCACGGCGACCACGACCTGGAGGGCTTCGTCGCCGAGCTCGGCAAGCTGCCGCTGGAGTTCTCGCCGGGCGAAGCCTGGAACTACTCCGTCTCCACCGACGTGGTCGGCTACCTGGTGCAGAAGATCGCGGGCAAGCCGCTCGGCCAGGTGCTCCAGGAACGCATCTTCGATCCGCTGAAGATGGTCGACACCGGCTTCTTCGTCCGCGAGGACCAGCGCAGCCGCTTCGTCGCCTGCTATAGCGCCAGCGCCGAAGGCCCGATGAATCTGCAGGCCGCGCCCGGCCCGACCCTCACGCTGAACGACGATCCGGCGACGAGCCCCTTCCTCGCCCCGCCCAGGCTCGAGTCGGGCGGCGGCGGCCTGGTTTCGACCACGGCCGACTATCTGCGCTTCGCCAACATGCTGGCGAACGGCGGCGAGCTGGACGGCCAGCGGATCCTCGCGCCCATGACCTTGCGGCTGATGACCGCCAACCATCTTCCGGGCGGCCAGGATCTGACCCAGATGTCGCGCTCGCTGTTCTCGGAAAGCACCTACGCCGGGATCGGCTTCGGCCTGGGCTTCGCCGTGGTGTTCGATCCGCCGAAGACGCTGATCCCCTGCTCGAAGGGCGAGTTCTACTGGGGCGGCGCGGCCTCGACGGCCTTCTGGGTCGATCCGGTGGAGCAGGTGAGCGTGGTCTTCATGACCCAGCTCATGCCGTCGACCACCTATCCTATCCGGCGGGAGCTTCGGACCTTGGTCTATTCGGCCCTGATGCAGACTGCCTGAGTTCGAAGCTCTCCTCGTCGGTGATCGCCTCGCTCTCGTCCATCATCGGCGCGCCGAGGCCGGTGTCGGGGGCGTCGGCGCTGGGGGTCATGTCGAGCATGCGGGCCTTGCGCCAGCCGCCCCACAGGAAATAGCCCCCGGCCAGCAGGCAGGTCACCGAGCTGCCGACCGGGAACGAGACCCAGATGGCGTCGGCGCCCCAGTGCGGCTCCAGGAGCTTGGCCATCGGCACCCGCACGCCCCACAGCGCGATGATCATGGCCAGCAGCGGCGGCCAGACCGCGCCGGTGGCCCGCACGATGCCGGAGAAGATGAAGGCCACGCCGAACGGGATGAAGCCCCAGAGCACGATGGAATTGATGTGCACCGCGATCGGCAGGGAGGGGCTCGCGCCCTTCAGGAAGGCCCGCAGCACCCAGGGGTCGGCGCCGTAGATGATCAGGATCGGCAGGCCGGTGAAGAGGATCGCGTAGAGCGCGCCCACGCGGGCCACCCGCTCGACCCGGTCCATACGCCCGGCGCCGACGTTCTGGGCGGCCATGGAGGAGACCGCCGCGCCCAGCGCCATGGCCGGCATCTGCACATAGGTCCACAGCTGCGCCGCCGCCCCATAGGCCGCCGAGGTGTGCACCCCGTAGCGGTTGACGAAGCTC
>Ga0207695_10007132_pt1 | contig 14303 bp, 9 predicted proteins | sample KBSC54metaG_FD_184354 | JGI IMG/M metagenome (GOLD analysis project Ga0207695, IMG submission 184354) | Corn rhizosphere microbial communities from Kellogg Biological Station, Michigan, USA - KBS C5-4 metaG (SPAdes) (version 2) | ecosystem: Host-associated > Plants > Roots > Rhizosphere > Soil... | reverse complement strand
GACGACGCCCACCTGGCCGCCTTCACGACGCGCCAGTTCGGCTCGCTGACGACCGACGTGATCGCCGCGCTCAGCACCGACCAGGTCGTCGCGCTGGCCTCGGCCGACTTCGGCGTCCTGACCACCGCGCAGGTCGCGGCGCTGTCGCCGGACGTCATCGCGGTTCTGACGGTGGGCGAGGTGGCGGCGATGACGTCGACGCAGGTCGGCGCGCTGAACAGCCTGCAGGCGGCGGCGCTGTCGACCGACGACCTGGCCGCGTTCAGCAGCTCGGCGCTGCATGCGCTGAACACGTCGGCGATCACGGGACTGACGACGGACCAGATCGCCACGATGACGACGGACGAGTTCCACGCCTTCGGCACCGGGCAGATCGCGGCGTTCACGACCGGGCAGGTGCTCGCGTTCAGCACGGACGTCCTCGGCGGCCTGACGACGTCGCAGTTCGCGGCGCTGACCTCGACGCAGTTCGCGGTGCTGACCACCGACCAGTTCACGCACCTGGCCACGGCCGACATCGCCGCGCTGACGACCGCGCAGGCGCACGCGCTGAGCACGGACAACATCGCCGCGCTGTCCACCGACCAGCTGCCGGCCCTGTCCACCACGGACATCGCCGCGATGACGACGGACCAGGTCACCGCATTCACGCCGGACCAGATCTCGCACATGAGCAACGAGCAGATCGGCGCGCTGTTCCTCGCGACGCCGGTGGTGCTGGACCTCGACGGCAACGGCATCGGCACGACCTCCGCCGCGCACGGCGTGAAGTTCGACGTCACGGGCACGGGCACGACCGCGAAGTACGGCTGGACGTCGACCGCCGACGGCCTTCTCGCCATCGACCTGAACCACGACGGGCGCATCGGCGACGGCAGCGAGCTGTTCGGCGTCGGTACGAAGCTGGCGAACGGCCGGCACGCCGGCAACGGCTACGAGGCGATGGCGCAGTACGACGGCAACGGCGACGGCGTGCTGGATGCGAAGGACGCGCGCTTCAAGGACCTCGTCGTGTGGGTGGACGCGGACCACGACGGTGTCAGCGAGGCGGGCGAGCTGAAGTCGCTGTCGCAGCTGGGCATCGTGTCGCTGGACCTGCACGGGTTGGCAGGACATGCGACGGACCACGGCAACCTGCTGGGCCTGACGTCCTCGTACACGACGGCGGACGGCAGCACGCATGCGATGGCGGACGTCTGGTTCGCGAAGGATGCGCCGGCATCTTCGGGTGCCGCGTCCGCTGCCGCTGCGACGCACGACTCCTCGACGAGGCCGTCGCTGGGTGACTTGCTCGCGGCGCCGTCGGCCGATCTGATGCCCGGTGGCGGCCAGGCGCACGTCTCGCCGGTCCATGCAGCCGATCACGCATCGACGGCAGGCGTGGCGCATGGGCTCCTGCATGCGCGGCGGCACGACGAGGATGACCCGGGGCGGCAGGCCCCCTTGATCTGACGCCTTGCGGACGGGGGTCGCGCGTCTGCGTCCGGCGGTCTCCGGGGAACCGGAATCCCGACCTCAGCCCGGCGTCGTGAGCGCCATCAGCACATCCGAGTACCAGGCGCAGTTCAGGCCCAGGGACTCATCCTGCTCCTGATCGCGCGTGCTCATGTCCATTCGCGTCGAATGCACGCCCACGAGTTGCCACGCCTGAAGCGAGGTCGAATCGGCCGAACGGCCACGGCGACGCAGCACGGGGGCACCGCTGCTTCCACGATGCGTTCGTGCATCCGTCAGGAAATATCCCTGCTGCTGGAAACGAACGCCGTAGGCCGACGCGATGGACGCGCTGCGCGAGACCGCCAGGTGATGGATGGTGTCGTGGAAGCCGAGCGGAAAGCCCACGATGGCAAGGGCGTCCCCGATCGCGATGGCGTCGCCCATGGCTTCGAGATGCGTCTCGTCGAAGGCGTCGAGCACGGCATCGGATGGCAACGCATCCTGGGCGATCTCGATCGTGGCGACATCCACGCTCCCGCCGGTGTCCCTGGCATCGCGCCATTGGCTGAGTGAGTCGCGATACAGAGGCAGCGAGACGATGGCATGCCGGGTGAGGTCGTCGCGGTCCGTGTGAACGCCGATCTCCACCCGATCCGGAAAATGCTTGCTCGGTTCGTCGGCGAAGACGTGCCGATTGCTCACGAGGAAGAGCCGGCCTTCACGTCGAAAGAAGAAACCGCTGGCGCTCGTGAGGACGCGAGAGCCGATGAACGTGCTGATGCGGGTGACCGTCAGCAGGAGCGCATCGACCGATCCCCGCGCGGGGTCGGGCTTCGGCGCGCTGGCGTAGCGCGCCAGGATCGCGCGATTGCGCTCGACCTCGTGCTCGAAGGTCGCCAGCACCACATCGGAGATGTCGGTGTGCAACAGCACCGTCCGTGCCGCTTCCGCGTGGGCCTCGAACGATGCCGTCAACCTGGCCTGGTCGACGGGGTGCACGGTTTCCACGAGCGCCGGCAGCAGCGCATCGAGGGCGATCAGGTTTCCCTTGAGCTGGCAGATGCGCTCGGTGGCTTCCTGCAGGTTCTTCATGGTGCACCTTCTTGAAATGAAAAAGCGCGGGCAGGCCGCGCTTCAGGTGCCGGTCGGGCGATCCCGACGCAGGTTCCGCGATGGATCAGCCGACGCTGCGGATGTTCGACGCCTGCAGACCCTTCTGGCCTTGCGTCACCTCGAACTGCACACGCTGGTTCTCCGCCAGCGTCTTGAAGCCCGTGGCGCCCTGGATCTCCTTGAAGTGGGCGAACAGATCCTTGCCGCCGTCGTCCGGCGTGATGAAGCCGAAGCCCTTGCCGTCGTTGAACCACTTGACCGTACCGGTTTGAGTCGTCATGTCGAATTTCCTTTGAGAAAGTTGCGCTGGCGCAGGAGCGCGCCATGGCGAAGAAACGCCAAGAAAATCATCAAGGGGATTCGACGCGACACCCGGCGGACGCCAGGCGGCAGGAAAGACCTATGAGCGGACGGCCTTGTGCATATCAGCCACCCCATCGTACAGGAACGCGCTGGCACGTGCCTGTTTCGCCAGAAAGAATTCGCGGTCGAGCAGCGCAGGGCGGGAAGCTGCTCTTCGATGGCCCCTTCGTGCGGATGACCGGGAACCGTCGAGTCGTCGCGGGCGGGACGCGCGGTGTTCGCTGGCGAGAGATCGGTCAGGGGCCTACGCCAAGCACTGAGCGCCTGGGCGAGCGCGGCAGGCGAGTCAGTCGGAACCAGGACGAATGGCGATCGGTCGTGGCGTCCTCCGGATGAGACGAGTCGCCGCTGTCGCATCCTGCGCGCGCTGCGCTCAACAGGCAGCATGCGGCGAGATCGGTCATCCTGCAAAACCATGAGGCCGACGGCTGACGCTGCATTTCAGACGATTCGGCCTGCGCTTGCGACGCTGACGAAATAGGCACTTTAAGTCTCAGAAGCCACGACCAGTGGGCTGTCTGAGTGGTTCGGGCTGGTCCCAAAGCCCCCTAAAGCTCGCGTTGATGTCGCGCTACCGTGCCTCTACGATTGATCGTCTTTCACAGGCACGGGTTCTGTCACCGTGCAAGTGCCGAACCTGTAGTGTCTATCGAGGTAAGCATGGACCGAAGCGAGTACAACTTCGATGACCCCATCCGCGTCGCTGCCTGGAGCCGCCAAAATCAGAAGTGCGCCGCGTGCGAGGGGGCGCTCCCCAGGTTTGGCTTCATCGGGCACCACGTCGTGCCCGTTCAATCATTGGACTACGCATCGGCCCACGGGAGCACGTTCCGCCAAGTCGTTGAGTTCATGACGAGCGAAGACAACTGCGTCGCTGTCTGCAAGGACTGCCACTATCACTATCACGAGTGCGGGCGCAATGATGGAGGCGCCGTGGCCGATGCCCAAGTGTTCAAGTTTTCGCACGGCGTCCGCACCGACCTGCACCGAGAATGGAAGAAGGTAATCGCGTTGAACTGGAGGTTGCTTTTTCCTAGCGTCGAGCAGGAGAAGTAGACGTTTTCGCGCCTTGCAAGGACGTTGAAACACGCAACCAATGAACGGGACCAACTGCTGCGATGCGGCAGCTTGGCAGCGCCTCCGGTTCTTTCGGTGCTGGTATCGGGCGGCCGATTCCGGACGGTAAGTCGACACGTGGCACGCGGGCACGCGAGGCTGCTGCCGCTGCAAAGCGGACTCCGTTTGACCGCCTCGATCGACTTCTCCAACGATGCGGGCATACCAACAACGACTGCGGGGTCGCTGTGGGATAGCGACCCACCCGACCTCGAGAGAGTCCCTACCCATACTGTCCTTGCCGAAGCACGACCTCAAGTTGGGGGGTGGCCGTGGCTTTTCACGACCAAGCTTCTACCATCGCTCCACCCGCGCGTTCGCGTGCCACGCAGGTTGATCAGTCAAATCCGCACGCAAAGCCACTTCGCCAGGCCGAAGTCGGTCGAAGCGAGTTGGCCAACCTGGAGGGTTCGCAGACATGACCAGGATGAAGCAATTGTTCTTGGGTTTGATTGCAGTGGTGGGACTTCTTTCCAGCGGCAGTTCCTCTGCCGCGACACCTTGCAGCGGCGTGATGTCCGGCGCCATCGACGACGGCGTCGTCGTATCCGGCGGCTTCTGCCAACTGCAGGGCGCGCTCGTGAAGGGCGGTGTGCACGTCATGGGAGGTGCATTCGTCGTCGTGTGCGGGTCGACGATCAACGGTGGCCTCGTCTCGGACGGAGCCGGAGAGCTGATCGTCGGCGCGGAAGAGATCGGATGCGACGGGAACGTCTTCAACGGTGCTGTGCGCATCAGCAATACGGGCACCGGCCTGGCACAGCCTGCCCCGTCGATCGCGCTGGAGCGCAGTACGTTCAATGGGGCGGTCGTCCTCACGGGCAACCAGGGCACGATCGCGGTCTCGGAAGCGCGGATCGCCGGTGGCCTGCTCTGCAGCAACAACGTCTTCGATCTGTTCAACGAGGGCAACCAGAACCTCGTCTCCGGCAAGATTTCCTGCAAGTTCCAGTAGCGCGACGCGGCGCGCCCGCGCGCGTTGCGTCGCCGGGCGGGCGACGACAAGGTCGTATGCGCAGCCGCGCCTTTGCTGCCGAAGATTCCACACGCACAAGCCGATCAAAAGGTCGTTCGCAGGCGCGGCATCGGCTGCATGTGCTTTGTCGGCGGTGCGCGAGGCGCCTTCGCTCCCCGAAGCCAGGCGCCCCTCCGGAGGTTGACATGATCGATCCAAGACACCCGAGAGACTACCGTGCGAATGTGCTGGGAGCGCCGGGCTTCATGAGACGCGGGCGTAGGGCCGCGGCGGTGTCAGGTGCCCTCGTGTTCGGGGCGCTGGCGGCGGGCTTGGGCATGGCCTTCGCGGCCCCCGGCGGTTCCGACGACCTGGACGGGCTCCTGGCCACCGTGCTCCGGCACGCCGGCTTCACAGGAAACGTCGAGGCGTCCCTGCCAGTACGTCTGGGGCGGCCTGTCGATGCACGCCTGGCCGATCTCGGAAACCGGCTCTTCTTTGATTCGCTGACCTCTCTGCATGACGACAACAGTTGTTCGGGCTGCCACGCACCGGCAACCGGCTTCGGTGACAGCCAATCCATCGCCATCGGCATCCAGAGCAACGGGCTGGTCGGCCCCGATCGCGCCGGGCCGCGCAACCAGCGGCGCACGCCCACCGTCGTCAACACGCCGTTCTACCCCAACCTGATGTGGAACGGACGCTTCGCGGCGGCGTCGGGCAATCCCTTCGACAATTCGCTGGGCTTCGTCTTCCCGCTCCCCGAAAGCGTGACCCGGTTCCCGCCCTTGGACCCGGTGGTGACCCATCTGCTGATCGCTCAGGCCCATATGCCTCCGACCGAACTCACGGAGGTCGCCGGCTTCACGGGCACGCGCGGCACCATCGGGCCGCGGTACGACCAGTTCGACGACAGCCTGGGCGCCATCGTGCCTGCGCCGGACGCAAGCGGCTTTCGCAACGAGCCGATTCGCCAGAGCGTGCTGGCACGGCTGAACGCCAATGCCGACTACCGCCAGCGGTTCGCGCAATCGTTCCCGACGGTGGGCGCCGGTGCGGCAATCAACTTCACGATGTTCGCACGCGCCATTGCGGAATTCGAATTCAGCCTCGTGCGCGCGAACGCCCCGATCGATCGCTTCGCGCGCGGCGACGTCACGGCGATGAGCGAGACGGAGAAGCGCGGCGCCCTGCTGTTCTTCGGCAAGGCGCGCTGCGTGACCTGCCATGCCGTCGCGGGCGAGTCCAATGAGATGTTCAGCGACTTCCGCATGCACGTCATCGGTGTGCCGCAGATCGCCCCCCGATTCGGGGTTGGGCTGGGCAACGTCATCTTCGACGGCGCGGGCGAGGACGAGGACTTCGGGCTGGAACAGATCACCGGCAACCCCTCCGACCGCTACCACTTCCGCACCTCGCCGCTGCGCAACGCCGCGTTGCAGCCAGCGTTCTTCCACAACGGCGCCTACACCCGGCTGGACGATGCGATCCGCCACCATCTCGACGTCTTCGCGTCGGCTCGCAGCTACGACGCGCGCCGCGCCGGCGTCAGCAAGGACCTTCAACAGCGTCTCGGCCCGGTCGAACCTGTACTGGCGCGGGTCGATCCCGTGCTGGCCACGCCGGTCGAGTTGACGCAGCCAGAATTCGAGGACCTGGTGCATTTTGTCGGCCACGGCTTGCTGGATGAACGGGCCAAGCCGCGTGCGCTTTGTGCCCTGGTGCCCAATACTCTCCCGAGCGGGCGCCCCTTGCTCACGTTTGAAGGCTGCCCGGGTCAACGCTGAAGCGTGCGGCTGCGCCGAAGCGCCAGCTCATCGTAGGTCCCCCACGTCCGGACTCGACCGACGGATGCCACTCAAGAGCCGACTTCCCAGGTTCCGCACAGGCAGGTGGCAGTGCACTGATGGGGTCGACGGTTTTGTCCGGGCACTGACTCGCGTGCGGCATTCGCGTCCACGACGTGGTTGCAGCTATGCAGCGAGAGCAGCCGTCAGATTGCAACGCTTCCATAGACTGCTGTATGCCTGTCAGCAGTCCAATGGGATCTTCAACGGGACACGGCCGCACTGGCACCGGTTGTCCGACGCGTAGCCGCGCACACGGATCCAAGCCCGCGGAGCCGGAGGCGTCGTGCTCGTCGAACATGACAAGGAACGGCGGCAGCCCGGCCCGTCGTTCGCGTCAAGCCCCGCGCCCTGCCAGGGTGATGGCCGCGGACATCGACGCGGCCTCGATGGGCCGTCGATGCCAAAGCCTCTCAAATGAGCGGAAAAGTTTCCCCTGCGAATGTTATCTGCGGGCATGCCATGCGCGGCACGGCGAGGCGGGGGCCTCTTCGCAGCGAGGTCAAGGAGGAGGCGCGCCGAAGGCCGCCGGGGGACACGAGCGGAGAAGAGTCCCCCGGTGAGTCGTGCCCTCCCCTGAGATCACCCAGCGCCCGAAGCCCAACGCGAGAAGGCGCATGCGGCGCCGGTGCGCACGGTCGCCGAGGTGCGGAGCGATGTCGCACCAAGTCTCGTGTTCGCCCGATCTTCTTCCGGCTCACTTCATGAGCCACGCCTCCCCGACACTGTCTTCACCCGATGCCCGGCGCCTTCGCGCAGGCATCGGTTCCTTGCAATCGCTCATTGGGAGTCGTCATGAAGATGAAGATGAAGAACGTGTTGCGCCTGGCCGCCGGTGGCCTGGCGTCTTGGCTGTGCGCCGCCCCCGCGCTGGCGGCGGGCTGGACCCTGACCGACCTGGGCACCCTGGGAGGCACCAACAGCGAGGCCAGCGGCCTCAACGACGCGGGCCAGGTGGTGGGGTATGCGGAAGGCGCCGACGGAACGCCGTATCCGGTGGTCTGGACCAACGGCGTCGCGACGCCGCTCAGTACGCGCCCCGGTCGGGCGATCGCGGTCAGCCCGAACGGCGTCGCGGCCGGCAACGTGATCAGCGCGACCTCGACCAAGATCGACGCCACGTTGCTGACGGGCGGCAACGCCTACGACCTGGGCACCTTCGGCGGCAGCTTCAGCCTCGTCGCGGCGGTCAACGACGGCGGCCAGGTGGGCGGCTATGCCCGAACGCCCGACGAGAAGGACCACGCCTTCCTCGGCACGGCATCCGGCATGGTCGACCTGGGCACGTTCGGCGGCCTGTACAGCTACGTCTACGGCCTCAACCAGGCCGGCCTGGCCGTGGGCAGCGCCTACGACGCGTCCGGCGTGGCGCGCTGCTTCCGGACCACCGGCGGCGGCCTGGTCGACCTCGGGACGCTGGGCGGCCGGTTCTGCAACGCGTTCGCCGTGGACGATGCGGGACAGATCACCGGCGGCGCCGCCACCAGCGCCGGCATCAGCCACGCCTTCGTGTTCGACGGTCGGGGCATGGTCGACCTCGGCACGCTGGGCGGCAGCAGCAGCGTCGGCTATGCGATCAACCGCCTCGGGCAGGTCACGGGCTCGGCGCGCACCGCGTCGAACCAGACGCACGCCTTCTTCCACGACGGCACCCGCATGATCGACCTCGGCACGCTGGGCGGGCCCTTCAGCGTCGGCCGGGGCGTCAATGCGTCGGGACAGGTGATCGGCTACTCCACGCTGGCCAGCAGCAGCACCAACCAGCCCTTCTTCTACGCGAACGGCGCGATGGTCAACCTGAACACGCTCGTGCCTGGCTTGTCGAACATCGACGCGAGCAGCATCCGCCTGAACGAAGCAGGCCAGATCGCCGGAACCGGCCTCATCGGCGGCAACAAGCGGGCGTTCCTGCTGACGCCGACGCACTGAGGGTCGAAGGCCTGGCGTACCAGCGTGGATCCTGCGACTGCGCGCAGGGTGACAGGGTTCGCGCATCGCGGCGCCGAAGCGTCTTGCGCCAGCCGGGATGTCCGGCGCAAGCGCCGCGACACGCTCAGCGCGTATGCAGGTCGACTGCCCGCGCCGCGCGCGCCGCATCGCGGTCCGTGAATGCGAGGACGTCGTAGTAGTAGAGCGTCCGCGAGGCTCGCCGCTGGTTCTGTCGCGACAGGTAATCCAGCATCTGGTCGAGGCCACGCGGCTGCGTCACCTCGCACAGCGGATTGCCGAAGTTGTCGAACACCCAGAACCCGGTGTACCCGCAGGCCCACAGCGCACGCAGCCGCTCGCGCCACGCGTCCGCGCCGCTCGCCTCGCCGCCGATCTGGCAGGTGAAGAACAGCATCGGCGAGACGTGCCGGCACAGGTCGGACGCGCCGGCCAGGATGTCCGCGCCCGCCGCGCCGATCGTCGACACCAGCAGCCGGATGCCGTCGAGCCCGGCCTCGCGCAACACCGCATCGACGCCCGCCAGTTGCGGCGATCCGAGATCGGCCTGCAGCAACTGGACGCTGGCGGAAGGCAATCCCGTCGCATTGCTGCGCAGGTAGGCGAAGCGCGCGGCGTCGCGTTCGACCGCCAGCAGGCTCAACGCCGGCTGGGCGTCGGCGAGCGCGACCAGGGACGTGCCGAAGCCCGCACCCGCGATCACCGCGCCGTCGCCCTGATCCAGCACCGCGCCCAGCGAGGACGCGAAGCGGTCGTACATCCGGTGTTCGCGCTTGAGGCCCGCCAGCGAGCTGCCGGCCGGCAAGCGGCAGCGCAGCGCGCCGATCGGAAGCAGCTGGTCGTCCGCGCGCACGGGCGCAGGCGTCACGCGCGGCGCGGGCGCGGGGTGCGCGTCGGCGGCGGACTGCAGCGTCGCCGCGACGCCGTCGGCCATCGTCTTCCAGCTGAACTTGCGCGCCTGCGCGCGGCCGCGCTCGATCAGGTCGGCGCGCACCTCGGGTCGCTGCACGCGATGCAGCAGCTCGAAGGCCTGGTCCTGCTCGGTGTCGCCGAGCTCGATGTAGAGCACCGCATCGCCGCCCACTTCCGGCAGCGACGAGGCTGTCGACGTGATCGCCGGGCACTCGCAGGCCATCGCCTCGAGCACCGGCAATCCGAAGCCCTCGTAGCGGGACGGGTAGACCAGCGCCAGCGCGCCGGCGTAGGCGCAGCGCAGGTCGTGCTCGTCGAAGATGGCGACGTGCACGCTGGCCGCGCCCGCGGCGGTGCGACTCGCGTCGTCCAGCGTGCCGCCGCCGGTGCAGACGATCGCGTAGTCCCCGCGGGCATCACCGAAGCGCGCGAAGGCGTCGAAGAACAGCGACGCGTTCTTGTAGTCGGCGCGGCTGCCCGAGGTCATGAAGTACGGGCGCGCGATGCCGTGGCGGCGGCGGAAGTCGGCGATCTCGTCGGCCGTCACCGGACCCATGTCGTTGCCGTTGTAGTGCACGGTGACGTCCACCGGGCGGGCCAGGAAGCGTTGCAGGTCGCGCGCGGTGCTGCGCGAGATCGCGATGAAGCGCTCCGCGTAGGCCAGCGCCATCGTCTTCTGGCGCCACATCGGCTGCGCCATGTCGAAGCCCATGGCCTCGGGGATCATGTCGTGCACCATCGCCACCGACGGCGTCGTGACCGGGTGCGAGTAGTAGGTGGAGATGAACAGCGCCGCGCCGAGGTCGTCGCAGATGTCCTGCACGATGCGGCGGTCGCCCTCGAGGTCGGCGTAGTTCAGGCCGGCCGCGTCGACGTAGCGGATGCCGTCGATGCGGGGCATCGTGCGATTGCGATCCATCACGACGAGGCGGTCGCCGAACGGCGTGCCGGCCCACAGCCCCAGCAGCGACTGCCACACGCGGGCGATGCCCGAGCGGCCGATCTGGAAGAAGACGCCGTCGATGACGATGGGGGCTGTCAATGGATTCCTCCGTGCTGCGCACTGCGATAGCCGCGCTGCGGGCGGCCGGGCGGGCTGATCGCGACCACCTTACCAGCGGTGCAGCATCTGGTTGGGCAGAGCCAGGAAGTCGGGGCCGATCAGCTCGAACGAGCCCGGCGCCCAGTCCTTCAGGTGGCGGATGGCCGTCGAGACGTTGGACGCGCCGTTGCCCAGGAAGGCGTCGCAGCGCGCGGCCAGGAAGGCGTCCATCACGACCTCCTCGCCCAGCCTGCGGCCCTCGTGGCCGGCGTAGTGCACTCCGGTGGCGTCGCCACTGCGCGCGACATCGGCGGCGAGCACGCGCTCGCCGTAGGCTTCGCGGTACTCGCGGGCGAAGCGCTCGCTGTCGGTCAGCAGGAAGATGCCCATCGCCGGATCGGCCTGCAGCATCGCGGCGATGCGGTGCCGGTATTGCTGGTTGACCAGCTCGAGGTCGCGCAGCTCGGTGATCTTGTCGCTGCCGCGCACATGCACCGCCACCCAGCGGCGGCCGGCCATGCGCTCGCGAGCGAACGCGTCCACGCGCGCCTGCAGCGCGGGCTGCAGCCGGATGTACTTGCCGAACAGGCGGCGATACACCACGGTGTAGTCGAGACCGTGCCACGGGCTGCAGGGCTCGATCCAGCCCATCAGGTCGCAGACCTTGCCATGGAAGTCGCTGACGACCACGTCCTCGTCGCGCGCCAGCAGGTGCAGCGCGGAGGTGCGCGAGCCGGGCCCCTGGAACTTGTTGACGTTCTCGTCGCGCAGGTTGGACGCGCTCCACTTGCCGGGGAAGAACGACTCGCCCCAGGCGGCCAGGCCGTCCTGCGTCGCGCCGGACAGCGGGCGGAAATACAGCTCGAACGCGTTGGCGATGCCCGCCGCGCCGAACAGCGTGTTCGAACCCCAGTGCACGACGGGCGTGCGGCCCGTCAGCTCGGCCAGCAGCAGCTGGCCCAGCACGTGGTCCATGTCCGACCAGAAGCCGTAGCCCCAGGCCTTGATCAGCAGGTACTTCGGACGCGCGAGCGCCGCAGGCGCGCTCGACGCGGCGTGGGCGCGCGCTGCCTGCGCCATCTCGCGGGCGCGATCGCGCCAGGCGGCGATGTCGCCGGAGTCCGGGCGCAGCGCCGCGGCGCGCGTGAACCAGGCGTCGGCCAGCTGGAAGCGGCGCAGGCCCGACGCCATGTGGCCCAGCAGGCTCATCGCGAGCGCGTCGTTCGCGTCGACGCGCAGCGCCTCGCGGCACAGGTAGTCGGCCAGCTGCAGGTTGCCGCGCGCGAGCGCGTCGTTGGCGGCGATGGCGGGCGAGACGGCGGCGGGCGCGTCGGCGACCGCGGCGTTCATCGCGAGGCTCCGCCGAGCGCGTCGCGCGCATCGCCCAGCTGCGACTGGCGCCACATGGCCGTGTAGATGGCCTCGAGGTTGCGCGTGAAGCCGTCGGCGTCGCACAGCGCGGTGCTGGTGCGGGTGGCGGCCAGCCTGGCCTTGATCGCGGCCAGGCTGGCCGGGTCGCGCGCCAGCTGCAGCGCGAGCGCCTCGTAGTCGGCCAGCGACGACGTCACCAGCTCCGGCACGCCGGCCGCGTGCAGCAGGCTGCCCGCGACGCGCGACGGGAATGCGCCGCCCATGCAGGTGACTACCGGCAGGCCCACCATGAGCGCGTCGGCGCAGGTGGTGTGGGCGTTGTAGGGGTGGGTGTCGAGGAACAGATCCGCCTGGCGATAGCGGGCCAGGTGGTCCTCCACGCGCGGCACGCGTTGCGCGAACACGAGCCGATCGGGGTCGACGCCGCGCGCGGCCGCTTCCTTGCGCAGGTTGGCCTGCGACAGCGGGCTGCGCGACATCAGCCACAGCACCGAACCCGGCACCTCGCGCAGCAGCTTCATCCACACGGCGAACACGTGCGGGGCGATCTTGTAGTCGTGGTTGAACGAGCAGAACACGACGCCCTCGTCCGGCAGGCCGCATTCGGCGCGGGTGGGCGTGCGCTCGGCGACCTGCAGGCCGGAGGCGGCCGGCAGGTAGGCGTCGGGCAGGTAGACGACCTTCTCGTTGTAGTGCTGTGCGTGCTCGGGTGGGATCACGTGGCGGTCGGCCACGATGTAGTCCATGTACTGCGTGCCCATCGTGCCGGGGTAGCCGAGGTAGTTGACCTGCACCGGCGCGGGACGCATGCCGAACACCTCGCTGCGCGAGTCGGCCGTGAAGCCCGCGAGGTCGATGGCGATGTCCACCTCCATCGAGCGCATCAGCTCGGCGATCTTGCGGCTCTCCATCATCTTGGCGTCGATGAAGTGGTCGAAGCAGTCGACCATGCGCTGGCGCAGGCGGCTGCCGTCGTTGGCGCCGATGGCGATGGCGATCGTCTCGAAGCGCCTGCGGTCGTGGCGCTCGAAGATGCCGGCCATCAGGTGGCCCACCGGATGCTCGCGCAGGTCGGGCGACACGTAGGCGATGCGGATGCGGTCGTGGCGATAGCGCTGGCCGGTCCACAGCGGCGCGTGGCGCGGCGTGTAGCGGTGCGCGGCGAAGATCTCGGCGCAGCGGTGGTGCACGGCGGCGTCGTCGGTGATGGACATGACGCCCAGCGACTTGGCGACGGGCTTGCCGGCGGCGATGCCGTCGATGATCCTGGCGACGTCCGAGTCGAAGTGCGACCAGTCGCACGCGTGCATGCGCTCGTAGCAGATCGAGCCCACGCCGTATTCGAAGTCGGGCTTGATCGCGAGCAGGCGCTCGAACATCGCCACCGCTTCCTCCGAGCGCTTGAACTCGGTCAGCATGATCGCGAGGTTGGACATCGCGTTCAGGTGATCCGGCTTGAGCGCCAGCGCGCGGTTGAAGCGGTCGATCGCGGCGTGGTGGTCGAGCTGCTCGCGCAGCAGCGTGCCGCTGTTGATCAGCGCCTCGACGTAGTCGGGCTTGAGCTCGAGCGCCTTGTCGTAGCTCTTGATGGCCGCGTCGCGCAGGCCCAGGCGCTGCTGGACGGCACCGGCGGCGTACCAGATCGGGGGGAAGGCCGGCGCGACCTGCACGCCGCGCTCGACGACGGGCAGCGCGCGCTCGGGCCCGAAGCGCTCCATCAGCACGACGGCCAGCGAGTACAGCGCGACGCCCTCGTTGGGGATGTGGGTCAGGTACAGCTCGAACACGGCCTGGGCCTGTTCCAGCTTGCCCTCGTTCTGCAGCGCGATGCCCTGCAGCAGCAGGTTGCGGTCGATGACGATGCTGGCGGCGCCGGGTGCGGCGACCGCGGCCAGGGCCGCGCTGTGCGAATCCGCCGCCATCGCGCCGGGGATCCCGCCAGGCGCGCGGTGCACTGCGGCGGACGGGGCGACCTGGCTGGGCTGCTGCATTCGGCGACTCCAAGGAAAACTTTATGGGAATGGCCTGAATGGTCGCGCCGGAGCCGGTCTTCCGATCGGGTGAAAAGGCCGGATCGCGGGCCGCAAATCGGCGCCCGGACGGCGCCAGGGGCGCCCACGGCGCCGCCTCAGGGCGCCTCCCGGCCCCTGCTCTGCTTGCGGCGGCCGCTACTCCAGGTGGTTCGCCAGGCCCAGGCCCA
>Ga0207695_10007130_pt1 | contig 14306 bp, 7 predicted proteins | sample KBSC54metaG_FD_184354 | JGI IMG/M metagenome (GOLD analysis project Ga0207695, IMG submission 184354) | Corn rhizosphere microbial communities from Kellogg Biological Station, Michigan, USA - KBS C5-4 metaG (SPAdes) (version 2) | ecosystem: Host-associated > Plants > Roots > Rhizosphere > Soil... | reverse complement strand
CCGTGCCACCCGGCGGCGGACGAGATCGATGCTGATCCCGGCGATCTCGACCGGGCGCTGGTCCGCCTCCGGCTCCAGCTCCAGGAGGTTGGCGACATAGCGATCGAGCTTCGTCACCTCGCTTCCGATCGCCGAGGCGATGGCCTTCGGGTCGGCGGCGCTTCGGCGAAGTTCGCGAACGCTATTGCCGATCGAGGCAATGGGGGGTCCCAGATCCCGCCCGATCGACGACAGCAGCCCCGAGCGCACCCGGTCGCGCTCCGAGAAGGTGGCGAGATCGCGCGCCTCCCGCTCCAGCCGCGACCGCTCGAGCGCGAGCGCGAACTGGTCGAGAAGGCTGGCGAGCAGATCCTGCCGATCCTCCTCCACGGCAAGCGCCTCGTCGTCGCGGGCGAGGCCGACGGCGGCGAGCGTCTTCCCGTGCGCGCCCACGGCATGGAACTGCCAATCGGTCGGATAGGGATGCTTTGCGCCGCGACCGGCGGACTCGCCGGAATTGAGCACCGAGGCGGCGGTGGCGATGTCGTTGGGGGCGAGCGAGATAGAGGTGGGGTCGGCAGCAAGCGTGGCGGGGCTCGGCAGCCCTTCCAACACCAGCGCATTGCAGCCGAAGATGCGGCCGAGCTCGCGGGCGGCGAGCGACGCGATCTCATGCTTGTCCGAGCAGCCGAGCAGCCGCCCGGCGAAACCGGCGATGGTGGCGTTGCGCGAGGCATGATGGCGAGCGATCTCCGCCTGTTCGCGGATTCCGGCGGCGAGCTTGCTGGTGACGATGGCGACGAGGAACAGCACGATCTCGGTCACGAAGTCGGCCGGGCGCGCCATCTGGAAGGTGTGGAAGGGCGGTGTGAAGAAGTAATTGTAGGCGAGCGCGGAGGCGAGGCTGGCGACAAGCGCGGGCCACAGGCCGAACAGGATCGCCGAGGCGAGGACGGCAGGGACGTAGAGCAGATCGACCGGACCGTTGCCCCAGCGCGGATCGACGAAGCTTCCGGCTGCGGTCGACAGCGCGACAAATGCCAGCGATGCCACATAGGGCAGCAGGATCGCGGCCGCGGGCGGGCGGCTGCGAGTCTCCACGTTATCCGGCTCGCGTTCGCGCTCGATTCTTTCCATGCGCATCATTCGTCTCCGTGCGCGCATATGTGACTCCGCAGTGACCATCCGTCGAGAGTTGCGGCCGCGATTCCGGGCCGTTTCCTCATAGAACGCATACGAAATCCACATAGAATCTTTATGGGGTGCAGGACCAGATGCGCGCCATGGCAAGCACTGCTGCGCCCGCCGAGGAATTTGCGCCCTCGCATCATGGCCCGAGCGAAGGGCTGCCCAAGCTGATGCTCGGGGCGATCGGGGTCGTCTATGGCGACATCGGGACGAGTCCGCTCTACGCGCTGCAGGCGACGATGGACCCGCGCTATCATCTGCACACGGTGGTGACCGACCTTTACGGGATCGTCAGCCTGATCTTCTGGGCGTTCGTCTTCGTCATCACCATCAAATACGTGTTCATCGTGATGCGGTGCGACAATAAGGGCGAGGGCGGCAGCCTGGCCCTTTATGCATTGATCAGCCGCCGGCTGGGGGCGGCGAGCCCGCAACGCTGGCTGCTACTCGGAGCATTGTTCGCGACGGCACTATTCTTTGCAGACGCGATGCTGACCCCTGCGATCTCGGTGATTTCGGCGGTCGAGGGACTCCAGGTCGTCAGCCCTGCATTCCAGCCGTACATCGTCTGGATCGCGCTCGCGATCCTGATCAGCCTGTTCGCGATCCAGGCGCACGGCACCGAGCGGGTCGGCAAAATGTTCGGACCGGTCATGCTGGTCTATTTCGCGGCGATCGCAGTGATGGGCGTGCATCACATTCTTGGCCATCCGCAGGTCGTTCAGGCGCTCAACCCTGCTTATATCTGGGGCTTCTTCACCGCCCACCCGATCTATTCCTTCCTGTCGCTCGGCGCAGTGATCTATGCGGTGACAGGCACGGAGGCGCTGTACGCGGACATGGGTCATTTCGGCCGCAAGCCGATCACATACGCTTGGCTGTACCTCGTCGCTCCGGCGCTGATCCTCAACTATATGGGGCAGGCGGCGATGCTGATCGAGCATCCCGAATATGTGGACAATCCCTTCTTCCACATGGTGCCGCCGAGCCTGACGATCCCGCTGCTGGTGATTGCCACTTTGGCGACGATCATTGCCAGCCAGGCGGTGATCTCCGGCGCTTTTTCGGTCACCCAGCAGGCGATCCAGCTCGGCTTCATGCCGCGACTGCGGATCACGCACACTTCGTCGGTGGCGAGAGGGCAAATCTACTTGCCCACGGTCAACTGGTTCCTGGCGTTCATGGTGGCGCTGCTCGTCTTCTCGTTCCGAAGCTCGGCATCGATGCTGCCCGCCTATGGGCTCGCGGTGGTCGGGACGATGCTGATCACCACGCTGATGCAATATGTCGTGGTGTTTCGAATCTGGAAACGCCCGCTCTGGCAGGCCGGCGTCGGTTTTGCGGTATTCGTGACGATCGACGTGGTTTTCCTGGCATCCGGCCTCATGAAGCTGTTTGAAGGCGCGTGGTTCCCGATCCTTGTGGGTCTGATCATTTTCACGCTTCTAAGCACGTGGGCGCGCGGCCGGGACATCCTCCGCAAGAAGCTTACGGAAACGAGCCTGCCGCTGACGGTCTTCATCAAGTCGGCGGCAAAATCGACGCACCGCGTACGCGGGACGTCGGTGTTTCTGTCTGCGTCTTCGGACTCGATCCCGTCTGCGCTCCTTCACAACCTGAAGCACAACCAGGTGCTCCATGAGCGCGTGGTCCTCCTCACCGTCAAGATCGAGGAAGTGCCGTATGTGTCGGCGGCAAAGCGGCTCGAGGTCCATGACGCAGGCCAAGGCTTCTTCCGGGTGGTCCTCCACTACGGCTTCATGGACGAGGTCGACATCCCGCGCGACCTGGCGGAATTCAAGGGAGGCGGGATAGACTTCCACCCGATGAGCACCAGCTTCTTCCTCGGGCGGCAGAAACTGATCCCGTCGAAGCGGCCGGAAATGGCCGTATGGCGGGAGAAGCTGTTTTCGAAGCTGATGCAAAGCTCCGAGAGCGCAATGGAATATTTCAAGCTACCGACAAACCGGGTGGTCGAGCTGGGCACCCAGATCGAGATCTAATTCGCGCCAGAAGGCGAGGCGGAGCGCTTCGCTTTGGCGACGACGATCACCGGCTGCTTGCCGGCCGCATATTGCGCGATGAACGTCTGGACGTCACCTGACGTGACAGCCGACAAACGGTCTATTCTCGTCAGAGTCTCGGTCTCGATCCGCGGGTCGCGCAGCACCCCGGCAAGCTTCCACATCCAGAAATTGTTGGTCTCCCGCTGCTTGCGCTCGGTCTCGATCAGCGGCTGGCGAGCGCGGACGAGCTCGTCATCGCTGACTGGCTTGGCCGCGAGATCGCGAAGCTGGTCGGCGAGCAGCGCGTGGAACTTGTCAAAATTCGTCGGCGGAGTTTCCAGCGTGACGCCGAGAAAGCCTTCGCCCGGAAGCTCATCGGAACTTTCCGCCTGCACCTGGGGCGAATAGGTGATGCCGAGCTTCTCCCGAACCGTATCGATCAGCCTGGTCGAGATAATCGCCGAGGCGACATCGGCCACGGCGTCCACCTTCGGATCGGTAAAATAGTCGGGCAGCTGGAAAAACTCGCCATAGAAGGCCTGATCGGCGCGCCCGGCATGCTCGGCGACATAAGGCTCGGAACGCCCCGGAGCCATCGTCACGTGCGGCTCGACGGCGGTGGTGTGCGGACCGCCGGGACCGGAGCCGAAAGTGGCCTGAACTGCCTTGATCGCCTGCGGGACCGTGACGTCCCCGACCATTACCAGGTCCGCCTGCCCGGCGAACGGTTTGGCGAGGAGATCGGGAAGATCGCGCGGTCCGGCTTTCGCGAGATCGGCGTCGCTCGGGATTTGCTGAAAGCGCGGATCGTTGCCGACGGCCAGCGACAGCGCTTCGCGGGAATAGACCGCGCCCGGTTGACCGGCGATCTGGCCAATCAACATCGGAGCGACCGACTTGACCTTTTCATACGCTTCCGGCCGGAAGCCGGGATCGCGGGCGTAAGCGTCCAGTAGCTGCATCTGGCTGAGGAGATCGCTGGGGCGCGTGTTGCCGGTCAGCACAAAGGCGCGATTGCCGGGCTGCAAGCCGATCGAGACCACCTTGCCGCTTTCCTCGGTCCATTGGGTAATGGCCGAGTAGGGCAGCTTTTTGGTGCCGGCATAGGGATAGAAAGTCCCTTCCCAGATCGCGTGGGTGTTTGCAGGCGCAACCCCGGCCCTGCCATTGCCGAGAAGCACGGCGACAGCGATCTTGTCCTTTTCATATTTCGTCGGCTTGACCAGCAGGCGCGTGCCGTTGGCGAAGCGGACGAGGGTGGTTCCAAGCTTCGCGTCCGTGGTTCGGGAGACGACAGCCCCCAGCTTTCCGAAGCTGCTGTACGGCCAGCGGATCGCTGCTTCCTTCACTTCCGGGCCAAGCGGGCGCGAGTATGCGGCGGCGAGAGCGCTGGTGAGTGCGGCTTCGCCGGCCGGACCCTGCTGCGCCGAGCGGAAGAGGATCGGGCCGTGCTCGTCGAAAGCGCCCTTCATCGCCCCATTCACTTCGGCCGGACTGGCACTGGCGAGGAGCGGCGCAGCAAAGGCAAGATCCTGTGCCGGACTTGTGACAAGCTGGTCGGCATTCACCGTCCGGGTGATCTCGTCGGCGATGTCGGCGGACTTGCGGGTGGCGGCCGTTGCCGCCCTGTTCTGATATTCGGTCTTCAGCGTCTGAACCGCCCGCCTGAGTTCACCCGGCTGCACTCCATCGCGGAGAAGCTCGCGCTGCGTGGCGGTGAGGAGATCGAGCGACGCCTGCCACTTGTCGGGCGATGTAGTGACTCCGATTTGCGTGAGCGCCGCAGAATCAATGACGGACCGAACGTGCACGGCCTGGGCGTTCACGAACGGACTACCCGGCTTCAACGCAAGGTCCGACAGCCGTTGGTTGAGCACCGTCAGCGCCAGCTGCTGAAGGATCAACTCCCGATCGACCGCCTCTGTCTCCGCCCGGCGATCGGCGGGACCTGCCCAGGCGACCGTCAATTGATCGGGAACTCCCGGCGAAACGAACTCACCGACTTTTTTGCTGCCGTTCGGCGCACCGAGGTCAATAGAATCCGGAGTACCGGCGGGCTGCCAGTCGGAGAAACGCGCCTTGATCTGCTGTTCGACGGCCGCAGGATCGATGTTGCCGACGACGATAATGGTGGCGTTGTCCGGACGATAGTTGGAGCGATAGTAGCGCTCGAGTTGGTCGTGGCCGGCGGATTTGATGATGTCCACCTTGCCGATCGGCCAGCGATCGATTGCGCGGGTGCCGTCGAGAATGGTGCCGAGGTCCGCCTTGGTCATGCGGTAGGTCGGGGTGTCGCGAAGCCTCTCTTCGGACAGGATCACACCGCGTTCGGCGTCGATCGCACTCTGTGCGAGGTTGAGGCGGCCGCCGATCTCGCGAAACAATGTAAGTCCCGTATCGAGCGCCGTCGCGTCGGCCTTCGGGAAATTGAACATGTACACCGTCTCATCCTGAGCGGTGAAGGCGTTGGTGTCGGGTCCGAACTGCAGCCCCTGGCGCTGAAGCATGTGCACGACTTCGCCGTCCGGGACGTTCGTGCTTCCTCGGAAAGCCATGTGCTCGAGAAAGTGCGCGAGACCCTGTTCGTCATCTCTCTCTTCGAGCGAGCCGGAACCGATGCGCATCCGCATCGCGACGCCGTCGCTCGGCGTTTCGTTGTGCATGATCGCGTAACGGAGACCATTGGGAAGCGTCCCGAAACGCACCGCCGGGTCCGCCTTGCGACCGGTATAGTCCTGCGCCCATTTCCCGGGCTGCTCGAGCGGCGCCGTCTGCTGGGCAACAAGCGGAGCGGCGGTGCAGGCCAGCAACAGGGCTGCGGCGACGCGATACTTCATTTGGAACTCCCCCACGACTCGATACAATCCGGCTTAATGAGAAGAGCCGCTAACTTCGGTTAGTTCAAGCGGGATCGGACAACTTGAGACTGTCGGACAGGAGCTTTGTCATCGCGTAAATTTTCTTCAGCTGCGGAGTGGACACGCCCGCTCTTTCCGCAATTTCGAGGGGAGCACCGAGCAGAGCTTCGAGCTCGACCGGCCGGTACGCCTCGACATCCTGAAGCATCGACGATTTGAAGGCACCAAGGCGAGCGGTGACGCCCATCCTCTCTTCAGCGCTTTGGGAAATCGGGCAGCCGATCGCTGATCCGACTGCGGCGAGTTCGTCCATAGCCTCGGCCATAAATTCGCGGATCGTGAGGTCGGCGAGCAGCTTGTCGGCTGTCACGCGCGTAAGCGCCGAAAGCGGATTTATCGTCGCATTGCCCCATAGCTTGTACCAGATGGCGCGGCGGACGTCGCTGCTCTGCTCTGCCCGAATTCCGCTCGCCCCGAACAGCTCGCAAAGCGATCCGACGCGCTCACTCGTCCCGCCTTCGGGCTCACCGAGAATCAGCTTGTCGGCGTGTTTGACGCTGATCGCGTTGGGTGCGGAACGGAAGCAGCTGGCGTGGACCACGCAGCCGATCAGATGGTCGAGCGGAAGTGCTTCGGCGATGCGGCCATGGCGATCGACCGACCGTAGCGGTTCCGGCGTGAACCACCACGGGACCCCATTCAGCATCGGCACGATCAACGTGGCGGGGCCGATCAGCGGGCGCGCCAGTTCCGCCGTGTCCGCGAGGGCGGGAGCCTTGACCGCTATGATGACGAGGTCCTGTGGGTCCAGCGCCGCCGGATCGTCAATCGCGGCGACTGGTGCGACGTTCGTCTGCCCAGCCTCTGTGAGATGCAATCCGTCACGTCCGAGAGCTTCCAGGGTCGAGCCGCGGGCAACAACCGAAACAGCGTTCCCGGCCAGTGCAAGTCTGCCGGCGACCCAGCCGCCAATCGCCCCGGCGCCTACGACAGTGATCGAGCGGAACGGGATCATGATTGCGGGAAGCTAGCCGCCGGTGACGCTCATATGGCGTTGGACGGCAGGTGCTTTGATCTGAAACTGGTGCCCCGCCGGCTTGCCCGCGAGCAGCCGGTCCAGCGCCTGGTCCACCGCGCCTTCGCCGCCTGCGCGCAGCAGCTCTCTCAGCTCCACCTTCTGATCGTGACCGAGGCATCCGTAAACGGTGCCGGTCGCGGCGATCCGGACACGATTGCAGCCCTCGCAGAAATTTTGGGTCATCGGCGTGATGAGACCAAGCCGAACGGCAGTCCCCTCCACTTCGAAATAGCGGGCGGGCCCGCCAGTCCGGACAAGCGAAGGAACGAGGCTGAACTCGCGCTCCAGACGCGATCGCACCTCGCTCAGCGGGAGATAAGATGCGGTACGGTCCCCCTCCACCTCGCCGAGCGGCATCGTCTCGATCAGCGTGAGGTCGTGACCCGCGCTCCCACACCAGCGAAGCATTGGAGCGATTTCGTCTTCATTGAGGCCGCGGAGCGCGACCATGTTGATCTTGATCCTCAGCCCTGCATCGCTAGCCGTCTCAATCCCGCGCAGCACGTCTGCAAGGTCGCCGCGCCGGGTGATGTAGCGGAAACGGTCGGGATCGCGGCTATCGAGGCTGACGTTGATCCTTCGGATTCCGGCATCGAAGAGCATCTTCGAATGGCGCTGAAGCTGAGTCCCGTTCGTGGTCATCGTCAGCTCGTCGAGACCATGGCCGATGCGCCGTCCAAGTTGGGGCACGAGCCACTCGATTCCCTTGCGGACCAAAGGCTCCCCTCCGGTCAGACGAACCCGCTTAACGCCGCGTGCGATGAAGATGTCGGCCAGCCGAACGATCTCTTCCAGGCTGAGCACATTGCTCTTCGGAAGAAACGTCATCTTTTCCGCCATGCAGTAGCGGCAGCGAAGATCGCAGCGATCCGTCACCGACATTCGGACATAGATGATGCGCCGGCCGAAGCCGTCGATCATAGGTCTGTGAAGGATGTCGGTTGCGCTCACAAAATCTCTTCGCACGCTGTAGATGAAGTGCGCGTGTCGTGACAGATGGCGGATGCATTCACTTTTGACGGACTTTTGGTGAGCGATAGCCTTCAGGAACGGATTGCCGATGCGCGTCGGGCAGTTGCGCAGGGTCGGACGGACGTGGCGGCCGGGATTGCGGCGGAGGTTCTGGAGGTCGCGCCCGATTGTCTCGACGCGCTGGAGATCAGAGCGCTCTGTGAAATCGATCGGGGTGACGATGCTGCGGCCGAGGCGACTCTTCGGAAGGCGATCGCAATCGCTCCCTCGCGCCGGTGGCCCTATGGCGATCTCGCGCGGGTGTTGCTGAAACTCGGCCGGGTAGAGGAAGCGGAGCAGGTCGCGCGTACGGCGCTCGCGGCGGACGCGGATAACGCCGATGCGCAGGCGCTTCTTGGTTCGATGCTGAACGATCGCGGAGCACCGTTCGAAGCAGCTGACCACTTCAGGCAAGCGATCGCGCTCGCAGGGCCGCATCCCCAGCTGCTGACCAAGCTCGGTCTTTCGCTGGTGCGTCAGGGCCGGTTGGACGAGGCTCGGCCGGTTCTGGAAAGCGCCGTGGCGGCCGATGCCGATGCGCTGGAACCGATCGCCTATCTGGCCGAGCTGGAAGAGCGGCTCGGCCGGTTTCCGGAGGCGGGACGGCTTCTCGATCGTGCTCAACAGATTGCGATTGCCAATGACACGGATGTCGACCTCCAGCGCTCTGTGTTGCTGGCGCGGATGGGTCGTGCCCAAGAAGCACTAGGGCTGCTCGAAGGAAAGCGCAGGATGTCCGGAGCCGCGCTGCTGCAGCGTGGACGGCTGCGCGACCGATTGGGCTGGTACGCAGAGGCGTGGAATGATTGGATCAGCGGAAAGGCGGCGCTGGCGGAGCAGGGCGGGCGCAGTTACCCTGCGGCGGAAGTAAAACGGCAGGCAGATCAGCTGGCCGCATTCTTCACGCCCGGCCGTGTCGCAAACTTCCCACGAGCAGAGCGGCGAGAAGGATACGCGCAACCCATTTTCATCATCGGGTTTCCCCGTTCAGGCACGACTCTCACCGAACAGATCCTCGCCAGCCACAGCGCCATTGTGGCCGGAGGGGAGCTGCCGTTCGGACGTGAGCTGCGCGATCATGCGGCTGAACTGGCAGGCAGGGAGACTGCATTTCCAGAGGGGCTGGATCGAACGGAGGGCGGCTGGCCGGAGCGTCTGCGCGACAGATATCTGGAACGGGCCGAGGAATATGGTCTGACGGACAACGGCGGCTGGTTCACCGACAAGATGCCGCTCAACGACATGTGGCTGGCGCTGGTTCGCCTCGCCTTTCCGGACTCGCCGGTGGTGCTGGTGCGCCGCCACCCGCTCGATGTGCTGGTTTCGGTGATGGCGCATGACATGACCCACGGTTTCCATTGCGCTTACCGGCTGGAGGATGCCGCGGCGCATCTGGCGCTGATGGACGAGCTGGCAGCTGCCTACGCCGCCGCGGGAGTCGGGCCGACGTGCGTGCTGCAGTACGAACACCTGATTGCCGATCAGGTCGGCGAAACGCGGCGACTGATGACGAGCATCGGTCTGGAAACGGAGCCGTCGCAACTACGCTTTTTCGAGCGGGAGACGGTGTCGCCGACCCCCAGCTATGCGCAGGTGCGGGAGCCGCTCAACGACCGCTCGATCGGGCGGTGGCGCAATTATGCCGAGCAGCTTAAGCCGATCAGGCCCATCGTCACGTAGGCAATGGAGCGGGGCGGCTACGCGGCCTGAAGCGCAGCGGCGATGGAATCCGCATGGTCGACGAGCAGGTGCACCGTATTCCCCGCGGGCCGGGCAATCATACGCACGCCCAGCTTGTTGAGAGCCCCCTGATCGAGCAGATTTGTATCGCCCAATCGGAGCCATACGCGGCTCGAGGCGGAGCCGGATTCGCGCAGATTGGATCGCCCCCCGATCGCCGCGAGCCAGGGCGCGACATCGGCTATGGGTTGTGCCGCCGGAGTCGCCGCCGCGCTTTCGCTCGCGACCGAAGCAGACGCTCCAGCTGCTGCGCGCATTTCCATCGCGATCGCATCGGCGGTCGGGCCGACCACAACCTGCAGGCCTTTTTCGGATGGCCGGAGGATTCCGTGGGCACCGAGCGTCCGGAGCCGCGCCTCGTCGACCTTGGATTGGTCATTCACCACGAGGCGCAAACGGGTGGTGCAGGCGTCGATCGAAGCAAGGTTCGCTGCACCGCCCGCGGCGGCCAGGAATGCCTTGCCGCGCTCCGCCGGCGCGACCTCGGCGATCTCCTCGCCCACCGGATCGTCCTCGCGCCCCGGAGTTTTGAGGTTGAAGCGGGCGATCGCGAATCGGAAAATGCCGTAATAGAGGAGCGCGTAGACCGCTCCGATCGGAAACAGCAGAAGCGGCCGGGTCGCCTTGGGGAAGTTGAGCGCATAATCGAACGCGCCAGCGGAAAATCCGAAGCCGAGCTTGATGCCGAGCGCGTTCATCAGTGCCATCGAAACACCGGTCAGCACCGCGTGAATGCCGTACAGCAGCGGCGCCAGGAACATGAAGCTGAACTCGATCGGCTCCGTCACTCCGGTCAGGATCGCAGTCAGCGCCATCGACAGGAGCATTCCGCCAACGGCCTTCCGCCGCTCCGGGCGAGCAGACCGGTACATTGCGAAGCAGGCAGCAGGCAGCCCGAACATCATCACCGGGAAGAAGCCTGTCATGAACGCGCCGGCGGTCGGATCGCCGGCGAAGAAGCGGTTCAGGTCGCCGGTCGTGCCGTGATAATCGCCGACAATGAACCAGGCGACGTTGTTGAGGATATGGTGGAGACCGGTGACGATCAGGAGCCGGTTGAGAACGCCGTAGACGAACAGTCCGATCGCTCCCGATCCGATCACCGCCCGTGATAGCGTATCCACTCCAGCGTTGATGTCGGCGTAAGCGCTGCCGATCACTCCAGCCAGAACGAGACCTGCGGCGCCGCACAGGATCGGAACGAAGCGGCGGCCGCCGAAAAACGCGAGATAGTCCGGCAGTTTGATCGTCGCGTAGCGGTTGTAGAGGCCACCCGCGAGAAGCCCGGAGAGGATGCCGATCGGCACCGAAAGCTTGGCGATCGCCTTCGTTCGCCAGGCGTCATCGGCCAGCGCCGCCAAGTCCTTCGTCATTCCGGCAACAGTATCCGGAGGAACCTTCAGCAGCGTCTCCGCCCCGCGCGTTGCGACGAGGAAGCACACCGCGCCGGCGAGCCCCGCCGCACCGTTGTTGTCGCGCGCCAGCCCAAAGCCGATGCCGAGCGCGAACAGCAGACCGAGATTGTCGAAAATCGCCGCGCCGGCTGCGGCAACGAACGGGATATCGAGCAGGTCGGGCTGGCCGAGCCGAAGCAGCAGCCCCGCGATCGGGAGCACCGCGATCGGGAGCATCAGCGCGCGGCCGAGCGGCTGCAGCGATTGCAAGGAGAGTCTCATGCGGCATTCTCCAGCACAGGACGGACCAGCGCCCGAACCGCATCGGCATCGGGAGCGGCCAGGGCATCGGCTGCAAGACTTCGACACCGGGCAAGGTCGAGGCTGCGCACGATCGCCTTGGTTTCCGCGATCGCCGCAGCGGGGACCGACAGTTCGGTAACTCCAAGCCCGAGCAGGATGGGAATCGCATCCGGAACAGCCGCAAGGCCGCCACAGACGCCGGTCGGGCGCCCGTGCGCATTTGCTCCGGTCACCGTCTCCGCAATCAGGCGCAGCACGGCAGGATCGAGACCGTCGAGACCGTTCGCCACCGCCGGATTGGTTCGGTCGCGAGCAAGCGCATATTGACTAAGGTCGTTGGTGCCGATCGAAAAGAAGGCCGCATCCGCGGCCAGCGTCTTTGCGGTCAATGCCGCTGCGGGCGTTTCCACCATGATCCCGAGCTCAGGCGGGTTCACGCCCATGTCATCCGCGAGTTGCTGCAGTAAGCCGCGGACCTCGCGCAGCTCGGCCGGGGCAGCGATCATCGGCAGCATCACCTGGAGGCGACCCGCCGGACGGACCGCGAGAAGGGCGCGAAGCTGCGTTTCGAGAAGATCGCGGCGCGCCAGCTGCAGCCGGATTCCCCGCAGGCCGAGCGCAGGATTCTCTTCGGGCGAAAAGGGGAGCCAAGGCGCAGGTTTATCAGCCCCGATGTCGAGCGTCCGGACGATGAGCGGCCGCTCGCCGAGCGCGTCGGCGATCGTCTGATAGGTTGCGCACTGCTCGTCCTCGCCCGGCGGGGAGTCGCGGTCGAGGAACAGGAATTCGGTGCGGAGCAGGCCGCACCCCTCGGCTCCTTCAGCAACCGCCGTGTTCGCTTCGGCGACGGAGCCGAGGTTCGCGAATACTTCGATGCGGGTTCCGTCCGCGGTTGCGGCGAGTTCATGCGCACGGCCGCGGCTTGCCTGCAGCCGCTCTTCGCGAGCCACGGCTTCGCGTTGCGCATGGTCGAGAGCGCGGGAGTCCGGCGCGACAAGCAGGCTGTCGCCGCGCAGAACCAGTGTTGTTCCGTCCTCGATCGTCGTGACGGCTGGACCCAAACCGACCAACATCGGCAATCCAAGCCCCGCAGCGATGATCGCGGCGTGCGAAGTCGCGCCGCCGGCCGCGGTCGCGATTGCGGCAATGCCCGCTTCGGCGAATCCTGTGAGTTGGGACGGATACACGGTTTCGGCCACCACAATTGCGCCCTTCGACGGCGCCGGCGGTTCGGCAACTTGGCCAAGCAAGACCGCCAGAACGCGACGCTCCAGATCCATCAGGTCGTCGAGCCGTTCGGCGAAGCGCGGATCATTCGAGGTGCGAAGCGGCGCCGCAAATCCATCAAGCCCCTGCCGCCATGCGAAAGCGGCGCTCTTGCCGTGGCCGATCAGTTCCTCCGCCGCGCCGATCACGAACGGATCGGACAGCATGGCGAGTTGCGCCGCCGCGACGGCCCCAGCCGGACCTTTCGTTTCCGATTCCTGCTGCAAGGCTGCCTCAACTTGCTGCCGCGCCTCTACGAGCTTGCGTCGCTCTTCCGCCGCGTCAGTCGCCGTTTCCGCTACATCGGCGGTCGACTGCTTCAGCTGCCACGCCGGCCCAATCGCCATACCCGGCGCTGCGACAATCCCGTGAAGCTCGGCGCCAAGACCGATCGGCTGAATGCTCGCCGGTATCGGCTCAGATGCGGAGATCGGCAGCAATTCGCCCATGCCGCTGTCGAGCAGATCCGCAAGCGCCGCGACGGCTTGCTCCGCCTCTGCTCCAGAGGCCGACAAGGTGATGATCGCGCCATGGTTCAACCCCAACCCCAGCATCATCACCGGCGAACGCACAGGCGCAGAGCGCCCATCCGGGGCGACGATCTTCACTTCGGCGGAAAATTCGGAAGCGAGTTTCGAGAGTCGTCCCGCCGGACGAGCGTGGATTCCGTGCGCGAGCAACAAGCGAAGCTGGCGCGAAACCGTCGTCCCGTTCTGCAGCTCCGCACCGGTCTCAACTGCGACTGGCTCGACAGTGAACAGAGTCGCGCCGACTTCGACTGGACCAGGAGCGCGAAGCGAGGCGAGCCGGAACACATCGCCGTTGGTGACGATCACAGGAGAGATCAGGCTGGGCGCGCGACGAGCAATCAGATCGAGGTCGAACTCGATCAACGTGTCGCCGCCGCCGACCCGCTGACCTTCCCGGACGAGCGGCGTGAATCCAGCGCCGCCCAATTGAACCGTGTCGAGACCGAGATGGATCAACAGGACGGGGCCGGAATCGAGCTCGATCGTGACCGCGTGGCCCGCCGCATGAACCGAAACCACTGTGCCCGCCGCCGGCGCGACCAATCGCCCCTCCGTCGGATCGACGGCCATTCCGTCGCCGAGCATGCGCTCCGCAAATACCGGGTCCGGAACCGACTCCAGCGACGTCGCCCAGCCGGCCAGCGGGCTGCCGATTTCTATCATTGCAATGTCAGCCGATCGAGAACCCAGAACGGGTCCACCCCTTTCTGGGCGAAGGTCATGCAGAGATCATGCGTGCCCGCGGTCGACTCGATCGACCCTGAAACTGCTGTGTCGCCCGCGCGCTGGGCAGCCGCTGTCAATGGGATCCTCGCAATCAGCGGACCGTCGCAGCTGTCCCGACGAATTTCGAGTTCGCCTGCCGGGGTCTCCGGCGTGTCGAACTTGATGCCGTTCACGTCGACACCGGCGAAATTGAAGGGATGGCGTCCGACTTCAGCAACGAGGCGATG
>Ga0207695_10007129_pt1 | contig 14310 bp, 11 predicted proteins | sample KBSC54metaG_FD_184354 | JGI IMG/M metagenome (GOLD analysis project Ga0207695, IMG submission 184354) | Corn rhizosphere microbial communities from Kellogg Biological Station, Michigan, USA - KBS C5-4 metaG (SPAdes) (version 2) | ecosystem: Host-associated > Plants > Roots > Rhizosphere > Soil... | reverse complement strand
CACGGTGGTCACGGCGGACCAGATCGCACGCCGGCATCCTTTGACGCTCGCGGCGGTTCTGCGACAGGTGGTGCCCACAGCCGTGGCCTTTGATTCCCCGAATACTCCGGCCAACACCGATATCTCCGTCCGAGGAGCCAGTTCGCTCAACAGCACCGGTAGCGACATGAAGATCTTCATTGATGGAGTAGAGGCGACGCGATTCAGCTTCGCATCGGTCGATGTCACGAGCATTGACAGGATCGAGGTGATTCGAGGACCTGAGGCCGCCACGATCTACGGGGCCGATGCCGCGAGCGGGGTCATCCAGATCTTTACCAAGCGAGGTGATTCGACTCTGGCTCGTCCACACGTGGATGCCCGAATGGCCTTGGGCATGTCGCAGACGCCATATGCCGGCTTCCATAGTGTGCCGCGCCAGCAATACGACGGGTCGGTGCACGGTGGTGAACACGACGCGAGCTACAATTTCGGCGGCAGCTATACGCACTTCGCCGATTACGCTCCAAGCAATGGCGCTACCCGTCAATCCGCGCGCTCTGCATTCGGTGGAATGCACTATTCCCGTAACGTCTTCACAGCAGATGTATCCGCGCGGTATTACGACAATGAAGTGCCGATTGTGCTCAACCCACTGTTCGTGGAAACTGGATATGCTGCTGGCGCTCCTCCCCTCTACACACACAGTAGTTACACCAACGAGACGGTCGGAACGCGGGTGACTGTGACGCCCGTCACTTGGTGGCGCAATCAACTCACGCTCGGAGTTGACCGCTTTCAACTGCGGAGCGTGCAAACACAATCGAGGCGCACCACGGCCGGTGATACGCTGCTGTCCCTGCAAGATGAGCGCTTCCGCAAGCTATCGATCGGCTATAACACGACGCTGATCGGAACGCTGAACCCCAGCCTCGGCAGTTCGCTGACCCTGGGCATCGACCATTACACGCAGGATGTGAGCAACTTCTCGACGAGTCAGGCGCTCAATACGAGCGGCACGATTCAGACAGTGCCGCCCGGCTCATTCAACGAAAGTCTCAATACGATCACGAATACCGGGTACTTCGCGCAGGCTCAAGTGAGTATATGGAATGCGCTCTTCTTCACCGGCGGGGTACGCGCAGAACGAAATACGACCTTTGGTGCGGACTATGGCACAGCGGTTCTACCGCGGCTCGGGGTGTCCTTTGTGCAGCCGATCGGAGCGGTGACCGCGAAGATACGCGCCTCATACGGACAGGCGCTGCGAACCCCCCAGCCCGGAGAAGCATCAAGTGTTACCACCGCTGGCGCGACCCAGCTCGCCAACCCTGCGCTCAAACCCGAGCGCCAGGACGGCTGGGATGGCGGAGTTGATCTGGTCTTCAGCAATCGGGGATCGCTGAGCGTGACCGCGTTCAATCAGATCGCGAAGCAACTCATCTCCTTCCTGCTGTTGTCGGCTACCACATCGCAGTACCAGAACATTGGCCGCGTTTCGAACAAGGGGCTTGAGGTCGAAGGGACGCTTGCGCTCGTGCCCTGGCTGCAACTCCGAGGGCAGTACGGCTACGTTCGCTCCCGGGTCGAGGCGGTTGGTGCCGCTGGCGGTCAAGTCCAGGTGGGTGACGAGACCCTCGGTGTGCCCACCCACACGGCAGGGTTGTCCGTGACGGCAACTCCAAGTGAGGGCACGACGTTGAGCCTAGGCGCCACCTATGTCGGATCATGGCGCCAAGCCGACTTTCTCGCCACGTACCGATGCTTGGCGACTTTCACGGCCGACGTGTGCCCAGCCTCGTTCCTCAGCACGTTCTCACTTCGTCCCTTCACCATCGCATATCCCGGGTTCGCCAAGGTGAACGCGACCGTCGCGCACCGGTTCACGCAGCAACTCGAGGCGTTTGTCTCAATTGACAACCTGACGAACAACGAGTCGTACGAGTTTGCCAACTCGTCGCCCGTGATGGGTCGTACGACGATGCTCGGCATCCACGTCAGCTATTAGCCAAAGCTGCTCATCCGATGCGTCAACGGAGCACACCGAGCCTCGCTGCGCGGCGGCATCCAGGCCGCGAGGCAACTTGGACCGACGGCGGAGCGCTCTGGCGTAGGGACATGACGGGCTGGCTCTGTGTGTGGATAGACTGCCTCACACTCATCGGTGTCGTGCTGCTGTCGATCGGCACACCTCGCACCGCGCCGGCACAATCCGCGACTGACGGTGGGGCGGCAAACCTGCAGGCGCCGACGTTTGAAGACCTGTTGCAACTGCGCCAGTTCGACGAGCTCGCCATATCGCCCGACGGGCGCTGGGCCGCGTACGTCATGAGTGCGCCCTTTCGCGCAGGTAGGGCGCCCGTCTCCGAACGGATCGTGCTCCTGGACCTGCACCATCATGCGCGCCTGCGTGCAGTGCAGGTGAGCGGCCACCCTCACGGCCTCCAGTGGACAGCGCGTGGCAACGTGCTCGGCTTCCTGGCGTCAGCAGATGGCCGGAGTGGCCTGTGGCGCTACACGCCCCGGGATTCCATGAGTGCGCCGCAACCGCTCGTCATCCACGACTCTCTCTCCGGTGAAATCCTGGCGTTCGGCTGGAGTCCAACTGGAGATAGCGCGGCGTATATCGCATCCGAGCCCACGGTACCTGGAATGCAACCGGCGTCGGCACAGATTCCACCGCGCCTGGTCCTGTTCCGTGATGTGCCAGGCGATGTCACCGGACCAACATCTCCGACGTTCAGCAGGGATTCGACTGGGGCGTACGTGGCCCTGGCAGACGCCAAAACCGGCGCCGTTCGGGTACTCGCCCGTCACGTCATCTCACAGAAGTACAGCCCGACCATCGATTGGTCGAATAGGGGTATGCTCCTGGTGACCGGCTCACCCATCGGCGTACCATGGTTGCGCCAGATTACGCTGCGACCACTCTTCACGCTGGATCCACGCACTGGCGATGTACGTCCGGTGGCACCGGATTCACTGCAGCGGGCGAATCCGGTCTGGTCACCATCCGGGGCGCAGATCGCCAGCACCGAATACCATTCCTTTCCGGAGGGCGGCCGAAGCATACAGAGCTTCCTTCTGCGCGTGGACAATCCCGCGAGCCCCGCGGCCGCGCTCGTGTTCCCTCACGGGGCCGGGGGCGCTGCGACCGCATTCCCACCCGTGTGGGGACGTGACGATCGCCAGCTTTACATCGCCGAGTATGAACGCGGCACGGTGAGACTGTTCGCCGTCGACGTAGCAAGCCGCCGATGGCGCGCGCTCACATCCGACACCATGTACGTTTCGCACTATGCGGTGTCTCGCGATGGGAAGACGGTGCTGGCTGTGCTGGAGAACGCCAACCAGCCGCAGGAGCTGTTCCAGATCGATCCCGTGACCGGTGCCCTCACCCAGCTGACGCATGGAGCCGCCGCCGTGCCGCCCATGCGACTCGGTCATGTAGACCAAGTCGCGTGGCCGAGCGGCGACGGACGGTTCACGGTCCACGGCTTCCTCATCGAACCACCTGCCTACGATTCGACACGGCGCTACCCGCTCATCGTCCTGGTGCATGGCGGCCCGGGGGCGCTCTTCACCAATTCGTTCGTGGATCTGAACTTTGCGCGGCCGTCCACATACATTCCGCCGCAGCTATTTGCGTCCGCAGGCTATCTGGTGCTGCTTCCGAACCCTCGTGGTGATGAGAGTTACGGCGAGGCATTCGAGACGGCTCTACACGCGGATTGGGGTCCCGGTCCGTTCAGCGACATCAACGCGGGCGTCTCTGCGCTGATTGTGCGTGGGTTCGTAGATTCGACGGCGGTCGGAATTGCGGGGTCGAGCTACGGCGGCTACCTGACCGCATTCGCCATCACGCAAACGCGTCGCTTCGCGGCAGCGTCGATCAACGATGGTCCGACAGATCTGCGTACCGACTATGGGACCAACTACGCACTCGATGCAGATATCCGCAGGTTCACCTTCGGCGGGACGCCGTGGAGCAAACCTGAGGTTTATGCAACACAATCCCCGATCACATATGTCAGCCAGGTTCACACCTCCGTACTCATGCGGTACGGCGGCCTGAGCAGTACGCACGACAATATTCGCCTGCCAGGCTATGTCGCGCAGGGCTTCGAATTCTACGCCGGCCTGCGGGATGCAGGTGTGCCAGTAGAGTTCGTCCTGCACCCCGATCAGGGACACGGCATCACCGATTGGGGACTCTACACGGATTGGGTGATGCGGAATCTCCGCTGGTTCAACTACTGGCTGCGACACGAGGGTCCGAATCCGCTTTCGAGCGTGCCGTGACGCGATGCCTTCGGCTCCACATCCGCTTTTGTCACGTCGCCCTTCTTGTCCTCGCCAATCGCCTTTGTTATTCCGGCTACCATCTGGCAGATGGCCGTACGAGTGTTACGGACTACAGGTAATAGCCCACGCCGCCGACAAGCGACGACATGAGGACGAGCTGCGTCGGATTCTCACCGGATGCGATTGATCCGTTGAGTGTCTCATCTACGACATTACCACCAACAATCAAGGTCGGAGTCTCGTAGGTCTTCTTCATAATATCCTCCTTGCGTGGCCCTCACGGCGAGGGCTGCTGAAACTGCATCACGGCTCGAGCACTTCAATGACCGGCGCACGGCCATCTGCCAGATCGTATTTGGAGCCAGGCCTCCACGCCGAGTGTTACAAACAGGAGCGGAAACGCAGGCCCGGGCTCCGGTTCGCGTGACGCGGCATCGAATGCCGCGCACAGGCGAGCTGGATTCACGATGCCGAGCTCGGCGAGCATGGGATCACGCACGAGTGGCGCGAGACGCGCGTGCTGCATTCTTAGCGACCAGCTAAGCACATCCGCAGTCCCAGGCTTCCCAACACGCGTCCGCACCGCCTCGGGGAGAATCCCGCGCATCGCCTCGCGTAGTACCCATCGATGCGTATGCGGCCTCGCGCGTAACTCTGGCGGCAACCGCAGCGCGAATTCGACGAGTGGGCGGTAGAGAAAGGGATGCCGAACGTCCAGCGAGTCCGCGATGACGCCGCCATGGCTCGGGGACTCGAGCTTGCCAATCGATGTCACGACGGCGTGATGGTAGTGTCGGCCAAGGCGCCCGCCATATGCAGGGACAGATGCGGCGCGCGGAGCAATCCCGTGCCGTCGCATCGTGGCAGGCTCCAACCACGGTTGAATAGGTGCTCCATGCTGGTCGTGCACGAGTCGGGAATGAAGCGCGCGCGGCAGCAGGGGCAGCACGGCATTCCGGTATGCGAGCTGCCAGAAGGACACCCGGCCGATGGCGGCCCGCCGCGCCATCTCGCGTACGGCAGTCCCAAGGCGACCGTGCGCGATCCAGTCAGCGAAGAACAGCATGTTGCCGGTGAAGAGCTCATCCCCGCCCACCCCAGTGAGCAGCACGCGGCCGCCTGCTGACCTCACGATCGCCTGTAGCCGGCTGTCGCGCGGATAGATATGGATATCGCCACGAGGCTGGTCCGTGTGGGGAGGCGGGTAGTGGTCGTCGTACCACGTCGGCGGATCGACGATTGTCTCGTTTCGGACTCCCCACCGGTTGACGACGGTGTCAGAGTACTGCCGCTCGTCCGTGCCTGTGTCATGGTGATCGACAAATGTCACGGTGCCGGCCAAGCCGCGCGAAATCTCGCCGCGCTCCGCCAACCACTGCGTGAGACTCACAATGGATGATGAATCGATACCACCGGAGAGCTGCGCCCACGTTCCGCCATCGCCGTTTATGCGCCGGCGTATGGACTCGGCTAGGAGTTCGCGACACGTCTCGATGACGTGCTGCTCCGACGTGACCCACGATGCCTCCATCGCCCAGTCCGAGGCTCGCCAATACGTCTGTACGTTCAGCCTTCCGTGCTGGAGTACTGCGATCGACGCCGGCGGAATGGTCCGTACGCCGTCGTATACTGTCAAATCGGGCGAGACGCGATGCAACGAGACGAGCTCGGCGAGGTACTGCACGTCATACCGCTCCTCCAACGCCAGCGCCTCCGCACGAGTTGAGAACACGAACAGTGCGTTGTTGCGCTCCGCGTAGTAGAGTTTCTGCACGGCGAACGTGTCACACGCAGCCACCGCGGTCCGCGTACGGCCGTTCCATGCGACAAACGCAAAGTCGCCGAGGAATTGTGACACGAATCGCGTTCCGTGCTTTGCAATGACGCTCCGCACGAGCTCCAAGTCGGTCATTCCGCCGCCCGCGCACTCCGCCCAACGCGCCAACTCCGGCCGATTGTCCAGCCGCACCACGCCGACAGCGAGCCAGTCGTCACCCTCACGCCACGCCGATAGTGGATCACCGTAGGGATCATCCCACGCCGTGAGCAGTGCCATGTGGTTGGCTGACTGCCATTGGAATTGAAGTCCGCGCCGACGGGGAAGTAACTCGTAGGCTCGGCATACGTCAGCGGGAATATCGCGCCCTTCCGTATCGAGCACGCAGGTGAAGAACCTCATGGCAACTGATCCGGGAACCGCGCAAACTCCCGCACCCGCTCAGGCACATCGTTGATCACTTCACCCTGGTATTCGATCCACGCGTGTGACACCAATGGGAACGGCTGCACGCCGTGGCAGTACCGAACGGGGATCCCCTGCCGCCGCAGGAGGTAGTACAGCACGAGGGAACGTTCGAGGCACTGCGCACGCCCTGGATAGAACGCTGCGGCCATGGCGACAGACCACTCGGCTGCCTTCACCAGCGCCGGGTCGGGATGTTCCACCGCGCCTACCCGTTCTACACGTCGACGGATCCAGGCAAGCGTCGAGGCGTACCCACTCGTCTTCAGCAGGGTTCTCAGCCACAGCATCGCCAGGGCACTGCGAAATACCGACGGAGCACGCCGCTTGTATGGGGGTCGTAGCGGCCAGCTCGTTTCCACCATTCCTGGGATCGCCACAGTGCGCCTATTCGCTACACAGGAGGCCCGCGTCCGCGAGCTGGCGGAGAAGCCTCTCGATGTCCGCACGCAGCACGTGCACAGAGACGTCGTACTCGCGCTGGACTTCCGCTACTATCGAGGAAAGCGTGGAACCGTCGCGCAGCAAGTCCCAAACCCGCGCGCCGACGTCATTGAGTGTGTAGAAGCGCCCGCTGGCTGCATCGAGGATTGCGAGCGCACCGGTCGCACTGACCGTTGAGAGCGCGGATGGATTGGCGCGCAGGCGCCGCGTGGAAAGCACGGGCACAGAGTGAGGTTCTGCAGTTGGCGGCACCGGCCGATTCTCCTTTGATCAATTCAGCCCGTCAGGAGCATCGTGACGCTGGATCGCGGCGCCCTTGATGTAAGGCGCCGTGCCCGCATCGCACGACACCACGCTACAGCGGCTGCACCCCTTGGGCGATGCTGGAATTCGCCAACATGATCTCGCTTTGCGACAGGCTTCTTAAGCTTCGTCGCTCGTCGCTTCTGCAGCGGTGTTCATCTCGTTCGCTCTGAGGGCTGCATCATGAGCGCTCGGATTCCGTCACCAACCGCTCACTTTCCGTCACGTCTGTGACCCTGCCTGCTCCTGCCGCCGTTCGAGGCCACCGTACGTGCGGCGAGCAGCCGCGCCTGGACATACGCGGAGAGACCTCCGAATCCACCGGTTCGCAGCTCGGTGAGGGTTAGGCCGGTGTGCCGGTGGAGACGCTGCGCCAGGGCGTGCGGCGAGGGATAGCCCAACTCCGCGGCAATCTGCTTGATGTTCGCGCCCGGCTGCTCCAGCCGGTGCGCCGCTCGAAGCAGCCGAGACCAGCGCAGCACACGATGCACGGGTGGCAGGCCCGCCTGCGTGACCTGCCGTTCCACGGTTCGGGGAGACCGGCTGAGACGCCGCGCCACATCAGCCACGGAGGCCACACCGTGGCTCGCCGCCATGCACGCAACCACGATGTCTCGCGCCTCCGGAGGTGTCCACATTCGCCACACGCGTCGCAGCGCGACCTCCTCGTCGCGTAGGTGCGCATGGCGCAACAGGTCGCGCAGCCGCTGGCGGAGGTTATCGGTTCCGGGAATGATCACGTCCGTGACGATGCCGCGTACCGCGAGATGCAGGACTTCCTGCACGACGTCCGGCCTGAGCGTCAGATAGACGCATACCGGCACCGTCGCCGCGTGTCGATGGAATGCGGCGAGCGCGCGCAACGTGGAGTTATCCTGGGCATCTGCGATTTCCAGAAGAACAGCGGTCGGCTGTCCGCGCGGCATGCGCTGGCCAAGGCAGGCGGGACGCGTGACGAAGTGCACGGCTACCTCGGTGGGAAGGGCACTGCGGACCGCTTGCCGGTCGCGCTCGTGCGAGAGTAGCGCGACGAGCGTGTCCACCTGGCTATCGCTTTCCGGAGAGGAGCGTCGCATTCCCGCTCTCGCATGAGCATAAGAGCGAGAGCACCGACGGGCATCGCCGCATCGTGCGTCTCGCGCATACCAGCGCGGTTCGCGAGCTGCCTGGTCGCCGAACTTGGCATGTCACGAACCGGTGCCGAATTTCAGCGCAGTACCGTCAGCGGACGAGCAGTGAGCAAAATGTGGCCAGCTCAGTCAGCGTACGTGCGAAAGTGGGTGCCGGACCGAAGGACTGCAACCACGAACCTGGCCTCGAGTTCGGCGCGAGGCCATGTCGCGCTCAGGCGGACCGGGTCCGGGCGGGCTGTGCTTCGTACTCCATATCCGGACGCGCTGCTTCAATCCGTGAATCTGTCGCCGGTGAACGCGATGGATTATGTGCGAACGAGAGTCGCGAATCTGTGCCGGAAAAATCGGCTGGCAGAACAACGACATGCAGCCTGCCGAGGCCCACACGGCAAGTGGGCGTCCCGGATCACACGCGTCTCAGCAATACCCGACCCACCATGCCACTCCAATTCAAAGTCGGCGATCACGTCAGCTGGAACTCGGAGGCCGGCCACGTGAGCGGCCACCGCTTCCGTGATCCCTGCGCCTGCCGGTACACGGAACTTGGTCTCGCGAGTTGCTGCTCGCGTTTCGCGGGCGTGGCGATTGCCACGGCGCGACGCGTCGCTATTGCGCAGCCGGCTCTGCACGCCTATGGTGTCGACGATTCGTGCCACATCCGCGCCGTTCTGTTCCGCTTCCAGCCTCCTGGTTCGCTGTCGATCCATGCCGCCTCGTGCGCATTTCCTCCCTGAGCCCGACTCCGCCCCACGCGATATGGCTGCATCGCGTGGCGACCGGGAGTGTCTCGAGCGGATCCGGCAGGGCGACAGCGCGGCATTCGAGCAGCTCTTCCGCGCGCACTACGCTGGGATGTGTGGTTCGGTGTACCGCCTGTTGGGCTCGCGAGCCGACACGGAAGACGTTGTGCAGGAGGTGCTGCGCCGCGTGTGGGAACGCCGAGCGCAGTGGGCACCGCAGGGAACGATCGAAGACTATCTCTATCGCGCGGCGCGGAACGAGGCCGTGAGCCGCCTGCGGCGCCGGTTCCGGGAGCGGGCCTGGTACGAGCAGGCGACCGCCGCCGCGGAGCACGAGACTGGCGTGAGCGCCAGGCAGTCGAGGCATGCCATCGATGAGCGGCTCGAAGATGAGGAGCTGCTGGCCGCCGTGCGGCGCGCGGTCGACGCACTCCCGGAGAGGTGCCGCCTGATCTTCGAGCTCAAGTGGGAGCATGAGCTCCGATACGCCGAGATTGCGGACGCCCTCGGCATCACGGTGAAGACGGTCGAGAACCAGTTGCTCAAGGCGCTCAAGGCCGTGCGCTTGGCGCTCGGCCAGTCGCTCGACTTGTAGTCCGCTTTACAGCTCTCGCACTGCGGGCCGCGCACCCGATCAGGCGCGTGGGGGGAACTCGCGCGCCAAGCGTACGGAGGAGTAGAGGCGCCCCAATCGGGGTCGGCAGACCCACTCTTCCGGATGCCCCATGCTCGACGATACTGATCTTGCGCGGCTCGTGCGTTACATCTTGTGCGAGTGCTCACCTGAGGAGCATGCCGAGACGCAGCGCTGGATCGCACAGGACCCTGCGCGCGTGCGCGCAGCGGAATCGCTCGAGCAGCTCTGGCGTAAGCAACGGACGATTCCCGCGCCACCGATCGACGCGTCTGAATGGGACGTGGATGCGGCGTGGCACCAGTTCACGACTGCATCACTCCGCGACGGCCATGCGCCGAGTCGGAGCGCGCACGAGCAGCGATCGCTCCAGCTCATCCCTCCCACGGCAAGCGCCACCGTCGGACGGCGCTGGACGCAGCGTGTCGTCGCGATTGCAGCAGCGCTCGTCCTGGCGGTCTCCGGATCGTTCCTCTGGCACGCGACCATGGGCCGCGACCGTGCTGCTCGTGTCGCAGCCACCGACGCCGATACGACGGGCATGCGCGAGTTCCGCACCGCACGGGCGCAACGAGCCGAGATTCGTCTCATCGACGGCACGCTCGTCACGCTCGCTCCGGCGAGCCGGCTTCGCGTCGCTCAGAGCTACAATACCGGACGGCGCGAGCTCTATCTCGAAGGGGAAGCCTACTTCGAAGTGCGGCATGATGCCGCGCATCCATTTCTTGTCTACACGAGCCACGGCGTAACGGAGGATCTCGGCACCAGGTTCGTCGTGCGCGCGTACCCCGGGGATTCGGTCGTGCGTGTTGCCGTCGCCGAGGGTGCCGTGGCGCTACGCCGTCGCGGGGTGCGACCGAGGGAACCGCAGGCAGACTCCGCGACCCCGGCATCCCAACGCACCAACGCGGCGGCTGTGGGAGTGATTACGACGGGCCACGTCGCCGTCCTCTCGCTCACCGGAATAGCGCGAGTGCGTGCGGTGGCCGACCTGACCCCCTACGTCGCGTGGGCGGACGGGCGCCTCGTCTTCCACGACACACCGCTCCGTGACGTCGTCACCGAGCTCGGCCTCTGGTACGGACTCGACATTCGGCTCGCCGATGCGCGCCTCGGGCAGCGCGTCTACACCGCGTCGTTCCATGACGAACCGGTGTCGGAGGTGTTACGCGCGCTCGAGATCGCGCTCGATGTCCGTGCCGAGCACGAGGGAGGCGTCATCGTCCTCTCGGCTCGTCAGCCCACTGCAGGTCGGTAGTCCGCGTCCCGTGCCGTTCGATCATACCACACTCGGGAGGTACTGCATGCGCCGGACTCTGTTCACGGTTCTCCTCGTTGCAGTTGCTGCCGTGGGCAGCACCTTCGGCGGACCACGTGGTGCAGACGCGCAGGAGCAGGTGGCCTCGAGCGAGACACTCGGCCGGGGTCCGCAATTCTTCTATGCACCGCCCGGGAGCGGCGCGATAGTGCCCGTGGATGCGAGTGCGGTGGTCGAGTTGCGGCGGCGCGTGACGCTCGACCTCGATTACGTGAGGCTCGGGATCGTGCTGGAGAAGATCGGCCAGCAGGCAGGCATCCATTTCAATTACAGTCGATCGATGATCCGACTGGACGCACCCGTGTCGATTCACGCGCGTCACCTCACCGTTGCGGCGGCACTTACAGAGGTGTTGCTCGACGCCGGCGTGGATGTGGTGGTGATGCCGAGTGGTCAGGTGAGTTTGAGACAGCGGGGAAGGCCACAGGTGGTGACCATCGCGGGGCGGGTGACGGACGCGACGACGGGCGAGCCGATCATGTCGGTGACGGTCCAACTGGACGGCACGCGGTTCGGCGCGGTCACGAACGATAGCGGTCGATACCAGATCCCGAACGTGCCGGCGGGCACCTACACGCTCACGGCGCGGCGACTCGGGTACGCGAAGACCTCGCAGGCCGTGACGGTGGCGGATACCGGAACCATGACGGCCGACCTCGCGCTTACGCCGTCGGCCACGGCGCTCGATCAGGTGGTGGTGACCGGGACGTTCGTGCCGACCGAAGTCAAGGCGCTACCGACACCGGTGAGTGTGATCAGTGACAGCCTGATCGCGCAGCAGCAACCCCGCACGGTCGCGGAACTCCTCCGCCAGGCTGTTCCAACAGCCGTGAGTTGGGACCTCGCTGCATTCCCCTACTCAACCACCTATTCAGTGCGGGGGGCGAGCACGCTCCAGCCGGGGAGCGGGCAGATGAAGGTCTTCGTCGACGGGATTGAAGCTGCCAACTTCGCTAGTGCCGCTGTCGACCCGGCGAGCATCGCACGCATTGAGGTCATCCGAGGTCCGGAGGCGGCGGCGATCTACGGCTCGGACGCGCTCGACGGCGTCGTCCAGATCTTCACCAAGCGCGGCGACACCACCGTGACACGCCCGCAGGTAACCGCTCAGGGCAGCGTCGCGGTGATCCAGACGCCCTATGCCGGCTACGGCGGCGTGATGCGCCAGAGCTATGACGCGGCGGTGCGCGGTGGTAGCTCCGACATGAGCTACAACCTCGGCACGGGATATACCCACACGGCCGATTACGCCATGCCGGTCAGTGCCCAATCCAGTCCGAGCGTCAATGGCGGGGTCCACCTCAATCGCGGGATCGTGACCGCCGACCTCACCGGACGTTACTACGTCCAGAACAATCCGCAGGTCTTCAATCCCCAACTGCTGCAGAGCGGCTTTCCGTCCTACTCAGTGCCCTACTACGAGCCCACTCAGTATCAGAACCAGACGATTGGCGCGCGCCTCAGCGTGGCGGCTACCTCATGGTGGCAGCACACCGTGACGGTGGGCATCGACCGTTCCGCCAACGACCTCGCGCAGAGCCAGCCGCGCCGCACGACGCCGGCCGACACCCTGCTCACCGTTTCCCAGGCCAGCTACAGCAAAGCCTCGATCGGCTACTCGACCGCAATCACCGGCGCATTGAGCTCCGGCCTCTCGGGCTCGCTCACGGCCGGCGTGGAACACTACACCTTGCCAACGAGCTTCTTCTCGACCGGCGGTGCGCTGACGACGACCGGCACGATCACCACGGCGCCGGGTAGGCCGATCTTCCTGAGCCGAACGGTCACGACCAACACGGGCTACTTCGCCCAGGCGCAGCTCGGCATCCGGGAAGCACTCTTCCTGACGGCGGGCCTCCGTGCGGAGCAGAACTCGAACTTCGGTGATAGCCTGGGTACACCGCTCTCACCGCGCGTGGGCTTCTCGTACGTGCATGGGGTCGGAGCGACCACGCTCAAGATACGTGGCTCCTGGGGGCGGGCCATCAAGGCTCCCCCACCGGGTTACAAGAGTGAGATCGTGACGGCGAGCAGTATGACTCTAGCCAACGCAGTCCTGGGGCCCGAGCGGCAGCAGGGGTGGGACGCGGGCGTGGACCTCAACGTCGGCACCCGCGGCTTGATCGGCGTCACCTACTACAATCAGACCGCCGAAGACTTGATCCAGCTGGTCCAATTGCCGAACGATTCGGTGCTTACATACCAGTACCAGAACGTGGGTCGGGTGAAGAATACCGGGGTCGAAGTCGAGGGGACACTTACCTTCGGCGAGCTCACGCTCCGGGCACAGTACGGCTTCGCGCGGGCACGCATCGCACAGCTCGCACCCGGTTACAGCGGCGATCTGCAGGTAGGCGACCAGTCGCTGCTCACGCCCCGCCAGACGGCAGGTGCCTCGCTCGCACTCACGAGGCTCAAAGGGACGAGTCTCACCGGCGGGCTCACCTACATGGGGCGCTGGACCTTCTACGACTACCTCGGCTACTTCCGCTGCATCGGCGGCACCGGGCCATGCCGCAATCCAGCACCCCACCGTCTCGACCGGAGCTGGTTTCTCGCCTACCCCGGCTTCGTGAAGCTCAATGCGACGCTCACGCAGCACCTGGCACATCAGCTCTCAGGCTTCATCTCGGTCGACAACCTCACGAACAACAACGCCTACGAACTCGCCAACATCTACTCCGTGATGGGGCGCATCACGACGATCGGGCTCCGGGTCCAGTATTGATATGATCGTATCTCCGCGTCGGGAAGCCGCGCCCTCACATAGGGTTCACCGGCGTGCCTGAGATGCCGGAGTACCCGTTTTTTTTCATGTTCGATGTCGAACGCGGCACTCGCTGAGGGCTCTGTCATGATCGAGAATAGGTGCACGCGTCAGGCGCCGCCGTGCGGATCGGCGCGATTGGTCACGCTGTATCGGCGCATAATGATGCGACCGAGACGCGCATGCGTGCATGGCCTCGGGATCGCGGCGCTGCTTACGATGCCGGTTGCGGCGCGCGCACAGGAGGCACGCGTGAGTGTCGGCCCGAACATTCTGGTGAGCCAGGATGGCAATGCGCCCCACGTCGAGCTCATGGTCGCCGCGCACCCGACCAACCGCAAGAACCTCCTCGGCGCGGCGATCACCTTCACGGGTTCTGGGCAGAACACGGCATGTAAGACGTACGCCTCGACCGACGGCGGGATCACATGGCTCGACAGCTCCT